>Ga0302314_10012324_pt1 | contig 14813 bp, 12 predicted proteins | sample III_Palsa_N2_3_FD_200533 | JGI IMG/M metagenome (GOLD analysis project Ga0302314, IMG submission 200533) | Peat permafrost microbial communities from Stordalen Mire near Abisko, Sweden - III_Palsa_N2_3 | ecosystem: Environmental > Terrestrial > Soil > Palsa > Peat permafrost | place: Sweden... | reverse complement strand
ACCTTCGAGCAGACCAAGATCGAGAAGTTCGCGGCGCACTCGCGCGTGCCGGTCATCAACGGCCTGACCAACGAGTTCCACCCGTGCCAGATCCTGGCCGACCTGTTCACGTACATCGAGTACCGCGGCGCGATCGCGGGCAAGACGGTGGCGTGGGTGGGCGACGGCAACAACATGGCCAACACCTGGCTGCAGGCCGCCGACATCCTCGGCTTCACGCTGCACGTGAGCACCCCCAGCGGGTACGAGCTCGACCCGGCCGTGGCCGGCGTCAAGAACGCCGCCTGCGTCAAGCTGTTCGACAACCCGCTGGACGCCTGCCGCGGCGCCGACCTCGTCACCACCGACGTGTGGACGAGCATGGGCTACGAAGCCGAGAACGAGCGCCGCCTCGTCGACTTCGAGAAGTGGTGCGTCAACGCCGAGATGATGGCCGTCGCCCGGGCCGACGCGCTGTTCATGCACTGCCTGCCCGCGCACCGCGGCGAAGAGGTGACCGCCGAGGTCATCGACGGCCCGCAGTCGGTGGTGTGGGACGAGGCGGAGAACCGCATGCACGTGCAGAAGGCCCTGATGGAGTACCTGCTGCTGGGCAGGATCGGGAACTGACAGCCCACGGTCGCTGCCCCCGAGGGGCCGGCCGCGAGCGGCCCGGCAAAACCGGATCCGCCGCTTTCTTGCATCGCTCTTGATGCATGCGAGCGGCGGCGCCGGTCAAGGTGCCGGGCCAGCCCACCAGCGATCGACGGCATCGACGAAGGCGCGCAGTTTCGCGTCGCGGATTTCCAGCGTCTCGAACAAGCCCAGCGCGCGCAGCGCGGGCAGGTCCTCGACGATCTGCGCCTGCGCCTGTGCGCGCTCGTCCGCGCCTGCGCGGGCGTCCACCCAGGTGCGCGCGTTGGCGAGGAAGGCCGCGACGGTGCCCTTGCGGATGGTGACGCCGTGGAACTGGCCGTGGTTGACGTCGTCGGGAAGGATCTGGTCGGCGCGCATGCATGCCCTTTCGTGCTGGTGAAGTCTCGATGGCTTCACTTTAGGCAGGCGCGGAGGGCCTTTCTGCGGCAGACTGGCCGATCGATACCGCAATCCAGCCATGCCTGCCGCCCCGACGCTCGCCGACGCCCTCGCCCGCTTCCGCCGCGGCGCCGGTCCCTGCCTGGTCGCCAGCGCCAGCGTCGAACGCACGACCCGCGTGACGCCGCCGCACCGCCACGCGGAAGGCCAGCTGTTCGGCGCGACGCGCGGCGTGCTCACGGTGGGCACCGATGCCGGCCTGTGGGTGGTGCCGGCCAGCCACGCCGTCTGGGTGCCGCCGCACCAGCGCCACTCGTTGCGTTCGCACGGCGCGTTCGACGGCAGCAGCGTCTACGTGACGGAAGCCCGTTGCGCCGACCTGCCGCGCGCGGCCTGCGCGATCCGCTGCACGGGCCTGCTGCGCGAGGCCGTCGCGCGCGCCGCGACCTGGGACGGCGGCGCGCTCGACGGCGCCCGGCAACGCGTCGCCGACCTGATCCTCGACGAGATCCGCGCCGCGCCGGCCGAGCCGCTGGGCCTGCCGCTGCCCGTCGATGCGCGCCTGATGCGCATCGCGCGCGCGCTGCTCGACGACCTGGCCGACCCGCGCAGGCTGCACGACTGGGCGGCGTTCGGCGCGCTGTCGGCACGCACGCTGTCGCGCCGCTTCGCCGCCGAGACCGGCTTCACGTTCGCCGACTGGCGCCAGCGCGCGCGGCTGATGCGCGCGGTCGAGATGCTCGCCGCCGGCACGCCGGTCACCACCATCGCGCTCTCGCTCGGCTACGACAACGTCAGCGCGTTCATCGCGATGTTCCGGCGCGCACACGGCGTGACGCCGGCGCGCTTCGTCGCTTCGCGCGGCTGAAGGCTCAGCGCTCGCGCTGTTCGCGCTGCGCCTTCAGGAAGCCGCGCTGCACCTCGCTCTTGCCGGCGAGCTGCAGGTCTTCGAGGTGGTCGACGAAGCGCGGCAGTTCGGCGGCGATGCCCAGCTGCCGCGCGCGCTGCGCATCGAGCTTGAACGCCTCGCGGCAGGCGCCGCAGACGACCTGCGTCTTCGACAGGAACGGAATCGTCTTGACCATGAAGAACGAGACCCATTCCGTCTCCTTCCAGCACTCCCAGTGGCGCATGCGCTGGCAGCGGTAGCAATAGCAGCGCACCGGCGCGCCGAGCTCCCTGGCGTCCTTCACCCACCCGAACATCACGAACATGCGCCCTCCCAGGCATCGGTCTCGCGGGTCAAGCGTCTATCGGCCCGCGCGGTTGTCTTTCAGCATGTTGCAGAACAGCGCGCCCTGCTCGATGGCGTCGTCCAGCGCGACGTGCGAATGCGGCAGCGCGTCGAACCAGTGCCTGGGCATGTTCTGCTTGGAACTGGCGCGGTAGTCCGTTCGCAGCTGGGCCATCGCGAAGCTCTTCATGTCCAGCGCGGAATGGCTGAACGGGCTGCGGCCGGCGAAGCGCATCAGGTACCAATAGACGAACAGGAAGTCGAACCCCGCCGGGTATGCGACGAACACCGGCTTGCCGGGCAGCGCGTCCAGCCAGGCGACGTAGCGCCGCATGACGGCTTCGGGCGATTCGAGGTCGCTGCGGCAGGCGGCCCAGGCCGCGGGCTGCGTGGCCCACCAGGCGGCGGTTTCCGGATGAGCTGCGGCGCCGGGCAGCGTCTCGAAGTTCGCGGAGAACGTCGACAGCAGGCGCTTGTCCGCGCTGTACGCGGCCGAGCCGAGGCTCAGCATCGAATGCGGCCCGGGAATCGGTCCGTCGGTCTCGACATCGGTGCTGACGTAGGTCTCGCTCATGGCGGATCGATTCTAGGCCGCGCGCCGGCTCGACCCCACCGTCGCGCTGCGGGCACAGCGAATGCTGTCAGCCCTCGCGGTTGAGCTCGTTGACGGGCCCCGAAACAAAGGATCCCCCATGTCCAGGAATACCGGCTCCAAGGCGAGCTCCGACACCTCGTGGCTGAAGCTCTATGCGGCGGTCGCCATGCTGCCGCTCGTTCTCACGGCCTGCGGCGGCGGTGGCGGCGGCGGTTCGCCCAGCCCGGCGCCGACACCCGCGCCGACACCCGCGCCCGCACCCACCCCGACGCCCACGCCGGCCCCGTCGCCGGCGGCATCGCTGACGGTGGCCGCCTCGGGGACGTCGACGACGCCCGGAGGCACGGCGATCACGCTGACCGCCACGGTCGCCAACAGCAGCGCGACGCCGACGTGGTCGCTGAGCGGCCCCGGCACGTTGAGCGCCGCGAGCGGCACGTCGATCACGTACACGCCGCCGGCGACGCTGAGTGCAAACGCGACGGCAATAGTTTCTGCCTCCCTCACCGGCGCCACCACGCAGACGGTGTCCATCAACGTGAACGCGACGGCGACGACCGCGGGCCTGAGCTGGACGAACATCACGGCGGCTTCGGTGGGCAACCTGATGGGCGTCGACTATGACGACAGCCGCTTCGTGGCCGTGTCGGACACCGGCGCGGGCCTGGCGAGCACCGACGGCGCCACCTGGACGGCGATCGCGCCGCTGACCTCGAGCGTGTCCAGCGACCATCTCAAGGCCTATTCGGTCGCCCACCTGGGCAGCACCTACGTGGTCGCGGGCGCGATCTCGTCGTCGCCCTACACCACGTCCACCGGCGCGGTGGCCACGAGCACCGACGGCCTCGCCTGGACGATGGGCACGCTGCCCGCGGGCTCCACGCCGATCCACGGGCTGATCGCCGGCACGCGGCTGGTCGGACTGGGCGAGACGGGCCACCTGTACTTCAGCACCAACGGCCTGACCTGGTCGACGCTGACCACCATCTCCGGCCCCGGCACCCTGAATGCGGGCGTCTACGGCGGCGGCTACTACCTCGCGGTGGGCGACAACGGCTACATCGCGCTCAGCGCGGACAGCGTCGCCTGGCAGTCGGGCCAGGTCATCGAGATCGGCGGCGTCGGCGTCAACCTGCACGGCGTCGCCTGGACCGGCACGCAGTTCGTCGCGGTCGGCGACAGCGGCGCCATCAGCACGAGCACGAACGGCATGGCATGGTCGGCGCTGCAGACGTCCGCGATCTCGGGCGCGCTGCGCTCGGTGGCGGTGTCGAGCAGCGGCCTGATCGTGGTCGTCGGCGACAACGGCATCGAGACCAGTCCCGACGGCATCACCTGGACGGCGCGCACCGCCGCCAGCGTCGCGGCGCTGAGCGGCCTCACCTACGCGAACGGCGAGTTCGTGGCCGTGGGCGCGAACAGCGCGATCGAGACGTCGACGGGCAACTGACGCTCGCGCCGACCGCGCGACGGATCACCGGGCCGCGCGCCCGGCGATTCCCGTCGCGACGTCCGCGTCCGTCAGCGTCTGCAGGAACGCGACGATGTCGTCGATGTCGCGCTCGTCGAGCCGCGGCCGGCCGTCGGGCAGCGGCTCGAACGGCACCTCGTGGTCGACGAACGCCGCCATGGCCGCGGGCAGGTCGTCGTAGGCGTGCACGCTGCCGTCCGCGTTGCGCGAATACCAGCGCGCCGGGTCGGTGTCGCGCGTGGCGTAGAACGCGACCGCGTCGCGCAGCGAATGCACCGCGCCGTTGTGGAAGAAGCTCGCCCGCAGCGCCACGTTGCGCAGCGTGGGCGTGCGGAAGCGTCCGCAGAAGCTCGGGTCGTCGGTGAGCCCTGCGCGACCCGCGCGGCACAGGCCCAGGTCGGCCTCGGCGCCGCGCGCGCGCGAGGCGACCGGATGGGACGCGGCGGACGCGGCGAGCGGCGGCAGCTCCGCGCGGCGCGGCGCGCCGACCGCGATGAAGCCGGCGTCGGTGAACAGCGGCGCGCGGCCGCTGCTGCTGCGCCGGCTGGGATGGCACGTGTCGCAGTTGCCCTTCCCGGGATCGCGGAACAGCGCGAGGCCGCGCAGCTGCGCGGGCGTGAGCGTCGCGCGGCCGGCGAGCCAGCGGTCGTAGCGGCTGTCGAACGGCGCGAACTCCGGCGCCTGCTCGAACACCTCGAACGCCAGCGCCATCCATTGGACCACCCGCTCCGGATCGGCCAGCACGTCGCGCCCCGGCGCGCTGAACGCCTGGCGGAACTGCGCCGCGTACGGCGCCGCCGCGACGCGCCGCGCGAGCGAAGCCGCGTCGGCATTGGCCATCTCGCGCGCGTCGAACAACGGGATCAGCGCCTGCTCGCGCGCGGTGTCGGCGCGGCCGTCCCACGTGAAGCCGCCGGTGGGGCCGCCGTCGACGCCGTGGGTCTCCTCGTCGTCGGTGGTGTGCTCGGTGAAGCGGATCGCGAACTGCGCGTAGCGCAACGACGGGATCGCGCGCGTGCCGGCGTGCGCGGGGTCGCCGTCCGAAAACGGACTGGGCGTGCGCGCGTCCGGTCCGAACGCGGCTGCCGGGTCGTGGCAGCTCGCGCACGACAGCTTGCCGTCGGCCGACAGGCCCGGGTCGACGAACATCGCGCGGCCCAGCGCCGTCAGCTGGTCGACGGTGGGACGGTCGCCATAAGCGCGCGGCGCGGGCTCGACGGCCAGTGCGGCCGCGGCGCCGGCCAGCAGCGCCGCCAGCGCCCACGCGCGCGCCCGCATCATGCGCGTCCGGGCGTCAGTGCGCGCGCAGGTCGAGCGCGGCGCTGAGGTCGCCCATCGGCGGCAGGCCGTTGGCCGCCAGCGACGAGTCGCGCAGCTGCAGGCCCGGCAGCACCGGCAGCGACCAGCGATGCGTGATGAAGCGCGCGATGGAGCCTGTGTCGTACGGCGTGTGGTCGACGAAGCCGCGCCTGGCGAACGGCGAGATGATCACCGCCGGGACGCGCGTGCCCGGCCCGACCAGGTCGGCCTTCGGCGGCGCGACCTCGTCCCACTGGCCGCCGTTCTCGTCGTACGTGACGACCACCAGCATGTGCGCCCATTGCGGGCTGGCCTGCAGCTTGGCGATCAGGTCGGCGATGTGCGCGTCGCCTTCGGCCAGGCTCGCGTAGCCGGGATGCTCGTTGTTCTCGCCGATCGGCTTGTAGAACGCGACCGGCGGCAGCTTGCCGGCGGCGGCATCGGCCACGAGGTCGGCGTAGTCCTTCAGGTGCGCGGCGCGGTCGGCCGCGTGCGTCTTCGGGTCGAGGTTGGCGTAGTAGTTGAACGGCTGGTGGTGCGACTGGAAGTTGCCCGACGTGGCTTCGTAGACCTTGGTGCGGTCGGCGAGCGCGGCGTTCCAGCCGCCGGAATACCAGGTCCAGCCGACCTGCTTCGCGTCGAGCAGGTCGCCGATCGTGGCCAGCGTCTGCGGCGGCAGCGTCGTCGGCTCCAGCGGCGTCGCGTAGAGGCCCGCCGTGTCGTCGGGCGTCGGCGGGTTGTAGCTGGGCTGGTACGGCGGCTGCATCGTGTTGACCGCGTGGAAGGTGCCGTCGCCGAAGTAGTCCTTGGGCGTCAGGTTGCCGCTCTTCTTGAACACGGGCGGGCCGGCGAGCGCGGACGGCGGCGAGTTGTCGGCCAGCGCGAGGTCCGGCGTGAACTTGCCGTCGGCCTCGGTGCGCAGCACGGTGATCGACGGGTGCGCGGGGCTCTTGTCGGCGTCCGGGTACACCGGCGTGCAGGCGCAGACCAGGTACTGGTGGTTCAGGAACGATCCGCCGAACGCGCCCTGGAAGAAGCGGTCGGCCAGCGTGTAGTCGTGCGCCAGCTTCCAGATCGCCGTGCGGCTGCCGTCGAACCAGCCCATCACGACGCCGCCGGAGTCGCCCCAGGCGGCGAACTTGTCGTTCAGGCCGCCGTCGATCTGCATCTGGTTCTCGTAGAACCGGTGGTACAGGTCGCGCGTGATGATGGTGTTGGCGAGCGCCGGGCCGCCCCACGCGGGCGTCGCCGCGTCGATCTGGAACGGCGCGTTGGGCAGCACGTTGGTGGTCTGCGCCTGCGTCACCGTCACCGGCTGGCCGGCCGCGGTGAGGCCGCCCCAGGCCGGCGGCAGCTTGGCGAGCAGCGTGCCGTCGCGATCCTTCTGCGGCGCATAGCCGACGGTGATGCCCTTCTTCTTCGCGTCCCTGGGCAGGGACACGCCCGTCGCGCCGGGGAAGTTGGCGAACAGGTTGTTGAAGCTGCGGTTCTCGGCGTAGATCACGACGACGTTGGCGATGCGGTCGAGGTCGAGGCGGCTCGCGAGGGCGGCGGCGAGGTCGTCCTTCCTGCCGGTGTCGGCGACGGCGGCGGCGATGCGGTCGATCACCGCGTTCTGCTCGGCGACCAGCGCGGGACGCCTGGCGGCGTCGCCGGTGAGGAAATCGATCGTGCCAATGTCGGTGCTGGCCTGGTCGTCAGTGCCGAAACCGAGGCGCGCGCGCAGCTGGAGCTCGGACGCGATCAACGGCGAGCCGTCCGGCCCCAGCGCGTCGACGATCGCCTGCAGCTCGGTGGACAGCGGTCCCACCGAGCGCGGGCCGGTGATGCCGCTGTCTGGCGCGCGCAGCACGAGCGGACGCGTGACCGCGACCTTCGTGTTCGTTGCAGTGTCGACGAGGAAGCTGCCCTTGCCCACCTCGGCGACGATCACGCCGCTCGCCGCCAGCCTGAACTTGCCGTCCTTGTCCGAGAACACCGACGCCTCGTTGGCGTCGCAGCGCGCGTTGCCGTTGCGGTCGACGCAGACCCTGGCGTGCGCGTAGACCTTGCCGTCGACGCCCATCACGACGCCGGAGACGCCAGAGGACCTGGCCCAAGACGGCGCGGCGCTGCTCGCGAAAAAGGCCGCGACGAGCGCGGCGGCCAACGGGTGGAGGTGCGGGTGTCGGGACATGGATGCTCTCGTGGCCGAAGGTGAAGGAGGCGCCGCGGCGCCGTTGGGCAGGATTCTCGCCGTGAATGCGCGCCTGTTCAGCGCAAGGCGTAACCGAATGCGGGGTTTCCACTCCCCTGAACGAAGCAGGGCTTGCGTAATCCCGTACGGAGGCTGTCAGGGACTGCTGGCAACATGGTCGGCGAGACTCATGATGCCCAGATGACCAAGATCGCGGTCGTGACCGACCTGCACGCCAACAAGGAAGCCGTCGAGGCCGTCTTCGCCCACGCCCGCGCGCAAGGCGCCACGGAGTGGGCATTCCTGGGCGATTTCGTCGGGTACGGCGCCGATCCGGCGTGGGTCGTCGACCAGGTGCGCGAGATGGTCGAGGCCGGCGCCGCCGCCGTCTGCGGCAACCACGACGAGGCCGCCGTCATCGGCAGCACGCCGCAGATGCGCACCGAGGCCCGCCTGGTCATCGACTGGACGCGCGCGCAGCTCGACCCCGGCCAGCTCGACTTCCTCGCCGCGCTGCCGTTCCAGGTGCAGCGCGAGGATCGCCTGTACGTGCACGCCAATGCCTACGCGCCCAGCCAGTGGGAATACGTGCAGGGCCGCGCCGACGCCGTGCGCTCGATCCACGCCACCACCGCCCACTACACGTTCTGCGGCCACGTGCACGAGCCAGCGCTGTACCACCTGGGCGCCACCGGCAAGGCCGGCGACTTCAAGCCCACGCCCGAGGTGCCGATCCCGCTGCCGGGCTATCGCCAGTGGCTCGTGATCCCCGGCTCCGCGGGCCAGCCGCGCGACGGCAACCCCGCCGCCTGCTACGCGATGTTCGAGCCCGCGGCGCAGCGGATCACCTATCACCGTGTACCCTACGACCACGAGAGCGCCGCCGCGAAGATCCGCGCGGCGGGCCTGCCCGAGCGGCTGGCGGCGCGACTCGCGGAGGGAATCTAGCCTTGGTCAACGCTCCTCGAAAGCCGAAACTGCCCCCGCAGAGATCGGGAACGGTGCGATCCAGCGGCGCCTTCAATTCCGGCGCGGGCGGCGGCTCGCGCGGCGGCCGCGACTGGTACGACATCGGCAGCATGGGCCCGCCGCTCGAAAAGGGTGCGATCGTCGACGGCTTCCTGCTCGAGAAGCGCCTGCACCAGGGCGGCATGGCCAGCATGTGGCGCGTCAGCCGCGTCGACGCCGAGGGCCAGCCCGCGCCGGTGGCCGACGAGCCGCCGCTGATCATGAAGGTGCCGCGCATCAAGGGCGGCGAGGATCCGGCCACCATCGTCGGCTACGAGGTCGAGCAGATGATCATGCCGGCGCTGACCGGCCAGCACGTGCCGCGCTACGTCGCGCGCGGCGACTTCACGCGCCAGCCCTTCATCGTGATGGAGCACATCGCGGGCGACACGCTGCGCCCACGCCTGGCCGAGGCGCCGCTGGCGCTCGACGAGGTCGCCGAGATCGGCATCCGCGTGGCCACCGCGCTGCACGACCTGCACCGGCAGCACGTCGTGCACCTGGACATCAAGCCCAGCAACATCATGTTCCGCCCCGACGGCGCCGCCGTGCTCGTCGACTACGGCCTGTCGCGCCACGAGCACCTGCCCGACCTGCTCGAGGAAGAGTTCTCGCTGCCGATGGGCACCGGGCCGTACATGTCGCCCGAGCAGGTGCAGTTCATCCGCAACGATCCGCGCAGCGACCTGTTCGCGCTGGGCGTGATGCTGTACCACTTCACCACCGGCGAGCGCCCGTTCGGCGCGCCGACCTCGGTGCGCGGCCTGCGCAAGCGCCTGTGGATCGACCCGGTGCCGCCGCGCGCGCTGCGTCCCGACTGCCCGCCGTGGCTGCAGGAAGTCATCCTCAAGTGCCTCGAGGTGCAGCCCGACAAGCGCTACCAGACCGCCGCGCAGCTCGCGCTGGACCTGCAGCAGCCCGACCAGATCGTGCTGACGCGCCGCGCCGAACGCATGGTGCGCTCGAGCCAGTGGACGCGACTGAAGCGCTGGTTCTTCGCGCTCGGCGCCGAACCGCAGGAGTCCGCGCCGTCGGCCACGGAAGTCCTCAACCGCAGCAGCATCATCATGGCGGCGGTGGACGTCGACAACGCGTCGCCCGAACTGCTCGACCAGTTGCGCGAGACGGTGCGCCGCATCGTGCTGACCGAACCCGGCGCGCGGCTGGCGTGCGTCAGCGTCATGCGCATCGCGCGCATCGGCACCGACGCGCTCACCGACCACACGGGCAAGAGCCTGCACGTCAAGCAGCTGGTCAGCCTCAAGCACTGGGCGCGGCCGATCAGCAAGTCGCTCAACCTCGAGGACGGCCGCCTCACCTTCCACGTGCTCGAGGCGCCGGATCCGGCCGACGCGCTGGTCGACTTCGCGCGCCGCAACCAGGCCGACCACATCGTGATGGGCGCGCGCGGCAACTCGCTGCTGCGGCGCTATCTCGGCAGCGTGTCGTCGACGGTGGTCGCCGAATCGCTGTGCACGGTCACCGTGGTGCGCGCGAGCGCGCCGACCGAGACGGAAGCGGGCGCCAAGCCGCCGGCGCCGGATACGCCGAACGACTTTGCGCCGTCTTGAGCGGTTGGTCGGCCGAGGTGGTCGGGACAGCCATCGGGCACCTGCGGAAGGTCGCGGCCTCCGTTCTCAGGCGAGGTTCAGGCATGGCGCCGATCGAACTTCCCACCGCCAAGGTTTCCCGCGCTCTTGCCGCCTCCAACCGGGGTTGCCGCCTTGTCTCCTGAGCAGAAGTCGCTGGTCGTCGCATCGACCCTCTTCAAGCTCCGGCGCAGAACCCGTCGAATCACTCTGTCCAAAAAGTCTCGGAGATCAAACTGTGCCGACCTTGGCATCCGTGCACCAACGCCACCGAACACTACACTAGGGCGAGAGGCACCGAAGGCTCATGTCGAACGCTCATGTCGTTGCAAGCTCCTGGCCGCCCCCCGGGTGGCCGCGACCGCCGTTTGACTGGCCTCATCACGAGCCGCGAGAACGCCCTGGCGCACGGGCTTGCAGCATCGACACCGTCGAGGGCCGGTGGCTGAAAGCTTTCGCGCTCGATGTCAATCCACGGGCGCAGGAGTGGTCCGTCGCCGCGAAGGCCGACGGCCCGTTCTTCGCACTGTCTCTCGCACGGGTTGCACGTATCACGCTCAGCGCGCCGTTGCACGCGACCACCCTGTCCGTCGATCAAGGCTCGGCACGGATTCCTGTGGGCGAGCTCGAGTGCGACTACACCGTGCGCACGGCGACGGGTCGTGAATTGCTGCGCGGCCGCACGGTGGGGCATGTCGACACTGAAGACGGAGTTTTTCTGTTTACCGCACAACCAGGGGGAGTCACGCTCAACCGCGTCCTTTTGCCGCGTGCAGCGCATCTGACCTGTGAGTTCGGCCCCACCGAGGGCGACCGCGCTGCGGGCCGGTGGATCATGGATCCGGAGGCGCTTCGCGCAGCGCTGTCAAGTCAGCGCGGCAAGCGCATTCCCCGCATCGGCGAGGCGCTCTCGCAACTGGGATTCGTCACGGCGCCACTGATAGAACGTGTCTTGGCGCAGCCGGCCCCACGCGGGCGTTTGGGAGAGCGGCTGGTTGAGCAAGGGTTGCTGACCCAGGAGCAACTCGAGACAGGCTTGGCGTTCAAGCTTGGGTATCCCCTGGTCGACCTGGCGCGCTTCCCGATTGACCCTGCTTGCGCCCGCAAGCTGTCACCCGAGCTGGCCAAACGCATCGGCGCCATACCGATTCTGTCGGATGCCCGACAGATCGTGGTGGCGGTGGACGGCCCGGCTGCAGCCGCCACGCTCGAGGCATTGAACCTCTGGCCGGCCCATATCATCGTGCCGGTATTTGCGCCGCGCGGTGCCATCCTGCTGGCGCTGTCCGCGCACCGCGGCGACGATGCATGGTCGCAGGAAGCGCCGTGGCGATAGCCATCATCCCTGTCGGGCTTGACCGTTATCGCACGTGAGGCTCTTGTCGCCGCTGTTCAGGCGCACCACGGTCATGCGTGTGGAAATGCGGATGCCGCCTGCTTTGAAAGCATAGGTGGCATGCAAGAGATCGTCGGCCACGGCAATGAGTCTGGGCATCGGGAATGTTCGGAGTCGCTTCGTTGAGAGCCCGATGTTCGTCGAGTCGAGAGCCGCCGTCTTGAATGAATTCGACGTCTTGTCGCGAGGCCCATGATCCCGCGCTTGCCCATGGCCACGGGCGCCAAGGACATGCACTTCGATTCGCGAATGCCGGTCTCGCTCCCTCTGTCCGACGCGATCTCCAAGCTGTGGTTGCCGCGCTCGTCGCTCATCGGTCGCGTTCGCGGCGTGATGGTGCGCGACACGCGCGGAACCGCGCTCGACGCCGGTCGGCGGTTCAAACACTATCCCGCCACGCCGCTGTGCAGCCTCGGTTGGTGGTCGACGGGCGATGTCGAGATGTTGGAGCCGGGCCATGCGGCGGTGCTCGAATCGCCGCGGCGGGCGATGCCTGGTCGAGTCGCCTTCAGCGGCCCGCAGACGCGGCCGATGGTGACCTGGAACACCGGGCCTGCGTACAGCCCGATGCTGCTCCTGATGCCGGATGCGTTCCGGCTTCTGACGGGGAGCGACCCGGGCGTGTGGCTCGACCGGACGGACGCGTCGCTGGTGCTTCCCGCGCCCTGGCTCGCGATGTGCGCGGAGGTCGCATCGGCCGACGATGATTCGCGGCGTGTCGATCTCGCCGAGCGGTTTCTCGATCCGCTGTGGCAGGCGGCGCGCCCGTGCCAGATGGTCGACACGCAACGATGTGTCGACTGGGTGCAGGGCCTCGCGTTGCGTGCGGCGACCTCGCGTGCGGGCCGAAGCCTTCGCCAGGTCGAGCGCCGCATCCTGCAATGGACCGGGCAGCCTCTGCGCGAGCTGCGCGGCCTCGGCGGCGCCGAGCGCGCCTTCTTCGACGCCATGGCCGCGGCCCGGGCGCCGTCGGCCGATTGGGCCTCCATCGCGCTGGACAACGACTTCTCGGATCAATCACATCTCTGCAGGACTTCACGCCGCATCAACGGGTTGGCGCCCGCGGCGCTCAACGGCGGCGTTTCTCGCTGCGCAGTGAAGCGTCCCTCAACCTCGCCTCCCGCTCGCGCTGCCTCAACACATCGATCATCACGTTGAACGTGCGCCCCAGCGCGCCGATCTCGTCGTCGCTCTTCACGCGCACACGCGCCGCGTCGTAGTCGCCGCGCTTGAGCGCGTCGGCCGCCTGGGTTAGGGCCTGGACGGGTCGGCTGATGCTGCGGGCGAAAACGATGGCCAGCAGCACGAAGAAGGTGCCGACAGCGGCGACGCTGAGCAGCAGTTGCAGGAAGATGCGGCGCAGCGGGGCCTCGAAGCTGTCGCGGGATTCGGTGACGCCGACCACCCAGTCGACGCCGCCGACGGGGGAGTAGCCGGCGACCTCGCGAGTCTTCGAGATGGTCGATTCGTAGTCGATCGTTCCTTCGTGCCGCGCGCCCACGACCGCGTCGGCCAGCTGCGGCATGCCCAGGCTCACGACGCGCATGAGGCGGAAGCGCTGGTCGGCGGCGATCCTGTCCTGCGTGGCGGCACCCAGATCGGCGAGGCTGTGGAAGCGCAGGCTCTCGACGCGGTGGTGGATCAGCACGCCATCGCCGTCGACGAGGAAGGGCTCCCGGTTCAAGTTGCGTGCGCTGTCGACGATCGCGTCGATCGCCTCGGCGCGCAGGCGCAGGGTCACGACGCCGATGGCTTGGCCGTTCTGCAGCACCGGGTACGCGAAGTAGACGCCCGCCTTGCCCGCCACCGAGCCGACGATGATGCTGGTGATGAACGAGTGCCCGCCCATCGCAACCTTGAAGTACTCGCGGAACGCGTAGTTGCCGTTGACCACCTCGGGCGCGGTCGACACCAGCGCCGTGCCGTGCGCGTCCAGCAGCGTAAGCAGGTGCAGGTCCGCGTTGGTGCTGACGATGCTGTTCAGCCGCGCGAGCAGCAGCGCGCGCTTGTCGGCATCGGTGGGATGCGCCAGCAGGTCGTAGACGTCGGGCCCGCCGGCGACGAACGCCGTGACGCGGCGGCTGTCCTCGGCGAGTTGCGACAGCCGGCCCGAAGTGGCCTGCGCGAGGCTTTCGAGGTTGCGTCGTTCGGAGTTCGCGAGCGCGTCGACGTTCTGCGAATAGTTGTACCAGGCGGTGATGCTCATGGGCAGCACGGCGGCCAGCACCAGCGCCGTCACCATCTTGACCACCATCGGCCACGAGGCGGGCCGCAAGGCGCGATGCCGCAGGATGCGCCCGACGAGACTGCGCGCGCGGCCCGCGCCTGCGGCGCCGCTGTCGCTGGCCAGCGCTTCCTGCAGCCCGAGGCCGGACGCGTGGGCGGCGAACAGCGCGCGGCGGAAGGCGATGACGTCGCGCGGCCGGTCCTCCGGGTTGACCTGCAGCGCCCAGTCGATGGCGCGCAGGAAATCGGGGCCGTAGCGCTGCGCGCCGGCCTGCTGCGCGCTGATCTCGGCCTGGGGCGAGCGCCGGCGCTCCATCACCTCGCGCGGGCGCTTGCCGCTGACCATCCAATACAGCGTGGCGCCAACGGCGTAGAGGTCGGTCCACGGGCCCTGGTTGTCGCCGGTGTACTGCTCCAGCGGCGCATAGCCGGGCGTGAGCATGCTGGGCGCGTCGGGCAGGTCGCCGGTGGCGGGCCGCGCCGCGCCGAAATCGAGCAGAACGAAGCTGCCGTCGGACTCGCGGACGCAGATGTTGCCGGGCTTGATGTCCCGGTGCAGCACGCCGGTGCGGTGCACGAGTGCGAGGCCGTCCAGCAGGGGGTGAAGCAGCATCACCAGATCGGCCTCGGTGATGCCGGGCGCGGGCTGCTGGGACGTCGGCGTGCTGTCTGCCCCCTGGTGCCGCTCCTGCGCGGCGCGCCATTGCCCGGCCCACCAGTCGATGAGCGGGCTGCCACGCTCGTAGTCCATCACCATGTAAGCGGTGCGATTGGCCTCGAAGAAGCGCGCGACGCGCACGATGTT
>Ga0302314_10012323_pt1 | contig 14813 bp, 11 predicted proteins | sample III_Palsa_N2_3_FD_200533 | JGI IMG/M metagenome (GOLD analysis project Ga0302314, IMG submission 200533) | Peat permafrost microbial communities from Stordalen Mire near Abisko, Sweden - III_Palsa_N2_3 | ecosystem: Environmental > Terrestrial > Soil > Palsa > Peat permafrost | place: Sweden... | reverse complement strand
TGATGGCACGTGCGTCGGGGTTCCCGATAGCACGACGGCGTCCACAGCCTGTCCACAGGGGGCTGTGGACAATGGCGCTGACGAGAACGCCAGCAGTTCGCGCCCGCCAACCTCGCGATGAACCACGAGACGATAGCCCGGCAGCGGCTGCCGGCGGGCGATGTCGCGCAGTTCGAACGCGAAGCGTTTGAACGGCGACAGGCTCGGGGACTTCAGGTGCAGGTGGCGGAAATCGAACCGCCAGCCGTTCCGTTGGCGACCACCGTGTTTGCGCACGAGCCGATAGAGCCAGCGTTCCAAACCACCCGTCAGGCCGAAGTAGGCGCGGTCGATCGTCAGCACGAGCGAGTCGTCGAGGACGGCGCGATAGAACCAATCCGGCACGATCAGATCGATGCCGTCGGCGCGCCCGTGCGCGTCAGCACGCTCGGTCCATTCATTGATCCAGGAGAAGCGGTGCATCCGCCGCTCGTGGACTTGGCGCAGTGACGTCGCCACCGTGGTGGACTGCAGGCGGTCCAACGCAGCCTTCAGGCGGTGATAATCCCGCGCGCTGGTGCCGCGGCCGATGAAGGTGAGGATCTCGTACGGTGTGGCCGCCATCAGGCGCGATGTGCGCAGGCCGGCGTCACGGGCTTCGACGATCTGGCTGGCCGCCCAGATCAGCACGTCGGCATCCCAGATCGTCGCCATGCCGTGCTCGGGCACCGCCTCCACGCGGATGGCGATGTCGTTCAGATGATAGTCGATCGGCGTGGTCCGATGGGTCTTGGCGAGACTGAAAAACGGGTAGGCCATGAGATCTTGCGCGTCGCGGGGAGCGAGATCGCCCGGCAAGGCGCGGAACAGTTCGAGCTGTTCGCGCTCGGAGCGGACGCGATGGCGGGAGACCACGACCGCGCGCTCAGCGGCGGGCCTGGCCGGCGGCGACCGCCGGCACGTGAGGGCTTTGGCGCTTGGCCGGCAGCACGGTCGTGGCGCCGGGGTCCGAGGTCGACGCCTTGGCGGCGGAGTCCACCCAGACCTGAAGGTCCTCGACCCGGTAGACGACGCGGCCGCCCAGCTTCGAGTACCGCGGCCCCGTGCCGTAGATCCGGTGCTTTTCCATCGTTCGGATGGACAGGCCGACAAAGCGCGCCGCTTCCGGCGTGCGGAGATAGCGCGGCGGCATGCCTGGGATGTTGGTGGACATGGATTGTTCCGAGACCTCGTCGCTGGCCACCGGACATCGGCGGCTACCGCGGACCAGGGTGGCGCATCGATGGGATCGCGAAATAGGGCGATCTGGGCGTACGGTCAGATCGCCATAGACACGCCCGCGGTGCGGTTCGTTTTGCCGACAGCGGCCCCCGGGGTGTTATTTGCCGCGTGCCGTTCGCGCGTCAGGACTAAGCTTGCATGACCGTCGCGGCTTAGGCAGCCCACTTCGAATGGAGACGATGCGCCAGGAACGGAAGTTAGCCTAACTCCAGGAACTGGACATTCCGCCACCTTATCCCAACTGGGGCATAGGCAAGTCCGCTAGGCTTTCGACACAGCTACCCACTCAACCGTCCTGCGCCGCATATCTGCCTGTTCAAGTCCTGCCTCACCGCCCACTGGCGCGCCGTCTCGGTTGGATCACCTCGACTCGATCGTTCGCGTTCCCTCTGGAGCGCATCTTTATTCGATCGCGGCTAGCTGCGGGGCAACCAATTGGATCGGCCGCCGGCATCCAGATGCTCGGCGGCCGATTGATATCGGAGCTAGAAAGACTTCATTACGCTGATGCCGAATTGGCGTGGCGCGCCCGCAAACCGGATTGGCGGATAGAGGGCTGACACGTATTGGTCGTTCGTGAGGTTATGGCCATAGAGCGTGGCTACGATGTCGCCATGTGTCCACGCGAGGGTAGCGCCGAGTATTCTCCTTGCGGCAAGTTGGTCACCCAAGGCCGCATTGTCGAACACCGTCCCCCATTGATTCGAAACGTAGGCGAAATTAACGCCCGGCGTGACGAGATCGTTACCGGCAACATGGAAGTTATACTGCACTCCAATGTTGAACGTAGTACTCGGTGCGTAGGTTTGCGCGTGCCCCTTCAAATTAATGCAGGCAGTCGATACGGGTCCGGTCGCCAGATTGCAACTTCCGGCCTTCAGCACACGCGAATCTTCGGCATAAACTTGGCCAAGTGCGGTGTGCTCCAGGCCTATTGATGTATTAAGCTTGAAATCCCCGAACACTGCCTGAGTAGATCCCTCCAGGCCGTACAGGATGGACGGATTCGGAATGTTGATCTCGGTCGATTGCGTAGGGTTCACCGGGTCCGCCAGATAGACCTGGAAATTACTATAATCGCTGTAGTAACCGCCAAGCTGGGTGCGAATGTGGTTATCGAAGAAACTTGACTTCCAGCCTACCTCGTAGTCGGTCACGTACTCCTGCTTGAACGCAGGCGGGACTAACCCGTGGTCTAGATAGAGCGCCGTGTTCGGCGCGCCCGGCTTTGCGCCGGTGGCGACGAAAGCGTACAGGAAATTATTGGCGTCAAGAGTCCAGTTCAAGGTCACCTTGCCCGTGACGTTGCTGCCTGAAGTGCTCTGATTTTCATGGAAATCGTCTGCGGGAATCTCCGGGATATAATAGGTGACATGATTGGCCGAGTACCAATTTGAATACCGTACGCCTGCCTGCACCTCGAATCCGTCCGGCAGTTTGTAGCTTACCTGCCCGAACACGGCGTCCGTGTAGTAAGGCGTATTACCGATGAGGTCTTCGTCAAACGCGCCCGGGGGCGTCCCAACGTCCCAACCGAGCGGAAAGTTGTACGTGTCGTATTGGTAATAGGCTCCCAAGATCCAACCCAGCGGCCCCTTGTCAGGTGAAATAATGTTGAATTCCTGAGAGTAGATAGTCTCGTTGGCCGCATCGACGATGGTGTAGTTGGGGTCTGGCGGCGTGCTGCCGTCGACATCGCCCTTAAATCCCGTGCGGCCTTGCTGATAACTCGACATCGAGCGGAAATCGATGCCCGTCGAGGAGTCTGTATAGTCAATCCGCAAGATGGATCTGACGAACTGATCCGTGGCGTAAGGCGTTTTATAGTTGTTGGCGAAACTGTACAGATTGTTGGTAGGGTTCAATGCGTGTGTAACCGGATTTATGATGGCGTCTCCGAAATATCCGCCGTTGTCGAGATAGTCGTAGTCTGTCTTGAACAAGACCCTCAACGACGAGGTGGGTGTCCAAAGTACCGATATGCGCGCGCTTCCCCAGTATAGTTCCGGAACGCTTGGGATTCCGCTGATGTGATAGAAGCTGTCGCGATTTTCGCCGTTGAAAGCGACGCGCGCCGCCAACGTGTCGCTGATCGGAAGGTTCACCGCCCCCTGTGTGCCAACGTCGTTGTAGTTCCCGTAACTGCCCAGGAGATAGCCGTCATAACCACCCCCGATCTTCGGGTTTTGGGTGTTGACGACGACCGCACCGCCCGTCGCGTCTTGGCCGCTGAAGGTGCCTTGGGGACCTCGAAGGACCGCTACGTCAGCGACGTCGAAATAGGGCTCCTCTTGGAAAAAGCCGGGAAAGGTGGCGACGCCATCGCGGTAATCGACAACGCCCGTGTCTGTGCGACTGTTGTGTTCGCCTTTGCCGATCCCGCGGATGTCGACATTGTTGCCTTGACCGAAGTTGTTGACCGTGAGGGACGGAGTGACAAACTGCAACTGGTCGATCGTAATTACCCCGCCCTTGGTGAGGTCCGTCTGCGTCAAGACCGTCGCGGCGATCGCGGTCTTTTGTAGGTTGGTGGTGCGTCGCTCGGCGGTGACCACCACCTCGGTCACAGTCGCCGTGGCGCTGCCTGTCGACGCGGTTGGTGACGAGACCGCCTGGGCGCCCGCTTCGCCCCCACATGCCAGCGCTAACGCTGCCGCGCACGCGCCAGCGAGATATCGATGTTTGAAATTCATTGCCACAGTCCTCCCCGAAGGATTTTTCTTAAGTTGTCGGGAAGGTGTCCTGCGAAGCTGTCATCAACCTGTCGCGTCTGAATCGACGTCAATGCTGTCCAGCGCTGAACTTCGGGACCGTGGGCTCGGCGTGGCGGTCTTGATCCGGATGCGGGGTGAAGGGGGCGGCGTACGGGTCTCTCGGAAAGGGACGCCAACCTGGAACGGCTGGGGCTTCTGGCCGTGAGCCCCGATATCTACGGCAACCGCTCAACGAGCCTGGCCTGCAAATGACACCACGACCAGCAGTCCGCGCCCGTCACGGCCCGCCTCGGCGGTGACTTGCGCGCCAAGATACTGCGACAGGGTCTGAACAACCGAAAGACCTAGCCCACTGCCCGACCGGGCTTGGTCACGCGGCAAACGGTAAAAACGCTGAAAGATCCGCTCCAGGTCTTCCGGGGGAACCCCTGGCCCGTCATCTTCGACTTCTAGGAACGGAGCGCCGTCGGCCTCACCGATATGAAGGGTGACCTGACCCCCACCTTGGCTATAGCGGATCGCGTTCTCCAGAAGATTGGACAGGATCTCCGTGATGACAAGAGGGGGCGCATTGACGGATATATCTTGTTCGGGCGCTTCCAAACGCACTCCGATCCGGCGCTTTGCGGCGAGGGGCGCGCAATCCATCAACACCTTGCGGGCCGACTCGCCGAGCCAGGTCACCACCTTGCCGGGCTCAAACGCGAAATCATCCGCCCGTGCAAGCGCGATCAACCCAGTCAACAGGTCTTGCAGCCGCTCCGTCGCATGCGCAATATCGGCGACCGAAGCTCTTCCGATCGGGCTTGCGGGCTGGTGCTTCTGGAGTATCGCCAAGTGGGTGCGAAGGATGGTGAGGGGGGTTCGCATCTGGTGGGAAGCGTCCGCCGTGAACCGCCGCATCCCTGCGACGGAGGCGTCAACCTGTTCGATCAGCGTGTTGAACCCGGCCACCAAGCCGGACAGCTCAAGGGGAACTCCGTTCAGGGATAGTGGTTGGAACACGGCAAGATCGGCGGTGCGGAGTTCCATCTGGGCCCGTAATTTCGTCACCGGCCGCAGACTCCACCCCGTCGCCGGCCACACCAAAAGCGCCGTGACCGCGACAAACACTGCCTCCAACGCGGCCAAGCCGACAAGCATCCGGCCCGCCAGCTCGCGGCGGGATTCCAGAGTCTCGGCGACCTCGACCACGATCACGTTGGCGATCCGCGGCAACTTCCTCGTCACCGCGGCGACGCGTATCCTCTGACCCCGAAAACTGTCATCGCGAAAGACGGGATGATCGAGGCTGAGAGAGGCTGACGGCTCCGGCGCCAAATTCTCGTAGCCCGTGATCAACGCCCCGCCGCTCCGTACGCTGTAGTAAATATTGTCGCGCTCTGTGTTCTCCAGCATGCCCAGGGCGGACGGGGGCAGATCGAGGGTGATCTCCCCGTCTTCTTCAGCCAGCGTTTCGGCGATGGCGCGCGCCGACGCCCCGAGCAGGCTGTCTGATGTCTGCTCGACGATACCGTTGATCAGCCAGGCGCCGCCCGCGCCGAGGAGGATCGACACGACGGTCAGCGATACGACCAAAGTCAGAAGCAATCGCCTGACCAGGGACGGTTGGCCCATTCGCCAAGTCAAATGTGATCTATCAGGTAGCCGTCGCCGCGCCGCGTTCTGATCACCGGACCGTCAGGCTGCAGCTTCTTGCGTAGGCGAGCGATATAGAGTTCGAGGGCGTTCGGTCCGACCGCATCGTCATAGGCGAACACCTCGGCCGAAAGCCGCTCCCTAGGGACTACGTTTCCGACCTGCGACAGCAGTGCAGCCAAGACCGCGATCTCGCGTTTGCGCAGGTCCACGACGCGGCCAGCGATACGCACCTCTCCCGACGATCGGTCGAAGCTGAGCTTTCCAAGTGTGATCATCGGATTTGGATCACCGTGGCGTCGCCGGATAAGCGCCCGGACTCGCGCTTCTAATTCTGCGGGATCGAATGGCTTGAGCAGGTAATCGTCCGCGCCGAAATCCAGCCCATTGACCCGATCCTGCACGGCGTCGCGAGCCGTGAGCACGAGGATTGGAACCCGCGAGCCTCGCCGCCGAAGTCCCTTGAGCACCTCAAAACCCGAAATGTCGGGCAGACCGATGTCCAAGACCACCAGGCCGTAGGGCTCCAATTGCTCAATCTCGAGGGCTTCGGCGCCAGTTGGGACATGGTCCACCGCAAAGCCCTGGTCGCGCAGAAGCGTAACAAGGCCGCGCGCTACGGCGTGGTCGTCCTCAACAAGAAGAAGTCTGGTCACAATCCGGTGCGGGTTCTGCGGTGGGGGGCTTCACTATGTTGAGCCTTCCCATGTTACGCTGTCCAGAGCCACTGCACATCGAGCCGGCGCCTGTCTCGAGGGGCGCCAACAGGCGCTCTGCGCGGGCTTGGCGGTTGATGGCGAGGAGCGAGAGCGGGTGGGAACGTCGCGGCGAGACCTGATAACTGCGCTTGGCGCCGTCGCATGGGCGAGTCCTGCCCGCCCGGCGGCGCTTGATCGCTTGCCGCAAGGGTATCCGCGGTCATACACGGCGCTGCAAGAAGAGGCGGCGCGCGAAGGTCAACTGCTGGTCTATTCGTCCGCGGACCTGACCGACATGGACGGACTACTGCGCGCGTTTGCGCAAAGACAGCCGAAGATCAAGGTCAACTACCAACACCTAGTGTCCACCGAACTCTATGGTCGTTTCGTGCGCGAGGTCGGCGCTGGAACGCCGTCGGCCGACTTCCTGTTCAGCTCCGCCATGGACACCCAGATCAAGTTGGTCAACGATGGCTATGCGCAACCTTACGCCTCTCCAGAGAAGCCGAACCTTCCCGCCTGGGCCTTGTGGAAGGACGAGGCCTACGGACTGACCGCCGAGCCGATTGTCATCGCCTATAATAAGCGCCTGCTCGCGCCGGCCGATGTTCCTAGATCTCACGACGACCTGGAAAACCTTCTTCGCCGGAAGCGAGCGGCGCTGACGGGCAAAGTCGGCACCTACGACATCGAGCAAAGCAGCACCGGCTTTCTGTTCTTCTCGCAGGATGTGCAGATCAGCTACGATACGTGGGCGCTCCTGCGGGCGGTAGGCCGGACCTCGCCGCGATTTGATATCGGCGCGCATGAAATACTGGCTCGGGTCAGCACGGGAGAGCAGATCCTCGCCTATAACGTAATGAGTTCATATGCCTTGGAACGTCACGCAAAGGACCCTTGGGTCGAGGTGGTCTTTCCCTCGGACTATACCCTCGTGATGTCGAGGATCGCGTTTATATCCAACGCGGCGCGACATCCCGCCGCTGCAAAGCTATTTCTGGATTTTCTGCTGTCCCGCGACGGGCAGATGCTTCTAGCCCAGCGCTACATGACCCCCGTGCGTACGGATCTGCCGCCCGTCCTGGAACACACCCATCCTCTGAATCTGCAAGCGATTCATGTAGGCCCCGCGCTAATGGCGAACCTTGATCGATTGAAGCACGCGAAACTTGTTTCCGAATGGAAGCGCGCGGTCGGCCGATCATTATGAAGCCCCTCGCGCGACAGTTTGACGACAGGTTTCCCAGGTAAGCTTTTCTCCAAACAAAGTGCGCTGCAGCATCCGACCTGGAGCTCGTCGCCAGGGAGGAAACATGCATGGCGCCCCGCCGGCTTTTTGACGCGGACAGATTTCCTGATCGGCTAACCACCCACCGTCGCGCCTTCCTATGGGGCCTCGGAGGGGCCGTCGTCGGAAGCCATTTTGGTTCCGCCGCACAAGCGGAAACGGAATCAGGCGAGCTTCATGTCCTGATCTCCGGGGGCTTTTATGCTGCCTATCAAATCCTCCTCCCCGAATTAGAGCACGCGTCCGGCCTTAAGCTCGCGACCGTCTTAGGGCCGTCCATGGGCTCCGCGCCGACTGCGATCCCGATCCGGCTTTCCCGCGGCGAGTCGGCGGACGTCGTCATCATCGCCCGCGAAGCGCTCGACCAACTCGTTCGAGACGGAAGGGTGGCGGCGGGCAGCGAAGCGGACCTCGTTCGCTCGCGCATAGGCATGGCGGTGAGGGCCGGCGCCGCGTCGCCCGATATCTCGACGCCTGACCAGCTAAGAGAGGTTCTGCTTAAGGCTCGCTCGATCGCCTATTCCGACAGCGCCAGCGGAGTCTATGTGGCCAATGAGCTGTTCAATCGCCTAGGCATCGAAAATCAGGTTGTGTCGAAGGCGCATAAAATCACCGCCACGCCCGTGGGCGAAGCCGTTGCGAATGGTGAGGCGGACGTAGGCTTTCAACAGATGAGCGAGCTTCTGCCGATCTCAGGCATCCAGGTGGTCGGCCCCATTCCTGAAGCCGTACAAAAGGTGACAGTCTTTTCGGCAGGCGTATCCAGCACCTCAAAAGCCCCGGAGGCCGCCCGGCGCCTCATCGCGTTCCTGGCGTCACAACAGGCCTGGCCGGCGATCCGTGAGGCGGGGCTCGAACCCGCTCCTGCGCTCGCGAAATAACGCCATGACAACGCCAAGACCCAAGTTTGCGTGGCGCGCTATCTTTCTCGCCTCAAGCGGCAATTTCCTGGAGATGTACGACTTTATCGTCTTTGGGTTTTATGCGTCCGCCATCTCAAAGACCTTCTTCCCAAGCCGAGATCCATTCGCCGCCCTCCTCCTGACCTTCGCAACCTTCGGCGCTGGGTTCCTGATGCGGCCCATCGGGGCGATCGTCTTAGGAGCTTTCATAGATCGGCGCGGCCGGCGCGTCGGCCTACTGTTTACGCTCGCGCTCATGGCGGCGGGCACCTTGACCATAGCCGTGATGCCGCCCTTCCTGCGCATCGGCGCGGCCGCGCCGTTTCTCGTGCTGATCGGCCGATTGGTTCAAGGCCTTTCGGCCGGCGTCGAGGTCGGCGGCGTGTCGGTCTATCTGTCCGAGATCGCTCCGGCGCGGCAAAAGGGCTTTTTCGTCGCATGGCAATCGGCCAGCCAACAGGTTGCGGTGATGTTCGCCGCAATCCTTGGGATGGGTCTTTCCAGCACGCTGTCGCCATCGGCGATGCTGGCATGGGGTTGGCGGATACCGTTCCTGCTTGGCTGCTTGCTAATCCCATTTATTTTTCTGGCCCGTCAAAGGCTTCCAGACACGCCTGGCTTCGCAGAACGGACCCGGACGCCGAGCCCAACTGAGATTTTCCGGACGCTGTTGGCCGCCTGGCCGGTCGTACTTGTTGGAACCATGCTGGCCACAATGACGACCGTCTCCTTCTATCTGATCACCGCCTACACCCCGACATTCGGCGCCACGGTCCTCAACCTGTCTCCGTTCGCCGCGCTCACAGTCACCCTTTGCGTGGGCGTCTCCAATTTCATCCTGTTGCCCGCGATGGGCGCACTGTCGGATCGCATAGGCCGGCGGCCACTTCTGATCGGGGCGACGATCGTCTCTTTGTTGACCAGCTATCCCGCGCTGCTGTGGCTTGTCTCGGCCCCCTCGTTCGGACGCCTCCTCGCGGTCGAGCTTTGGCTCTCGTTGGTCTATGCCGCCTACAACGGCGCCTTGGTGGTGATCCTGACGGAGATCATGCCCGCCGACGTGCGAACGTCAGGTTTCTCCCTGGCCTACAGCCTCGCCACAGCGATTTTTGGCGGCTCGACGCCCGCCCTCTGCACGCTTGTGATCCACGAGACGGGCAATAAGGCTGCGCCAGGCCTGTGGCTTTCGGGAGCGGCGTTTATGTCTTTGATCGCCGCGCTCGTCGTCACCCGTTTCGAACGCCCATCATCTCGGGAGCCGGCTCAAAGTGTGGGCGTCGAACAGTCAGGAAGAGCCTGATGTGAAAGCCGCGGTGCGGCCTTCGACGGAACCGCCGACGTCGACCGATAACCAGGCTCCGCCATGCCTCGAAAGGACCGGACCATTTTGATGAATAACCGGCAGACTCTGACACGCCGCGCCGCCCTAGGGTCCGCGTTGACTCTCGCGCCGGCAGCGGCGATCTCGTCCCGGGCGACGCCTGCGAGCGCGGCGGCGCGCCCGGCGCCGGCGCCATGGCTGCGGTACGAGACGCCCGAAGCTGGCGGATTTTCCTCGCGCGCGCTCGCCGCGATCGAACAGAGGCTTTATGCGCTGCCGACCACGTCGATGATGATCGTCCAGGCTGGAAAGATCGTCTACGACTATGGCGATATCAGCGAAGTGAGCTATCTCGCGTCCGCGCGAAAGAGCGTCCTGTCGATGCTCTATGGCAACTATGTCGCGAAGGGGATCATCGACCTGGACCGCACCCTGTCGGATCTCGGCATAGATGAGAATGACGGCGGCCTATTGCCGATCGAGAGAACAGCCACCATCCGCGCGCTGCTAACCAGCCGTTCGGGCGTCTATTTTCCGGCCAGCAGCGCTGGAAGCGCCGCCGTCATGCCGCCGCGGGGGTCGGCGCGGCCCGGAGCGAAGTTCATCTATAACAATTGGGATTTCAACGTCGCGGGAGCAATCTTCGAGCAGTTGACGCGCAAGTCTATTTTTGAAGCCCTGCAGGATGACTTGGCTGGCCCGCTCGGGTTCCAGGACTTTGACCTCTCCCGCCAACGCTACGTCAGCTTCAGAAGCGCGAAATCCAGGTATCGGGGATACCAGATGTTCCTATCGGCCCGCGACATGGCGCGCTTGGGCGTGGTGATGATCCAAAATGGACTATGGGATGGTCGGCGGATCGTGCCTGAGCAGTGGGTTCGAGAGAGCACCTCCCTCAAGGTGCCCGCCGCCGACGTCGGCCCAAGCAGCGAGGTGGGCTATGGCTATCTCTGGTGGATTCCTACAACAAGCCTGCGTGCGCCTGAATGGGCAGGCTCCTTTCTAGCGGCGGGCAACTACGGACAGTTCATCCTCGGACTACCCGCGGTGGAGACGGTCATCGTGCACAGGCGCGCCGTAACCGACCAGTTCGCGGTTGCGCGGAACCTTGGAGACACTGACGCGGCTCCCCCTGGGGTGGAAGCCAAAACCTTCTTGCAGATCGCCGACCAAGTGATCGCAGCCCGAACCGCATAAGCCGCCTTCGCCAGACATCGGCGCGGTTGCCGCCGCGTTCCGTCCCCGCCCGGAGCCCAAGATGAATGTTCGTCGAAACCTCGCCTTCAGCCTGATGTTTGGGCTTGCCGCCGCCTTCCCTGCTGCTCGGGCGAGCGCCCAGCCGGCGCCGCTCGCAAGCTTCGCACAAGGAACATTCGTTGGAAAAACAGACGGGTCGGTGCGGACCTTCTTTGGGGTTCCCTTCGCCGAAGCGCCTATCGGCCAACTCCGTTGGCGGCCCCCCATTCCCGCATCTTTCGGAACGGGCGAGAGAGACGCAACCCGGTTCGGCAACGACTGCATGCAGCCGCCGAGCGTCCTAACCCGGATGAGTAAGGCTCCGGGAACGAGTGAGGATTGTCTGACCCTGAACATCTGGGCTCCTTTGGAGCCCCAGAACAAGCGCCTTCCGGTAATGGTTTGGATCTACGGCGGCAGCTTTCTAGGCGGCTCGGCGAGCGCCTTCGATGGCTCGGCCTTGGCTCGACAGGGGGTGATCGTCGTCGCCGCCAACTACCGCACCGGGCTGTTCGGCTTCTTGGCGCATCCGCTCCTAACGCAGGAATCCAAAGATCGCACCTCTGGCGACTATGGTCTGCTTGATCAAATCGCGGCCCTGCAATGGGTGCGGCAGAACATCGCCCGGATCGGCGGCGATCCAAAGTCCGTCACGCTGTTTGGCGAGTCGTCGGGCGCGAGCTCGGTATCGCTGCTGATAACCTCGCCGCTGACGAAAGGCCTTTTCAGCAAGGCCATTCTCGAAAGTCCTGGCGCCATGCGGCCCCTGCCAACCTTGAAGGACGCCGAAGCCGCCGGCAGCGTCATTGGCTCCGACTTGGCGGCGATGCGCGCCATACCCGCCAAAGACCTTTTGGCCCTAACCATGCGCCTTCTTCCGGCAGAACGGTCCCTCACTCGACCGCGGGTGATCGGCCCCATCGTCGATGGACGCGTCGTGCCGACAGAGGAACGTCTCGCCTACGGCTCGGACGCCGTGGACCACGTCCCAATCATAATCGGCGGGAATGCGGATGAGGGACGGCTCTTTGTCGCGCCCTGGCCGATCAAGACGGTGGCGCAGTTTCAGACTTTTGTCGGCGACAACTTTGGCGCCAATGCGGCCCAAATTCTGCGCCTCTATCCCGTATCGCAGGACTCCGACGTCCCAGCCCGACTAAGTGAACTATTTGCGGACACCCAATTTAACCTCGGCTCCGAAGGCGTCGCGAATGCGATGGCTTCGCTCGGTCTGCCCGTATACCGCTATCGGTTCACCCACACGGTCAGGGGTCTGCCGCCGACCCACGGGGCCGAAGTCCCGTTTGTCTTTGGCTTCGTATCAGCGCCCGAGGTCTCGACGCATTCCGGGCCCTCGTCATCCGCTTCTAGCGATCAACGCATTTCTGACGCCATGATGAGCGCCTGGGTCCAATTTGCGCGATCGGGCGACCCCAGCGGCCCAGGCCTGGCATGGCCGCGCTACTCCCCCACGTCGAACGCCTATTTGGAATTTGGCGAGGAGCCAAAGGCGAAGATCCTCCCCCCGCAGACACGCCTGCAATACCTGAATTGCCTTAGGGCGGGGCCTGAGCCTTGCTCGATCCCATAGATTGCCGGGTGACCAGCCGGGCGGCGCTCAGGTCACCAATCCTTGTTCAAACGGGAGAAATCACATGAAGCTTTGCGCGCTCGTCTGCTTGCTCGCCTTAGCGCCCCTTGGAAACATCGCGCTTGCCGAGCCACCCTCAAGTTCAACAAGCGGCCTTCCTCTGGCGCGCGCCACGCCCGACCTCGCCATGCTCCCAACGGTGAAAACGGAAGAGGGCCAGGCCGTCATTTACGACGCCTACACATGGCGAAGACGCGAACTGACAAAACGCCTTCCCCTCTTGGAGCCATGGCCTTCGGAGAACGTCATCGGCAGTCAATTCAAACGCTTCAAGCTCGACGTCGCGCCCGTGCCCGAGCAAATTCCAACGCCCTCGCGGATCATGCGGGACATCTATTTGGTCAACACGGAACCCAACCTGACCTATCTGATCGATGCGGGGCAAGGGCAATTGGTGATTGTCGATCCTGGTTTGGAAAGCAACGTCGGTTCGATCTTAAAGAACGTGGAGGCGCTGGGCTTTTCAATCAAGAACATCAAATGGATCATCAATACGCACGCGCACTTCGATCACGCGATGGCGGATGCCCATTTCCAACGTCTTGGCGCAAAAATCCTTGTCGGCCGGGACGACGTCTACGCTGTGGAAAAGGGAACCGAGGTCACCGGGAGGTCTAGTCTGCCTGCCAGTGTGAGCGCCAACTACCCAACCCTGCACGTCGATTGGCCGGTAGACGATGGCGAGCGCCTGGTGCTTGGCGACAAGACATTTCTGGCACTACACACGCCAGGTCATACTGAAGGATCTACCTGCTACCTGCTGCAGATCGACGGCAAGGCCGTGCTCTTCGGCGGCGATACAATTCTTTTTGACTATAGACTTGGTCAACAGACCTCGCCATTCGCGGACAACGTTGCTTATCTCGCTTCGCTGAAGAAGCTCGTTGGTTTCGAGGAATACTTCCGATGGGACGTACTGCTGCCGGGGCACGGAACCATCGTTCTTGATCGCGCCTACCTCGACGTGCTGAAGGATGAACGCCAGGTTCAGCTGGATGTGGTCGAGGGCGCGCCTGTTAAAGCGCTCCCGTTCGCGACCGACGCCTACCGCCAGCTCATGTTTGGCAGGCCCTGAGTGCAATGGTGCGAACGTACGCTTGGCTGACTCAGCCTCCGCGCGGCCGCTTTGACGCCTCGGGCCCGAAGTCATTTTCGATAGGTGGAGGTTTCGGTGCGTAAACGTCGCGAACCTCTGGGACGCTCGGCTAAGGCGCGCCCACGAAAATCCGTCGCCGTGGGTAAATTGCCCGGAATTCTGTGCAGCCTGGGCCTCGCCTCGGCGCTCCTTCTTATCCCTACACAACCGGCAACGGCGACGGACGCGACCACGCCGGCGCCGCCATCCCAACTCTTCGGCCCCCTGTTCGTCGACGTGGAACAGAAGGGCGTCTATCCCGACAGCAAAACATTCGCCGACGCACAGCCGCGGCGCTCCCCGGCCGAAATCCTTTCCGACTACCATCCAGACCTGTCCAAGGATGCCCTGGGCGCGTTCGTGGCCAAGAACTTCGAACTACCGATCGCTGCCGCAGCGCCGCCTCCATCGACGCCGCGGTCCTTGCGGGCTCATGTCGCGGCGCTCTGGTCCGTCCTCGCACGTCCACCCCTGCTAGCGGCTCCCTATTCTTCGCAGCTTTCCCTCACCCATCCCTACGTGGTTCCAGGCGGACGCTTTCGTGAGGTCTATTACTGGGACTCCTATTTCACCCTGCTCGGCCTAATGGCGGACGGTCGCGCGGATCTCGCGCACGGCCTCGTCGACAATTTCGCCGATCTCATCGGGCGCTACGGGCACGTCCCGAATGGCGCTCGCACCTACTATCTCAGCCGCTCACAACCCCCGGTATTCTTCCTTATGGCCGGCAAAATAGGGGGTGGTGACGCTGCCGATGGCTACGCCCACTACCTGCCGGCCCTGCGCCGCGAGTATCGCTTCTGGATGGACGGGGAAAGTCGTGCACGGCCCGGTCACCCAGTGGCCCATGTCGTGCGGTTTCCTGACGGGAGTGCGCATTTCGCTGATCGTGGGCGCGCGTTTCGCGCGATGGTGGGCGCCGATTTCACCTGATCGTGGGCGGTGCGGAGCCTGACCGACGGCGGCTATG
>Ga0302314_10012322_pt1 | contig 14813 bp, 9 predicted proteins | sample III_Palsa_N2_3_FD_200533 | JGI IMG/M metagenome (GOLD analysis project Ga0302314, IMG submission 200533) | Peat permafrost microbial communities from Stordalen Mire near Abisko, Sweden - III_Palsa_N2_3 | ecosystem: Environmental > Terrestrial > Soil > Palsa > Peat permafrost | place: Sweden... | reverse complement strand
CACCGCGCAGTCCGTCGAGAGCACCTCGTCGGAGGTGTTGGTGAAGACGAACTGCCAGTCGCCGTAGTACTGGTTGCCGCTGAAGGTCACGTACTCCGACAGCCCCACGTTGCTGGTGAACTGCGTGGTGAGCGGTTGGCCGAGAATCGGGTTGGCGCCGCTGAGCGGGTAGTCGACGCCGTTGGCACACCGCTCCAGCGGCGTGTTGTACTGCGAGGGCTGCCCGGTGGGGACCGCCTGGGTGTACGCGGCGGGGCCGGCGCTCACGGCGGTGGTGGTGTTGGCGTCGGCGGCGGCCGGGCCCCCGTAGGCGAACGCCGTGACTCCGGCGAGCAGCAGGACGGTGGCGAGGCCGACGCCCAACCCACGTCTGGTCGATTTCGTGCGCATGGTGGATCGATCCCTTCTGTCGCGGGGAACGGACGACCCACAGCGGGCGCGCCAGGGTGCGCCAGAGATACCGCGAGAGCAGTGTGAACGCCGCTTCGACGGCCTCGGCTGACTCGCCGGCTCGGAGCAGAGGGGGTACGCCACGAGACGGCACTTCTTCCAACGCGCCTCACTGCAGGGTCAGTTGTACGTTTGCACTGTGTTTTGGACGCGTCAAGGGTCTGGACCAATTAGGTCTAGTCCATTAGGTCTGGACCGACCCCCGGCGGCCGGCTGCCGCGGTTCGGTAGGGATCAAGCTGTCGTCAAGGGCCGGGCTCTGTCCGTTAGGAGGGTGTCAAGGACGGTTCCGTGGCACGTTGCTCGGGTGTCCAATGAATTCACGGGCAGCGCGGCTGTCTTGCCAAGGAATCGAAGTCGGATCGGCGTCGGCCGGTCGGACGGTACAGAGGGAAGCGAACAGCATGGCTGAGCACCGGGTCGTCGTGGGCGTCAGTGGGTCAGCGGCCAGCCGCGCCGCGTTCCAGCGCGCGGCGCGGGAGGCGCGGCGCCGCGACGCCGTCCTGGTTCCGGTACTGGCCTGGCACCCCGTGGGTGGCGAGTTCGCCTACCGCACCCACCCGTGCCCGCCGCTGCTCAAGGTGTGGGAGCAGGCGGCGCAGGCGCGGCTGGACGCTGCGTTCGTGGAGTCCTTCGGCGGATACCCCGCAGGGCTTCGGGTCCAGCCGGTGCTGGTGCGCGACGAGCAGCCGGGCCGTGCGCTGGTCGAGGTCGCCGACCGGGCCGACGACCTGCTGGTGGTCAGCACCGGCAAGCAGGGCCGGCTGCAGCGGCTGTTCCACGGTTCGGTCAGCCGCTACTGCCTGGCCCACGCCCACTGCACCGTCGTCGCCGTTCCCCCCTCGGAGCTGCAGCCGGCGTGGGAGGCGTCCGCCCGGGCGGACGCGGACACGACTGCGCAGCGCGCGCTCACGCCGGTCGCCGCCTGACGGAGCGGCCGGTCACTGCTCCGGTTCGGCCCGGGAGATGCCGAAGAGGACCACGTCCACGATCCGGGCGGCGACGTCCTCCGGGGCTCCCTCGATCGCGACGCCCTCGATGGAGCGGCAGATCAGGGATGCGGTCAGCAGGTAGGCGATGCTGTCCGCGTCCAGGCCCGAGCGCAGTTCCCCGGAGGCGAGCCCGGCCCTGATCACCCGGCGGGTCACCTCGCGACGCGGCTCCACCACGTCGGCGTAGTAGCGCTCGCGCAGCTGCGGGTACTCCCGGCCGGCCGCCATCATCCCGTTGAGGATGCTGGTGGCCCTGGTGTCCTGGAGCCGGGTGACCAGCACGCTGAGCAGCAGGATCAGGTTCTCCCTGACGCTCTCCCGGTCGGGGTCCGGCAAGGCGGGGTTGAGCGAGGCCACCGCGTCCACCAGCAGCGCGTCCTTGTTGGGCCAGCGGCGGTAGATGGTGTTCTTGCCGACGCCCGCGCGCGCCGCGATGGCGTTGATGCTGATCGCGCCGAGGTCGGTGCCCTCGTCCAGGAGGTCGAGGGCGGCCCGCAGGATCGCGTGCTCGGAGTCCGCGCTGCGCGGCCGCCCCCGGGTGGGGCGGTCGTGCGGCGGGGGCGTGTCAGTCGACAACCGGCACCTTCTCCTCGGTGCGGGCCTGGGCGGGGACCGCCGGCGCCGCGGGTCCGCCCTGCGCCAGGGGGTTGCGGCCGGGCAGCCAGAGCAGGGCGATGACCACGCCGATGGCGCCCATGACCACCGAGCCGGCCACGGCCAGGTGCATGGCCTGGACGAAGGCGTCCTTGGAGGGTTCGAGCAGCGCGTCGGCCCTGGGGCCGACCTTCTCCACGAACGCCTGGGTGGCGGTGATCGAGCTGGACAGGTCCTTCACCGTGCCGGGGTCCGAGTGCAGCTGCGGGACGCCGTCGAGCACCGGAGTGATCTTGGTGCGGTAGGCGGAGGTGAGGATCGAGCCGAGGACGGCGACCCCCAGTGCGCCGCCGACCTGCCGGACGGTGTTGCTGATGGCCGAACCCTCGCCGGCCTTCTCCCGCGGGACCGAGGCCATGACCGCGGCGGTGGCCGGCGGCATGACGTTGGCCATCCCCATGCCCATCACGAACAGGGCGATCTCCAGGACCCAGATCGGGGAGTCGGTGCCGGCGAAGAAGTAGGAGGCGAGGGCGAGGGTGACCAGGGCCATGCCGCCGGCGGTGACCGCCTTGTGGCCGAAGCGCTTGACCAGGCCCGCGCTGCGGGAGGAGAAGATCAGCTGGGCCACGGCCAGCGGGATCAGCAGCACGCCGCACTTCAGCGGGGAGAAGCCGCGCACCGCCTGCATGTAGAAGGAGAGGAAGAAGGTCATGCCCATCAGGGCCAGGAACACCAGGCCGATGACGGCGACCGCGGCCGAGAAGCCCCGGTGGCGGAACAGCTTGACGTTCAGGGCGGGGTGGTCGGTCTTCCGCTCCCACAGCACGAACAGCACCAGCAGCACGATGCCGAGGGCGATGATCCCGAGCGCCTCGGGCTTGAGCCAGCCGATGTCGCCGGCCCGGATGATGCCGTAGACGAAGGCGGTGATGCCGGCGATGGACAGCGGCACGCCGACCGGGTCGAACCGGCCCGGCTCGGGGTTCTTGGAGTCGGGGACCAGGAAGAACATCAGCAGCAGCGCCGCGGCCACGATCGGGATGTTGACCAGGAAGACCGAACCCCACCAGAAGTGCTCCAGCAGCACGCCGCCGGTGATCGGGCCGATGGCGATGGCGATGCCGACCGCGCCGGACCAGATGCCGATGGCCTTGGCGCGCTCCTTGGGTTCGAAGACATTGGAGATGATCGCCAGAGTGGTGGGCATGACCGCCGCACCGCCGACGCCCATCAGGATCCGCGCGCCGATCAGCTCGCCCGGCGACTGCGAGTACGCCGAGGCCAGCGAGGCGATGCCGAACACCACCATGCCGATCAGCAGCATCTTCTTGCGGCCGATCCGGTCGCCCAGGACGCCCCAGGTGAACAGCAGCCCGGCGAAGGCCAGGGTGTAGGCGTTGGTCGCCCACTCAAGGTCGGTCTCGGAGGCGCCGAGCCCCTTCACCGGGTCGGCGATGGTCTTGAGCGCGACATTGAGGATGCTGGAGTCGAGGACGACGACCAGCAGGCTCAGCACGAGGACGCCGAGTATCAGCCAGCGGCGGCGGTGCACCGTGGGGTCGACAGCAGGGGCGGACATGAGGGTGTTCCATTCATCGAGTTACGAGACTCCGAGGTCTCGAAAAGAGTAGCACCATTTCCGAGACCTCAGAGTCTCGTAACTCCGGTCGGTCCGCTCAGCCCTCACCCTCGCCCGGGGCCAGGGAGAACCACACGGTCTTGCCCTCGCCGTCGGGTCGGGTGCCCCAGGCCGTGGCCAGGGTCTGGACCAGGAGCAGGCCCCGGCCCGACTCCTGCTCCGGGCCCGCGTGCCGGGCATGCGGGACGGCCGGGCTGGAGTCGCGGACCTCGACGCTCAGCTCCTCCCCGTCCAGGCGCAGCCGCAGCCGCAACGGGCCGCCGGCGTGCCGGACGGCGTTGGCGAGCAGTTCGGATGCCAGCAGGCAGGCGGTGTCGGCCAGGTCGGGACGGTTCCAGGCGTCCAGGGTGCGGCGCAGGAAGTGCCGGCCCCGGCCGACGCCGGCGGGAACGGCGGCCAGCTCCGTGCAGGCGGTGGTGGCCGGGGTCCGCGGGATCCGGGCCAGCAGCAGGGTCACGTCGTCGGCGTAGTCGTCGGGGTCGGGGAGCAGGGTGGCCAGCACGGAGTCGGCGGCCGACTCCAGGTCGGGCCAGTCGGCGACGGCCTTCTCCAGCGCCGCGGTCAGGACGTCGACCTGCAGCTCGATGTCGCTGTGCGGGGTCTCCACCAGGCCGTCGGTGTACAGGGCCAGGACGGAGCCGGGTGCGACGGCCAGGGTGGTCTGCTGGTGCGGCACCTCGCCGACGCCCAGGGGGACGCTCACCGGCACCGGGAGCCGCCCGGCCCGCCCGTCGGGGTCGACCAGCAGGACGGGCAGGTGCCCGGCCGAGCACACGGTCAGCTCGGCGAGGTCCAGGTCCAGCACCAGGTAGCAGCAGGTCACGAACTGGTCGGGGAGCTCGCTGACGACCGCGTCCAGGGCCTGCACCAGTTGCCACGGCGGCATGCCGGTCTTGGCCAGGGCATGGGCCGCCGAGCGTAACTGGCCCATCACCGCGGCGGCCTCCAGGCCCCGGCCCATCACGTCGCCGATCAGGACGCCGACGTGTCCGGTGCCCAGCGCGATCAGGTCGAACCAGTCGCCGCCCACCCCGGCGCCCTGGCGGGCCGGGAAGTAGCGGCCGGCGCTCTCCAGGCCGGGCACCGGCGGCGGTGAGCCCATCAGGCTGCGCTGCAGGGTGAGTGCGACATGGCGCTGCTGCTCGTGGAGTTCCGCGAGGGTGGCCTCGGCGGCCTTGCGTTCGCTGACGTCGCGGACGGCGGCCGACACCAGCGGGCCCTGCGGGGTCTCCAGCGGGCTGAGGCTGATCTCGACCGGGAACTCGGTGCCGTCCTTGCGCAGTCCGTGGAGCTCCAGTCCGGCGCCCATCGGCCGGAGCCGGCGGGTGTCGACGTAGCCGTGCCGGTGTCCGGGGTGCTGGCTGCGGAACCGCTCGGGCACCAGGATCTCGATGTCCTGGCCCAGGAGATCCTCGCGGGGGTAGCCGAAGAGGGTCTCGGTCTGGGCGTTGACCAGCCGGATGACGCCCGCGTCGTCGACGATCACCATCGCGTCCGGGGCCGCCTCCAGCAGTCCCCGGAAGAGCGTCTCGGCGGCCTTGCGTTCGCTGACGTCGCGGACGGCGGCCGACAGCAGCGGTCCGCCGGGGGTCTCCAGCGGGCTGAGGCTGATCTCGACCGGGAACTCGGTGCCGTCCCTGCGCAGTCCGTAGAGCTCCAGTCCGGCGCCCATCGGCCGGACCCGGCGGGTGTCGACGTAGCCGTGCCGGTGCCCGGGGTGCCGGCTGCGGAACCGCTCCGGCACCAGCACCTCGACCGGTTGGCCCAGGAGTTCCCGGCGCGGGTAGCCGAACAGGGCCTCGGCCTGGGCGTTGACCAGCTGGATCAGTCCCGCGTCGTCGACGATGACCATCGCGTCCGGTGCCGCCTCCAGCAGTCCCCGGAAGGGTTCCTCGGTGGTGGTCGCCATGGTGCCGCCTTGCGCTCGCGTCGCCCGCACCAGTGCCGGAGCCTGGAGTGGACAGACATTCCGGTCAACTGCTGGTGATATCTGACCACGGATCGGGTTCCCCTCCGAGACTGTCACCTGTTCTGACTGAAACTGATCAGAAATGATTGCGAAGGTGCGGGGGAGGGGCGAGTCGCCCAACTCGGCCCCGCGCGGCGGAACGGCGTGTTGTCCCGGTCATCCCCGGTGGGACCGCGTTTCATGGTGAGGGACCACCGGTCCTCACCGGGCCGGCCGACGGGGACCGTTCGGCCCTGTCGTGGCGCGGACCGCGCGGAGCAGTCTGGCTGCAGCCCCTTCCGCTCCGCCCCCGTCCGCCGTCTGCCCCAAGGGAGCCACCCGAGCATGAACACCACCGTCACCGGCATCTCCGACGCCGAGGTCAGCGACCTGGACGCACACTGGCGCGCCGCGAACTACCTGGCGGTGGGTCAGATCTACCTGCTGGCCAACCCGCTGCTGCAGGAACCGCTGCGCGCCGAGCACGTCAAACCCCGGCTGCTCGGGCACTGGGGCACCTCGCCCGGTCTGAACCTGGTCCACACCCACCTGAACCGGGTGGTCAAGGCCCGCGACCTGGACGCGATCTGCGTCTGGGGCCCGGGCCACGGCGGTCCGGCGGTACTGGCCAACTCCTGGTTGGAGGGCAGCTACACCCGGACCTACCCCGACATCACCCGCGACCGGGACGGCATGGCGAAGCTGTTCCGGCAGTTCTCCTTCCCCGGCGGCGTGCCCAGCCACGTCGCCCCGGAGACCCCCGGCTCGATCCACGAGGGCGGCGAGCTCGGCTACTCGCTCTCGCACGCCTACGGCGCCGCCCTGGACAACCCCGACCTGCTGGTCACCTGCGTGGTCGGCGACGGCGAGGCCGAGACCGGCCCGCTGGCGGCGTCCTGGCACTCCAACAAGTTCCTCGACCCGGTCCACGACGGAGCGGTGCTGCCGATCCTGCACCTCAACGGCTACAAGATCGCCAACCCGACGGTGCTCGCCCGGATCCCCGAGGCCGAGCTCGACGAACTGCTGCGCGGCTACGGCCACGACCCGATCCACGTCACCGGCGACGACCCGGCCGCCGTGCACCGCGCCATGGCCGCCGCCATGGACACCGCGGTCGACCGGATCCACGCCGCCCAGCAGCAGGCCCGCAGCGGCGCCGGTGAACAGGAGCGCGTGCACTGGCCGATGATCGTGCTGCGCACGCCGAAGGGCTGGACCGGCCCCGCCATGGTCGACGGCGTGCCGGTCGAGGGCACCTGGCGCGCCCACCAGGTCCCGCTGGACGGCATCCACGAGAACCCCGAGCACCTGGCGCAGCTCGAGTCCTGGCTGCGCTCCTACCGCCCGGAGGAGCTCTTCGACGCCGAGGGCCGGCCCACCGCGCAGGTCCTCGCCCAGATCCCGGAGGGCGAGCGCCGCCTGGGCGCGAACCCGCACGCCAACGGCGGCCTGCTGCTGCGCGACCTGCCGATCGCCGAGTTGGAGCGGTTCGCCGTGCCCGTCGACAAGCCCGGCACCACGATGCACGAGCCCACCCGGGTGCTGGGCGACCTGCTGGAGCAGGTGATGGCCGACACCGCGGCCCGGCGCGACTTCCGGCTGGTGGGCCCGGACGAGACCGCCTCCAACCGGCTCCAGGCCGTCTACGCCGCCAGCGGCAAGGCCTGGCAGGCGGAGGTGCTGCCGGTGGACGAACACCTGGCCCATGACGGGCGGGTGATGGAGATCCTCTCCGAGCACACCTGCCAGGGCTGGCTGGAGGGCTACCTGCTGACCGGGCGGCACGGACTGTTCTCCTGCTACGAGGCCTTCGTCCACATCGTCGACTCCATGGTCAACCAGCACATCAAGTGGCTGCGGACCACCCGCGGGATCACCTGGCGCGCACCGATCGCCTCGCTGAACTACCTGCTCACCTCGCATGTGTGGCGCCAGGACCACAACGGGTTCTCGCACCAGGACCCGGGCTTCGTCGACCACGTCCTGAACAAGAGCCCGGAAGCCGTCCGGGTCTACTTCCCGCCGGACACCAACACCCTGCTCTCGGTGGCCGACCATGTGCTGCGCAGCCGCGACTACGTCAACGTCGTGGTGGCCGGCAAGCAGCCCTGCTTCGACTGGCTCACCCTGGACCAGGCCCGCGCCCACTGCGCCCGGGGCGCCGGCATCTGGGAGTGGGCCGGCACCGAGTCCCCGGACGGTGAGCCCGACGTGGTCCTGGCCTGCGCCGGCGACGTCCCCACCCAGGAGGTGATGGCCGCCGCCGACCTGCTCCGGCGCCACCTGCCGGACCTGTCGGTCCGGGTCGTCAACGTGGTCGACATCGCCCGGCTGATGCCCGCCGAGGAGCACCCGCACGGCATGCCCGACCGCGATTACGACGCCCTGTTCACCCCCGACAAGCCGGTGGTCTTCGCCTACCACGGCTATCCCTGGCTGATCCACCGGCTGGCCTACCGCCGCAGCAACCACCAGCACCTGCACGTCCGGGGCTACAAGGAGTCGGGAACCACCACCACACCCTTCGACATGGTGGTCCGCAACGACCTGGACCGCTACCGCCTGGTCATGGACGTCATCGACCGGGTGCCGGGGCTGGCCGTCCGCGCCGCCGGGGTGCGCCAGCAGATGGTGGACATCCGCCAGCGGCACCACGACTGGATCCGGGCCCACGGCACCGACCTGCCCGAGGTCACCGACTGGAGCTGGAGCAACTGACCCGCGCCGGCGCCCCCGGCCGGCGCTCTCAGCCCGCGACCGTGACCGTGGCGCCCTCGGCGTTCCAGTCGCGGGGGCGGGTGTCGTCCCAGCGCGAGTTGCCCCAGCGGTCGGTGGAGTCCGGCTCGACCAGCGCGGCGGCGGTGTCCGTGTTGCCGGAGCGGGACGCGGAGGCCATCAGCCGGGCGGCGCGTTCCGAGTCGGCCTCCGGCGGCACCACCAGGAGGTCCCAGCGGCCGACCTCGTAGGAGAAGAGGCTGAGCTCGTCCGGGTCCTGCTCGGCGTCGAACCAGCCGAGGCGGACCTGGTGCGATCCGGCCCGCACCCCGTAGGGGGAGTCCGGCCACAGGTGCCGGTTGAAGGTGGCGTGAGTGATGCGTCCCCAGGCCCGGTCGAGTTCCGCGACCAGGGACGGCAGCTCGCGTTCCAGGTCGCGCGAGCGCGGCCACCAGGCGCCGTCCAGCCGGCAGCGCGCCCCGGCGGGGGTCAGCGACAGGCGCAGCGGCAGCGCGGGGGAGGACAGCGCGGGGGAGTGCAGCGCGATCGAGGGTGAGTCTTCGGTGGAATTCGCCATGGCGGAAAACCTGACCCCGGGCGGTCACTCGCCCGGAACACCGCGAGGACGACGCGGCCACAACCGGTCGCGTGCGAGATGTCCTCCGCACTTCGACTCTACGCCGTCCCGCCGGGCGGTGAGCCCGCGCGGGACGGAACACCGGCCGGGGCCTGGTCACGCCGTTCGAGCAGCGGGTCGCAGGGGCGACTCCACCGCCGAGGCGGGCTCGCGAGGGAGCCGTGCGCGCCGGCTCCGCACGCGGATGCGCCGGGGCGGGTGGGGATTGCCGGCCGGTTCCGGGGTGAAGTCATAGAGCGGAGTCGCCGACGTCCGACTCTCCTGGGCGGGTTGTTCGGCGGCGCCCAACGGTCCGGTCGCCCACCGGACCGGAGCAGCGTGTGAGGAGTAGTCAATGTCCCCCAGTGGGATCGCTGTCAAAGTACGGCCGCACCAGTGCGATCGGCCCGTCAGGTCCCGGAGTCACCGGGTGGCCGAGGCGGTGCAGGCGTGAATCCCACGGTCCTGGAGCGGATCCTGAGCAGCCCGAGCGGTCTCGGCACGTCGGGCCTGCGGCTGGGCCGACCCGACGCCCCGGAGGAGGAGCCGGTGGACGCCCCCGGGGCGGGGACGCCGATCCCCGGCCTGTACTACCACCCGGTGCCCGAGCCGGATGCCGAGCGGTCGGCGGAGGTGGGCCGGCGGGTCAAGCGGTGGGCCATGGACGAGGTCCAGCTGTACCCGCCGGAATGGGAGGACCAGTTCGACGGCTTCGACATCGGCCGCTACATGGTCGCCTGCCACCCGGTCGCCCCCTCGATCGACCACCTGATGATCGCCGCCCGGCTGATGGCGGCCGAGAACGCGGTGGACGACTGCTACTGCGAGAACCACGGCGGCTCGCCGGTGGGCCTCGGCGGACGGCTGCTGCTGGCGCACATCGCCCTCGACCCGCTGCACACGGTGGCGGAGTACCAGCCGGAGGCAGCGGCGTCGCTCCACTCGGACGCCCCCCGGCGTGCCTACCGCTCCGCCATGCAGTACTTCACCCAGGCGTCCTCGCCCTCCCAGGCGGACCGGTACCGGCACGACATGGCGCGGCTGCACCTCGGCTACCTGGCCGAGGCCGCGTGGACCGAGACGGACTACGTTCCCGAGGTCTGGGAGTACCTGGCGATGCGCCAGTTCAACAACTTCCGCCCGTGCCCGACCATCACCGACACCGTCGACGGCTACGAGCTGCCCGCCGACCTCCACGCCCTGCCCGCCCTGCAACGGGTGATCGCGCTCGGCTCCAACGCCACCACCATCGTCAACGACCTGTACTCGTACACCAAGGAGCTGGCCATCCCGGGCAAGCACCTGAACCTGCCGGTGGTGATCGCCGAGCGCGAGGGGTGCGACGAGCGCGAGGCCTACCTGAAGGCGGTCGAGGTCCACAACGAGCTGATGCGGGAGTTCGAGGCCGCCGCGACCGAGGCGGCCACGGCCCACCCGCTGCCGCCCGTGGTCCGGTTCCTGCGCGGCGTGGCCGCCTGGATCGACGGCAACCACCACTGGCACTGCACCAACACGAACCGCTACAGCCTGCCCGACTTCTGGTAGGCGGCGCGCTGCCCGGCCCCGGCCCTGTGCGCCGGGGCCGGGCGATCGGTGCTCCGGGCTCCGCCCCGGCCGATGGTCCGTTCGGATGGCGGACCCGCCGCAGTCGGCGCGCCGGACCGCAGCAGCCGGGGGCCCGTCCGGCGACGGGCTAGGTTCTGGCTTGTGACGGGCAACGATACGATTCTGGTGCTGGTGGTAGCCACCGCGCTGGGATTCGATTTCACCAATGGATTCCATGACACCGGCAACGCCATGGCCACCTCGATCGTCACCGGCGCGCTGCCGCCACGCATCGCGGTCGGCCTCTCGGCCGTGCTGAACCTGGCCGGGGCGTTCCTGTCGACCGCTGTCGCCGCGACCATCGCCAGCGGCCTGGTCGACACCACGGACGTGACCCTGACCGTGGTCTTCGCCGGACTGACCGGCAGCATCCTGTGGAATCTGGCGACCTGGTTCCTCGGGATCCCCTCCAGCTCCTCGCACGCGCTGATCGGCGGCGTGGTGGGCGCGACCATAGCGGCGGCCGGCTCCTCCGCCGTCAAGTGGCAGGGCCTGGTCTCCAAGGTGATCGTGCCCGCGGCGCTCTCCCCGTTCATCGCCGGGGCCATCGCCGCGCTGGGCACCTACCTGGTCTACCGCCTCACCCGGGACGTCCCCGAACGCCCGCGCGCGCACGGCTTCCGGCTCGGCCAGATCGGCTCGGCCTCCATGGTCTCGCTCGCCCACGGCACCAACGACGCGCAGAAGACCATGGGCATCATCACGCTGGCCCTGATCGCCAACGGAACCCTGCACACCGGGGCGAAGTCGCCGACCTGGGTGATCGCCTCCTGCGCGGCGGCGATCGCCCTGGGCACCTACATCGGCGGGTGGCGGGTCATCCGGGCGCTGGGCAAGGGACTGGTGGAGATCGAGCCGCCGCAGGGAATGGCCAGCGAGGCCGCCTCGGCCGCGGTGATCCTCACCTCCACCGACTTCGGCTACTCGCTCTCCACCACCCACGTGGCCACCGGATCGATCCTGGGCGCCGGGGTGGGCAAGAAGGGCGGCGTGGTCCGCTGGCACATCGCCCGCCGGATGGTCGTGGCCTGGCTGCTCACGCTGCCGGCCGCCGCCCTGGTCGGTGCGGTGGCCTACTGGGCCGCCCACGGGATCGGCGGGACCCCCGGCGTGGTGGTGATCTTCGTCGTGCTGGTGCTGGCCTCGATCGCCTTCTTCATCGCCTCCCGCCACCCGGCGGTGACGCCGGAGAACGTCAACGCCGCATGGACGGGATCGGTAGTCCCGGCGCCGCACCCCACGGAGGCGGGCTCGTGAACTCCTGGATCAACCTGAACGCGCTGTGGAAGATCGTCGTGGTCGGACTGCTCGCCGGGGCCGGCCTGCCGGCCCTGTTCGCGATCGGGCTGCGGCTGCTCAGCCCGCCCGCTCCGGCGGGCGGCTCCGCCACCGGCCGGTCCGCGGCCGGGCCGGTCGGCTACGCCCTGGCCGGGCTCTGCTTCGCGGCGGTGCTCGCCGCGATCGGCTGGGGCATCGCCGTCATCGTCAACCACAGCTGACCGTCCGGCCGTCCGCGTGCGCGACCGCAGCCCCGCCCCCTCCAGAGGGGGCGGGGCTGCGGTCGGCCGTGCCGGTCGGGCGCCGGGCGGGGCCGGCGGGCAGCGGGTAGGCGTCGTAGGAGGTCTGGGTCACCGAGTCGCCGGCGGCGTCGGCGGCCTGGACCCTGACGGAGACGGAGCCGCTGGTCCTGGCCAGTGACGGCACCCGGTACTCGGCGGTGTACACCCCGGAGGACGAGCGGGACACGGCCGACTGCGTCCAGGTGCCGCCGCCGTCCGTGGAGGTCCACACCGTGAAGCTGGTGACGGCACAGGCCAGGGACGGGTTCGCGCCCAGGTACGGGGTGATCTGGATCCGGTGCGTCGCGTCGGCCGTCACCGCGTTGCCCGCGTCGACGAAGGCGTTGTAGCGCAGCTGGATCAGCGGATCGGCGTCGCAGGGGCCGCTCTGACCGAAGTAGTCGCCCATGCAGCGGAACGCCTCCGGCAGCGCGTCGGCGGTCGGGCGCCGTGAGCTGAACGTCCAGTCGCTGTCCAGGTCGGCCGCCCCGACGGTGAGGCGGTAGCTGGCCGGACCGTCGGAGAGCTGGTAGACGGGCATGGTGCCCTCCGTCTGCTGCGGCAGTTCGACTCCGTCCCGGTAGAGGTGGACGGCGGACGGGGCGAAGGAGTAGGTGGCGTAGGGGTTGTTCACCAGCGCCGGGTCGGCGCCGGAGGTGAGGAAGGTCGTCGGGTAGAAGGTGTCGCCCTGGCGGCAGAACGCGCAGAAGTAGAGCTGGCCGAGCGTCACTCCGGTCCGGTAGTCGGCGTCGGGAACGGCCGGGACGCCCAGCGACTCCGGTGCCGCGAACCAGTCCTCGGTCCGGCTGCCGGGCCGGTCGAAGACGTTCAGCGCCTGGTCGGGACCGGACACCCCGGCCGCGGTGGTCAGGGTGGTTATCCGGTCCCAGACCAGGTCAGGGGAGACCGGTCCGTAGTACTCCTGGACGGTCGAGGGGGCCGGCGCGAACACCGAGGGGATCAGCAGGGCGAAGAAGTCGTCGGGGTGCAGCACCGACTCCACCTGGGTCGCGCTGCCGGGCTGCGAACTGTGGAAGGTGGTGCTCTGCCGGGCGAGTCGGCTGCCGTCCACCGAGTAGCGGAGGGCCGTCGGGATCCGTCCCTCCCGGTCGAACGCCAGGTTGTAGAAGTAGGGGCTGTACCCGTGGTCGGTGACGCTCACCGTGGCCGGGCCCCTGGCGAGCAGCGCCGTCAGTGCGGCGGCCTCGTCCGGGGTGACCGTGGCGAACGGGATCTGCACCGGTTTCCCGCCGGTCCACCACCAGTCGGGCTCGACCGGCACCACCGGCAGGTTGGTCGGGTCGACGTCGCGCGGATCGACCAGCACGCCGGCCGCGCCCGCCTGGAGCGCGGCGCTGAGCTGGTCGGACTGGATCTGGTAGATGCCGGAGGCCCGGCGCATCAGCACCAGCTTGCCCCGGACGTCGACGCCGGCGAAGTCGGCCGCGGTGCCGTACCCGACGTTCACCACCTGGGCCGTGGTCGTGCCGGAGAACCGCTTGAAGGTGGGGGAGTCCAGGTCGGTGTAGCGCGGGTAGTACAGCTGGAGGGCGGTACCGGAGCCGCCGCCGATCGAGCCGGACACGGGTGCCTGGCCGCGCAGCCAGAAGGTGCTCAGATGGAAGTCGCCGATGGTGACCGGTGCGGTCGGGACCGCCCACGCCTCGTCGAGACCGGAGCTGTCGGGCTGCTCCCAGCCGCTGTAGACCCCCGGGGTGGCCCGGCTGTTGGTGAGGTAGTGCTCCAGGTCGACGGCCGGCTGCGGGGTGTCCACGGTGAGTTTGGCGGCGGTGTCCAGGTCGGTGTCGACCGTGCTGTCCCCGGCCACCACCACCTGCGGCACGACGGTGTCCACCAGTTGCTCCATGCCGTGCCGGTAGACCGAGACGCTCATGTCCTGGGCGTCGTAGACGCCGTTGGGGACGCTGAAGGTCACCGCGTAGCGGTTGCACGGGCTGGTGTCGAGGCAGGTGACGCCGGTCGGGGTGGCGGTCTGGCCCGCGGCCGTCCCGGTGAGGCCGATGAGGACGGGGTAGTAGGGGCAGGCAGTGGCGGTCGCGATGCCCTGGAACCAGGAGAAGACCGGGCAGTAGACCGCGTCGCCCTGGGCGGCGGTGAAGGTCCAGGTGACGGTGGAGCTCGGGGCGTCGGCCGGGGCGAGCGAGGCCGGGGTCCGGTCGCCGGTCGGCCAGGCCGCGGTGATCCCGCCGCTGAACGCCGGACGCGCGGTGCCGTGCGCGGTCGCCGACCGTCCGGTGCCGCCGGTCAGGGCGGCCCAGAAGGCGCCGGCCCGGGCCGCCACCACCTGGAGGTCGACGTCCCCGTCGCCCGCGTCGGCGCGGACCACGGTGGCGCCGGCCAGTGCGCCCGCCCTGGCGGTGAGGGCGGCGGCGGTGCCGCTGCCGCCGTAGTGCACGGTCAGCGGGATCACGGCGTCCGCACCGGTGTCGCCGTGGGCGGCCAGCCAGGTCACGTCGAACGCCCGGGCGTCGATCAGGTGCAGCTGGATGAAGTCCGTCGCCGAGTCCGGGAGGGCGGACACCTGGGCCTGGTCGACCGTCCGGCCGAGGACCGAGAAGGTCATCCTGGACGTGGACCGGGGCGCGGCCGAGGCCAGGTACGTGCCGGAGGCCTGCCGGCTGAGCACGACCTGGTCACCGGTGGGCAGGGTGACGGTGTAGGAGCTGCCG
>Ga0302314_10012321_pt1 | contig 14814 bp, 14 predicted proteins | sample III_Palsa_N2_3_FD_200533 | JGI IMG/M metagenome (GOLD analysis project Ga0302314, IMG submission 200533) | Peat permafrost microbial communities from Stordalen Mire near Abisko, Sweden - III_Palsa_N2_3 | ecosystem: Environmental > Terrestrial > Soil > Palsa > Peat permafrost | place: Sweden... | reverse complement strand
GTCGGCAGAACGGAAAATCCCGACGCATACCCGCCTCGCTTCAGGTCCGCGGTAAGCGTCATGGGCGCCGTGCCCCCGTTGATCCGCGCGCGATAGATCTCCGTCGCCTCCATGACGCGCATGACATAGTTGCGGGTCTCGGAGAACGGGATGCATTCGATGAAATCCACCGGATCGCCGCTGGAGGTGCGCGGGTCGCCGCAGTAGCTGACCCAGTCCGCCGGCCGGCCTGGACCCGCATTGTAGGCGGCGGCGGCAAGCACGTAGGAGCCGCTGAAATCGTTGATCATGTGGCCGAGATAGGACGCGCCCAGGCGCATATTGTAGTCTGGAACATCCAGCATCGAACTCTGATACGGCTCGCCGATGCGCCGCGCGACCGCCTGGGCGGTGGTCGGCATCAACTGCATCATGCCGCGCGCCCCGGGGCCCGAGCGCACGCGCGGGTCGAAGCCGCTCTCCTGGCGCGTGATGCCGAAGACGATGGCCGCCTCCGCCGCCTCGGGCGAGACCGGCGCGATGCGGAGGGGATAGCCGCGCTCCGGCAGGACAAAGCCATGCTGGGCGCAGGATCGCACTGCGCGCATCGCCAGGTCCTGGTCGCCATAACCGCGCGCCAGATCGACCAGCTGCGCGCAGCTTCCCAGATCAGCGGCGTTGTCGGCAATCGACAGCACGAACGAACGGAATAGCTCACGCTCCCCGATCTCGGCGAGCAGCCGGGTGGCGCGGACCTGATCGGAGGCCTCGAACGCCTTGCGATCGTCGGGCGTCACCAGCGGATCGGAGCCCAGGGAAATGGTGCGGACGCCGGCCTTTTCCGCGGCCAACTGGCCGTAGAACGCGGTCTGGAAGCGGGCGCCGGCGGTGTAAAAGGCCTGGGCCGCGGCCGTGTCGCCCCGCGCCTCAGCCGCCCGTCCGCGCCAATAGAGCGCCCGGCTCTGGGTGATCGGCGTGGCTCCCACCCGCTGGATTTCACCAAAATGCTGGTCGGCCAGCGCCGGGTCATGCAGTTTTGAGAGCGCGATCCAGCCGGCGTAGAACTCGGCCTCGGTAAAGTCCGTCCCCGCGGTCAGGCCGGTATTGGAGGCCGCCGCATAGGCGCCCCGATAGTCCTGGGCGCGCATGGCGGCGTTGATCAACGGCTTGCGCACCGCCCAGATATGGCCTGCCGCCTCCTCGCTGGGCGGGTGGGCGGGGAAGCTGGAAACCAGGCCCAGGGCGATGGTGTCCAGGCTGCGCTTTTGCAGATAGCGCGCGCGCTCGACGGCAAGGCCGGGCGCGGCGCTGACGCTGGCGGGCAGGGCGGCGACCAGGGCAGAGGCGTTGGGCGCGTTGTCGCGCAGGGCGATGCGCACCTTGGCCAGGGCCAGCTGGTCCGGCGGCAGCAAAGGGAACAGCGCGCGCGCGGCCGGACCCTGGACGCCATAGAGCAACATATCGACGCGCCTTGCGGTATCGTCGGGCGTTAGCAGATCGCCGAACCGCGCCAGCATTGTGCTCTGCTGCGCCAGCTCGAAACTCTTGCCACGCCACCAGCCCTGGATCAGGTCCTGGGCGCCGGCGCGCCGGTTCAGCTGCTCATAGGCGGCAGCGAGAGCCATCGCGCCCTCAGCCGACGCGGGCTCGGCGCGCTGGAACCAGTCGACGATGCGTTGTGGATCGAGGCCCGAGGTCTCGATGGCCTTTTCCGCGGCGATCTGACGATGGCTGGCGCGTGGCCAGCCGACGAAATCGCGGCGCGCCTGATCCAGCTGATAGAAGCTGAGTTGCTCCCCGCCCGAATCGACCATCGCCCAAAAGGCCAGCTTGCGCGCGATGGGATCGCTCATCTGGGCGATGTCGGAGTTCACGCTCGCCGAATCACCGCGCCGCGCGGAACCGAGCGCCGCACTCAGCCAATCCTGGCCGCCATGTCTGGGCTCGAACGAAAGGACGGGCGGAGCAGGGGCCTGGGGCGCGTCGTCGCTAGCCCCAGGTGCGTTCAAGGTTTGCGCGCCCGCGCCGTTGAAGATCAGAACCGCCAGCGCGACGGTCGAAAGGCCGCGACCGATCGATAACGACAAAATCAGCTTCTCCGTGCCGTCGCCTGACGAGCGCGGTTGCGGTCGACGCGCTCGCGGCCATATTGTCCGCCGCGAGCGGAGCCGCAACCGTGCTGGGCTCCCAATCACGGCATTTTGCGTAAACCATGGCTCAAGATTTCCTTAACGGCGTCTTTCCGGCGCTAATCACGCCCTTCCGCGACGGACAAGTGGATGAAAAGGCGTTCGCCACGCTGGTCGAGCGCCAAATCGCCGGCGGAGTGCACGGGCTGGTCCCCGTGGGCACGACGGGCGAAACCTCGACGCTCAGTCACGAGGAGCATCGGCGAGTCGTCGATCTCTGCGTACAGGTGACGGCCGGACGCGTACCGGTGATCGCCGGCGCGGGCTCCAACTCGACCTCCGAGGCGATCGAGTTCGCCCGGCACGCCAAGGCGGTCGGCGCCGACGCGGCGCTGGCGGTCACGCCTTACTACAATCGTCCGAACCAGGAGGGGCTATATCGCCACTATGCGGCGATCAACGACGCGGTCGCCCTGCCGCTGCTGGTCTACAACGTGCCCTCGCGCACCTCGGTCGACATCTCCAACGACACTCTGGAGCGGCTCTCCAAGCTGCCTCATATCGTGGGCGTCAAGGACGCCACTGGCGACATCCCTCGAGCCAGCCTGCAGCGGCTGACCTGCGGGCCGGACTGGGTATTGCTGTCGGGCGATGATCCCAGCGCTCTGGGCTATATCGCCCACGGCGGCCATGGCTGCATCTCGGTGACCGCCAATGTGGCGCCTGGGGCCTGCGCGGCCTTCTACGACGCATGCGCGGCGGGGGACTGGGAGCAGGCTCGGGGATGGCAAGACCGCCTGATACGGCTCCACAAAGCGCTCTTCCTGGACGCCTCGCCGGGGCCGACCAAGTTCGCGCTGGCGCATCTGGGTCTTTGTGAGGAGGAGACGCGCCTGCCGATCACGCCGTGTTCAGAAGCGTTCAGGCCGGCCATCCTGGCGGCGATGTCCGAGGCCGGCGTCGTGGCATGACCAACAAGCTGATCGCCGAGAACCGGCGGGCGCGGTTCGACTATTTCCTGGAGGAGCAGTTCGAGGCCGGGCTCGCCCTGACCGGCACCGAGGTCAAGGCGCTGCGCATGGGGAAGGCCAATATCGCCGAATCTTACGCCTCCACCGAGGGGCGCGAGATCGTGCTGATCAACGCCAACATCCCCGAATACGGCCCGGCCAACCGCTTCAACCACGACCCCAAGCGCCCTCGGAAGTTGCTGCTGCACCGCAAGGAGATCGACAAGCTGCTGGGCGCCATCCAGCGCGACGGCCGCACCCTGATCCCAACCAAGCTCTATTTCAACGAAAAGGGCCGGGTGAAGCTGGAGCTCAGCCTGGCCAAGGGCAAGAAGCTGCACGACAAGCGCGAGGTCCAGGCCGACCGCGACTGGAAGCGCGAACAGGGGCGGCTGATGCGAGAGAAGGGGTAGGGGGTGCGCGTGCTTCGATACGCATCGGTTCAACGGCGCAATCAGCTATCCACAAACCGTCGCACGTTTCCAAACACCGCCTCGAACATTGCCGGCGTCAGCCGTCCGGTGTTCGTATTGAGCCGCGAGCAGTGATAGCTGCTGAACAGCCGGTAGCCGCCGGCGTCTGTCTCGACGCCATGGCCGGCGGCTGCGGCCGATCCCTTCAGCCCCAGCGCCTTCAGCACATTGCGCCGCGAGACGTCGCCTAGCGTGACGATCGCCTTCAGCCGAGGCAGGGCGGCGATCCGGGCGGCCAGGAAGGGGCGACAAGCCGCCTCTTCCACGGGCAGAGGTTTGTTGCCGGGCGGCGCACAGCGCACGGCGTTGGTGACCATGCAGTCGATCAATTCCAGCCCGTCGTCGGGGCGAGCCTCGAAGCGGCCGCGAGCAAAGCCCATCTTGATCAGGGTCTCGTAGAGCAGGACGCCCGCGTGATCGCCGGTGAACGGCCGGCCTGTGCGGTTGGCCCCGGCGCGCCCCGGCGCCAACCCGACGACAAGCAGTCGTGCGGCCGGATCGCCGAACGACGGCGCCGGGCCGTTGAACCAGTCCGGATGATCGGCGGCGTTCTGGCTGCGATAGGCGACCAGTCGCGGGCAGAGGGGGCAGTCGCGCGGCGGCTCCGCGTTCGCGTCAGGCGTCGGCATCGGCCTCGCCGGACCCGACCGGATCGGAAATGAAGCGGGGCAGGGGCGCGCGCGCGGGGCGGCCGATGATGTTGGACAGGTCGGACAGGTCCACGAAACTGTCGGCCTGGCGGCGCAGGTCGTCCGAGGCCATGGGCGGCTGGGATTTGACGGTAGAGACCACGGTCACGCGCACGCCCTTGCGCTGCACGGACTCGACCAGGCGCCTGAAGTCGCCGTCGCCGGAGAACAGCACCACGTGGTCGGCGCGGTCGGCGATCTCCAGCATGTCGCAGGCGATCTCGATATCCATGTCGCCGCGCCAGCGCTTGCGCCCCTGGCTGTCGGTGTATTCGCGGGCGGTCTTGGTCACCAGCGAATAGCCGTTGTAGTCCAGCCACTCCACCAGCGGACGGATCGGCGAATAGTCCTGATCCTCGACCAGGGCGGTGTAATAATAGGCGCGGATCAGGACGCCGCGCTTGCGGAATTCCTCCAGCAGCTTCTTGTAGTCGATGTCGAACCCGAGGCTCTTGGCGGCGGAGTAAAGGTTGGCTCCGTCGATAAACAATGCGATTCGATCGTTAGGATAAAAAGTCATATTTTCAATGCCTTATGAAAAATTCTTAAATGTATGACCACGCCGTCCTGATCGCTTTGGGCAGTAATCTGGAGGGGGGATTCGGATCGTCTAATGCCTTGTTGACCGCCGCGCTAGAGGGATTTGCCCCAGCGGGCCTCAAGGTCATCGGGCGTTCATCCTGGTGGCGCTCAGCCTCCTGGCCGGATCCGACGATGCCGGATTATCTTAATGCGGTGGCGATCGTGGAGACCGTGATGACGCCGGGTGAGGTCATGCAGACTCTTCACGACCTGGAAGCGCGGTTCGGGCGGACCAGGGCCGTCCCAAATGCTCCGCGAACACTGGACTTGGACCTGATCGCCCACGGCCGCACAGTCCTGGCGGGGGGCGATCTGACCCTGCCGCATCCGCGCGCGGCGCAACGGCGGTTCGTGATGGGCCCGCTGGCCGAGATCGCGCCGGACTGGCTGCATCCGGTGCTGGGCGAGACAGCCGCAGCCCTGGCGGCGAAGGCCAGCGTCGGTCTGGACGCTCGCGTCTATGATGCCGCATCGTAGGCCATTCTCAGCCAAGCCTTCAGTTTCGCGTCGCGGTCGGCCGCCGGGTCCCGGCGCGCAAGCCACAGTCACGCGAAACCCGCTTTGCCGCACCCTTGGAGCATTGCAACATGGCGCCAAGCCCTCTACTTTATAAGGTTCTATCCCCCATTCGAGGACTCCATGGCCCGCGTCACCGTCGAAGATTGCGTCGAGAAGGTTCCCAACCGCTTCAACCTGGTTTTGCTGGCGGCGCATCGCGCTCGGGCCATTTCCGCCGGCGCGCCTCTGCTCATCGACCGCGACAACGACAAGAACCCGGTGGTCTCCCTGCGCGAGATCGCCGACGACATGGTCGACGCCGAGGGCCTGCGTGAGGCGCTGATCGCCAGCCTGCAGCGGGTCGATGAGCGCTCCGACGCCGAGGAAGAAGCCGAGACCCTGGCCCTGCTGGCCGATCCGCAGCATCAACACATGAGCGAACAGGAACTGGTCCGCGCTCTTCAAAGCGACCGCGATGGCGGTCAAGAGGAGCGGTACTGAGCCCCCCGGGCTCAGATACGCTCTCCCTGCCGGCGACGTCCGAACCCGCCGCCGCTGATCCGGTTGCGCTAAAAGCGTCCGGATTTGCGCCGGAAAAGGCTTCCGACAAGTCCCGGCCCAAGCTGCTGCGCCAATTCGAGCTGATCGAGCGGGTCAAGAGCTATGACCCGACCGCCGACGAGGCCCTACTCAACCGGGCCTATGTCTATGCGATCCGCATGCACGGGGCCCAGACGCGCGCCTCGGGCGACCCTTATTTCGCCCACCCCATCGAGGTGGCCGGCATCCTGACCGACTACCGTCTGGACACGGCCAGCATCGTCACCGCCCTGCTGCACGACGTGATCGAGGACACCCCGGTCACCCGCGCGGAGATCGACAGCCTGTTCGGCGCCGAGATCGGCGAACTGGTCGAAGGCGTGACCAAGCTGTCGCGCCTGGAGCTGACCGCCGAGCATACTCGCCAGGCCGAGAACCTGCGCAAGTTCATCCTGGCGATCTCCAAGGACGTGCGGGTGCTGATGGTCAAGCTGGCCGACCGGCTGCACAATATGCGCACGCTGCGCTACATCACGAGCCAGGCCAAGCGCGAGCGGATCGCGCGCGAAACCCTCGACATCTACGCGCCCCTGGCCCGCTCGATCGGCTGCCACCGCATCTGCACCGAGCTGGAAGAGCTGGCCTTTTCCCACCTCAATCCAACCGCCCGCAACGCCATCGTCCGCCGGCTGGAGACCCTGCGCACCTCGCAGGGCGCGGCGGTGGCCGTCGTCAGCGGCGAGATTTCAGACCGGCTGCACGAGGCCAACCTGCCGGTGCGGGTGTTTGGCCGGGAAAAGCATCCCTATTCGATCTGGCGCAAGCTGCAGCGCAAATCGATCGGCTTCTCCCAGATGTCCGATATCTTCGGCTTTCGGGTGATCGTCGACACCGAGGACGACTGTTATCGCGCCCTGGGCGTGATCCATCGCACCTGGCCCAGTGTGCCGGAGCGGTTCAAGGACTTCATCTCGACCCCCAAGCGCAACAACTATCGCTCGATCCACACCACGGTGGTGGGGCCTCGCGGCATGCGCATTGAGCTGCAGATCCGCACCGAGGCGATGGACCGGGTGGCCGAGGACGGCGTGGCGGCGCACTGGCGCTACAAGGACGAGTCCTACGGCTTCGATCTGGAGGCCATGGAGGCGGCCGGCGGACGCGACCCGCTGGTGAACCTGCGCCACCTGGTACAGGTGCTGGAACAGGGCGGCGACGCCGAGGACCTGGTCGAGCACGCCAAGCTGGAGATGTTCCTCGACCAGGTGTTCGTCTTCACGCCCAAGGGCAGGCTGATCAGCCTGCCGCGCGGCGCCATGCCCCTGGACTTCGCCTACGCGGTCCACTCGGACGTCGGCGACACGACGGTCGGGATCAAGATCAATGGCGAGCTGAAGCCCCTTCGCACGGAACTGATCAACGGCGACGTGGTCCAGGTGATCCGCGGGGCCAAGCCCATGGCGCATCCCGAGTGGCAGTCGCTGGCGGTGACCGGCCGCGCCCGCTCGGCCATCCGCCGGCACCTTCGCCAGACCGAGAAGGAAGAGTTCACCCGCCTGGGCCGCGCCTCGGTCGACCAGACCTTCGAGCGCGCCGGCAAGTCCCGCGCCGAGGTGTCGCTGCGTCCTGCGCTGGACCGCGTCGGGGTCACCACCGAGGAGGACCTGTTCGAGGCGGTCGGCCGCGGCCGAACCACCCCGGGCCAGGTGCTGGAGGCGGTGTTCCCGGGCCTGAAGGAGACCGAAAAGGCGGCGGCGACGGCGCGACGGCGGATCGAGGGAGGCAAGGGCGCCCGGCTCTATGTGCGTGGCGGCGGGCTGACCCCCGGCATATCCCTGCATTTCGGCGAGTGCTGCAATCCCGTGCCCGGCGACCGCATCGTCGGCATTTTGGGCGAGGATGGCAGCGGCCTGACGGTGCACACCATCGACTGTTCGACCCTGGAGAAGTTCGAGGACCGTGACGATCTCTGGCGCGACCTGCAATGGACCGCCGAGGCCGAGCGTAACACCGTCTCGCAAAGCCGGCTCTGCGCCACGATCCGCAACGCGCCGGGCGTCCTCGGCCAAGTTTGCACCATCATCGGCGAGGCGGGCGGCAATATCGTCGGTCTGCGCATGCATCATCGCCAGGCGGACTTTTTCGACGCCGATTTCGACGTCGACGTTCGCGACGCCCGCCACCTGACCAATATCGCTGCGGCGCTCAGGGCCTGTCCGCCGGTCGAGACCGTCGAGCGGGTGCGCGGCTAGCGCGGTCTACCAACCCCCGTCACCACCGGGCTTGTCCCGGTGGCCCATAAACTCGATCGTTGCCGGAGCGCCCACTCGGCTCAGCATGATTTGTTTGGGTTTATGGGTGGCCGGGACAAGCCCGGCCATGACGATCTTGAGTTGGCGTTTAGGCTTGGGAGTGGCATCCAAGGGCTTGCCCAAGGTCTGCTGCCTGGCGCAAAAGGCCACCAGATTGCAGGAGCGCGCGCTATGAACACCGAAGACGTACTGGACGAATTCCGCGCCGCCGGGGCGCTGCGCGAAGGCCATTTCGTCCTGTCGTCGGGCCTGCACAGCCCCGTCTTCCTGCAGAAGAACCTGGTCTTCATGCACGCCGATCGGACCGAGCGGCTGTGCAAAGCCCTGGCCGCCAAGATCACGGCCGCCGTCGGGCGGGTCGACATCGCTGTATCGCCGGCGGTCGGCGGCATCATTCCGGGCTACGAGACCGCCCGTCACCTGGGTGTGCCCTCGATCTATGTCGAGCGCGAGGGCGGGGTGTTCAAGCTGCGGCGCGGATTTCACCTGGAGCCCGGCGCGCGGGTGGCCATGGTCGAAGACATCGTCACCACTGGCCTGTCGTCTCGCGAATGCATCGCCGCGATCCGCGCGGCGGGGGGCGAGGTGGTCTGCGCGGCCTGCATCGTCGATCGTTCGGGCGGCCGCGCGGACGTGGGGGCGCCCCTGGTGGCTCTGGCCAGTCTCGACGTGCCGGCCTATCCCGCCGACGCCCTGCCGCCTGAACTGGCGGCGATCCCCACCGAGGACCCCGGAAGCCGGAGATTGAGCGCATGACCCAAAGACTGCGTCTGGGCGTCAATATCGACCACGTCGCCACGATCCGAAACGCCCGCGGCGGTCACGCCCCCGATCCAGCGCGCGCGGCCGAGATCGCCATCGCCGCCGGCGCCGACGGCATCACCGCTCACCTGCGCGAGGACCGCCGGCACATCTCCGACGCCGATATCGATGCGCTGGCCAGCCTGACCCGCCGTCGCGGCCGTCCGCTGAACTTCGAAATGGCGGTCACCGACGAGATGCAGGCCATCGCCCTGCGTCATCGCCCGCACGCGGTCTGCCTGGTGCCCGAGCGGCGCGAGGAGGTGACCACCGAAGGCGGCCTGAACGTGGTCAGCGGCCACAACGCGATCGCGCCCCTCGTGCGCACCCTGCGCGAGGCCGGAGCGCGGATGTCGCTATTCGTCGAAGCCGATCCCGGTCAGATCGCGGCGGCCCATGAGGTCGGCGCCCAGGTGATCGAACTGCACACCGGGGCCTATTGCGACGCCGTGCGGGAGGACAGGGTCGGCGACGCGGCGCGATATCTGGACGCGCTGACGACCGCGGCCGCCCAGGCGGCGGCGCTCGGCCTGGAGGTTCACGCCGGCCACGGCCTGGATTTTGAGACCGTCGCGCCGATCGCGCGCATCCCCCAGATCGTTGAGTTGAACATCGGCCATTTCCTGATCGGCGAGGCCATCTTCAACGGGCTCGACCCGGTCATCCGGCGGATGCGCGGTCTGATGGATCACGCGCGGCAGTCCGTCACGGAGTCCGCGGCTTGATCGTCGGGATCGGCTCGGATCTCTGCGACATCCGTCGGATCGAAAAGACGCTCGAACGGTTCGGCGCGCGGTTCACCGACCGTATTTTCACCGAGGTCGAACGCGCCCGCTCGGAACGCAAGGCCGATCGTGCATCCAGCTACGCCAAGCGCTTCGCCGCCAAGGAAGCCTGCGCCAAGGCGCTGGGCACGGGCCTGAGTCGTGGGGTTTTCTGGCGCGACATGGGCGTGGCCAATCTGCGCTCAGGCCAGCCGACCATGGCTCTGACCGGGGGCGCCGCCAAGCGCCTGGCGGAGCTCACGCCCGCCGGGATGAAATCGCTGATCCATCTCAGCCTGACCGACGATCACCCCTATGCCCAGGCGTTCGTGATCATCGAAGCGGTCGGGCCCATATGAAGCTGAGTTAACGGGCGCCCGGCTTGCCCATCGTGTATTGAACGTCTAGCAAGGCCGCCCTGGCCGTTTCAGAGATCAGTCCTCCATGACATCCGACGCGAAGACCGCGCCTTCCGCCAAAGGCGAGGCCAACGAATGGGTCGAGATCATCAAGACCATCGTCTACGCCCTGCTGATCGCGCTGGTGCTGCGGGTGCTGTTGTTCCAGCCCTTCACCATCCCGTCCGCGTCGATGGAGCCGAATCTGTACGAGGGCGACTACATCATCGTTTCCAAGTACAACTACGGCTATAGCCGGCACTCGTTTCCGGTCAGTCTGCCGGAGTCCATATTCCCGGGCCGGCTGTTCGCGCACCAGCCCCGGCGCGGCGACATCGTCGTCTTCAAGCTGCCACGCGACCCCAAGGTCGATTATATCAAACGCCTGATCGGAATGCCGGGCGACCGGATCCAGGTCAAGCAAGGCCTGATCTACATCAACGACAAGCCGATCATCCGCACGCCCGCGCCGGCCGGAACCGAGGACATGGGCTATGGCGTCCTGCGCCCGGTGCAGCGCTACCAGGAGACCTTGCCGAACGGCGTCACCTATCTGGCCAACAGCTACGGCGACAACAACGACGTCGACAATACCGGGGTCTATGTGGTGCCCGAAGGCCATTATTTCATGATGGGCGACAACCGCGACAACTCGCTGGACAGCCGTTTCCCGGAGGAAGTCGGCGTCGGTTTCGTCCCGTTCGAGAATCTGGAGGGTCCGGCCCAGCTCGTGCTGCTTTCCTGGACGCCGGGCGCTTCGCTCTTCAAGCCCTGGACCTGGGTGATGAACGCCCGGCCCAGCCGGTACGTCCATATGCTGCGATGAATGCCCGCGCGGATGCGGTCGGCGCGCTGGAGCGCCGGCTTGGTCGCGCCTTTCAGGATCGCGCCCTGCTGGAACGCGCCCTGACCCATGCCAGCGTCGGCGGCGGCGCCGGCAGGGTGCGCGACAACGAGGTCCTGGAATTCATCGGCGATCGTGTGATCGGGCTGCTGGCCGCCGAACGCCTGGCCGCGCTGCATCCCCAGGCGCCGGAAGGCGAACTGGCGCCCAAGCTGAACGCCCTGGTCAGCCGCCAGGCCTGCGCCGAAGTGGCGCGAGGCATGGGCCTGGGTCCCGCGCTCAGACTCTCGGGCTCCGAGACCAAGACCGGCGGGCGCGACAAGGACTCGATCCTGGCCGGCGCCTGCGAGGCGGTGATGGCGGCGATCTATCAGGACGGCGGTCTGGAGGCGGTCAGGGCAGTGTTCCAGGACCTTTGGTCGGAGCTCATCGACAGCTTGCCGGGCAGTCTGCGCGACCCCAAGACGGCGCTCCAGGAATGGGCCCAGGGTCAGGGCAAACCGCTGCCGGTCTATGCGGTCACCGGCCGCAGCGGCCCCGATCACGCGCCGACCTTCACCGTGGCCGTCGAGGTCGAGGGCCTGACGCCGGCTTCGGCCAACGGCCGCTCGCGCCAGGAGGCCGAGAAGGCCGCCGCGGCGGAACTTTTGCAACGCGAAGGCCGATCATGACCACCGAGACCACCCGCGCCGGCTTCGCCGCCATCATCGGCGCGCCCAACGCCGGCAAGTCGACCCTGGTCAACCGGCTGGTCGGGACCAAGGTCTCGATCGTCACCCAGAAGGTCCAGACCACGCGGTTTCCGATCAAGGGCGTGGCCATGGCCGGCCAGAGCCAGATCGTGCTGGTCGACACCCCGGGCATCTTCACCCCGCGCCGCCGGCTGGACCGGGCGATGGTGCGCTCGGCCTGGGGCGGGGCGGAGGGAGCGGACTGTGTGGTCCATCTCGTCGACGCCCATGCCGAGATTGTTGTCGTGCAAGGCGGCTCCAAGGCCGCCGATCGCCGCGCCGCCGATGACGTGGAATCCATCGTCGAGGGGCTGAAGAGCGCCAAGCACAAGGCGATCCTGGCCCTGAACAAGATCGACCTGGTCAAGCGCGACCAGCTGCTCGGCCTGTCCCAGCGCCTGTTCGAGACCGGGGTCTATAGCGAGGTCTTCATGGTCTCGGCCCACAACGGCTCGGGGGTCGACGACCTCAAGGCCCGCCTGGCCGAGCTGATGCCCGAAGGCCACTGGCTCTATCCGGAAGACCAGACCGCAGACCTGCCCGTGCGTCTGCTCGCCGCCGAGATCACCCGCGAGAAGATCTATCTGCGGGTCCATGAGGAGCTGCCCTATTCGGCGGCGGTGGAAACCACGGCCTTCACCGAGGCCCGCGACGGCGGCGCGCGGATCGAACAGACCATCTATGTCGAGCGCGAGAGCCAGCGACCCATCGTGCTGGGCAAGGGCGGCCAGACCCTGAAATGGATCGGCGAGAACGCGCGCAAGGATCTGATCGAGATTCTGGATCGGCCGGTGCACCTGTTCCTGCACGTCAAAGTGCGCGAGAACTGGTCCGATGAACGCGAATTCTACTCCGATCTGGGCCTCGACTACGATGTGTGAGGGCGGCTGCCCTCAGGTCCTCCCCCGTTGGGGGAGGGGGACCGCGAAGCGGTGGAGGGGGCCTTGCCGGAGAAGTCTCAGCAGCCGTAAGTCCCCCTCGGTCGCTTCGCGCCAACTCCCCCAACGGGGGAGCCGCTTCGCCGCCGCCACGGCCTGACATGGACTTCGAAGACGACGCCTTCGTCCTGTCCGCCCGCGCCCACGGCGAGGCGGGGGCCATCGTAGAGCTGTTGACGGAGACCCATGGCCGCTTCGTCGCCCACGTCGCCGGCGGCGGCTCGCGCAAGGTGCGGGCCTTTCTCCAGCCGGGCGCCCGGGTCATCGCGCGCTATCGCTCCCGCGTCTCCGAACAGCTGGGCTCAGCACAGGTCGAGCCGGTCGGGGAGGGCCCATCGGCCCTGTTCGACGACCCGCTGGCTCTGGCGGGCCTCGCGGCCGCCGCCGCGGTCTCGGCCGGCGCGCTGCCGGAACGTGAGCCGCATCCTGGCGCCTTCCTGGCTTTCGAGGCCTTGAGCCAGGCCCTGGTCCATATCGATTTCTGGCCGGCGGTCTATGTGCGCTTCGAGGCCGGCCTGTTGCAGGAGGTGGGCTTCGGCCTCGACCTGTCCCGCTGCGCCGCCACGGGATCGACCGACGATCTGGTCTATGTCAGCCCCAAGACCGGGCGTGCGGTAAGCCGCGGCGCCGGCGCGCCCTATGCCGACCGGCTGTTGGTCCTGCCGCCCTTCATGCTCTCTGCCCAGCACGGCCTGGACCCCGGCGATATCGGCGCCGGCCTGGACCTGACCGGTCATTTCCTGGAGACCTTCGTCTTCGCGGTGATGAACCGGCCGTTGCCCCCGGCGCGGGTGTGGCTGATGGACCGCTTGCGCGAAGCTGGCCGTCTGTAAGCATGGCCGGCTATAGGTTTCAGTTCCCCATGACCGATTCGTCCCGCACATGACCAAGCCCGTTTCCCCGCCCGCGCCGTCCTCCGGCGGAGGCGGCGACCGCATCATCGAGGAACTGCTCAGCGAGGCGTTGTCGCGGCGCTACCTGTCCTATGCGCTCTCGACCATAACCAAGCGCGCCCTGCCGGACGTGCGCGACGGGATGAAGCCGGTGCACCGGCGGCTGCTCTACGCCATGCGTCTGCTCCGCCTCGACCCGGAGACCACGGCCAAGAAGTGCGCCCGCGTGGTCGGCGACGTGATCGGCAAATACCACCCGCACGGCGACACAGCCGTCTATGACGCCCTGGTGCGCCTGGCCCAGGACTTCGCCCAGCGCTACCCGCTGATCGATGGCCAGGGCAATTTCGGCAATATCGACGGCGATAACGCCGCGGCCATGCGGTACACCGAGTGCCGCCTGACCGACGCCGCGGCCCTGCTGCTGGATGGCCTGGACGAGGACGCGGTCGACTTCCGCCCGACCTATGACGGCGAGGAAGAAGAGCCGGTGGTGCTGCCGGCCGGTTTCCCCAACCTGCTGGCGAATGGATCGTCGGGCATTGCCGTCGGCATGGCGACCTCCATCCCGCCGCACAACGCGGCCGAGCTGATCGACGCCTGCCTGGTCCTGCTGGAGCGCCCGGAGGCGGCGACCGCCGAACTGATGACTGCCGTCCAGGGACCGGACTTTCCCACCGGCGGGATCATCGTTGAGCCTGCCTCATCGCTGCTTGAGATGTACGAAACCGGCCGCGGCGGCGTGCGTGTCCGCGCCCGATGGACCGAAGAACCCATCCCGCGCGGCGGCTACCGCATCGTGGTCACCGAGATTCCCTATCAGGTGAAGAAGGCCGACCTGATCGAACAGTTGGCCGAGCTGATCGAGAATAAGAAGGCGCCGCTGCTGGGCGATGTGCGCGACGAATCCGCCGAGGACGTCCGCGTTGTGATCGAGCCCAAATCGCGAAATATCCCCGCCGAAGTCCTGATGGAGAGCCTTTTTCGGGCCTCCGACCTGGAGACCCGCTTTCCGGTCAACATGAACGTGCTGGACCTGCGCGGCACGCCTGGCGTGATGGGCCTGAAGTCGCTGCTGCAGTCCTTCCTGGACCACCGTCGCGAGGTGCTGGTGCGCCGGGCCCGCTTCCGTCTGGGCAAGATCGAGGCGCGTCTGCATATCCTGGACGGCCTGTTGATCGCCTTTCTCAATCTCGACGAGGTGATCCGCATCGTCCGCTATGAGGACGAACC
>Ga0302314_10012320_pt1 | contig 14814 bp, 14 predicted proteins | sample III_Palsa_N2_3_FD_200533 | JGI IMG/M metagenome (GOLD analysis project Ga0302314, IMG submission 200533) | Peat permafrost microbial communities from Stordalen Mire near Abisko, Sweden - III_Palsa_N2_3 | ecosystem: Environmental > Terrestrial > Soil > Palsa > Peat permafrost | place: Sweden... | reverse complement strand
GCCTCGCTCGAATTCGCCGGCTACGACGTGAAGTTCCTGTTCGGCGAAGGCGGCCACAACCTCCGCCACGGCGGCGCGGTGTTCGCCGATGCGCTCAGGTGGCTGTGGCGGGACTAGCACCCTGCGGTCTCCGCGTTAAGACTGAACGCTTGCGGCGCTGCCATGCTTGCCGAGGGAGGTCAGCTGACCTTTTCCACCTGGCTGTATTCGAGTTCCACCGGGGTGGCGCGGCCGAAGATGGAGACGGTGACGCGCAGGCGGGTGCGCTCCTCGTCGACCTGCTCCACCGAGCCGTTGAAGCTGGCGAAGGGGCCGTCGGTGACGCGCACGGTCTCGCCGATCTCGAACTGGATCGTCGGCTTGGGCCGCTCGACGCCTTCCTCGATCGCGCCGATGATCCGCGCCACCTCCTTCTCGGAGACCGGCATCGGCTTCAGGCCGGAGCCGAGGAAGCCGGTCACCTTCGGGGTGTTCTTGACCAGGTGGTAGGCCTCGTCGGTCATGTCCATCTTCACCAGGACATAGCCGGGGAAGAACTTGCGCTCGGCGTTGACCTTGCGGCCGCGGCGGATCTCGACCACGTCCTCGGTCGGCACCAGGATCTCGAGGAAGGCCTCGTCGAGGCCCTGCGAATGGGCCTGCTCGCGGATCGCCTCGGCCACCTTCTTCTCGAAGTTGGAGTAGGCGTGGACGATGTACCACTTGTGGCGGGTGGAGGTCGTGGTTGCGGTCTCGCTCATGATCCCAGGTTCCCGAGCTTCAGCACCTGGCTGATCCCAAAGGAAAACACGGCGTCGACGCCGAAGAAGAAGATCGACGCGACCACCACCATGATCCCCACCATCACCGAGGTGATCCAGGTCTCTTTCCAGCTGGTCCAGGTGACCTTGCGCGCCTCGGCGCGGACTTCGCGGAAGAACCTGGGCGCGGCATTGACCCAGTCGACCAGGCTGAAGTTCTTGCGCGGCTCGATCGGCAGCGACGCACGCGACGCGCCGCGCGGTCGGATGGTTGTCGGTATGGCGCCCTGATCCTTGGCCATTTAAGCGTTCACGCCTTCCTTGCGCTTCGGGGTCCCGGCCCCTTGGCGGTAGATATAGTGGCAGGAGTGGAGGGACTCGAACCCACGGCCCTCGGTTTTGGAGACCGATGCTCTACCAGCTGAGCTACACTCCTAGGTATCCCGGACAATGAACAACGCGCCGGAGAGCTGCTTGCCCGCCGGCGCGTTCGGCTCATCGCCGCTAGGGCGCGTGATGTAGCAGCGGTGCGCGGCGGCGGCAAGCGCGGCTCTAGCGCGGCGCGGCGTCGCGACCGGCGGCCGGGCATGGTATCGGCGCGCATGGCCCTGGTCCCCGCCCTGCTGCTCGCCGCCGCCGTGGCCGCGCTGGCCTGGTTCACCTGGCGCGACCGGGCCGAATACGCCCGCTTCAAATTGCTCACCGAAACCGCCGATCGCCAGCGCCGCTACCGCGCCTGGCTGGTGACAGCCTTCCTGCTGTTCTTCGTCGGGTCGCTCGGCGTGCTGGGGGTGACGGGGCGCCTCGCCGCGGTGATCCGCGAACCAACTGGCTTCCTGCGGCTGACCGCGGCCTTGCGGCGCGCCCTGCCCTCTCACCTGGTCAGTCCGGAACTGCTGGGCGGCATGGTGTCCGGCCTGGCGATCGCCGTGGTGGCGATCACCGTTCTCAGCGTCCGGCGCGGCCCCCAGGTCCAGGCCGTGCAGCTCGGCGACATCAACGCCCTCTTGCCCCGCAACGGGGCGGAGACGCTGTGGACGCTGCTGCTCTCGATCAACGCCGGGGTCAGCGAGGAGCTGTTCTTCCGCCTGCTGCTGCCGCTGCTGTTCGCCCTCGCCTTCGGCCATGTGGCGATCGGCTTCGCCCTCGCCGTCGTCGCGTTCGGGCTGGCGCACCTCTACCAGGGCTGGGTCGGCGTGCTGGCGACGGGCCTCGTCGGCGCGGTGTTCACGGCGCTCTACCTCTGGAGCGGCAGCCTGGCGGTTCCGATCGTGCTGCACGTGATCATCGACCTGATCGGCCTCGTCGTCCGCCCCACCGCCACGCGACTGCTCGGGCGCCGGTGATCGGGTCGATTAGGCCGGCGCCATCTCGGCCAGCCGCGCGCTCACCGCCGCCAGCAGCATGGCGTGGGCGCGGTCGACGATTTCGTCCAGCGACGGGGTCTTGGCCAGCATGGCCCGGGCGGCAGCGACGATCTCGTCGCGGCTGGGCGCCTGCGGCAGGTGCATCGAGGCCAGCACGTCGCTGGCCTGGTGGCGGGCGTGGGCCAGCCGCTCCTGCAGCGCCGCCAGCTCGGCGCCGTGCAGCGCCGCGCTGATGGCCCTGGCGATCGGCTCGGGATTGAAGCGCGCGGCGAGCTGGGCGGCGGCCCGCTCGATCGCCCGTTCGCTCGGCCGGTGCTCGCCGCGGCGCAGCGCCTCGGGCGGCTGCTTCAGGTCCCAGACCACGCCGATCCAGGAGAGCGCGGTCAGCACGTAGAAGGTCGCGTCGACCTCCCACCAACGGAAGCCCTGGCGCGCGCTGCTTTGGCAGGCGTGGTGGTTGTTGTGCCACCCCTCGCCCATGGTGAACAGCGCCAGGAACCAGTTGTTGCGCGACTGGTCGCCGGTGACGAAGCGGCGCTTGCCGTGCACGTGGGCCAGCGAATTGATGCAGAAGGTCGAGTGGTAGACCAGCACCGTGCTCCACAGGAACCCGACCACCACCCCGCCCCAGCCGGCGATCAGGTAGCAGAGCGTGCCGAGCGCCACGGCCGGGACCAGCTCGTAGCGGTCCAGCCATCGCAGCTCCGGAAAGCGCGCCAGGTCCTCCACCCGCACCAGGTCGGCCTTCTGGTGCTTGCGGTCGAAGATCCAGCCGACGTGGGCGTAGAAGAAGCCGCGCTGCACGGGCGAATGGGTGTCATTCTCGGTGTCGGAATAGAGGTGGTGGCGGCGGTGCTGCGAGGCCCACCAGAGCACGCTGTTCTGCGCCGTGGTCTGCGACAGGAACGCCAGCACGAACTGGAACGCGCGGCTGGTGGAATAGGACTTGTGCGAGAAATAGCGATGGTAGCCGGCGCCGATGGCGAAGATGCGCAGCCAGTAGAGCGCGGCGCAGATCGTCAGCGTCTGCCAGGTGACGCCGGTCCAGATCGCCGCCAAGCAGCTGAGGTGGACGAGCACGAACGGGATCGCCTGCGCGTGGACGACATCGCTGTGCGCTCCGTCGACGGGCCGATCGGTGGACATATGGTCGTGATTCCCTGGACGGACGTGCGCGCCGTCATGCCGCGCGCCGGCGTCTGAATCCATCCCATACAACATGGTCTCTGAGAAAGACTGAACAAGGTGGCGCGCGATCGAGGCGGCGAAGCGACGCGGCGGCGAGGCGATGGACCTCGGCCGGGGTGTGACGTAGCCATGCCGCCTATCAGACTGGAGCCGCGCGCCATGGTTAAGAGCCTCGCCGACGTGCGCGCCTGGGACGCGGCCGATCCGCTCTCGGGCTGGCGCGGGCGCTTCGACCTGCCCGAGGGGGTGATCTATCTCGACGGCAATTCGCTGGGCGCGGCGCCCAAGGCCGTGCACGAGCGGCTGCGCGCCGCCATGGCCGACGAATGGGCGACCTCGCTGATCCGCAGCTGGAACCGGCACGACTGGATCGGCGCGCCGGCGCGGATCGGCGGCAAGATCGCGCGGCTGATCGGCGCCCGCCCGAACGAGGTGATCGTCGCCGACTCGACCTCGGTGAACCTGTTCAAGCTGATCGTGGCCGCCCTCGCCGCCCGGCCGGGCCGCAAGACCATCGTCGCCGAGCCGGGCAACTTCCCCACCGACCTTTATATCGCCCAGGGCGTCCAGGCCTTGATGGAGGGGGTCAGCCTGCGCCTGGCGCCGATCGAGGAGCTGCCTGGCGCGATCGACCAAAGCGTCGCCGTGGTCGTGCTCAGCCACGTCCACTACAAGAGCGGCGCCCGGCTCGACCTGCCCGGCCTGACCCGCGCCGCCCACGACGCCGGCGCGCTGATCCTCTGGGACCTCAGCCACAGCGCCGGCGCGGTCGAGGCGGACCTCGGCGCGGCCGGCGCCGACCTGGCCGTCGGCTGCGGCTACAAATACCTGAACGGCGGACCCGGCGCGCCGGCCTGGCTCTATGTCGCCGAGCGGCTGCAGGGCGAGCTGGTCTCGCCGCTCACCGGCTGGATGGGCCATGGCGAGCCGTTCGCCTTCGACGACGCCTATCGTCCGGCGGACGGGATCGCCCGGTTCCTCTGCGGCACGCCGCCGATGCTGTCGCTGCTGGCGCTCGAATGCGGGATCGACCTGTTCGACGGCGTCGAGATGCGCGCCGTTGCCGACAAGGGCCAACGGCTCGCCTCGCTGTTCATCGAACTGGTCGAGGACCGCTGCGCCGGTCACGGCCTGGCGCTGCTGACGCCGCGCGATCCGGCGGCGCGCGGCAGCCACGTCTCGTTCACCCATCCCCATGCCTGGCCGATCATGCAGGCGCTGATCGACCGCGGCGTCATCGGCGACTTCCGCGCCCCGGACGCGCTGCGCTGCGGCTTCACCCCGCTCTACCTGGGTTTCGAGGACGTCTGGCGCGCGGTCGAGACCCTGCGGGACATCCTGGCGACCGGCGCCTGGCGCGAGCCGCGCTTCCAGGTCCGCTCGCGGGTGACGTGACCAGCCGTCCAAGCGGCCTGTTGTCGCCAATCTCAAAACGCCCTACAGCGCAACGCCTTGCGACAGCATGGGCCGGTAGCTCAGTGGTAGAGCACCCGACTTTTAATCGAGTGGTCGTGGGTTCGACCCCCACCCGGCCTACGCTGGAGTGTTCGCCACCCGGTCGGGCAAGCTAGCAAGGTCGCTGGCGCGCGGCGGCCGGCTCGGCTAGAAAATCCGCATGCGCCGAGCCCGGGTTCTGGCCCTCGCGGCCCTGCTGATCGCCGTTCCCGCCCTCGGCGGGGCGCAGACCCAGGCTGACCCGCCGCAGGCCGCGCCGAGCGCGTCCACCGACGCCGACCAGGCGCCGGCCACCCAGCCCGACAAGTCCAAGCGCCTGCTCTCGCCGCAGCAGACCGGCCGCCAGGGGCTGGTCAAAGGCGTCGCCGAGCAGCCGCTGCGCGACCTCAACCTGATGCAGAGCCACATCCCGGCGATCCTCTTGGACGCGATGTCCGATCCCTACCGGCGCGCCTCGGCGCCGAGCTGCGACGCCCTCGCCTCCGAGATCCGCCGGCTCGACGAGGCGCTGGGGCCCGACCTCGACGAGCCGGTGTCGACCGAGCACCCCAGCCTGCTGGTCCGCGGCGAGGGCTCGGCGCGCGACTACGGCTACGACGCCCTGCGCGCCGGGGTGCAGACCTACATCCCGTTCGACAACTACATCCGCCTGATCTCGGGCGCCGACCGGCACGACATCCGGGTGCTGGCGGCGATCGAGGCCGGCGCGATCCGGCGCGCCTATCTGAAGGGCCTGGGCGAAGTCCGCGGCTGCCCGCCCCCCGCCATCCCCCGCCACCTGGCCCACCCGGTCACCGTCGCCTCGGACGAGGCCACCAAGCCGCGCTAGCGGCCGGCGCCGATATTGATAACTTAATGACTATAATAATCTTCCAAATTGATCATATATGAGATATCGAAGTGGACCGATTTCGATAATTCAGAGATTATCATGTCTGCTACGGACAGAGCCGCTCGCGCCTTGGATCTGGGACTCAGTCTCGTGCGAAGCTGGTCAGTCTCGCGCCCACCGAGGGGTTGGCTTCGCGCCATTCGGGACGCGCTTGGCATGACCACCAAACAGGTCGCGCGGCGCCTTGGCGTCAGCCAGCCTCGCGTCGTCGCACTCGAGAAAGGCGAGATCGATGAAACGCTGACCTTAGCCAGCCTGCGGCGCGCCGCGGAGGCTCTGGACTGCACCTTGGTCTACGCGCTCGTGCCAAAACAGCCCCTGGTGGACACGCTGCGGCAGCGCGCCGAACAGAAGGCTGATGCGCAGCTGAATCGCGTAAACCACACCATGCGGCTGGAGAATCAGGCGCTTACGAACGCTGACCAGAGGCGGCAACGGGAAAATCTGATCGATCAGTTCCTCCGCGGCAACCTGCGCCGCCTCTGGGACGAGCCGGCATGAGCGAAACGCTCGACGACGACCGCGCCAACACACCCCTCACGCCAGCCGAGCGCGAGGGGCTCATCCCCAGCTACATCACCACCCGCGCCGAACTGAACGAGGCCGAGCAGGAAAATATCAGCGAGGCGGATCAATGGGCGTTCAGCCGTCGGCGCGGTGATGTCCTCGACGTCGGCTTCCTGTTGAACCTGCACCGGCGAATGCTGCGGCATGTGTGGCGCTGGGCGGGTGAGTTCCGAAAGACCGAGCGGAATATCGGCATTGCGCCCCATCTGATCGAGGTCCAGCTGCGCCAGTTGCTCGGCGATGTACGGTATTGGGTCGAGCACGAGACCTATTCCCCGGATGAGATCGCCGTGCGCTTCCATCATCAGCTGGTGGCGATCCACCCGTTCCCGAACGGCAACGGTCGCCACGCGCGTCTGGCCGCCGATCTGCTGGTCACGCGCCTCGGACGGCCCCAATTCACCTGGGGCGGCGCCAGCCTGGTCGAGCCGGCCAAGACCCGCCGCGACTATGTTCGAGCGCTGCAGGCGGCGGACGGCGCCGACATTGGGCCGCTGCTGGCGTTCGTACGCACCTGACGGCCGACGATCAGCCCCGCGGCGGTCGGCGCTCGCGGCATCCGCCCTTCAGAGACGCCCGGCGCCGGCCGAGGCGGCGGCGTGCAGGAACGGCGTTGGGCGGGTGGGCGACGTGCTGGAGACCAGCGCCGTGTTCGCGGCGTCCGATGGGGCGAACGCCGCGGCGGCGTGGGCGAAGGCGAGCACCTTGGGATCGATCGCCTTGGGCGCGGCGGCGGTGGGGTCGATCAGCGTGCCGCCGTGGCCGTCGCTCAGCACCGGATAGGCGCCGGCCGTGGTTCCGGCGATCTCGAACGTGTAGGTCTTGCCGCCGTCGGTGAGCACCAGGGTCGAGCCCACGATGGCGGCCGAAGCGCCGGCGACGTACGCAATGCTGGCGAGATCGATATCCTCGCTGGAGCTGTTGAAGTTGGAGATCACGCTGGCGAACGTCCCGCCGGCCTCGGGGGCATCGGCCGCGTCGATCTGCAAGACGGCCGAGCCGGCTGCTGGGTGCTCGAACTCGACATAGCCGCTACCCAGCGCGTCGGCCGTCGCCAATTCGATCGTCCCGCCGCTGATCACCGCGCCGCCGGCGAACTTCGCCCCATCGCCGCTCAGCACCAGGTCGCCGCCGCCGGCTTCGGCGATCATCCCCGAGCCCAGCAGGGTCCCGGCCAACGTTCCGGCCCCCGAGATCACCACCTGGCCGTCGTCGGTGAGCTGGCCGCCGGAACTCAGCGCCAAGCCGTTCGCCGTCCCGCCGGAGGAGACGAACAGCTTGCCGCCGCTCGACACCGTCGCTCCGACCGCGTCGCCGCCGGAGAGCACATAGGCCACGCCACCTGCGGCGACACTCGTCGCGGAGGCCGTGCCTGACGCAAGAATATACTGGGTTCCGCCGCTGAGCACCGTGGTCCCGCTGGCGACGCCGCCCGCCTCGACATCCTCGCGGCCCCCCGAACTGACCGTGGTCTGAGCGGTCCCGCCGGACGACAACACCGCGTCGGCGCCGCCGCTGAATACGGTGGTCGAGCTCGCGCTACCGCCGGAGGACAGAATCTCCAGCCCACCGCTTCCAACCTCGGCGTTGCTCCCAAGCCCGTCTGATCGAATGAGCTGTTGGCCCCCGTTCCACACGACAGTCCCGCTAGCCGTGCCGCCAGAGAGAACATACTGGACGGCGCCGCTATAGACATTCGTTTCAGACGTTATGCCGCCTGCTTCGACGTCCTGTCTGCCACCCGACAGAAGGGACTCTTTGACATCGCCGCCGAGACCGACGACCTCGTTGCCCCCGCTGTCCACCGTGATTGCGCCGGTCACGGCCGCCGAAATGTAGGCCACGCCATCACTCTGCACCGTCTCGTCGCTGATGATTGCACCAGATAGCACCACCAAGGTGCCCCCGCTCTGGATGCTGTCGCCCGACGCACTTCCGGCCGACGAGATGACTTCCTCCCCACCGTTGCCGACCACGGTTTCCTTGGCGACGCCGCCGTAGATGACATCTTCCGAGCCGCCGTCCACCACCGCGCCGCTGGCGACTCCAGAGGAAAACACCACGAGCCTGCCGCCCTCAGATACGGCAAACCCGTATGCATGTCCGGCGCTGGACACGTACGCAAAGCCGCCGCTGAGCGTCGTCGCGCTCGCGGCGCCGCCGTAGGAGATGTACTCGGCCCCTCCGCTGGAGACCGTGGCCCCGCTTGCGGAGCCATATTGGTAGATCAACTGCTCGCCGCCGCTCGAAACCGTGGTGACGCTCGCCAACCCAAATTCGAAGATGACCTGCTCGCCGCCGCTCCGCACCGTCGTACCAATAGCTGCCCCGCCTGCTTCGTTCGCAAATCCGACGTCTTCCACACCTCCGCTGCCGGAAACTGTCGTTCCCGTGGCGACCCCACCCGAGTAGACGATAATCAAGCCGCCGGAGCCGACCTGCGTTTCGGCAGCCGAACCGGAGTCGAGGATATAGCCTTGAGAACTAACCGCGGTATCCGACGCCTTCCCTCCCGGATCGACGAGGACTTGGCCTTGCGCCACCGCCGTCACTCCGCTCATAATCCCGCCAGACAGCACTTCTATCCCAAGATCTCCGCTCAGGTTCTCCCCGCTCAGGTAGCCCGCAACAGACGTTAGGCCCGTTAGGTAACCCGGTCCCAAGAGGGCGCCGCCGAAAGAGACCGTCAGCCAGTCGCCGATGGCCCCCGAAGATAGAGTCGCGGACGCAGCGCTGAGGATGGTGCTTGACTCGACAGTGCCACCTCCCAGCACGACGAGCGGATCGCCGCTGGAGATGGTGAGGCCGCTGCTGGTGACGCCAGAGGAGACGGTGATGGTCATCGCAGGGGTCCTCGCCGGCGCGCTGGCCGAACCGTCGTCACGGTACGCTGATCGCCGACGGGTCTCAATCTGCGCCGGTCGCCCCCCGATACCCGTTCATCCCGGCGGAGGCCTGGCGGAGGCCGGGGATGATCGGGGTTTGGGGTGGGATGATACCCGAACGACCGACCCCTCCGCCCCAGATGCCGTTTAAACCGTCTAGGAAGGGCGCCAGGGGCCCTCGGCGGGGGTCCCGGCTAGGGTACTACCAGTAGCGGCGCTTCGGCCGCTGGCGGGGCTCCCAGGGGCCTTAGCGACGATCGGGGCTTTTTCGGGCGTTCAGGCCACCGGCTCGGCCGCCGCGCGGACCCTGAAGCCCTGCCGGAACGCCGCCAGGCGGCCTTCGGCGATCGCGGCGCGCAGCTCGGCCATCAGGGTCTCGAAGACGGCGAGGTTGTGCCAGGAGAGCAGCACCTGGCCCAGGATCTCGTCCGACTTCACCAGGTGGTGCAGGTAGGCCTTGGAATAGTCGCGGCTGGCCGGGCAGGCGCTGGCGGGGTCGAGCGGGTCCGGATCGTCCGCGAAGCGGGCGTTCTTGAGGTTGACCGGGCCGGCCCAGGTCCAGGCCTGGCCGTGGCGGCCGGACCTCGTGGGCAGCACGCAGTCGAACATGTCGACGCCGCGCCACACCGCCTCGACGATGTCGATCGGCTTGCCGACGCCCATCAGGTAGCGCGGCCGGTCCTCGGGCAGCATGGCCGGGGCGAAATCCAGCGCCTCGCACATCGCCTGGTGGCCCTCCCCCACCGCCAGGCCGCCGATCGCATAGCCGTCGAAGCCGATCCCGGCCAGGCGCTCGGCCGACTCGGCGCGCAAGGTGGCGTCGAGGCCGCCCTGCTGGATGCCGAACAGCGCCTGGCTCTCGCGGTCGCCGAACGCCGCCTTGCACCGCCCCGCCCAGCGCGCCGAGCGGCGCATGGCGTCCGCCGCCCGCGCCGGCTCGGCCGGCAGGTGGATGCATTCGTCGAGCTGCATGACGATGTCGGCGCCCAGCAGGTCGGCCTGGATCCCGATCGACCGCTCCGGCGTCAGCACGTGGCGGGCGCCGTCGATATGGCTCTGGAAGGTGACCGCGTCGTCGTCGACCTTCGAGATCTTGGAGAGACTCATCACCTGGAAGCCGCCCGAGTCGGTGAGGATCGGCCCCGGCCAGCGCATGAAGGCGTGCAGGCCGCCCAGCCGCGCCACCCGCTCGGCGGTCGGCCGCAGCATCAGGTGGTAGGTGTTGCCGAGCAGGATCTCGGCCCCGGCGGCGGCCACCTGGTCGACGGTCAGCGCCTTGACCGTGCCGGCGGTGCCGACCGGCATGAACGCCGGGGTCCGGAACGCGCCCCGCGGCAGGGCGACGACGCCGGCGCGGGCCGCTCCGTCGCGGGCGGTGATGCGGAAATCGAGGGCGCTCATGTCGGGGCCGCGCGCCATAGCAGGCTGGCGTCGCCGTAGGAATAGAACCGGTAGCCGGCCTCCACGGCATGGGCATAGGCGGCGCGCATGGTGGCCAGCCCGGCGAAGGCGCTGACCAGCATGAACAGGGTCGAGCGCGGCAGGTGGAAGTTGGTGACCAGACCCGCGGCGGTGCGGAAGCGGTAGCCGGGGGTGATGAAGATCGAGGTCTCGCCGGCGAACGGCCGGATCGTCCCGTCCGCGTCGGCCGCGCTCTCCAGCAGCCGGAGCGCCGTGGTGCCGACCGCGACGATGCGGCCGCCGGCGCGCCGGGCGGCGTTGAGGGCGCCGGCGGTGGCGGCCGAGACCTCGCCGGTCTCGGCGTGCATCCGGTGCTGCGCGAGGTCTTCGGTCTTCACAGGCAGGAAGGTGCCGGCGCCGACGTGCAGGGTGACGAAGTGCAGCGTCACGCCGCGCTCTCGCAGCGCCGCCAGCAGCGCCGGGGTGAAGTGCAGGCCGGCCGTGGGCGCGGCCACCGAGCCGTCCTGGCGGGCATAGACGGTCTGGTAGTCGGTGCGGTCGCGCTCGTCCTCGGCCCGGCGGCTGGCGATATAGGGCGGCAGCGGCATCGCGCCGCGCTCGGCCACCGCCCGGTCGAGATCGGGGCCGGCGAGGTCGAAGGCGAGCGTCACTTCGCCGCCGTCGCCTTTCTGGGTCACGGTGGCGTCGAGGCTGGATAGGAGGCAGGCGCGCTCGCCCGGTTCGCCGAACTGGATGCGGTCGCCGGCGGCCAGGCGCCGGCCGGGCTTGACGAAGGCGGTCCAGCGCGAGGGCGAGAGCCGCCGGTGCAAGGTCGCCTCGACGACGACGACCGATTGCTCGCGGCGCCGCACGCCGTGCAGCCGCGCCGCGATCACCCGGGTGTCGTTGAACACCAGGGCGTCGCCGGGCGACAGCAGCGCCGGGAGGTCGCGGACCTGGCGCTCCGCCAGCGGCGCGCCGGGCCCGACGACGAGCAACCGCGCCGCGTCCCGGGGAGAAACCGGGCGCAGCGCGATCCGCTCTTCGGGCAGTTCGAAGTCGAAGTCGGCCAGGCGCACGCCGAACCCTTTAGGGCATCATCGCGATCGGACGAAACCCCAGGTCAGACGCCGCCGGCCGACACGACGGAGCTAGTGGTGGTGGCCGTGGTCGCCGCCGTGAGCGCCGCCATGACCGCCATGGTCGCCGCCGCCATGACCGCCATGGAACCCACCGTGGTCGCCGCCGCCGTGGAACCCACCGTGGTACCCACCGTGATAACCGCCGTGGTAGTAGCCGCCCGGGTGGCCGCCGGACCAGCTGTGCCAGCCGTAGCCGCCGCCCCAGCCGTAGCCGCGGCGCCAACCATAGCCGCACCAGTACCAGCCAGGGCCGGACCAGGCGTCGTCGTACCAGCAGTAGTGATGGCCGCCGAAGAAGTAGAGGCCGACCTGCACCTTGATCAGGTTGGGGTCGTTGGGCGCGAACGGCGCGGCCTGTGAGGCGCCGGCGGCCGAGACGCCACCGATCAAGGTCGCCGCGGCCGCGGCCGCCGCAAGAAGCTTACGCATGAAGTCCTCCGACTAGGGGTGTTCCCTCGAGTGCGCTATTGCGAACGCAAGGTAGCGCTAGAAGTTGCAGAGAGTCAGCGATTTCTTGCGGGTCAGGCGTCGGCCGCGATTTTCATTGAGATAATCTTGCCCGGCGCGCGCGGCGGCTCGCCTTTCGGCAGGGCGTCGACGTGCTCCATGCCCTCGGTCACCTCGCCCCAGACGGTGTATTGGCCGTCGAGAAACTCCGCGTCGTCGAAGCAGATGAAGAACTGGCTGTTGGCCGAATGCGGATTGCTGGTGCGGGCCATCGAGCAGACGCCGCGCTCATGCCGGGCGCGGGAGAATTCGGACTTGAGGTCCGGCTTGTCGGAGCCGCCGGAGCCGGTTCCGGTCGGATCGCCGCCCTGGGCCATGAAGCCCGGGATCACCCGGTGGAAGACCACGCCGTCGTAGAAGCCTGCCCGCGCCAGTTCCTTGATGCGGGCGACATGGCCGGGCGCCAGGTCGGGGCGCAGGCGGATGGTCACCTGGCCGGACTCCAGCGTCATGATCAGGGTGTTTTCGGCGTCGGACATTTAAGGGCGCTTTCGGGTTGTGAGCGGGACGTCATCGGGCCAGCGCAGCCTCGTCCTCGCGAGCTGGCCGGCAAAATGGCGCGCACCTGTAGAGCAACTTCGAACGCCGCGCGAGGCGCCTCGGGCGGCGCGGCTAGGTCGGGTCGCTGATGGCGGCGAAGAAGCCGGCGGCGGCTTCGTCCCAGGTCGGCGGGCGGAAGCCGGTGCGGATCGCCGTCTCGAACGGGGCGCGGGCCGCCGGATCGGCGATCCAGCGCGCCAGCGTCTCGCGCCAGGCGGCTTCGTCGCGCGGGTCCAGCGTCGGCGCGAAGCCCGCCGCCACTTCGCGCAGCGCGCCGCCGTTCGAGGCGACCACCGCCTTGCCGCGGGCGAACGCCTCCACCAGCGGCAGGCCGAAACCCTCGTAGAGCGAGGGGTAAACGCAGAAGGCGGCGGCGCGGTAGAGCTGGTCCAGCGTCTCGTCGGAGACCCGCTCCAGCAGGATCAGCGAGCCGGCGACGCGCGGATCGGTCCTGAGCGCCAGCAGCAGCGGCTCGGTCATCCAGCCGGGCCGGCCGACGAACACCAGCTTGAAGTCGTGCGCCTGCGGCACGCCGGCCCCCAGCAGGCTGACCCAGACCCGGTAAAGCAGGTCGTGGCCCTTGCGCGGCTCGATGGTGCTGACGAAGAGCGCGAAGCGGTCGGCCTCCAGGCCGGCCGGCAGCGGGCGCGCCGGGTCGGCCCGCATCGTCACCGGCGTCGCGCCCAGCGGCCGCACGACGATGCGCTTCAGCTCCACGCCCACCGAGCCCGCGTAGCGCCGCACGTCCTCGGCCACCACCTCGGCGTTGCTCACGACCAGGTCGGCGAGGCCGAGCGCGGTGTTCCAGTAGCGGCGCATGTCGGCGACGTCGCGCGGCTTGAAGAACTCGGGGAACATCAGCGGGATCAGGTCGTAGCACATCACCACCAGCTGGAATCCGGCGTTGGCCTTGGCCTCGGCGATCGCCGCGATGTTGGTATGGCTCCAGCCGAAGCCGGCGGTGACCAGGACGTCGGTGGGGGCGAAGTCGATCGGCTCGGCGAAGACCATGTCCGGCGTCAGGAAGGCGCGGCGCGAGCCGTCGGGATTGAGCATCGCCTGGGCGTAGCGGCGGGTGATCAGCGCCCGCTGCGCGCGGTCGGCGAAGCGCGCGGCGCGGGGATGTCCGGGCTGCAGGCGCAGCCGCTCGAGCAGCCGCAGCGAGGTGCGGCGGGCCTGCAGCGCGGCGTAGACCGGCGCCGGGACCATGCGGCTGCGGCGCTGGCGAGCGCCGGTCGGATCGGGCATGGCCCAGGCGTTGAGCGAGGCCTCGCCGGCGATGAAGGCGCTCAGGCGCTCGTCCGCGACCCGCCGATAGCGCATCAGCCGCGAATCGAAGATGGCGAAGACCGTGTCCGGCCGCTCGCGCCGCGCCCAGATCGCCAGTTCGCGCTGGGTCCGCACGATGCCGACCGGCGCGCCGGTCCAGCGCGCCACCGACGAGATGTCGAAGATCAGCCGCCCCACCCTAGGCGCTCAGCCGGGCGAGGTCCGCGTCGACCATCTCGTGGATCAGCGTCTCGAGCGACGTCTCGGCCGACCAGCCCAGCACCCGCGCCGCCTTGGCCGGATCGCCGCGCAGGATCGGCACGTCGGTCGGTCGCCAGAGCGCCGGATCGATCACCAGATGCTCGCCGAGGGTGAGGCCGAGGTAGTCGAAGGCGATTTCGCACATCGCCCGCACCGAGGTCGCGCGGCCGGTTGCGATCACATAGTCGTCCGCCGCCGGCTGCTGCAGCATCAGCCACATGGCCCGCACGTGGTCGCGGGCATGGCCCCAGTCACGCATGGCGTCGACATTGCCGAGCCGTAGCTCGCGTTCGAGCCCCAGCTTGATCCGCGCCGCGCCGTCGGTGACCTTGCGGGTGACGAACTCGCGCCCACGCAGCGGACTCTCGTGGTTGAACAGGATCGCCGCCGAGGCGTGCAGGTCGAAGCTCTCGCGATAGCAGGCGGTCATCCAGTGGCCGTACAGCTTCGCGGCGGCGTAGGGCGAGTTCGGCCGCGGCGGCGTCGCCTCGTCCTGCGCCTCGCGCTCGGCCTTGCCGAATATCTCCGACGAGGAGGCCTGGCACAAGCGGGCGCCCGGCGCCGCCAGCCGCAAGGCCTCCAGCAGGTTCGCCGCGCCGG
>Ga0302314_10012315_pt1 | contig 14820 bp, 15 predicted proteins | sample III_Palsa_N2_3_FD_200533 | JGI IMG/M metagenome (GOLD analysis project Ga0302314, IMG submission 200533) | Peat permafrost microbial communities from Stordalen Mire near Abisko, Sweden - III_Palsa_N2_3 | ecosystem: Environmental > Terrestrial > Soil > Palsa > Peat permafrost | place: Sweden... | reverse complement strand
CGCCCACCGACGGCCTGGTCATGGGCCTGGGCCGGGTGAACGGGGCGGACTTCGCCGACGATGCCGCGCGGGTCGCGGTGATGGCCTACGACTACACCGTGCTGGCCGGCACCCAGGGCGCCTATAACCACAAGAAGATGGATCGGCTGATCGAGGTGGCCGAGAAGCTGCGGCTGCCGACGATCTTCTTCTGCGAGGGCGGCGGCGGCCGGCCCGGCGACACCGAGGGCGGCGGCTTTACGCGCGGATTCGAGTTCTGGGGAAGGATGTCGGGCACGGCGCCGCTGGTGGGGATCACCTCGGGCCGCTGTTTCGCCGGCAACGCCTCGGTGCTGGGCTGCTGCGATGTGATCATCGCTGCCAAGGGCGCCAACATCGGCATGGGCGGCCCGGCGATGATCGAGGGCGGTGGCCTGGGGGTGTTCCGGCCCGAGGAGATCGGTCCCGTCGAGGTGCAGGAGCCGAACGGCGTCATCGACATCGTCGCCGAGGACGAGGCGGACGCGGTGCGGATCGCCAAACAGTATCTGTCCTATTTCCAGGGTCCGCTGCCGGACTGGGATTGCGCCGACCAGCGACTGCTGCGCGGCGGGATCCCGGAGAACCGGCTGCGCGTCTATGACATCCGCGAACTGATCGCGACCCTGGCCGATGAAGGCTCGGTGCTGGAGCTGCGGTCCAAGTTCGGCCAGACCATGGTCACCGCCCTGGTCCGGATCGAGGGCCGGCCCATGGGATTGATCGCCAACAACCCGAAATTCCTGGGCGGGGCGATCGATTCCGACGGCTCGGACAAGGCCGCGCGCTTCCTCCAGATTTGCGAGGCGTTCGACCTGCCGGTGCTGTCGCTGTCGGACACGCCGGGGATGATGGTCGGGCCGGAGATCGAGAAGACCGCCCTGGTGCGGCACTGCTCGCGGCTGTTCATCATCGGCGCCAACCTGACCGTGCCGCTGTTCAGCGTGGTGCTGCGCAAGAGCTACGGCCTGGGGGCCATCGCCATGACCGGCGGCAGCTATCAGGCGTCGACCTTTGCCGTGTCGTGGCCGACGGGGGAGTTCGGGGGAATGGGGCTGGAGGGCTCGGTCAAGCTCGGCTATCGCAACGAGCTGGCGGCCATCGAAGACCCGGTCGAGCGAAAGGCCAGGTTCGACGAGATGGTCGCGGCCGCCTATGAGCGCGGGAAGGCGCTGAACTACGCCTCGACCTATGCGATCGACGACGTGATCGATCCGGCCGACACGCGGCGCTGGATCGCGGGGGGCCTGCGTTCTCTGCCGGCGCCGATCAAACGGGCGGAGAAAAAATTACGCTGGATTGACGCATGGTGACCCGATAGCCGCGCGCCGCCGGCTGGCCTAAGCTCACGGGGAGCGCGGCGGACGGTGAAACCGATGACGGAAAAGGTGCTGGTGATCGGCGCGGGGATGGCGGGGCTGTGCTGCGCCCTGACCCTGGCGCCACCCTCTCAAGAGTCAGGGGACCGGGAGCTGGTGATCCTGGAGAAGGATGCGCCGCCGCCGCAGGGAAGCGCCGACGAGGCCTTCTTCGACTGGAACCGGCGCGGCGTCGGCCAGCTGCGCCACAGCCACGCGTTTCTCGCCCGCCTGCGCACCATCATCAAGCGCCGCCATCCGGCGCTGTTGGCGCAACTTCTGGAGGCCGGCTGCCGCGAGATCGGCTTCGTCGACATGCTGCCGGACGCCTTGAAGGCGGACTATGTCGCCGAGGACGGCGACGGCGACATGGCGGTGCTGACCAGCCGCCGCACCACGCTGGAATGGGTCATGCGCCGCTATGTCGAGACCTTGCCGGGGGTGAGTATCGTGTCCGAGGCGGTCGTGCTGGGATTGCTGACGGAAAAGGGCGCCAACGGCCAACTGACGGTGCTGGGAGTCCGGGGCGAGCTCGCCGGTGTGGCGACGGAATGGCGCGCCGACTTCATCATCGACGCGCAGGGGCGCAATTCCCAGGCGCCGGATCAGCTTCGCCAGGCCGGGGCGGCCATCGCCGAGACGGCGGAGGACTGCGGCATCCTCTACTACACCCGCCACTACCGGCTGAAGCCGGGCGTCGCGGAGCCGTCGCGCGGTCGGGGCGCCGGCACGGGGGACATGGGCTATATCAAGTACGGCCTGTTTCCCGGCGACAACGGCTGCTTCTCCATCACCCTGGCGGTGCCGGAGGTGGAGATGCAGATCCGCCAACACGTGGTGCGGCCCGAGACGTTCGACGGCGTCTGCGCCCAGTTCCCGGGCATCGCCGCCTGGACCGATCCGGCGACGTCGGAGCCGATCAGCAAGGTGTTCGGCATGGGCGATCTGCGCAGCCGCTGGCGCGCCTTCGTGGCCGAGGACCAGCCAGCCATCCTGGGCTTTTTCGCCGTGGGCGACAGCCTGGTGCGGACCAATCCGCTGTATGGCAGGGGCTGCTCGTTCGCGGCGGTGGAGGCGGACATCCTGGCCGAGGTGCTGGACCACGCCGCCGACCCCGCGGCCCGCGCCCGGCTTTATGACGGGCGGGTGCGCGAGACGCTGACGCCGTATTTCAACAGCATGCGCGACCAGGATCGCGGAGCGATCCGCCGGGCGCGCAACATCCTGACGCCCGGCTATGAGCCGAAGCTGCGGGCCAAGGTGATGACGAGCTTCCTGAACGACGGGGTGCGCATCGCCATGCGTTCGGAGATCGACCTGCTGCGCGCCGGCCTGCGCGACTTCCATATGCTGGAGCCGCCAGGCAAATGGCTGCGCAAACCGTCGAACGCCGCCAAGATCGTCAAATGGTGGGCGCGCGGGAAGAAGCGCAACGCCGACCTTTATCCGCCGCCGGTGGGGCCGAACCGGTCGGCGCTGATGGCGGCGCTGGGGCTGGACGCCAGCGCGGACATCCGGCAGCCACCCGACGCGGGTATGAGGGTCCGGAGCGCCTGAACCGTCGTCGAACAGGCGTTACAATTGGGCGTCATGATGGCCGCCCCTTCTGTTGTGAGTCGCCATGTCCCGCGTTCGTCCGCCTGTCCTGATCGCCGTCGGCGCAGCAATTCTGCTGGACGCGCTGGCGGTGTGGTTCAATCCATTCGCGGGGCCGCACAATGTGATCATCTTCGTGGCCGATGGGCTGCGCTCGGCCAGTGTCACCGACGAGACGGCGCCGACCATGGCGGAGATTCGGCGGGATGGGGTGGATTTCCACAACAGCCATTCCATGTTCCCCAGCATCACCACGCCGAACGCGTCGGCCATCGCCACCGGACACCGGCTGGGCGACACCGGGGACTTCGCCAATACCATGTTTCCGGGGCAGCCGGCCCTGCCCTCCCAGGGACCGGATCTGCTCCCGACGTTCGAGGACGATGCGGTGCTGGGCGACATGAACGACCGGTTCGGCGGCAACTATCTGAACGAGACCCCCCTGCTCGCGGCGGCGCGGGCCAAGGGCTATTCCACCGCGGCCATCGGCAAGCTGGGACCGACGGCGATCCAGGATGTGACATCGCGCGACGGCAAGGGGTCGATCATCATCGACGACAACACCGGCGGCCCGGAGGGCTTTCCGCTGCCGGCCGACGTGGCAGGGGCGATCAAGACGCTGGGTCTGGAGACCGCGGCGCCGGACCGGGCGTTGAACAGCGATCCGGGGACTTACATTCGTTCGGGCGTCCATGTGGCCAATGTGGAGCAGCAGAACTGGTTCGCGGCAGTGGCGGCCGAGGTGCTGCTGCCACGCTTCAAGGCCGCCAAAAAGCCGTTCGTGATGGTGTTCTGGTCGCGCGATCCGGACGGCACGCAGCATAACGAGGGCGATAGCCTCAACACCCTCAGCCCCGGGATCAACGGGCCGACGTCCAGGGCTGCGATCCACAACGCCGACAACGACCTGGCGCGGCTGCGCGAGGCGCTGAAGCGGCTGCATCTGGATAAGACCACCGACATTGTGGTCACCGCCGACCACGGGTTTTCCACCGTCTCGAAACAGAGTTTCAGCAGCCCGGCCGGCCTGATGAATTTCCGGGACGTGCCCAAGGGGTTTTTGCCGCCAGGGTTCCTGGCGATCGACTTGGCCAAGGCGCTGGGTTTGCCGCTGCATGACGGCAACGGGCTGGACGTCGATCTGGCTGGGGGATTTCATCCGCGCGGCGGCGGGTTGCTGGGCGCGGACGCCAAACATCCGTCTGTCATCATCGCGCCCAACGGCGGGTCGGACGAGATCTGGCTGCCGGGGGCGGACGCCAAGGCGCTGGCGCCGAAGATCGTGCAGGCGCTGATTGCCCAGGACTATACCGGCGGGGTGTTTGTGGACGATCGGCTCGGACCGGTCCGAGGTACGCTGCCGCTCAGCCAGATCAGTTTGGTGGGGTCGGCGCGGACGCCGCGGCCGGCGATCATCGTCAGCTTCCGCAGCTATTCGACCGGATGCGAAAACCCGGAGCTGTGCGGGGTGGAGGTGGCCGACACCAGTTTGCAGCAGGGCCAGGGCATCCACGGGACCTTCGGGCGGGCGGACACCCACAACTTCATGGCCGCGATCGGCCCGGACTTCAAACGCCGTTACGAGGACCCGACGCCGGTGAGCAACGCCGACTGGGCGGTGACGCTAACGAAGATATTGAAGCTGAAGCGGCCGTCTGTGGGACCACTGGCCGGGCGCGGCATGAGCGAGGCCGTCAAGGGCGCGTTGCCGGTGCTGTCGACCCGAAAGATCGTCCGCTCGACGCCGGCGGCGAACGGGTTCGTCACCGTGCTGGACATGCAGGAGGCGGCAGGGGTTCCTTACTACGATACCGCCGGGGATCCGGAGCGGACCTTGGGGGCGTGGAAGTAAAAAACTTCTCCGCCTTACCTGAGGAGGAAATGCGTCAGGCGCAAACGGGCGGAAGCTTGTCCTTCCAGGGCCTCGCCTGCTCCAGCTGGGCCGCCAGGCTGTAGAGCAGTTCCTCGCCGGCGAAGGGGGCGCTGAACATCATGCCCAAGGGCAGGCCTTCGGCGTTCCAGACCAGGGGGACGGACATGGACGGGACGCCGATCTGGTTCTGCAGGGCCGTGTAGGGGCTGAAGGCGGCGATGGCGCGGGCGTAGTCGCCCATGGACGCGGGGCTCAGGCCCAGAACGCCGAGCAGCACGGGGGGCTGGGCGACCGTGGGGGACAGGATCACGTCATAGGTCTGGTGCAGGCGGGCGACCTCGACGGCGGCGAGGTCGAACACGTGGCGGGCGTCAACATAGGCCTGGGCGGTTTGTCCGCGACCGCGCTCGAGGAAGCGCCAGGTCACCGACTCCAGGTCGTCCTCGGTGATCGGCCGGCCGAGTTCCGCGGCGCGGCGATCCATGCGGGCGGCCAGGTCGGCGCTGATGCCGACCAGCATGGCGTCGCCGAGCGCCTGGGCGTCCAGCGTATAGGCGGCCGGCTCGATGTGGTGGCCGAGGCTTTCGCACAGGCGGGCCACGTCCATCAGGCCGGTTTTGACATCGGGATCGACGGCGGCGCCGTTGGGGGCGGTCTCGATCAGGGCGATGCGCAGCGCACCAGGCGCGCGCTTGGTCGCGTCGAGGAAGGTTCCGTGGACGGGGGGCGGCGGGGTGACGGAATCGCCCAGCTCCGGGCCGGCCCAGGCGTCCATCAGGGCGGCGGAATCGCGAACGCTGATGGAGACGGCGTGCTGGGTGGACAGGCCATTCCAGCCCACGGCCCGGCCGATGTCCACAGGAACGCGGGCGCGGGACGGCTTCATGCCGAACAGGCCGCAACAGGCGGCGGGGATGCGGATCGAGCCGCCGCCGTCAGAGGCGTGGGCCATGGGCAGGATGCGTGCGGCCACGGCCGCGGCCGAGCCGCCGGAGGAGCCGCCGGCGATGCGCTCCAGGTTCCAGGGGTTGCGGGTATAGCCCCACAGCTTGCTTTCGGTGGAGGTGGTCAGGCCGAATTCGGGGCTGGCGGCCTTGCCGAAGATGACCAGGCCGGCGGCCTTGGCCCGGCGCGGCAGGGTGGTGTCGGCGGGGGCGGTCCAGTCGGCGAAGGCGCGCGAGCCGTCGGTGGTGATCGTGCCCTTCAGCCCGACGCCCAGGTCCTTGAGCAGGAAGGGCACGCCGGCGAAGGGGCCGGCGGGTCTGGTCCCGGCGATCTGTTGGCGGGCGACGTCGTAGTGTTTGGCGACCACGGCGTTGAGCTGAGGGTTGACCGCCTCGGTGCGGGCGATGGCGCGATCGAGCAGTTCAGTCGGCGTGACCTTGCCGGCATTCACCAACTCGCCGAGGCCAAGGGCGTCGTATTGGTCCAGGTCGTCCACGGTCGCCTCCTCCGAGCGTTATCGTGGCGCACCTTGCCTGTTCGCGGGCGCGCTGACCACCCGCCTACTCCCGGTTTTGAGGAACGAAGCCGTTCGACCGCGCGTTGCGGTTAGTAGGCGATTTACGCTTTTAATTCAGTTGGTTAATTCCGATTCATATTCGCGACAAATTGTTCCAGCGACATCGCGTGGAGTGGCGATGCGGCAAAGCTGGCCCTAACAAGCCGAGCATGACTGATGCGCCCGACCCGCAATTCGCGCCGCCGACCCGCCGCCGGGTGGTGCTGGACCGCATCGATATGGCCTGTCTGGCCTGGGCGGGGCTATTTGCGGGCGTTACGGCGGCTCTGGCTGTGGTGCTGCGGTAAGGGATAGTTGATTGCCCGTTGGGGGCCAGTCGGCAAAGCCGACCGAGGGGGCGAAATCCTTGTGCTTCGACAAGCTCAGCATGAGGATTTCTATTGCGATTTCCGTCGTCCTCACCCTGGAACCTGTCGAAGGGCGAGGGCCGACCATGGCCTTTGCAGAGGTCTCCATCAGGGGAGGCATTCGCCGACCCGGTCCGTCTTCACCCCGCCGCGCCGGCCCGGGCCTTGGCCCTCGGCCGCGGCTCCAGCACCTGCCTGATGTTCCTGACGCCATGTTTCAGTTCGTCCAGCTCGCGCGCCGATAGCTCTTTCATCGCTTCGAAGCGGGCGTCGATCAGGCGTTGGCCGGCGGCGACCTGGTCGGCGAGGCGGGCGAGTTCGGCGGCGCTGAGTTTCTGGCTGTCGGCGAGACGGTCGCCGAGGTGTTCGATGCCGCGCGTCAGGCCCTCGACGGAAATCTTCAGGGCCTCCAGGGCGGTGACGCGCTCGCCGAGGATATCCAGGTCGCTGGCCAGGCCGTCGGTACGCTGGCGGTGAGCGCCGTGGGAGATGGCGACCGCGCCCAGGGAGGTCATCAGCATGCCCAGGGCCGCGCCGCCGGTGACCCAGTCGACCGCGCTCAAGAGCCCTCGCAGGCGCCGAGGGCGGCGTCCAGCTGCGCCTCGCGGGCGATACGCTCCAGCCGGCCGGCGACCAGCAGGCTGACGCGGTGGAAGACGTCCGGCGCAGCTTTCAGCGCCGCGTCGGTGTCCGGATAGGCGGGCGTATCGCCGATGGCGGGTTTGCAGGCGACCGGCACGGCGACCTGGACGGTCTTGGTGATGATCTGCGGCGTGGGCGGGGTGGTGGCGCAGGCGGCCAGGGCGAGCAGGCCGGCGCAGGACAACAGGCGTGCGGTCATTTCAGGGTCTCCAGGATCAGGGCGTCGGCGGAGGCGCAGATGTCGGCCCCCGGTTTGGCGGCGAGCAGTTTGGCGGCGGCGGCCTGGGCCTGGACCGAGGCGGTGGACTCGGCGGCGATCGCCTTGTCGGCGGACGCGGTGGCGGCCTGGCCCTGGGTCCGCAGGGCGGCCAGGGAGGCGTTCTGGGCGTCGAGGGATGTGGTCAGGGCGTCCTGATTGCCCTGGCAGGTGGCGAGGTTGCGGGTGGCGGCGTCCGCTTGAGTCTGGGCCGTTTTCACGCTGGACCGCAGGCCGGCCTCGGTGGCGGCGCTGGCGATCCACAGGGCGGCGAGCGCGGCGAGCAGCAGGCCCGAGCAGGCGCCGAGGATCGGGCCGGCCAGCTTGCTGGTCAGCCACGACAGGATGAGGGTCATGGTGGGGGTTCCGGATTGAGGGCGCTGTCCTTCTCCCAGACGGAAAAGGCGGCCTGTTTCGTCATTCCCCTCCCCCTTGCGGGGAAGGGACTAGTTGCGCCGAATTGCGCGACGGGCCCGCGAGAGGGAGAAGGCTTAAGTCAGGTTCCGCCGTACATCGCCGCTTCGGCGGCGCGGCGACGGACCAGGCCGGGGAGGACCTTGCCCTTCTGTTTGTTCCACACCGCGAACTGGGCCTCGGCGCCGGCATAGTCGGCGGCGTTATGCAGGCGCAGCAGGGTGGAGCTATCGAAATTGCCGAGGCCGATATTGTAGGCCAGGCTGACCATGGCGTCGAACTGGCGCTGGCTGGTGATTGACGTCACAGCCTTGGAGACCCCCTGGGCGAAGGTGTTGAGATCGGCGGCAAACCGCGCGTCGCACTGGGCCTGGGTCCAGGTCAGGCCGAGATGGATATCCGGACCGGTCGAGCCCCAGCCGATGGTCGGCACATCCTGCGGCGTCGGCAGATAGGCGGTGAGGCGGCACTGCTCGAAGCTCTGGATCAGCGCGATGCAGGCGGGGCTCGGCGTCATGGCGATGGTCGCTCCGGATTGGGCTTTTCGGTGAAGGCGGTGCCGCCGATGAGGCCGACGGCGCTGAGGCACATGGCGGGCACATAGACGGCAAGCGAACTCAGGAACGCGAACCAGACCGACGGCTCGACCCCGCGCAACCACAGCGCCAGGCCGATCGCGGCGGGCAACAGGATGAGCAGGTTGATGAACAGCATCACCCCCAGCACCCGACGAATCGCCATATAGTTGTTATTTGAGCTGCTGAACAGCCCCAAGAGCAGGGTCATGGAAAGCTCCCTTGGAACGGAGGGCTGGTCGGCGAGCCGCCTAGCGCCCCTCGATCCGACGGGGGAACAGCAGGCGCTGGCTCCACGCGACAATGGGGCGTTCGGCGAGATAGTGCAGGGCAAGCCCCGCTATCGCCGCGGTCAGAAAGGTCACGGCGACGACGGCGGCGTCGGGCAGGCGCGGGCCGTGGCGGCTGAGCAGGCCCAGCATCGCGGCGACGAAGGCGGTGTGGGTCAGGTAGATGCAGTAGGAGGCGTCGCCGAGCCGGCGGCCGAGATCGCCGACCATGGTGCGCGGCGCGGGGGCGGCGCAGGCCAGGGCCAAGGCGCCGCAACAGGCGAGGCCCAGGGCTATCACCTGCCAGGGGGCGTCCCGCCGATAGTCCATCGTCCAGGCCAGGACGAACACGGCAGCCACGGCCACGGGCGTCGCCGGCGCGGTCCAGGCGCCGCCGAGCCAGCGCGGGCGCCATCGCACGAACACCAGGCCCAGCAGGGCGCCCAGGCCGAACAGCAGATCGATGGGGTTGAACAGGAAGAAGGCGATGTCCGGCCCCAGCCCCAGATAGGGGCCGAAGACATGCTGGAAGACCGCCCAGACCAGCGGCGCCGCCAGCCAGGCCGCCAGCAGCAGCCAGCGCCGGCCGGCCAGCACCGTCAGCGCGAAGACGGCGTAGAACAGCATCTCGTGGCGCAAGGTCCAGACCGGAGACGGCTCCACCTCGCCGAACGGCCAAAGCACCGCGGCGCGGACATAGTCCATCACCGGAAACTCCCCTCGCCCGCTGAGGCGCAACAGGGCGTCGCCCAGGATCGCCGCCCACATGAAGGGCACGATCCGCGCGAACCGGCGCTTGACGAACACCCACCCGCCCATGGTCGGCGCCCAGGCCGCGTCCAGGGCGATGTAGACGATGATGAAGCCGCTGAGCGTAAAGAACAAATCCACGCCCACGGCCCCCGTTTCCAGCACGCCGCCAAAGGGGCGATGGCCGAGGTATTTGGGCTCGGCCATCCTCTGGGACACGTGGTCGAGAATGACCGCCAGGGCGGCGAGGCCGCGAATGTATTGAACGCCGGCAAGGTTGTGAGCGCCAGCTGGCTTGGGGGCGAAGAGGGATTTGAGGGGGGAGAATGCAGTCAATTCATGGCACGGAGGTACTGGCCAATGTACGCGGCGAGCTCACGGTTGCCTGCGGCTGATGGGTGGTAGTTGTTTTTGTAAAGGCTGGCGTTCCAGGCCGGATCGTCAGCGACACCGATCACGTGCACATTTGCTCGATGCTCAATAGTTAACTCATCGTTTAACGGGCTAAACCCGTCGAGATGGTTCAGCACATCATTCCTTACCGGTAGTTCGACAAAGATGACCTGCCCGGAATAGTTGTCGAGAAACTGTTTCAGCGCGGCGTGCCATATCTGTGTGGAATGGGCGGTAGGTGTCGGGTCGTCCGCCAGCGGCGCCGGATGATAGAATGCCTTTCGGAGCAGGAACCATGTAACGATCACCGGGCGATGCGTTGGGTGAGTTATTTCGTCATCCCACTGTTCGGCCGGCCCGAAATCGCCTCGGTTTGAAAGGATCATAATCCGCTTCAGAGATAATACCTGCGGATGGCTATTTATCCAGGCTAGCTCATTCGCTAGGCCCCAGCCCTTTGCCCCCATCGGCCAAACCACGGAACCGGTCGCCGCAGATAGCAGCGGGCCGATTTTGTCCGCCTGCCGCATAAAGCTGACGCTGCCTTCAGTTTCGCTATCCCCGACGATAAGGATTCCGACTCGCCCAAACGGATTTGCAACCCCCATACCCAGGTCATTGTAGACCCAATCGTTTCGATGCCAGAGCGCACCTTGTTGGTTTGGTGCCGGCCGATAGTTGTCGACCGGATCTTTAATATAAATCGGCAAACTCTCCGCGCCAGCGATCCTTGCTGCCACCTCGACCAGAGCCAAGGCAGCAACAACCCCTATCGCGATGCGCCAGATGCCCCTCATGCTCAGTAGGCTAAGCCAGATCTACGCGACTCTCCAGTCACATCAGGCGCCTATCCATCAAAGCTATCCCGCGCTAGCGTTCTGCATAAGTTGGCGATTGAGGATTGGCTCGTGTTGAAAGACTTGGCTCGTGATGCACGAGACTATGCCCGTGCCGGTGTTCGCGCCATCGAAAGTCGCATCGAACTGGCGCGGCGCGGTGAAAGCTCAGTTTCTAACACTTGCCAAATCCCAGGCATACGGCAGAAGTACATAGAACTTGGCCTGTCTGCGAAGTCGGGTGTATTCGTCGAGGTGGGCGCGTTCGATGGGGAATCCTACTCGAACACTTCGTTCCTAGCGGATCAGGGGTGGCGCGGTCTCTACGTCGAACCTATCGGCAAATACTATAGTCGCATGCGCCTACGCCATGCACTGAACAACGTCGCCGGGGAACGAGTCGCTGTCGCCGAGACGGCGGGTACCGCGCAGATCGAAATGATGGGGCCGCTCACGACCTTGAATATAGCAACTGCGGAGCATTACGAGGGCGTGACCGTTCTGGCCCCTGTCGCCCTCAAGCGAAAAGCAGTCACGATCCGAACCGAGTCTCTCGAAACCATTCTAAAGAAGAACTCGATCCCTGAGCACTTCGATCTTATGATTATCGACGTGGAGGGCGCTGAAGAACCGATAGTCGAAAGCTTGATTCACAGCGCCTGGCGACCGAAGGTGTTGGTGCTAGAATTATGCGACAAGCATCCGTCATTCGCAGACAATGCGGCGCTTGCCGATCCGGCGCGGCGAATGCGGCGTATGCTGATCAGCGCGGGCTACAGAGAGCGCTACGCCGATCAGTTGAACACTATTTTTGTGTTCCAGTAACCTGCGTTTTCTTTCTTCACCTAATACGCAAACCAGGTCGTTTGAGCGCCATTGCATTTAGCCGCCATCGAGCGAGTCAGAGTGCCGGGGCTCGCGTTTGTGCCTACAGTGCCCGAGGTCGCCGTGAGAGTCAGGGTGGTAATGGCACCCGAAGTGTCGATGTGGACCACCTTGCCATTGTAGCCGGAGCTACATGCGGGAAGTTGAACGGTTAAGGCGGTCAGGGCACCGACATTGAGGTCGAGCGTATCGACAGTGTTGGCCATCACTACCGTCGAACCGCTGGTTGCTGTGGTGTTGTATGTATAGCCTTGGTCCTCATAGCCCACCGTGCTGAATAGCAAGCCCGCACCGCTCTGGCCTGCGGTGCAGGGTCCTTGGCCCCCCATCGTGAAGCATAACAGCGTATTATAGCTGCCGCCGATGGTGATCGTACCGCTGCCGGGGGAACTGCAGAGAATGTTGTTGAGCGGCCCGGACAGGTTGTTCGGAAATCCGTTCCACGCCTGAGTGATACAATTAGTTCCAAGCCAAACTTCCCCGTTCCCTGCGTAGATTGGATAGGTGAACTGCCAGGGCGCTGTTACTGTGTTGGGAAAATTAAGCACCCCCCCTACTGCTGCAGAAGTGGGGACCGCACTCTGGGTCGATCCAAGCAGGGCGGTCTTGTAGTGCGAGGCGACATATGCGGCACCTAATTGGTCGCCATTATAGCCCAGGTGAAGATTGTCAGTGATCGTGAAATTGGCACCGCTGGTATGTGTCGCTACCACCCCACCAGTCCCATATGCTCGAGTGCAGGCGGTGACAGTGCTTCCCGAGGTCGCCGTGATGTTGATGTATTCACTATCAACACTCATGACGCCGACACCGACGCCGCCCATGTAGGCGGTCAAGGTCGGGCAGCCAGTGGAACCTAGCGACCCGTTGAGCACCCCGCGTCCAGTGATGGCTCGATAGCTATATGGCACCACATCATTGGCGTTATCCAGGACGTCCATTGGATTGGCTGGGTTGTACTGACTGACGAGATATTCGCGGATGTCGAAGGTGTGGGCAGCGCCGCAAGTCGAGGTGATACCGGCGTTAGCTGATACGATTGCAGCGTAGGCTGAACTGCCGGAAGGCTCGGTCTCTGCATTAGGGATCGTCAGGCAGAGGTAGTTGGTGTGACCTAGATAAGCGATCGAACCTGCGAGATCCGACTGAATCTGCGCCACCTGGGGGTTGTTGTTTCGGCCATACCAGAAAATTGCGGGCTGGACGCGCTGCTGCGACGCTACGTCGGGCGTGAAAACCGAATTTGCCGGACAGACGTAGGGGGTCGCGTAGAGGACGCTGTTGGCGGGATAGAGGCCATCGGGCGTGAACAGGTACTGCTGCGAGACCGACGGCGGACCGCCAGAGCCGCTGATAACAAGGTTGCCGTGGACCCCGCAGACGCTGCCCAGCACGATCTGGCCGGTGTCTCCACTCGTGTTCGATAGAAAGCGATAGTCCGGGTCCTGATTAGTGGCCATGCCGGCAATCACAACGCCGTTGAGTGCAGTGACGTTCTGAACGCTATAGATGATCTTGTTGCCTGAGAACGTCAGCTGAACCGGTACGCCACCCTGCCGCATGGCAACCTGGGTCGACTTCTGAGAACCGATGCCGTTGTTCGTAACCGGCAAGCCGAGACCAAGCGAAAGAGCCGTTTCAAACGTAATCTGAACCTGATCTTCTCCGCCTGCAGTGAGGCTATCCCCCCACATATTGATCGCCGTCCCGTTCGGCGTTGAAGTTTGGGCGACAGGCGGTCCTGACGCGGCGGCGACCGCCAAAGACGGATCGCACAGCAGGGAAAGGAGCCCAACCAAGACCAGTGGAAATAACGCGCGCATCATTCAGTCCTCCATCACGGTCACGAACGCGCCGCCGGTCAGGGCGGCGGGGGCGTAGATTTGTAGGCGGCCTTTGAAGGTGGTGGTGGACCAGGCGCCGCCTTGGGAGCCGGGGGTGGGGCCGCCGGCCAGGGGGAAGATCGAGGCGTTGGCGGGGGCGGCGCCGTTGGCGGCGGTTCCGTCGTCGCGGACCACGACGATGGCCGCGCCGGTGGCGTTCTCGACATCGATGTTGGCGCGGGCGGGGTTGGCGGCGCGGGTGGCGACGACGACGTAGCCGGCATAGACGCCGGAGCCGAAGGCGGCCCCGATGTTGGGAATGGCGGGGGCGCCGGCGCTGTAGTCGCGGCCGGTGGATCCGGCGTTGGGCGCCAGGACGGCGGCGATCAGGGCGGCGCGCTGGGTCGCGTCTTCCACATGATAGGGCGTCAGGGAGCCGCCGGTGTTGGCCTGGGCGGCGAGGGTCTGGCTGGACCCGGCGCCGTCCTTCACCAGAAGGGTCGTGTCGGTCATCTGAAAAACCTCATGGGGGCGTCACACGCCGAGGGCCATCAGGCCGCTCTGGTTGGGGTTGGAGAAATCGAGGGTCGCGCAGCGCAAGGCGGCGACGATCAGGGCCATGGCGACCAGGGCTTGCTGGATGTTGGTCGCGCCGAGGCCGGTGAGACTGTCGTCATAGGCGACGGTGGCGGCCTCGGCGGTTCCAGGCGGGCCTTGGGGACCCTGCGGGCCCGGAACGCCGCGCGGGCCGCTGGGCGCGCGGATGACGGTGGTGGGCCCCGCCTCCCCGATCAGCCAGGTCATGCCAAGCCTTGAGCGATGCGGGCCTGGCCGTAGAGGACGGTCTGGGTGTCGCCGCCGGGGTAGGCGACGAGCAGGTCCCAATCGTAGAGGCCGGGGGCGAGGGCGCTGACCACGGCTTCCGGCGCGGTGATGGCGATCTCGTTGGGGAGGGTCAGGGTCAGCATGCCGTTGTCGGTGGTAAATTCGGTGGCGTTGGCGGGTTGGCCGGCGAGGCGCAGGCCCAGGCGGGCGTCGGCGCCGGTGAAATCCTCTGGCTGACCGGGGCCGCCGGCGAAGAAGCGGAACGGCTCCTCGTTCCAGTCGGCGTTGGTGTAGGCGACCAACACGCGCGGCAGGGTGGCGGCTTCGGGCATGGCGGCTCCGGGGGTTAGTGTTCTCAATTGCTCCCCCGCTGGGGGAGCCAGCCGGCGAAGCCGGCTGAGGGGGCGAGTGTGATCGTCAGGCGCCGGCGTAGCGGCA
>Ga0302314_10012314_pt1 | contig 14823 bp, 12 predicted proteins | sample III_Palsa_N2_3_FD_200533 | JGI IMG/M metagenome (GOLD analysis project Ga0302314, IMG submission 200533) | Peat permafrost microbial communities from Stordalen Mire near Abisko, Sweden - III_Palsa_N2_3 | ecosystem: Environmental > Terrestrial > Soil > Palsa > Peat permafrost | place: Sweden... | reverse complement strand
CCACGCCCGGCACAAACGGAAACTTCGCCTCCGAGCTATAGTGCTTCCCCGCCGCCTGCGCCTGCACCAACCGGCTCAACCCCGCCGCGCTCACCTTCACCGTCACCTCGCCCTCCTGCGCCCGAGGCTCGGGAAACTCGCCATACACCGGTGTCTTCGCAAAGCTCTGTACGATCGCTGCCTTCATCTTCATCTCCTGGTTTCTTCCGTCAGTCTAGCAATGCCGCCACCGCATTACATGACTCCATCGAGTGCCCCCGGTCCACTCCTCACAGCACACCTCCTCCCCATCGCGACAAAAATCGCAACCGATTTCAACGCCGCCACACAACTACGCCTAACGCCCACGCATCGCATTGATTGCAGCTATTGAAGCGCGATTCCGCTCTTCAGCAACACATCAGGTACACAAGGGAGAAGATCGATGAAGGGGAACAAGTTCGTCCAGGCACTCTGCGTCACCGCAATCTCCGCAGCATTTACCCTCTCCGCCTCTGCCGCAGACATGCAGAAGCTCGACAGCCGCGTCGCCGCCGCCCACGCCGTCCTCCACGAGCTCATGGCCACACCCGACAGCGGCATTCCCGACGACATCGCTGCCAAGGCCACCTGCGTCGCCGTCATCCCCGCCTTCAAGAAGGGTGCCTTCGTCGTTGGTGGCCAGTACGGCCAGGGCGTTGTCACCTGCCGCACCGGCCATGGCTGGAGCGCACCCGCTTTCATCCAGATGACCGGCGCCAGCTTCGGCTTCCAGATCGGTGGCCAGTCCACCGACCTCGTCCTCGTCGCCGTCAACCACAAGGGCTTCGAGCACCTGCTGCATGACAAGGTCAAGCTCGGCGGAGACGCTGCCGTTGCCGCAGGCCCGGTCGGTCGCAACTCGCAAGCCTCCACCGACGTTCTCGCCAACGCCGAGCTACTCTCGTACTCGCGTTCGAAGGGTGTCTTCGCTGGCATCGACCTCACCGGCGATGTCGTCAACCAGAACCAGGACGACACCAAGGAGTACTACGGCAAGGATGTTCCCTACGAGACCATCCTGACCGGCGGCGTCCCCACGCCTCCCTCGGCTGAGCACTTCGTCCACACTGTCAACGAGATGTTCCACGCCAGCGCGACCGGCGTAAAGTAGCCTTCAAGAGGCAATAGCAAAAGCAATCGGAAAAGAAAACGAGCCAGCCCCTCAGCAAAGGGACTGGCTCGTTTCTCATTTCAGCCACGCGAAGCAGTACACAAGTCCCGAAGGGACCGCCCTCCGCGCAGGAGGCCCGTCCGGCAGGACAAGCAGTGGCATTAATTCGCCAGCGTCACCGCCACGATCACCACGCTCGGATTCGCCGGCACGATCAGCGCACTCACCGCCTTGCTCTGGTCGAGCGGCAGCGTATACCCATACAGATAAAACGGCCCCGCCTGCTCTGTCCCATCATTGCGATTCCGCGTCCCCACCTGCTTCACCACCACCTCACCCGGATTCACCTGCGGCACCGCCCAGTCGCTCATCCCCTGTACCGCCTGCCCTTGCGTCCCATCGGCATACACGATCCCGAACGGCACCGTCGGCTGCTCCCCATTCACCGCCGTCCCCAGCAGCATCAGTCGCGCGAACCGCCCCGGCGGCAGCGCAATCTTCACCTCGGCACTCCCTCGAACCACATCCGTCTGATTCGCCGCACCCATCGCATAGGTCACACCGTTGTACGCAACAGCCGTCCCCAGCGCCCTCGCCGGATACGCCCAACCCGAATCATCGATTCCCGCCCCTTCAAACTTCACCCCGCGCATCGAAAGCCCCAGGGCATTCGCCACGGCAGCCAGCGAAACCGTCGCCTGCGTTCCTGCAATTGGAGCCCCAGCCACCGGATCTCCCTGCCTCGCCCCTCCAACCGCCACATTCGTCGCTCCCCCCTGCTGCGACACCGACCCACTCACCAAAGCTCCCCGCGTCACCAGGTACCCCACCACGCCAAGCACAACCACCACCGCCGCCCCCACCCCCAGCAGCAAAGGCAACTTCGACCCTTTCGCCCCCGCATCGGTCCCATGCGATACCGGCGGCGGCAACTGCACCGGCAGCGTCGCATGCACCGGTTCCGTCGCCGTCGCCCGCGTCGTCGACACATACTGCGTCAGCGCCTTCAGCAGCAGCGCCACATCGGAGTTCCAATGCCCATGCGAGATCTCGACGCTGTTCCGATACGCGAAGTCCTTCAGGTTCTCCGGCAGCGCCTCCGGCCTCGGCATCCGCGCCCCATGCACCAGCACCGGGATCACCGCGATATTCCGCGCCAACGCCGTCGCAATCTCCAGCCGCACGAAGTCGTTCGCATTCTCCAGCCGCTTCGCCCCCTGCGCGTCGGCAATCGTCTCCCACTCCGGCCCGATCACTGCCAGAAACACCCCGCACGACGAGACGTTCTCTTCAATCGCCTTGCGAAAGTCCATCCCCGGGCCGATCCCGTCCACATCCATGAAGACGGACTCCTCCCCAAACTCCCGCACCAGGTCGTCGAACAGCCGCCCAGCCTCTCCGGCCGAGTCCTCCCGCCGGTAACTGACGAAGATATCCCGTCTCACTTGGCCGCACTCCTCCCCATCATGAGCTTGCGCCCAACCCCACAGCGTCTGAACTGGCCTTGTTTGGACGAGGTCATCATAGCAGCCCAGCCCGGCAATCCAGCTTGGCAGCCCAACTCCCAAATCCAGATCACAAACCTCAGGCAACCTATCCAAAGCCGTGCCGATTGCCGTCAGCCGACGAACGGCTATCCGTACCCTCTGCCTCGGCATCTCAATGAAGAGTGCTCGCAAGAAGGTGTCCCATGCGCAACATCGACACAAAAGAGCCCCTCACGACTCTGTCCTGCAACGAAGAAGTTCTCGTCGCCTGCCGCAACCACATCGAATGCCTGCAAAATCTGGCATACATCGTCCGGCTCAACACACCGCACGCCGCTCCCGCAGAACAAAACATCGATCTGATCGAGTTTCACCTTCGGCGCCTCTCGAACCTGCTCTTCCCCGTCCCGAACTGGCCGCGGCCCCAGGCTCCGTAGCCACCCAGTACGCCTCGATACCGGGAAAACCTACGTTCGCAGTCCCCCTTCGCAGTCAAGAGGCACAGCCAGGGCTCAGGCCTTGGCTCTCGAGAACCTTGTCAACCCCCAATCTGCCCTAACTCCCTCCATCAGCAGGACTTCCACCTGTCACAATCCCCCCTCCGGATTCTCTATAATGGAAGTAGGGCAAAAGTTCACCGCGTAGCACGCCTGAATTCGAAGTCACCCCTTAAGTCGTCTCGATAGAAGACTTTGACGCAAACAGGGGGAGGGGAGGGAGCGCATGTCACACCATCGCGAAGCATCCAGAAGCAACGGGCACCATCAGCTCACCATCGGCGTTCTCGCCCTCCAGGGAGCCTACGACGCCCACGCCCGCACCCTCACCTCTCTCGGCGCGCCCCCACGCCTGATCCGTCTCCCCCATGAGCTCGACGGCCTCGACGGCCTCATCATGCCCGGCGGCGAGTCCACCACCATGCTCAAGTTCCTCGACCGCAACGGCTTCTTCGAGATCCTCCAAAGCTTCGTCCAGACCACCCCCACCTTCGGCACCTGCGCCGGAGCGATCCTGCTCGCCAAAGACGTAGCCAACCCGACCCAGCGCTCCCTCGCCGCCCTCGACATCACCGTCGAACGCAACGCCTATGGCCGCCAGAACGACTCCGTCATCCTCACCGCACCCACCAGCCTCGCAGGCGGCCCACTCGAGATGGTCTTCATCCGCGCCCCCCGCATCACCCGCACCGGCCCCACCGTCGAAACCCTCGCCACCCGCGACGACGTCCCCGTGCTGGTCCGCGAAGGCCATCTCCTCGCCGCCACCTTTCACCCCGAGCTCTCCCACGACCCACGCGTCCACCAGCTCTTCCTGGACCTGGTCCTCGAATACAAGAGTTCGTCCGCAACCCGGCAGCCCGAGCCCATTACCTACGTGAGCACTCCCTGACCGCTTTCTCTCGACTTCCCCCAGGCCAGCCCGATAACGTCAACTAAGCAGTCGGAAGCCCGCCGGAAAGAAAGAGGAAGAAGCACATGACGTCATTGGAGACCAGCTCGCAGCTCACCGTGGTTGAAACCGAGGAGACCCCGGCAGCGCCCGAATTCAACCAGGACGCCACTCCCTCCACCGTCCGCCCATTCGTCTACCGCGCCCCAAGAGAATCGAATGTCCCCGGGACCTTCGACCGCCGCATCAACGGCGAGATCCCCGGCCGCCGTCGCTAACAAGCATCAAAAAACTCGGCCAGCCAAGCGAAGCGATCAAACGTCCCGAAGGGACCGCCCTCCGCGCAGGAGGCCCGTCCGGCAGGACAAGCGCCACCCAACCAATAGCAGTATCCTCAAGCTGTGCCCTTGTCTCTCATCGCAGTGCAGACGAACCTGTGGAACCTGCCGCGCGACGCCTCCGCGCACGGCCCTGCGCTCGACCGCCATCTCCTGCTCAACCTCTGGATCGCTCTCACGCTGCTGGTCCTCGCGCACCTCCTCCTGCTGATCGGCCTGCTCGCCACCCGCCGCATCTCCGAGCCCAAACACCCCTGGCTCGTCGAGTACCTCCCGCTCACCGCCCTCGCCCTCCTCTTCAGCGCCCTCACCATCCACGCCGAGCGCCTATGGGCCGTCTCCCGCTACACCGGCCCCGATCCCGCCGCCCTCCAGGTCGAAGCCACCGGCATGCAGTTCGCCTGGTACTTCCGCTATCCCGGCGAGGACGCTACCTTCGGCCGCACCGACCCTCGCCGCATCGCCCCCGGCGAAGGCAATCCCCTCGGCCTCGACCCCACCGACGAGCGCGGCAAGGACGACCTCGTCATCTCCCAGCTCGTCCTCCCCGCCAACCGCCCCGTCGACCTCCGCCTCACCGCCCAGGACGTCATCCACGGCTTCGCCGTCCCCGAGCTACGCCTCAAGCAGAACGCCCTCCCCGGCCAGACCATCCACCTCCACTTCACCCCCACCACCCCCGGCACCTACGCCATCCTCTGCACCCAACTCTGCGGCCTTGGCCACTACCGCATGCAGGCCGACCTCCGCGTCGTCTCACCCACCGAATACGCCACATGGCTCGCCGCGCGCGAGCAGGCCCAGGCTCAGGCGCAGGCGAGCCGATGACGCCCAACCCAAACTCCCCGCCCCTCGCCACATCCACACCGGCGAAGCACTGGCTGCGTCGCTGCCTCTTCACCACGGACCACCACGTCATTGGTATCCAGTACCTCATCCTCGCGCTCGTCGCCGTCACCATCGGCACGCTCCTATCGCTCCTCATGCGCCTGCATCTGGTCTGGCCCGATGCCGTCTTCCCCTTCTCATTCCACGGCCCCATCCTGCCCGAGGACTACCTCGCCCTGGTCACCTTCCACGGCACCCTGATGGTCTTCTTCGTCCTCACCACCGCCCCGCAGAGCGGCTTCGGCAACCTCATCCTGCCCAGCCAGATCGGCACCCGCCACATGGCCTTCCCGCGCCTGAACGCCGCCGCCTTCTGGCTCACGGCGCTCGCGCTCCTCACCCTCCTTGCCGCAACCTTCGCACCCGGCGGCGGCCCCATCTCCGGCTGGACCGCCTACCCCCCTTTGAGTGCCATCGCCCGCTCCGGCCCCGGCCAGGCGCTCGGCATGGACCTCTGGCTGCTCTCGCTCGCCCTCTTCGCCATCGCGACCAGCGCCTCCTCGATCAACACCCTAGTCACCGTCATCCGTGGCCGCTGCGATGGCATGACGTGGGAGCGTCTCCCACTCACTGTCTGGGGCTGGTTTACCGCTGCGCTGCTCTCGCTCCTCGCCTTCTCGGTCCTGCTCGCCGCGCTGCTGCTGCTCTTTTGCGACCGCCACGCCGGGACCAGCTTCTTTATCCCCACCGGCGATCTCACCGGCGGCGTGCTGCACACCTCAGGCAATGGCTCTCCGCTCCTTTGGCTGCATCTCTTCTGGTTCTTCGGCCACCCCGAGGTCTACATCGCGATCCTCCCCGGCATGGGCCTCACGTCTATGGTGATCGCGAACTTCGCCCGCCGCCGCGTCTTCGGCTATCGCCTTATGATTATCACCACGCTGCTCATCGGCTTCCTCGGCATCCTCGTCTGGGGACACCACATGTTCGTCGCCGGTCTCAACCCTTTCGCCGGAACCGCCTTCTCCATCTCGACCATGGCCATCGCGCTACCCTCGACCGCCAAGGTCCTGAGCTGGCTCATCACGCTCTGGCGCAGCCGTCCCGAGTACCGGACCGCCTTCCTCTTCAGCCTTGGCTTCGTCTCCCTCTTTATCACCGGAGGCCTCACCGGCCCTATCCTCGCGCAACCCATCCTCGACCAGTACCTGCACAACACCTTCTTCGTCATCGCCCACTTCCACCTCATCATGGCCATGGCCGGGGTCTTCGGCCTCTACTCCGCGACCTACTACTGGTTCCCCATCCTCTCGCGCACACGCAGCCACGCAGGCCGCCTGCTCAACGAGCCCCTCGGCAAGCTCCACTTCTGGGCCACACTCCTCGGCGCTTACGCGACCTTCCTGCCCATGCACCTCACCGGCCTCGCAGGCGAGCCACGCCACTACGCCCAACTCACCGGCATCCCCCGGCAAGCTGGCCAGTTCCTCGCCACAACCCTCCCCATGCAGCGGTTCATCACCTACGCCGCGATCTTCCTCGCCTGTGCGCAGCTTCCCTTCCTGCTCAACCTGATCCTCAGCCTCCGCTCCGGCAAACTCGCACCGGAGAACCCGTGGTCTGCGACCACCCTCGAATGGCACCCAGTTTGGAACTCAGCCCTGTGCCCTGAACCATCCTTATCCGATCTCGAAGACAACGTCGCCGAGGAGATCACCGTTCATCGCGCACCGTGCGGCTACCCGCCGACTGCCGATAAAACGATCTTTCTGCCACAATGGGTCGCGGACAGAAAACCGGAGTAAGCTGTCTTCAGCGCCCGCTGCGCCCGAACCGAAGAGTCCGCCGTCCACGGAGTCGTCCATGCCCGCAACCATCCACCCGAGCGACATCGAGCGTCGACCCCGCCGCAACGGCGATGTGGACCATGGCGATCTGGATCACGGCGACCACGGCAACGGCCGACGCCCTCCCACCGACAAGCGCACCGGCGGCGGAGGCGACGGAGACAACTGGGGCGACCGCTCCCACAGCTCTCGCGGCCCGCGCGAAAAGCTCAAACGCTACCGCCTCGGCGTCTTCTTCATGCTCGCTGGCGACCTCATGTTCTTCGTCGCCATCGTCAGCGCCTTCTTCGTCTCACAGGCGAGCGGCCGCTTCGACGCCTACAACAACTACATCAACCAATGGCTCCCCACGGCCATCCCGCCCGTTCTCTGGCTCAACACCGCGCTGCTCATCCTCAGTTCCGTCTCCGCCGAGATCGCTCGCCGCAAGATGTTCCACCCCATCGACGCGATGGAAGAGTGGTTCGGCCTGGGCCGCCCGACCGCGCGCCACGCCACGCCCTGGCTCGCCGCCACGCTCATCCTCGGCGTGCTCTTTCTCGCCGGCCAATGGCTCGCGTGGAAGCAGCTCGCCATGCAGCACGTCTTCTTTCACTCCAACCCGAGCAGCCACTTCTTCTTCCTGATCACCGGGGTCCACGGCGTCCACCTCATCCTCGGCGTCGCCGCGCTCTTCGCCGCCCTCATCGGGCTGACCTACATCAAGCAGGTCGAAGACCGCCAGATCCTGGTCGACTGCTCGGTCTGGTACTGGCACTCGATGGGTGTCTTCTGGATGTTCCTCTTCGTCCTGCTCGCCTTCTTCCAATAGAAGAATAAGTATTCTCGGCGACGCGTACAGTCTCAGGCCAGAAAGACCTGATCCCGCCCACCGTCCTTAGCCCGATACAGCGCCCAGTCCGCCCGCCGCATCAACTCCCCCGTCTGCTGTCCACGCTCAGGGACCATCGCCGCCACGCCCACGCTGATCGTCTGCACGCCCGAAGGAGTCGACGGATGTGGCAGCGCCATGGCGATCATCGCTTGCCGAATCTCCTCAGCCACCCGCGCCGCGCTCTCTTTTCCCTCACCCGGCAGCAGCACCACGAACTCCTCACCGCCGATGCGAGCCGCGGACCTCACTTTGCCACTGGCGACATTCATCTTGGCCTGCGCCGTTCTGGTCTCACATTGAACGGTTCCAGCAATCACCCCTGCGATCGACCGCAAACATTCGTCGCCATGCAGATGGCCATGATGGTCGTTGTACATTTTGAAGAGATCCGCATCGATCAGCAGCATCGAGACCCACTCTCCCCGAGCCGCAGCCTGCTGCCACTCCCGTTCCAGCCGCATATTGAACGCCCGCCGATTCCACAGCCCGGTCAGTTCGTCCGCATTCGCCAGATCGCGGAACCGCGCCTCACTCGCAGCCAGCGACAGTTGCAGCGCCTCGCGCTCTTCGAGCAACGCCGCCACCGGAAACATCGTAAACATCGCGACAGCAAGAAAGATCTGCGCGACCACAATCCGGTGCAGCATCACATGCTCACCAAGAATCAGCATCAACGGCCCATGCCCTTTGATCGTCAGCCCGATCGACAGCAACGCCATCAGGAAGATGCTCACCACCGTTCCCGGAAACCCCAGCAGAAAGACAATCAGCAGGAGCGCCGGGAAGATGAAGAAGACCAGCGGATCCTGGTTATGCGTGAAGACCAGCAGCGTTGCGATCGTCGGCAGCAACAGCAGCAGCAGCGTGCGGCCCAGTTGTTCCCAACGAAAGATCGCGAACATTCCCGGTCGCTGCAGCATGAAGACCAGCGGGGCAATCAACGCCATGCCCAGCAGGTCGCCGAGATACCACGTCCGAAACATCGTCAGCCACGGCCCGGCATCGACAAACAGCAGCGTCCACGACGCACCCAGCGCACTCGTCAACGCGGCAGCACCCACCACGGAGACCAGCAGGAACCCCACCAGCGGCCGCCGCTTCGACAGATTGAACGGCGACTCGAAGAGCATCGACAGCACCAGGCACGAGCTCACCACCTCGACCGAGTTCGCCAGCGAAACTCCAATGGCCAGCCGGAACGGATCGCCATACAACATGTCCGCAGCCGTATCTGCGGTCAGGCCAGCAATAAAATAAGCCAGCCACCGCTGCCTTGGCTGCGTAATCGTCACCCCGAACAGGATCCCGTTCGTCAGCCAGATCGTCGCCACGCCCTCCGACTGGCGCGACAACGCAATGCCCAGCCAAGAGCACAGTGTCAACAGCAGAAACACCGTCCACAGCCGGATCATCGCGTCGCTGGTCCACGTCTCACGCGACCACGCGCCGTCCCAGACCTCCCGCACCAAAGCCCCAAAACGGGTTGGCCCGGAACTCTCTTCGATAATTAAATTGGCCTGAAATGCGGATCCGGTGCTCAGATTTTCCTCGCTGAGTATCGTTTGACGACGGCTGGGGAGACGTGAAAATCCTGCAGAGAACGCGTCAAAACGCGCCTCCTCGATCGCATCAAGACTACCGCACAAACCATGCTCACGGAACTGTTTCCGTAAACGTTACCCGGCTGATAACACTGGCAACACAGCACCGCTCCGGTGCCGGTCCTTCACCTGCGCCAGCAGCCGCTTCCAGTTCTTCTGGTTTCGCCGGTAGCTCTTCTTCAAATCCTCGAGGATCCGCTCGAAGTCCGCATGCCCCTGCAGCTTCCGCCACGCAGGATTCTTGGAGAACCAGGGGTAGTTCTCGTTGCCCAGGTAGATCGCCCGTCGCAGCCAGTGCAGCGCCTCCGACTCATCGCCCTCGAGCGCGAAATACGTCGCCAGCCGGTACGCCATCTCGCTGTCGGCCTCGGCAGCAGCCAGCGTCTCCTCAAGAATGAACGAAGCCGCCTTCACCCGCAGTCCAAGCTGCACGTAGCAGAGCGCGATCGTCGGGAAGACGATGCGCAGCGAGCTCTCATCGCTCACCACTGCTTCGAGCGTCTCAACCGCCTTGTTCAGATAGCCCAGCCGCATCTGCTGATACCCCTGCGAGATCCGCAGCAGCGGCTGCCTCGGCTCAAGCGTCAACCCCTTCTCAATCTCCTCGCCCGCAAGCTCAAGCTGGTTCTGATACTGGTACACCCGCGCGCGATGGTTATAGATCATCGCTGCATTCGAAGGGTTCATGCGCAGCGAGATGTTGAACTGCTCCAGCGCCTCCTCATACATCCCATCAATCCGCAGCGTCTGCCCCGCAACCAGATGGACATTCCAGTCATTCCCTGCCGTCTGCAGCAGGTTCTCAATCCCGTGCCTCGCCGACTCCTTCTCGCCGCGCGACAGCAGCATATACACGCGATAGAGATTCGCCTCGACCGACTGCGGGTCGAGCGCCAGCGCCTTATCGAACGCCCGCCGCGCCTCAAGCACATGCATCTGCCCGCCCAGCCCATGCCGCGCATACTGCAGGTGCGTAATCCCGAGTCCAGACCACCCCGGAGCATAGTTATCGTCCTGCTTCACCACGCTCTCGAACAGCTCGCGCGCTCTATCCAGGTCGTCCCTGCTGCCCGTCCGCGAGATGAACGACGACAGCACCGCCCGCCCCTGCAAATACTCTTCCGAAAGATCCTGTGTCAGCGAAGCATCCCGCGCATTATCCGACGCGCCCTTCAGGTCGCCAAACCCATGCAGCGTACTGAACACCTCACTGCTGATCTCCGTCTGCACCGACACCAGATCGAACGACGCCACGTTGATCGACCCACCCGCCCGCACGCTCTGGCCCGGCACATCGAGCAACTGCCAGTTCAGATCGAAGCCCGTCTCCGAGCGCAGGAAGTTCCCCGCGAGCACATAGTGCACCAGCAGCTTCTTCCCAATGCTCAACGGATCAAGCTGCTGTGTCGACACCGCCATCAGCGTGCTCGAAGGCCGCACCACCAGCGACGGCATCCGCGCCAGTCGTGCTCCAATCGCATCCGCCAGCGCATACCCATACAACGGAGCAACATCTCCCGGCCCCGCTTGCCCCGGAATCGCCTGCCCGCCAAGATTCACGAACGGTAGCACCACGATGCTGTTCTGCTTGGCCGCAGCCGTCGCGCCCGGCTCGCGAAAACGCTCCGCCAGCATCGACAAAATGCCCGTCGTCCGCTTTTCTTCCTCAGGCGTCGCCAGCGCCAGGCTTCCCTGTGACGGCAGCAGCGAAAGCGAATCCCCCGGCATACCCACCGAGTCGAGCTGCATCTTCATCATGATCGTCTTCAGCGACTCACGCACATCCGCCGCCGACGCAAACCGCGCCGAAGGCTGCTTCTCCAGGCACCGCAAAATCACCGACTCCAGCTCCACCGGCAGATTCGGCGCAATCTCACGCACCGGCGTCGGCTCCGCAAACTGAATCGCCCGTATGCTTTGAAACTCCTGCGCATCCGGCCTGTGAAACGGATGCCGCCCCGTCGAAAGCTCATACAGAATCAGCCCCAACGCAAACAGGTCCGACTGCACGCTCGACCGCCCGGTCACAAACTGCTCCGGAGCCATATACGCAATCGTCCCACCCCGCGCCGTATACGTCCCACCATTCGCCGCAGACCGCTTCTTCGAAGGCGCCGTCGGATCGAACTCCGCCTCATCCTGCGTCAACCGCCGCGCCAGCCCGAAGTCCAGAATCTTGACCAGCCCACCCTCGGTCAACATAACGTTGGCCGGCTTCAAATCCCGATGGAAGATCCCCAACTGGTGCGCCGCCGACAGCCCGTCAGCAATCTGGATCCCAGCCGACAACACAAGCTGCAAGCTCGACGGCCCCGTCGCAATAATCTTGTCCAGGCTCTTGCCCGGAATGTACTGCATGACGATGTACGCCTCGTCGACCGACCCCGACTCCGAAGGCGCCTCGCCCACATCGTAGATCGCGCACACATTCGGATGGTCGATCGCCGAAGCCAGCCGCGCCTCGCGCAACTGCGTCGTCCGCATCTGCTCGAGCGTCAACGCCCCACGCTTCAACAGCTTCAAAACCACTGGCCGCTGCAGCAGCGTATCGTTCGCGAGGTACACAACTCCGCTGCCACCCGCACCAATCTTGCGAACAAACTCGTAGTGCTCGATTACCCGACGCGCCATGCTTCCATTATCTCAAGTCGCAGCAACAAAAGATGCAGATGTGCTCTGAATAACAAAACCAAAACGCCTTGCGCGGGCAGCGGTCCCATCGTGACATGTATTGGGCTTCGCGTGGTCCGACCGATGGTCGGCGCAAACTTCTGTTTGCGACCAGCGGGAGCACCATCGCGAAGCGGATTGAAAGTCACGAAGTGACCGCCGCCCGCGCAGGGCGCTTCTAAGCCTTAGTGTCTCGGCTTCGCCCCACCCTCACGCTCCCACGGCCTCGGCGTCACCGGATCATCCTGCCACTTCTGCCGCCGACCCACCAGAAACATGATCACCCCAAACACAAACATCAGCAGTCCCCACGTCAGGTTGAGGTTCACCCCCATCGACTTCTCATACATCGCACTGCCCCGCGTAAAGAATCCATACACCGAGATGATGCCGCCCGTAATCAAAAAAATCAGCCCCAACGGAACGCGTATATCCAATCCCATAAAAGTCCTTTCAATCCCTGTCCGAACACCACCAGCCTAAGCAAACACGAGATTCAGCGCAACCAGCAGCACCAGCACCGCGATCGCCAGCGTAGCCGGCTTCTGCCACCAGCTCAAATGCGACTCGACCGGCTTCGGCGTCAGCGAGTACACCAGCCCCACCAGCTCCGATTCCTTCCGCGGCTCCGTCACCAGGCTCACCAGCACGGTCACGATAAAGTTCACCGAGAACGCAAAGATCGCCGTCCAGAAATTCTGCGCCATGTCGCTCGGATACCGATGCACGATCGTAATCCAGCCGCCATGAATCCCCGCAATCGCATCCGCAGGCAGCGTCAGCCCGTGATGCACCAGCGCGGCACCAGTCCCGGCCAGCAGCCCCACGAACGCGCCATGCCCCGTCGTCCGCTTCCAAAACATCCCCAGCAGGAAAGTCGCAAACAGCGGCGCATTCACCAGCGAGAAGATCAGCTGCAGCGCATCCATAATGTTGTTGAAGCTGGTCGCCGCATACGCTGCGCCAATCGACAGGATCACTCCGCCAATCGTCGCCATCCGCCCCATCCAAAGATAGTGCGCATCGGTCCCCTTCTTATTGATGTACGCCTGGTAGATGTCGTACGTCCAGACCGTATTGAACGCCGTCACATTGCCCGCCATCCCCGACATAAAGCTCGCCAGCAGTGCCGTCAGCCCCAGCCCAAGAATGCCCGTCGGGAAGAAGTGCAGCAGCATCACCGGAATCGCGAGGTCGTAGTCATACACCGGGTTCCCGTTGTTATCGAGCACCGCCTGCCCGGTCACCGGGTTCACCTTTTGCGGAATAATCCCATGCGGATGGCTGTCATCGAGCGGCACCACGCCATGCACGTTCGCGCTCGAATGCACGGCAACCGGAGCGCCTCCCGCACCCGGCATCCGCGACGTCACGGAGATCGCAATCAGCCCCGGCAGAATCACCAGAAACGGAAAGAACATCTTCGGCACCGCCGCGATCAACGGAACCCGCCGCGCCGATACTTCAGAGTCCGCCGCCATCGCCCGCTGGATCACCAGGAAGTCCGTGCACCAGTACCCGAAAGACAGCACAAACCCCAGCCCCATCGCGAGCCCGATCCACTCCACGCCCAGCGTGTTGGTCGAAGCGTGCGCCATGCCCTTCCACGAGTGCGTCATCGCCCCCGGCAGCGTCTTCTTGATCCCATCCCATCCGCCAACGTTCTTCAGCCCAATCCAAACCAGCGGCGTAAACCCAGCCACGATCAGAAAGAACTGCAGCACCTCGTTATAAATCGCGCTCGTCAGCCCGCCCAGGAAGATATACCCCAGCACAATCACCGCCGACATCACCACCGACACATGGAAGATGTACTGGTCCGGAATAATCCCGTGCAGCAGCCCCAGCGTCTGGATCAGCAGCGCCATCGCGTACATCGAAATTCCCGAACTGAACACCGTCATGATCGCGAACGTGAACGCATTCACCGCCCGCGTCTTCTCGTCGAACCGCATCCGCAGGTACTCCGGCACCGACCGCGCCTTCGACCCGTAATAGAACGGCATCATAAAAACGCCGACGAAAACCATCGCCGGAATCGCCCCAATCCAGTAAAACTGGCTTGTGACAATCCCATACTTCGCCCCCGAAGCGCCCATCCCGATCACCTCCTGCGCGCCCAGGTTGGCGGAGATAAACGCCAGCCCGCACACCCACGCAGGAATCGACCGGCCAGCCAGAAAGAAGTCGTTGCTGGTCCGCATGTACCGCTTCAAGGCAAATCCAATGCCCAGCACGAAGGCGAAGTAGACCAGCATGATCAGCCAGTCGATAATCGAGAGATTCACAGTCTTCCTTGTACCCTTGGTTAGGAGTGGGTTGTTCGTGGTGCCGACAGCTCATCCAGCAGATTCGAAAACTCCGCCAACTTCAACAAAACAAAATCGAAACTTCGCCGCCGGAAGCCGGGACGTTTAGGTTCGGTCCTTCCGGTCCATGACTGCAGTCCCGTTTCGAGTCTGCAGTGTCTCTATTATCCCATCCACGCAGGACCGTTCTCGCGTCAAACATACGACGCGGGAAGGTTTTTGAGCATCCTACGGATTTGTCAGATAAAAGTCAGGCCTGTCGATCTACCTATTGGAGTTTTATTGAGCTTCTTGGTGAACCAAGATGAACCCGGGACAACCCACGCAAGGCAAGAGTCAGTGACGACA
>Ga0302314_10012312_pt1 | contig 14823 bp, 13 predicted proteins | sample III_Palsa_N2_3_FD_200533 | JGI IMG/M metagenome (GOLD analysis project Ga0302314, IMG submission 200533) | Peat permafrost microbial communities from Stordalen Mire near Abisko, Sweden - III_Palsa_N2_3 | ecosystem: Environmental > Terrestrial > Soil > Palsa > Peat permafrost | place: Sweden... | reverse complement strand
TGATGATCAAGCACGCCATCGACGCCTGGGGCCGGGTCGACATCCTGGTCGCCAACGCCGGGGTGCTGCGCGACAAGTCCTTCGCCAAGATGGAGATCCCGGACTTCGAGTTCGTGATGAACGTGCACCTGATGGGCACCGTGAAGCCGGTGAAGGCGCTCTGGGAGATCATGCGCGAGCAGAACTACGGGCGGATCGTGGTCACCACCTCGTCCACCGGGCTCTACGGCAACTTCGGCCAGACCAACTATGGCGCGGCCAAGCTGGCGCTGGTCGGCTTCATGAACAGCCTCAAGCTCGAGGGCCAGAAGAACAACATCCACGTCAACGCCATCTCGCCGGTGGCCGCGACCCGGATGACCGAGAACATCATGCCGCCGCAGATCGCCGAGCGGCTGAAGCCAGATTATGTGACGCCCGGCGTGGTCTATCTCTGCTCCGAGGAAGCGCCGACCGGCGCGATCCTCACCGCGGGCGCCGGCGCCTTCGCCCTGGCCCGCATCTACGAGACCGAGGGCGTGTACCTCGGCGAAGGCGGTCTTTCAGTCGAGGAAGTGCGCGACAACTGGGCCAAGATCACCGACGCGGCCGGCCAACAGGCCTACGGCAACGGCGGCGAACAGACCCAGAAGTTCTTCCGCAAGATGAACGAGACGGCGTAAGGGGCGGTCTTGCTGATCGCCGGAACAGGCGCACCTTATGTCAATCCTTGATATGAGAGCGCCATGGGCACGAACGTCAACCTGACCCCGGAACTGGAGCGCTTCGCCCGCGAAGTCGTCGCCGAAGGGCGCTACAACAACGTCAGCGAGGTCATTCGACAAGGACTGCGCATGCTGCAAGACGCAGAAACGCGAAGGAAGGCGTTCACAGCGACGATAGATGCGGCGGTAGCTGAGGCAGAGCGGGAGGGGTACTACTCGATCGATCAGGTCTTGGCCGACCTCGATGAGGTCATCGACGCCGCCGCGCGGTGACAAAGCGGGCTCGCTTCACGCCGCTGGCCCGGATTGAAATCCGGGAGGCCGGCGCCTGGATCGCAAAGGACAGCCGATCAGCCGCGCAAACGTTCCGGCGTGCAGTCGACTCGCTCGCACGCTGATCGGCGAGCATCCAGAGGTCGGTTTCCAGAGGCCGGAGGTCTTGCGGTCGCCGTATCGTCTCTTCGTCGTGAGGGGTTTTCCGTACCTTGTCGTGTACGATCCGTCGTCCGACCCACCCACGATCGCACGCGTCGTGCACGGCGCAAGAGATTTGCCAGAAGTGCTGAGAGACCTTTAGGCGGCGCTGATCCGCGCCCTACCTGAACGCCCCTCACGAATCCGCTTGCGCCTTCAGCGCGGGCAAGCTTCCCTAGGCCGCAAGCGCCCGGCAGTGGCGCGCCTTATCAGTTCGCCTCCGAGGAAACCGTCAGCTTGACTTCGCCCGCCAGTCCCGCGCCGTCCGGCCATTCCATTTCCCTGCCGCGACTGATCGCCTTCAGCCTGCCGGGCCTGCCGATCGGCGCCCTGGCCGCGGCGCTCTCGGTCTACCTGCCGAAATACTATGCCAGCCACCTCGGCCTCAGCTTGGCGGCGGTCGGCATTGCGTTCATGGCCGTGCGGCTGGGCGACATGCTGTTCGACCCCTTCATCGGCGTCCTGATGGACCGCACCCGCACCGCGCTCGGCCGCTATCGGGTGTGGCTGCTGTGCGGCGCGCCGTTGCTGACCCTGCCGGTCTACATGCTGTTCTTGGCCCCGGCAGGCGTGCCGCTGATCTACCTGATCGGCTGGCTGTTCATCTACTACATCGGCACGTCCGTGCTCACGCTGTCGCACGCCTCCTGGGCTTCGGTGATCGCGTCGAAATACCATGACCGCTCGAGGGTGTTCGGCGCGATCCAGATCGTCAGCACCATTGCTGCGACCGCCGTCCTGTTCGTGCCTGTGATCGTCGGCAGCAAGAGCGCGGCGACCGATGTGCAGGACATGGGTTGGTTCATCGTCATCGTCACGCCGCTCGGCATATTGCTCGCCAGCGTCTTCACGTCCGAGAAGATCATCGAGCAGCACTCGACCGAGAAAGCCACGCTGCGCGACTACTGGGAGATGGTTTCCTGGCCGGAGATGCGCCGGATCGTGGCCGGCGCCTTCTGCCTGACGCTCGGGCCCGGCTGGATGTCGGCGATGTACCTGTTCTATTTCCAGGACTCACGCGGTTTCGATTTCCGCACCTCGACCTACCTGCTCGCGCTCTACATCGCCGCCGGCGTGCTCGGCGCGGCCGGCCTTTCCTGGCTGGCGACGCGGCTGGGCAAGCACCGCACCTTGCTGATCGCCAGCACCGGCTACTCGCTCGGCCTGATGATCCTCAACTTCCTGCCGAAGGGCTCGCTGATTCCGGCGGCGATCATCATGTTCGCCCTGGGCTTCCTGGCGGCCGGGTTCGTGCTGCTCGGCCGATCGATGTGCGCCGACGCCGGCGATGCGATCCGGCTCGCCAAGGGCAAGCACCAGCAGGGGCTGCTCTATGCGATGATGACCAGCGTCGAGAAGATCGCCAGCGCGCTCTCGATCGGCCTGACCTTCGTCATCCTTTCCGCGGTCGGCTACAATGCCAAGGAAGGCGCCCACAACACCCCCGCCGCGATCCACAATCTTGAGCTGGTCTACCTACTGGGGCCTATCTTCTTCGTCATGCTCGGCGGCGCCTGCTACATCGGCTACAAGCTCGACCACAGGCGGCACGCCGAGATTCGCGCCGCCCTGGATGAGCGTGACGCCCAAGCCTCGCAGGGCCTCGTGGCGGATCGCATGCCACTGACTTCGGAGACACCCGCCGCATTACCTGAGGCGACCTGAGATTAGGCTTCGGCCGAAATTGCATTTGCGAACCCGCACCGGGCGGGGTCTGATTGAGCGCGCGGCAAGGGTCCGACAGAGACCCAACCGCAGTGAGGAGACATAAGCGTGAGTAACCCGTCAGCGGCGAGGGCCGCGCCGGCAGACAATTTGTCCCTGCCGCTGGTGCTGTCCTTCGTCAGCGCCACCATTCCCGCCGCGATCCTGCTCGGCATGCTGGGCGTATTCCTGCCCCGCTATTTCGCCACCCTCGGCCTTTCCTTGTTCGCCGTAGGCGGCACGATCTCGCTGGTGCGCCTGTTCGACACTTTCGCCGTCGACCTGCCGCTCGGCTGGATGATGGACAAGACCGCGACGCCGATCGGCCGCTACAAGCCGTGGTACATCGCCGGCGCGCCGATCCTGATGCTCGGCGTCTACATGCTGTTCAACCCGCCCAAGCCGATGTCGGCGAGCTATCTGTTCGTCTGGTACGTGGTGCTGTGGATCGGCCTGTCGATGATGACCATCGCCCACAGCGCCTGGGCTGCCAATCTGGCCACCAGCTACAACCAGCGCTCGCGCCTGTTCGGCTGGATGATCCCGGTCGGCGTGCTGGGCGGCATCGGCCTCAACCTGCTGCCCTTGTTCACGCACGGCAAGATTGGTCCCGGCAAGTTCGCCAGCATCCCGCTGATCGGCTGGGGAATCATCTGTATTGGAATCGTCACCACCGCGATCGTCGCCCTCGCCGTGCGCGAGCCGGTATCGACCAACGTCCAGCGCGGCAAGATCGTCTGGTCGGATTACTGGTCGCTGGTGACTAAACCGACCGCGCTCCGGCTCATCCTGGGCGACCTGTTCCTGGTGCTGGGGCCCGGCCTGACCGGGCCGATCTACATCTTCTTCTTCAATCAGGCCAAGGGCTTCAGCGTCGGCGGCGCGACGGTGCTGCTGACGTTCTACACCGGCGCGGGCCTGGTCTGGGCCCCGCTGTGGTCCATCGTCGCCCGACGCATCGGCAAGCACCACACGCTGCAGATCGCCTGCGTGCTCTACGCCATTTGCCAGACCTCGCTGATGGCGCTGCCCAGGGGATCGTTCATTCCGACGGCGATCGGCATGTTCATGGTCGGCGGGTGCGCGAGCGCTTTCCTATTCCTGGTGCGCGCGATGCTGGCCGACTTCGGCGACGAGCTGCGGCTTGAGCAAGGCGTGACCCGGGTCAGCCTGCTCTATTCATTCGTGGGCATGACCCAGAAGGTGGGCTCGTCGCTCAACACCACGATCAGCTTCGCGGTGCTGCAGATGGTCGGCTTCAAGGCCGCCGAGGGCGCGGTGAACACGCCGCACGCGATCTTCGGCCTGGAGATGGTCTATTTGTTCGCGCCGATCGCCTTCGTCGTCATCGGCGGCTCGTTCTTCTTCGGCTACAAGCTCGACGCCGCCCGCCATGCCGAGATCCGCGTCGCCCTCGACGAGCGCGACGCGGCGATCGAGGCGGAGACCCTTGCAGACGCCCTGACCGGCGACGCGACGCTATCGCCAGCGGCGGTCGCGGAATGATCGTAGTCTCCCCTATCCAGTTTCCTGCGCCGCCGGCGCTCTTGGAAAGGCGCGCCTGATGTCCGTGAGTTCCTCCGCAGCCCCGGCGAAACCCTACCCGTTGCCCGGCCTGATCGCCTTTGGCACGGTCGGCATCCCGCTGGCCGGCATGCTGCTGATTTTCGGACTGTGGGCGCCGCGGTTCTACGTCACCCGCGGGCTGCCGCTGGTGGTGGTCGGCGGCGCGATCCTGCTCGTGCGCCTGCTCGACATCTGCCTCGATCCGCTGGTGGCGATCGCGATGGACCGCACCAAGACGCCGATCGGGCGCTACCGGCCATGGCTGATCCTCGGCGTGCCGTTTCTGGTCTATGGCATCTCCAAGGTGCTTCTACCCGGCCTGCACCCGACCGCCGGCTACCTGATCCTCTGGATGGTGTTCACCTACATCGGCTATTCCATGCTGACGCTCGGTCAGACCGCCTGGTCGGCAACGCTGGCGCCGACCTATCAGGAGCGCTCGCGCCTGTTCGGCTGGACCCAGGGTCTGGCGGTGATCGGGTCGGTGGCGCTGCTGGTGCTGCCGGCCGTCACCCACGGCGCCGTGGTGCCGGGGCGGGCCAAGGACATGCCGACGATGTCGCTGTACGCGATGATCGCCTTTCCGCTTGCCGTCGCTATCGCCGCGACCTTCACGCGAGAACGCCCGGCGCCGCCGAGGTCCAAGCAGAAGTTCTCGCTGCGGGATTACCTCTTCGTCGGCAAACGCATGTGGCGCGTCGTATTGGCCGACCTGGTGCTGACGCTCGGCCCAGGGACCACCGGGCCGATCTACGTCTACTTCTTTCACGACGCCAAAGGCTTCGTCGACGCGGACGTGGGCTTCCTGCTGATCTTCTACATCGGCGCCGGCATCCTCGGCGCGCCGTTCTGGGGCCGATTGGCGCGACGTTTCGGCAAGCACCGCACGGTGCAGATCGCCTGCGTCTGTTACGGCATTACTCAGACGATCCTGATGACCCTGCCGAAGGTGCATCCGGGCTACCACCTGTTCCCGGATGGCCTGCCGACCGCCGGAGGGATGTTCTGCGTCGGCTTCTGCGCCAGCGCCTTCATCCTGCTGATCCGCGCGATGGTGGCGGACGTCGTCGACGAGGTGAAGCTGGAGACTCGGCGCGACCTGACCAGCCTGATCTTCTCGATGGTGACCACCACCACCAAGATAGGCCAGGCGGTCACGGTTTCGATCGTGTTTCCGATCCTCGCCATGGTCGGCTACGACGGCAAGGAAGGGGCGGTGAATAGCCCGCAAGCGATCTTCGGGTTGGAGATGTGCTACCTTTTCGCGCCGATCATCCTGGTGTTCTTCGGCGGCGCGATGTTGTTCGGCTACAACCTCGACGCCAAGCGCCACGCCGAAATCCGTGCGGCGCTGGACTCGATCGACTTCGCGGCGGCCGAGGAGGCGCTGATCGGCCCCATTACCGATCCGCCCGGGGCGAGCGCGTCGGCGGCCGCCGCTGAGTAACGATCACCTGTTTGCGAACGTGCGCAGCGGCTAAAGCCGTGTTCTAATCCTCCCAAATTGGAGCGCCGAAGGCGTCCAAGGTCGATCTGGGAGGATCGCTCATGACTTCAACGCCCGCACCGGCTGCGGCTGCACGCGTACCCCTGGCCAACGTGTTCGCCTTCGGCACGATCGGCATGCCGGTCGCGGTGCTGCTGCTGCTCTACGGCGTCTACCTGCCCCGGCATTACGTCAGCCTCGGCATCGGGCCTTACAAGCCGGGCGCGGCCGAAGCGTTTTTGCTGGTCGGGTTCTCGATCACTGTCGTGCGGGTGATCGACGTGTTCTTCGATCCGCTGCTGGCGCTGATCATGGACCGCACCAAGACGCCGATCGGCCGCTACCGGCCCTGGCTGGTGCTGGGCGTGCCGATCGTGATGCTGGGCGTCTATAAGGTGCTGCTGCCCAGCGAGCACGTCACCCAATTCTACCTGATCTTCTGGCTGGTGGTGAGCTACGCCGGTCTTTCGATGGTGACGCTCGGCCAGGCTGCCTGGTCGGCCGTACTGGCGCGCAACTACCATGACCGCGCCCGCCTCTACGCCTGGACCACCGGCATGTCGGTCGCCGGTACCATGGTGATCCTGGCGCTGCCTAAGCTCACCGGCGGCCACATTTCGGCCGGGCTGAAGGCCAGCATGCCGATCATCGGGCTGGGCCTGGTGATCGCGTTTCCGGTCGCCCTCTTCATCTGCGCGGTGTTCACGCCGGAGAAGATCGCGGCGAGCGCGGTGACTCGGCCGGCCTTCAGGCTCAACGACTACCGCAAGGCGATCGCCCGCCCGGCGATGCTGCGGCTGATGCTGGCCGACCTGCTGCTGACGCTGGGACCCGGCACCACCGGCCCGCTTTACGTCTACTACTTCCACGACGCCAAAGGCTTCACCATCCAGGACGTCAGCTTCCTGCTGATTTTCTTCGCCGGCGCGGGCATCGCCGGCGCATTGTTCTGGGGCCGCGTCGTCTCCGAACGCTTCGGCAAGCACCGCACGGTGCAGATCGTCTGCGTGGTCTATTCGATCACCCAGACGATCTTGATGGCGATCCCGCGGGTCTGGCCCGGCTATAAGTGGACCGACGACATCCCGACCATCGCCGGCATGATGGCGGTCGGCTTCTGCTCCAGCGCCTTCCTGCCGCTGGTGCGGGCAATGATGGCCGACGTGGTCGACGAGGTGCGGCTCGAACAGGGCCAGGACCTCACCAGCCTGCTCTATTCGATGGTCACCACAACCACCAAGATCGGCCAGAGCGTCACCGTGCTGATCGTGTTCCCGGTGCTGGCCTTCGTCGGCTACAACGGCGCCGAGGGCGCGGTGAATACGCCCCACGCCATCTTCGGCCTGGAGATGTGCTACCTCTTCGCGCCGGTGATCCTGGTCTGGTTCGGCGGCGCGATGCTGTTCGGCTACAAGCTGGACTCCAAGCGCCACGCCGAAATCCGCGAAGCGCTAGCCCAGATCGACCTCGCGGCCGGCGAGGAGTCGATGACCGGGCAACTCGTGGAGGCGCCGCTGCCAGCGGAGTAGGGCTTGAGAGGATAGTAATATTTCGCGAGTTCGCCATGTCAGAGCCAGATACTGATACCCCCGATGCGGCCAAGACTCCGGTCGAACGTGCGCGCCACGCGACGGCGCAACAAGAACTCTTGGAACACCTGAGGAAGGTCGAGCCGATAGTGGTCGGACCTTGGAGGCGCGAAGAATTGTACGAACGGGAGTAAGCGCCGGGGCTCTTCCTGCGGACTAACTCAGCGTCCGCGCCGCCTCGGCGAACGCCCGTCCGACCGCGCCGCCCGGATCGCTCACCACCACCGGCATCCCCTCGTCGCCGCCTTGCCGCAGAGCGATATCGATCGGTATCTCCGCCAGCAGCGGCACGCCCAGCCGGCCAGCCTCGGTCCGCGCGCCGCCCTGGCCGAAGATCGGGATCGGGGCGCCGGTCGCGGGGTCGGGGAAGTAGGCCATGTTCTCGACCACGCCCAGGATCGGCGTGCCGAGCTTTTCCAGCATGGCCGCCGCGCGGCGCGCGTCGATCAGGGCGATCTCCTGCGGCGTCGAGACGATCACCGCGCCGTCGATCTTGAAGTCGTGGAACAAGGTCAGCTGAATGTCGCCGGTGCCGGGCGGCATGTCGACCACCAGCACGTCTAGCTCGTCGCCGGGCGCACCCCAGCGCACGTCCTTGATCATTTGCCGCACCGCCGATGTGACCATCGGGCCGCGCCAGATCATCGCCCGGCCTTCGTCGACGATGAAGCCGATCGACATCAGCTTCAGCCCGTGGGCGACCAGCGGCGTCAGCTTGCCGTCCTCGAACACCGGCTCGTCCTGGATGCCCATCATGCGCGGCACCGAGGGACCGTAGATGTCGCAGTCGAGCAGGCCGGCGCGCAGCCCCATCGCCGCGAACGCACAGGCGAGGTTGACCGCGACGGTCGACTTACCGACCCCGCCCTTGCCGCTGACCACGGCGATCACCCGCTTCACATGCTCGAACGGCGTCGGCGGCGGCCGGCCCGCCGGATCGGTGCGCGGATCGTCCTGCACTGACGCGCCCTTGCGCACCCGGGTGACGCCCGGACCCGCGGCGCGCGCGGCGGCAGTCATTACCACCTGCGCCTTCTGCACGTCCGGCACCGCCTTCAGCGCCCGCTCGGCCGCGTCGCGGATCGGCGCATAGACAGCGGCGGCCTCGGCCGGCACTTCGAGCATGAAGCCGGCCCGACCCTCGCCGATCATCAGCCCCTGCACCAGCCCGGCGGCGTGCAGCCCCTGGCCGGTGCGGGGATCGATGACGCGATCGAGAGCGGCGATAACCTGTTCGCGGTCTGGGGTGGCGGTCATGGATCCTGCATTGAAGCGACGCGGGCTTCATATCCGCAACCGAGGGCGCCTTTACAAGCCGGCGCCGTCCCGCGCTTCCATCATCTCGCGCACATGATGCAGGGTCTCGGCGATCGCGTGAGTCTTCTCGCGCATCTCGTCGGTGGGCTCGAGCAAGTCGGGCACCATCACCGTCATCATCCCGGCGGCGTGGGCGGCGCGGACGCCGTTGTGCGAATCCTCTAGCGCCAGGCAGTCCTGAGGCGCCACGCCCAGCCGCGCTGCGGCGGTCAGGAACGGGTCGGGACTGGGCTTGCCGCGCGCATAGTCGCCGGCCGCGACGATGGCGTCGAAGCGCGGCAGAATGCCGTTCGGGCCGAGCGTGCGCTCGACCGCGCCGTGGCTGGACGAGGTGGCGATGGCGCGCGGAATGCCGGCGGCGTCGAGATAGTCTAGCAGCTCACGCACGCCGACTTTCAGCGCCACCCCGATTTCGCAGGCGGCGCGCGCGCCGACCGACACCTCTTCGGAGAATTCATCCAGCGGGAAGTCCGCGCCGAAGTGCGCCCGCGCCACCGCGTCGCTGGCGTCATTCGGCAGGCCGACCATGCGCATGAACACCTCGTACGGAAGGTGAGTCCCTCGCGCCAACGCCGCCTTGACCATCAGGTCGCGGATCATGACTTCGGTGTCGACCAGCAAACCATCCATATCGAACACGACAGCGCGAATCGGGCGGGGGAAAGCCATGGCGCCGGTTACCGGGCCGGGCGGCGCGCGCGAAGTAAACTTGCGTCTCAGCCGGTAACGAAGCGGTCGGCGCCATAGCCCTGGAAATAGAGCAGCGAGGTGAGGTCGGTCTTGTCCAGCCGCGCGTCGGCCTGCGACGCCAGCACCGGCTTGGCGCGATAGGCGACGCCCAGGCCGGCGGCCATGATCATGTCGACGTCGTTTGCGCCGTCGCCGATCGCCAGCGTGTCGGCCATGGTCGCGCCGAAGCCGGCCGCCTCGGCGCGCAGGGTGCTGAGTTTGGCGTCCCGGCCCAGGATCGGATCGGCCACGCGGCCGGTCAGCGCCTCGCCGTCATCGATCAGCTTGTTGCCCCAGTGCGCCTGGAAGCCGGCGGCGTGGGCGACCCGGCTGGTGAAGAACTCGAACCCGCCCGATACCAGCACGCAGCGCGCCCCTGCGGCGGCCATGGTGGCGACCAGGGTGCGTACGCCAGGGTTCAGCTTCACCCGCTCGTCGAAGCAGCGCTGCAAATCGTCCAGCGGCAGGCCGGCGATCATCGCCACCCGCTCCCGCAGCGCGTCCTCGAACTGCAGTTCGCCGCGCATCGCCCGCTCGGTGATCGCCGCCACCTCGCGCTTCACCCCGGCGAAATCGGCCAACTCGTCCAGGCACTCGCAGCCGATGATGGTCGAGTCCATGTCGGCGATCAGCAGCCGCTTCTTGCGGTGCTCGGCCAACTGGACGCAGACATCGACCTGCGCGTACTGGAGCGCGTCCTGCGCCTTTGCGCGGACGATGGCGAGGTCGGCGTGATCGAAGAAGATGTCGGCGGCGCCCGCGCCCAGGATGTCGATGTCCTGGATGGTCGAGCCCGCGCCCGCCACGGCTTCAAGCGCGAGCGGCAGGCTTTCCTGCAGGACATCGAAGTCGGGCGCGACGATGGTCAGCACAGTGCGCATGTCTGCTCCCGGCTCTGAACCCCGCATCTGGCTGATCGCCGGGCCCACCGCAAGCGGCAAGTCGGCGCTGGCGCTCAGGCTGGCGCAATCGATCGGCGCCGACATCGTTGGCGCCGACTCGATGCAGCTCTATGCCGACCTGCCCGTGCTGAGCGCCCAACCCAGCCGCGAAGAGCGGCTGCTCGCCCCGCACCACCTGATCGGCGTCGCGGACGCCGCGGAGGGCTGGTCGGTCGGTCGCTGGCTCGACGCCGCCCGCGCCGCGCTCGCCGACATTGCGCTCTGGCGACGACCGGCGATCGTCGTGGGCGGCACCGGGCTCTATTTCCACGCCCTGACCAAGGGTCTCGCCGATGTGCCGCCGGTGCCCCGCGCCGTGACCGATCGGCTGGAGCGCGAAGCCGGCGCGGCGGGCGAACTCGCGTTGCGCCCTCGCCTCGCCGCGCTCGATCCGGAGGCCGAGGCGCGCATCGCCCGCGGCGACCGCCAGCGGTTGCTGCGCGCGCTGGCCGTCGCCGAACACACCGGCCGCCCGCTCAGCGCCTGGCAGGCCGACACCGAACCGTCGCTGGCGCCGGGCGACTGGCGCAGCGTCGCGATCGAGCCGCCGCGCCAGGCGCTCTACACCCGCTGCGATGCGCGGCTCGCGGCGATGTTCGAGGCCGGTGCGATCGAGGAAGTCGCCGCCCTCGCCGCTCGTCGTCTCGATCCTGGCCTGCCGGCGATGAAGGCCGTCGGGGTGCGCGAGATCATCGAGCATCTTGAGGGCCGCATCAGCCGCGACCAGGCGCTGGCGCGCGCCCAACTGGAGACCCGCCGCTACGCTAAGCGCCAGCTCACCTGGCTGCGCAACCAAACCCCGGACTGGCCGCGCATCACCAGCCTCGATCCAGACGAACAATGGCGCGAATTGTGTGCGCTCGGCGTTTGATTTCGATCGCCGCTGTCGGGGCGGCGCGCTGTCGGCCGTCCTAAGCCCGAACAGGAGGAGACAGACGATGGGTAAGGATCTCCGGAAGATCTTGGACGCGTCGGTGGCTCAGGGTTATGCCCCCGGCATGGTCGCCCTGGTCGGGCGCGGGGGCGCGGCCGACGTCGAGGCGGTGGGCCAGACCGCTTTCGAGCACGGCGGGCCGATGCCACGCGACGCGATCTTCCGCATCGCCTCGATGACCAAGCCGATCACCGCGGTCGCGACGCTGATGCTGATCGAGGACGGCAAGCTGGCGCTGAACGAGTCGGTCGAACGGCTGCTGCCGGAGCTGGCGGACCGCCGCGTGCTGCGCATGCTGTCTTCGCCCATCGACGACACCGCCCCGGCCGAGCGGCCGATCACGGTCGAGGACCTACTCACCTTCCGCATGGGCCTGGGCATCCTGTTCGGCGGCCCGGATCAGTATCCGATCCTCGGCCCGATCGCCGAGCGCGACCTCGCCGGCTTCGGCGCGCCTCGGCCCGATCAGGACTACGGCCCGGACGAGTGGATGCGCCGTGTCGGCGAGCTGCCCCTGATGGCCCAGCCCGGCGAGCGCTGGCTCTACACCGCACCGTCGAACGTGCTGGGTGTGCTGGTCGCCCGCGCCTCAGGCCAGTCGTTCCCCGACTTCCTGCAGTCGCGCGTCTTCGAGCCGCTCGGCATGAACGACACGGCCTTCTTCGCCCCGGCCGACAAGCTGGACCGCCTCGCCGCCGCCTACTGGACCACACCCGACGGCCCCACGCTCAACGAGGGCGACTATTCCGTCCCGCCGCCGTTCCCAGCCGGCGACGCGGGCCTGCTCTCGACCGCCGACGACATCTTCGCTTTTTCGCGCTTCATGCTCCGACGCGGCACGGCGGCGGACGGCCAGCGCCTGCTTTCGGAAGCCTCGATCAAGGCCATGACCCGCGACCACCTGACCGCCGCCCAGCGGGATGGCGGTGCGCCGATCCTGCCGCCCGGCCACGGCTGGGGCTACGGCCTCTCGGTCGCGCTGGGACGCACCGCCGATGGCCTTCCCGCCGGCTCATACGGCTGGAACGGCGGCCTCGGCACGAGCTGGGTGATGGACCCCGGTGGCGACACCACCGCGATCCTGCTGACCCAGGCCGCCTTCACCAACCCCGACCCGCCGCCGGTGCACAAGGCATTCTGGCGGGCGGTGTTCGGCTGACGCTAGGCCCGCTAACATCGGGCGTTGTCACCGGAGAGGCGGGCGGCGTGGACGACACTCCCTTCGAGGCGCAGACCGATCTGACGCCCGGCGCCTTCCTGCGCCGCGTCGGCGCGGTCTTCGCCACTTTCGATGCGCGCACACAGGATTCAGGCAACGTCTCTTACGGCGTCGAGTCGAACGGACGGCGCTGGTTCGTTAAGACGGCCGGCGACCCCGCCGACGTCACGCCCTTCCTGCCCCACGAGAAGCGCATCGCGCTGCTGCGGAATGCGCAGCGCGTCGCTCTTTCAATTTCCGATCCGGCCCTGCCTGCCCTGCGGGGCGTCACCGAGTCGGTCTGGGGTCCGATGCTGATCTACGACTGGGCGCCGGGCGAGCTGGTGGGAACGCCCGCCGCGCGGCGCGCCGACCCCGAGAGCCCACTCCAGCGCTTCCGGCGCCTGCCGCCGGGCCGGCTGACCGCGGCGATCGACACCATCTTGGACGTCCACCTGAAGCTCTGCGCCGCCGGCTGGATCGCCTGCGATTTCTACGACAGCTCGGTCATGTACGACTTTACCGCCCACCGGACCTGGCTGATCGACCTCGACAGCTACCGCCAGGGCGCTTTCGTCAACGAGATGGGCCGGATGTTCGGCTCGACCCGGTTCATGGCCCCGGAGGAATTCGAGCGCGGCGCCCGCATCGACGAACGCACCACCGTTTTCACCCTCGGCCGCACGATTTCGTTGTTCCTCGGCGACGGCGAACTGAACCGGGCCGGCTTCCGCGGCAGCGAGCGCCAATACGCGGCGATGACGACGGCCTGCAAACCCGACCCGGCCGACCGGTTCCAGTGCGTGGCTGAGCTGGCGCGGGCCTGGCGTAGCTGAGAAGGAGTCGACGTATGCCGAAGTTCTCCCTTAAGCCAAGCTTGACGACTGTTGGCATTTCCGCCACCACCTCACTATGCGAGCGACTAGGCCCATCAGCTGGCTGAAAGGCGCACTGCGGGCCTACCAGGCGTTCCCGGCCGCGGCGCAAGAGATTGCGGAAGACGTCCTGACTGCGATCGCGGAAGGCGGCACGCCCGATATCGCCAAGCCATTGGCCGGACTTGGCGGCGGCGTCTAGGAGTTGACGATCCGGTCGCGCGGAGACGCCTACCGGGTCGTCTACGGCCTGCAACTCGGCGACGCGATCTGGGTCCTCCATGCGTTTCAGAAGAAGAAGTCGAAACGTGGGATCGCGACACCGAAACACGAAATCGACGTGGTGCGAGAGCGTCTGAAACGACTGAAGGAAGAGCTGCTATGACCGACGATGACGACATGGAACTGGTGCACGGCAGTGGCAACGTGTTTCGCGACCTCGGCCGGGCGAACCCGGAAGCGCGCCAGTTGAAGGCGATCCTGGCCGGCCAAGTCCTGAAGGTGCTGGACGAGCGCGGACTCAGCACGCGCAAGGCCCAAGAGCTGACAGGCATCGATCATGGCGACTTTTCACGGGTAAGGCGCGCGAAACTCGAGCGCTTCACGGTCGAGCGCCTGATGGCGATGCTGGAAGGACTAGGCCAGCAGGTGGAAGTCTCCGTCGTCGTCCGCCCGAGCGCCGACGCGACATCGACGTCGGCTCATCCGGAGTTGGTATGAGGCGCACGCCCCGTTCAGCGTTTCTTGACGCCCTCGGCGCAGGGTGGCATGTCTCTTAAGGACGATTTGGGAGCAGGATCGATGCGCAACGCGCGCCTCGTACTTATTCGGCGGCCGGTATCGGTAGGAGGCTAGCCCCTCCCGCTGACGTCGGTCGCATGTCCGAAGGCCCCGCTGCGGGCCTTTTTTCTTGTCCTGAAATCTCCCAATTCGAGCCGCCCAGATGACCATCCAGCCCGCCCTAGAAGCCCAGGCCAGCGCCGACGCCGCCGAGATCATGACCGGCGCCGAGATGGTGGTCCGCGCCTTGGTGGAGCAGGGCGTCACCGACCTGTTCGGCTACCCAGGCGGCGCGGTGCTGCCGATCTACGACGCCCTGTTCCATGAGGCGCGGCTGCGCCACGTGCTGGTGCGCCACGAGCAGGGCGCGACCCACGCCGCCGAGGGCTACGCGCGCTCGACCGGGCGTCCAGGCGTGGTGCTGGTGACGTCCGGCCCCGGCGCCACCAACGCCGTCACCGGCATCACCGACGCGCTGATGGACTCGATCCCGATGGTGGTGATCACCGGCCAGGTGCCGACGCAT
>Ga0302314_10012311_pt1 | contig 14824 bp, 20 predicted proteins | sample III_Palsa_N2_3_FD_200533 | JGI IMG/M metagenome (GOLD analysis project Ga0302314, IMG submission 200533) | Peat permafrost microbial communities from Stordalen Mire near Abisko, Sweden - III_Palsa_N2_3 | ecosystem: Environmental > Terrestrial > Soil > Palsa > Peat permafrost | place: Sweden... | reverse complement strand
TGCGCAGTGGGAGGGCGTGGGGCGAACGGTGGTCGTCGTCCGCCGCGATCGGGCGGTGATCGGCGCGCTTGCGGTCGCCGACGCGATCCGGCCCTCGGCCGCGCCCGCCGTGCGTCAGCTGCAGGCGCTCGGACTGCGTTGCGTCCTGGTCACCGGAGACAATCAGACGACCGCCAGAGCGGTCGCTGCCGCCGTCGGGATCACCGAGGTGGTGGCCGGCGCACTACCCGCCGAGAAGGTCGGCTTCATCCGGCGCCTCCAGGAAGAAGGGCGATCCGTGGCCATGGTCGGCGACGGCGTGAACGATGCCCCGGCATTAACCACCGCCGACCTCGGACTCGCGGTCGGCTCGGGCACCGACGTCGCCATCAACGCCGCCGACCTGATCATCGTCCGCGACGACCTGCGTGTCGCGGCAACCGCGATCAGCCTGGCGCGCCGGACGCTGAAGACGATTCGGGGCAATCTCGCCTGGGCCTTCATCTACAACCTGGCGGCCATCCCCATCGCCGCCGCCGGCCTGCTCAACCCCCTGATCGCCGGCGCGGCGATGGCCCTGTCCTCCACCTTCGTAGTCGCTAACAGCTCCCGCCTGCTGCGCCTCGTCCAACCCCCCTCGGGCTCGCCGGGCACCGGCTCGAAGTTCGCTCGGCGCTCACCCAAGCTTGCCGGCGTGCACGCCTTCAGACGGTCCTCCGGAGAGCCCGGGTAGGGCCGCTTCGGGCCACGTGCGGGCCTAGCCGGCGCTAGCCGGCGGTTGTACGCAACATTCTGCCCGGATAGCGGGCGAAAGGTTGCGTTCGTCTAGCCGGCGTTCTCCCGCTGCCCGGTCGCCTGCGAGCCCTCCCCCGCCGCACCGGGCTCCGATCCAGCCCCGGCCTCCGAGCCCGCCCCGGGATCCGAGCCCGCCCCGGCCTCCGAGCCCGCCCCGGGATCCGAGCCCGGCCGCCCGCCACCCTCACCGTGAGCGGCTTCCGCCTCCTCGCCGTTCTGATTGGAGACGGCGCCGGGCGGATCCGCGCGGTCGTGCTCGTCGCTCGTGTCGGTCGTCGATCGGTTATCGGCCATAGCTTCTCTCACCTTGTCCACGAGACCCGTACGGTCTCCTTGCGGTCGAACTTGGAATCGCCTACCAACGGCCATACCACCTCCGCCGACCCGCGGCCGCTTCCACGCCGCCGACGAAGAAGCCGATGATCCACAGGACCAGCGCGGCGATCAGCACGAACCACAGGAGGTGGACTGCTAAGCCGCCCAAGCCGAACACGGCGAGGATGAGCAACAAGATGATGAACGCAACCATGTGACGGTGAACCTCCTTGATGACTACGGCCAACAGGCCCGGGTAGCTTGTTGTAAATGTCACTACCCGGATGCGGCCGCGGGCAAGCGCCGATGGACGGAGGTTCTAGATGCTGCTGGTAACGCTGTTTACCGATTCCTCTGACCGGCAAACGTTTGCGACCATCTCCTCAGCAACGGGCAACGCAGACCGGTAGGCTCGCCGGGAAGTGGAGAACCAACTGCGGGTAGAGGTGCAGCGGGACGGGGATGTGGTTGTGCTCGCCCTCAGCGGCGAGCTCGATCTTTCCTCCAGCCCGGAGTTCGAGGCGGAGCTCGAGCGGATAGACGCCTCGGGGCCGGCGCTGGTGATCGTGGACCTCAGGGAGCTCGAGTTCATGGACTCGACGGGACTCAGCGTCCTCGTCAAGGCCGATCAGCGGGCGCAGGAGGCCGGCAACCGGTTCGGCCTGGTCAATGGGCCCGCGCCGATCCGCCGACTGCTGAGCCTGACCGGTATCAGCGAGCGGATGACCGTCGCGCAGACCCCCGAGGAGCTGCTCGGCGAAGACTGAAGCCGGCCGGCGTCACTTCGGCCGCCGAGGCACTCGGGCTGCGGGTTTCCTGATCCGCCCTCAGCCCTCGGCTGCGTCGAGGACCACCATGCGCCAGATTTCGGCGTCCTCCTTCACCGGCTCCACTTCGAGATCGACGGCGAGCAGCGAGAGCGCTGCGCCGAGCCGGGCGGGCCCGGTCTCCGCTTTCAGCCGCACGCCGCTCCCGGCGCGAAACGGGCCCACCGCCAGCTCCAATCGCCTGTCGCGGGCGGCAACCCCGAAGCTGAGACGGTCGCTCGCCGCGACGTCCTCGGCGTGCGCGGCGATCGCGTCGGTGACCAGGTAGACGTCGCAGAAGCGGTCGACCGAGAAGCGAGCGTGCGCGGCCAGGGCGGTCGCGATTCGCCCCATCACTCCGGCCACAAGCCCGACCGGGGACAGTGTGGCAACCGCGTCGCCCGACAGATCGACGGGCAGGTGCTGGCCCGGTTCGCTTCCCCCGGGACGCTCGAGGGCCTTGATCGCGCGTCGGCTGGTGAATGCCATTCGCACCTCTGTCCCCCCGTCGGGAGCGCGGAGGAATTGCGCCCGGTCAGCCAGCGCGCTGATCACCGCCAGCCCCACGTGCATCCGATCCTCCGACGGCGCGACGTGGCGGATTCCGCTGCCCCAGTCACGGACGATCGCCTCCACCTCATCCTGCGAAATCTCGAGGCCTACGGCCAGCGGTCCGGGCTCACCGCCGTAAGCGTGAAGGACGACGTTGTTGCACGCCTCGCTGACGACGGCCTTCAGGTTGTGCAGCAACTCGGCATCGAACCCCAGCAGGTCGGCCACGCCCACGAGCAGGCCTCGCACGACCATGAGGGACTCAGGTCGGCTCTCCAGCTCGAGATTGACCGTAGGCATGCGGTTCGATCACATCCAATCTCCACTGGCTTGCCCGCCACGGAAGAACTCGAAACCGTGTCGGCACAACTTTGGCCGGTCCTCGCACTGTCCGCTTCCAGGGCACGCGATGGACCGCGGCCCGCGGAGACGCGACTATGGGGCGACCCTCCACACCCCACCCCGCACAGGCCCCTGCGCCGCGCAGGCACCCCCGTTCAGGCGGTGGCTTCGGGCTCCGTGATCTCTCTCAGCTTCTCCAGCGCCCCGCGCAAGATGCGCGAGACCTGCATCTGAGAGACACCGATCAGGTCGGCGATCTGAGTCTGCGTCCGGTCCTCGACGAACCGGAGGATCAGCACCCGCCGTTCTCGCGCAGAGAGGCTCCGGGCCGCGGCGGCGATCGTGACGCTCGCTTCAACCAGCTCGAAGCGCTCGTCCTCATCGCCGAACATATCCGAAAGCGTGCCCGATCCTCCCTCGCCATCGTCGTGGGGGGCATCGAGCGAGACGCTGTGGTGCGCGGCCGCCGTCTCCAGCCCTTCGACGACGTCCTCGAGACTCAGCTCCGTGTACTCGGCCAGCACGCTCACGCTCGGCGCGCGGCCGGTCTTGGCGGTCAGCTCCTGGTAGGCGTCCTCGATCTTGAGCGCCCGCTCCTGGGCTCCCCGAGGCACATGCACCGACCAGCCGAGATCTCGGAAGTAGCGCTTCAGCTCACCCAGGATGGTGGGTACCGCGAACGACGAGAAAGCCGTCCCGCGCTCGGGGTCAAAGCGGTCCACCGCCTTGACCAAGCCGAGGCTCGCCACCTGGAGCAAATCGTCGAACGGCTCGCGAGCGCCTGAGTACCGGCGCGCCAGCTTTCGGGCTAACGGGAGGAACCGCTCTACCAATTCCGCCCTGGCGCGTACATCACCTGCCTCTCGCAGCCGCGCGAACAACTCGTCGGTGTCCGCGCGCCGGGTCGCTCCACTGGGCACGCCTTGCGGCGCGACAAGCGGCTGCCCGAGAGCTGAAGTAGCTGTCATCGCCTGCTTTTTACCCCCATCGTCGAGCCTGAAACATTTCCTCCTATCACTCGGAGTGCCGTTTCCGCATCCTGGCGGCCGGGTACGCGGAAACCCCATGCCGCTGCCATCAATCCCGCCTGCCGCCGGCCTTGCCCAGGCTCCGACGGGCTGACTGCTCCGACGCCGGGCTCGCCCGCCGTCGGAACGGGCGCGGCTTCGTATACCTCGACCCCGAGGGCCATCGCCTGCGCGACGAAGAGTCGCTGGCACGGATCCGGGAGCTTGCGATCCCGCCGGCCTGGGCCGACGTGTGGATCTGCCGCGACCCCCTCGGCCACCTTCAGGCCACCGGCATCGATGCCGCCGGTCGCAAGCAGTACCTCTACCACCCATCGTGGCGCCTCCGGCGCGACCGCGCGAAGTTCGACGCGATGCTCGAGTTCGCGGTCACGCTGCCGCGGCTACGCCGGCGTGCCCGGCGCGACCTGCGCGGCGATGGGCTGACCCACGATCGCGTGCTCGCGTGCGCGCTGGTCCTGCTCGACCTGGGGTTCTTCCGGATCGGCTCCGAGAGCTACGCCGAGCAGAACGGCAGCTATGGCTTGACCACAATGCTCAAGCGGCACGTGCGCTTGGCGGATGACCAGCTGATCTTCGACTACCTGGCCAAGGGCGGACGCAGGCGCGTCCAGGCGATCGCCGATCCCGCCGTCCGCGAGGTTGTGTCCGAGCTCAAGCGCCGCCGCGGCGGTGGCCCGCGACTGCTCGCCTACCGCGACGAGCGGCGCTGGGTCGAGCTCCGCTCAGAGGATCTGAATGATCGGATCAAGGCCCTTACCGGCGGCGATTTCTCCGCCAAGGACTTCCGGACCTGGAACGCCACCGTCCTCGCCGCCGTCGCCGTCGCCGGCCATGGAGCCGCGGTGGACTCGGGGGCCAGCCGTAAGCGGGCGGTCAACGCGGCGGTGAAGGCCGTGGCCGCGTATCTCGGCAACACCCCCGCGGTGTGCCGTGCGTCCTACATCGATCCGCGGGTGTTCGACCGGTTCCGAGCCGGCCACACCATCGCCGAAACGCTGCCTCGCCCGCTCGATCGTGTGGACCTCGCGAAGCGCAGCGCGCGGGAGGAGGTCGAATCCGCAGTGCTCGACCTGATCGGGGATTAGCTGCCGGTTTAGTCGTCCTTGCGATCCGCCTTGGCGCGAGCCGCGGCGTCGGCGAAGTCTGCGGCCTGGTCGCGGGTCGCCAAGGCCTGCTCACGCTCGCGCAGGGCCTCGGCCGCGGCGTCGAGCGCCTCCAGGCGTTCCCTGGCGGCCCGTTCCTCGACGACCTTCGACGCGCGCTCGCTCTCTCTCTGGCTGTCCTCCAGTCGCTCATTCCTGACTTCCGCGGCCCGCTGGACCTTCGTCTCGCGCTGACGGGCCGCCTCCTCGCTCTTCGCCGTAGCCCGCCGGTTGGCCTGACGGCGCTGGCGAGCGGCCTGCTCCTCACGCTGCTGGAGCCGAGCATCGGCCGTGTCGTCCATCCGCCGCGCCTCGGCTCGGAGCCTGAGCGCCCGCTCGCGCTCCTCCGCGGCCGCGCGGCGCCGCGCCGCATCGTCCCGCAGGACGGGGTCGCCGAGGATGCCGGCGATGATCTGTCGCACGGTGGCGTCGGCGCGGTCGAGTGCGAGCTCGGCCGCCGGCTTGGCGCCGGTGCCGTTCCCTGGCAGTAGGCGGATCGCGCCGCCCAGCGGCAGGCGAACGAGCTTCAGGTAGCTGTCCACTGCGGTCCTCGACATCTCACGTACCTTCATTGCGCCTCCTCAGGGTCGATCGCATCCGCTTTCTGTTCTGCGCGCCGAGCTTGCTGCTCGAGCTCGATTTCTTTCTGGGCCACGAACAGCCGCTCGCGTTCGGCCTCGAGCTCGGCCTGCTGCGCCGCCGATTTCTCCGCGCTCAGCTGGCTCTCGGCCGCGGCCTCCCGGCGCTGCGCCTCGGCCTGCGCCTCGCGCTCCGCCGCGACCCGATCGCGCTCGATCTGGGCATTGCGCTCCTGCTCGGCAACTTCGTTCTCGAGGCGCTCGCGTTCGAGCTCGAGCTCGGTCTTGTCGGCCACGAGTTGGGCCTCGGCGTCGCGCTGCTCGGCCTCCTCAGCCATCCGTGCGGCCTTGGCCTCGGTCTCGGCCTGGGCCTCCTGCAGGCGCCCTTCGCGGGTGAGGTCATCGTTGCCGAGAACCGACCCGAAGGCGGCCTTGGCCTTTCCGGCCAGCTTGCCCGCGATCCCACCAGCTGTCCGCTCAGAGTTGTCTTGACTGTTCAAAGCGAGTTCATTGCTCCTTCGAGTAGGGGTCGCGCCGCCCGTAGGCCCACAACACGGCAGCTATCGGATTCCCCCTCCTCGCTCGCTATCTCCGATACCCGCGAGCGCGATCGACAAACGTCGGCGCTCAGTCCGGATCGACGGGAAGCGGGTTGTGCTCGCGTCCCAGGCGAGGTCCCGGCCGTTCGATCTCGAACCAGACGTGCGTCGTGCCTTCGTGTACGCCCCAGCGACTGGACTCGGCATCGACGAGGCTCAGCCCCCAGCCCCCGAGGCGTTCGAAGTCGCCGCGGCGAACCTCGCGCTCAAAGCCCGAGCCCTCGTCGATCACCTCGGCGAGCAAGCGATCTTCATCGAGGCTGAGTCGGAGCCGGATCCTTCCCCGGCCGTGGACAATCGCATTGTTGACAAGCTCGGAGACGAGCAGCTTGGCGCGGCCCAGCTCCTCGCTCTCGAGTCTTCCGGCTCCCAGCTGGTCGAGCACGCCCCGCGCGCGACCGGCCGCAGCGGGGTCCCGGGGAAGCTCGACCTCTAGTGGCTCGGACATTTTGGCGCTGTTCCAATGAAGAGATGCATCACACCCACGGTACGCCTCAAAGGCGAGAACTGCATCCGGGAAACCGCGTGCACCGACCAGCGGTTGCCCGCAAGCGACCCAGCACGGCGGTCAAATCGAACGTCCTCAGGTCGAGGTTACGCGGCCCGCGCCGCGGGTAACTGACCGCCACCGGATCCTGCAGGATTCTCACCGCACTGCAACCGATAGGAGAGGCCCCATGCCCGACCCACAGGGAAACACCACTGCTGACCCCGAGGCCGTTCCCGACACGTCTCAGGGTGCGTACAAGGAAGGTCGCACGGACGACATCGCCGGGGATGGTGAGAAGCTTCAGTCCAACGACCCGAAGGACATGCAGGCCACGGAGCTCGACGACGCAGAGAGCGACGAGCTCGGCCCGCCGCTGCACCCCAAGAGCTAGTCCGAGCGAGCCACACCCGGGGACCCCACGCGACGATCTGGGGCGTCGAACTCCTGTGCGAGTTCGATCACCAGGAGTGCAATGTCGTCGCGGGGGTCTTCCCCGGCCGTGGCTCGCTCCTCGATGAACGACGCCGTCTGCTCTGCCCCCCATGCCGTGCGCGGCCAGCAAGATTTCGCCCAAGTCCGACTCGGAGAGGATCCGGACCGGCGCTCGCGCATCGGTCAACCCGTCGGTGTACAGCAGCATCGTGTCGCCGGGACTCAGGACCGCATGACCGGGGAGATACGTCACTCCGCTGGTCACCCCGATCAACGGCCCTGATACCGCGAGCCGCTCGACCGTGGCGTCCGCCCGCAGCACGAGCGGAGCGGGATGCCCCGCGGCCGCGAGCTCCAGGCGCAGCTGCCCCGAGTCGATGGTGGCGATGATCATCAGCGCGGTGAGGAATCGGTCGCGCACGAACTCCTGATCCCGGGTGACGGCATCGTTGAGCCGGCCCAACACGGTCGCCGGATCGCGATCGGCGAGCGCCCGGATCGTGTAGCGCGCGAGCGCAGTCAGGGCGGCAGCCTGCGCGCCCTTGCCGCAGACATCGCCGATCACGATTCCCCAGCTGTTCTCCCCGATGGCAAACGCGTCGTAGAAGTCACCGCCGACGTCCTGGCCCTTCGCAGCCGCGCGGTAGCGGCCGACGATGCGGATGCCCGGGATGTGCGGCAGCGCCTGCGGCAGCAGGCTCTCCTGCAGGGTGCGCGCGAGCTGCTGCGAGGACTGGAACAGGCGCGCATTGTCGACGGCCATCGCAGCTCGGCGCGCGAGGTCCTCGGCGAGCACGAGGTCGTCCTTGTCGCGCCCCCGCATACGTTCGGGCGGCCCTCGCGGAGGTCGAAGAGGCCGATATCCCGCTCCAGGACGCGCTTCTGATCGCCAGTGAGCTGGTGACCAATGCCGTCCTGCACTCGGGCTGTGGGGGCGATCACTTGCTCCAGGTGCGCGCCCGCCGGCGTCCCGATCGCCTGTTGATCTCGGTCCATGATCCCGGCCTCTCGGGCCAGAGCGCCAGCCTGAAGGAATCCGACTTCGGGCTGTGGGGCCTACATATCATCGAGCGCCTGGCCCAGCGCTGGGGATGTGAGCGGCCGGACGGGTATCGCGTCTGGGCCGAGCTCGCGGTGCCGACGTAGCTCTATCGCCTCAGGGGCTTCGAGTGCTAAATTCCCGCTCACGCCGTCCCTCCTTCGAGCGGTCGCCAGAGGAAGGGCGGTAGGCAGGCAAATTTGGTTGGGACGGCAGCGATTTCGTGTCGCTGGGCGGACAACTTCAGCAAGCCATCAGTGTTATCGGGAGTGTGATGATCTGGTGCTCTTTCTGAACAATTTGCGAATCCAGGGGTTCGGGTCTCATGACTGAAGTCGTGTCGCACGACCCGGCCACGCCGTGGAACCTGAGGATCGATCGCAGGCCCGATCCCGAGGGGGTCGTGCTGGCGCTCACCGGAGAGCTGGACCTGGCGTCGTCTCCGGTCCTGGACCGGCAGCTTCGGGAGCTCGAGGGCACGAATCCCGGGCGCCTGGTGATCGACCTCAGCCGGCTGGACTTCATGGACAGCACCGGCCTTGCGGTGATGATCCGCGCTCAACGGGCCGCACAGGCCAACGGTCACCGGCTTTCGCTTCGGCACGGGCCTACGCACATCCTGCGGCTGTTCGAGCTGACCGGACTGCTCGACCACTTCACGTTCGAGGACTAAGCAAGCCCAAGCCGGTGAGCTCCTGCCCGCGCTGCGGTCACTCTGAAACCCGCGCCGCCTCCGGTAAGGACTGCGTGGCGCCGTCTTCCGCGGCCCCATCGACCGCCTCAGCCCCATCGACCGCGACCACGAACTCGATCGCCTCGCGTCGGCGGGCCAGGCAGCGCGGACAGTAGTGCGGAGCGATTGTCGCCGAGCGAGGGGTCAGCGAAAGCCCGCAGCGCGGACAAGTGAGACGCATCGATCTGTGCTCCAGGTTTTCCCTCTACGTACGCCGGACCGCGGAAGGTCCAAGCCCCATATCTCAAGCGACTTCCAAGTTCACTCGTTAGCTTCCTATTCCTGGGCGTAATAGTGCCCGCGCCCACGGATCTCCAAACGGGCGCGTGGGCGGCACGCTGGCCGGGGGGCCGGGGTCAGTTCGCGTCCTCGCGCTCTCGCGCGTCGGACCAGCGCCCACTTCCGCCCTGCTTCATCTCCTCCAGCGTGCGCTCGAGCGCGGCCATCAGATCCTCGGGCGGCGGGGGCTGGTCGCGCTTCCCCGGCGCCTCGATCGTCTTGCCCTTGCGCTTGCGCGCGACCACTCGCTTGAGCCGCGCTCGGTACTCGTCTTTGTACGTCTCGGGTTCGAATTCGCAGGAAAGCTCCTCGATCACGGCGACCGCGGCGTCGAGTTGCTTACGTGTCGGCTTGTGCGACTTCTGGGTCGCGGCGTCGACGCCCTTGGTGGGGCGGATCTCGTCGGCGAAGAGCATCGTGGTGAGCGTGAGCGCGCCGTCCCGAGCCCGCACGATCGCGAGGTATTCCCTGGCCCGCATCACGAAGCGGCCGAGGGCGGCCCGCTCGGTTTTGATCATGACCTCGCGCAGGAGCCGGTAGGCGCGCGTGGCCCCATCGTCGCTCGACGCCGGGACCAGGAAATAGGGATGGTCGAAATAGATAGGGTCGACGTCTACTAGGTCGATGAACTGCTCGATGTCGATCGTGCGCGTCTTCCTGGGCTCGATCGCCGCCAGCTCGAGGTCGGAGACGATCACCTGACCGCCGTCATCAAGCTCGTATCCGTGGGTGATCTCCTCGTAGTCGACTTCGACGTCTTCCTGCGAGCAGAACCGCTGGACTTCGATCGGCGCAGCGTCCTTCTCGTGCAGCTGCTGGAAGTGCAGGTCGAGGTCGCGCACCGCGGTGACCAGGCTCACCGGGACGTTCACGAGCCCGAAGCTGAGCGAACCGGTCCACAGCGAGCGGGCCACGGTCAGCTCCTCGCGCTCAGACTGGCCTCGAGCGCCGCCATCAGGTCGGCGTTGTCCTGCGTGTCTTCCACCTCGGGCAGATCGGGCTCCTCGCCGCGCGCCTTCGCCTCGATCAGTGCGAGTACCCGCTCCCGATAGCCGTCTTCGAAGGCCTCGGGATCGAAGCGCTCGTGGAGGGTGTCGACGAGCTTGCCGGCCATCTCGATCTCGCGCTTGCTCGGGGCCCGGCTCGGCGCCGGCAGCTCGAGGTCCCCGGCGTCGACCAGCTCCTCGGCGAAGCGCATCGTCTGCAGGACCAGAGCCTGTTCGAGCGGGCGAACGGCAACCAGGTACTCGCGGTTGTGAAACACCCAGCGCCCGATGCCCACCCGGTCGGCCCGGCGGAGCGCGTCGTGCAGCAGGCGGTACGCATCCGCGCCATCCTTGCCCACGCCCAGGTAGTACGCGCGGTCATAGAACACGGGATCGATCTCGGCCGCGCATACGAAGTCCTCGAGCTCGATCAGATGGGATCGCTCGCCGGCCGCGGCGTCGATCTCCTCCTGGGTCAGCACGACATACTTGCCCCGGGGACTCTCGTAGCCCTTGGCGACCTGCTTGTAGGGGACCGCCTTGCCCTCCTTGGAGCAGATCCGCTCCTGCTTGATCCGCGCCCCGTCCTTGGCGTGGACCTGATGGAAGTGCACGCTCTTGTCCTCGGTCGCGGAGTGCACCTTGATCGGCACGGCGGTGAGGCCGAAGGTGATCGTCCCGTTCCAGATCGAGCGCGCCATCGCCCCTTGCTACCCAGCGGGCCGACAGACGAAAAGGAGCGCCCCCGGGGGGTCGTGCTGAATAACCGTTGAAGGTGAGAGGTTTTTCATCACGCGCCCTGGCCGCGCGCCATCCGCGGTGCCACCATGAGCGGCATGTCGACCCAACCCGGCTCCGTCGGCTGCAACCGCAGGGCAAAAGTCGCGGCCGCGGAAGACGCCACTCAATCCTCGGGCAGTACCGGCCAGTTCTCCAGGTCGATGAGCGACGCGACCGACTCGTCCCGCTCCGCGAGCCGGCGGGCGATTCGTCCGATCCCCTGCTGGCAAGCCAGGCAGAGGTCGGACCCCACGGCACGCGGGCGGTTACAGCCCTCCTCGGAACAGAACTGGTCCGGATTCATGCGCACACTCATGCTGCCGTCCTCAAGTTTTGGCGCACCTTATCTCACGCTCCGGGGTGACCTTGAAGGTTGTGTCAGATCCTGGACCTCCGGTTTCCCAGCCCGGGGGCTGGGTAGAAACCGGACAGAAGTCCAACGAAAGGAAGCAAACCATGGGCATCACTGACAAGGTCTCAGGCAAGGTCAAGCAGGCTGCCGGCGACATCGCCGGGGATGCGTCGCTGCGCCGCGAGGGCAAGAAGGAGGAGCGCAAGGGCCAGGCCGAGGACGAGCTCGCACGCAGCCAGGATCGCGCTGACCGCAAGGCCGAAGAGGTGGCTGACCTCGAGCGCGAGACGTCATAGCCCGCCCAGGAACGAGCTAGGGCGGCCACGTCCCGCGTTGCAATCGGGCTCAGCGGGCCTATAGGAGGAGGATTGAAGCCCGACCAGCGCATCACCCCTGCCGTCCTTTACCGGGCCGTGCTCCTCGCTTTCGGCCTGGTCGTCGCGGGGCTCATCTTTCGCGAGCTTCTCGACCTCGTGCTCGCGGTGCTGATCGTAGTCGTGCTTGCGATTCCCCTCGCGGCGTTCGCTGAGCATCTCGCACGGTTCAAGGTTCCCCGCCCGCTCGGGGTCCTGCTCGGCTTGGCGATCGGTGTAGGGGCGCTGGTCGCCCTATTGACGGCGATCATCCCCGTCTTCTCCCACGAGGTCAATCAGTTCGCTGCGTCGCTGCCGGCCACGATCGACTCACTCCGTCACAAGCTGGGGTCTCTCACCGGCACTTCGCCCTCCAAGATCGGCAAGCAGCTCCAGAACTTCGTTGACACGTACACCCACCATGCCTCGAAGCTGCTCGGACCGATTGCCTCGGTCGGGGCGACGGTGGCCGGCGCCTTGGCCGCGATCGTCGTCGTCCTGCTCACGGTGGTGTACACCGCGATCCATCCCCAGCCGCTGATCGAGGGTGTGACCAGGCTCGCCCCGCCCGCACGGAGGGCCGATGCCACCCGCATCCTGATGCGGCTCAGAGAGGCGTATCTCGGATGGATTCGGGGTCTCATCGTCGGCATGCTCGTCCTCGGGCTCCTCACCTACGTCGCGCTACGCATCGATGGTCTCGGCTACGCGGCGTTCTTCGCCATCCTCACCGCCGTGGCGATCATCGTCCCCTACTTCGGCGCGCTTGCCAGCGCCATCCCGCCGGTGGTGTACGCCCTGTCGATCTCGCCGGAGAAGGCGATCGTGGTCGCGATCATCTACATCGGCATCCATCAGGTCGAGAGCAACGTGATCGAACCGGTGGTGATGGCTCGCGCGGTCAAGCTCCATCCCGCCGTGGTGGCCATCGGCGTCGTCGCGGTCGAGAGCCTGTTCGGGTTCGTCGGCCTGTTCGTCGCGGTACCCATCCTCGCGACGGTCAAGATCCTGGTCGAAGAGCTGTGGATCAATCCCCACGAAGCCGTTGTGGCACCGCTCGCCGTGGTCGGCTCCGCGACCGCCGCCCTGCGTGAGAGTCCCGAGGCCCCCGCGACTGCCCAGGGCGATTCAAGCCGCTCACCGCGCGGCGAAGGTGTGGGGTAGCACAGGCCAGTCGCGGGTATCTGCCACGGAGATGCCCTTTCCTTCTCTCCGAGCGCGCGTGCCCTTCGTGGCATTCGCAACTAACACAAGGAGGTAGCTTCGACCATGCTTAGCGCAAGGACCAGAACCAAGATGGGAGCCACCGTAGTCAAGCAGGTGGCAAAGAACCCTGGCCTGCTGAAAGTGGTGCCACCAGCGACCAGCGTAGGCTGGAAGTTCGCCAAGCCCCTCGCCAAGCGGCGGGCGCGTAAGCGCGCCGAGCGCATCGGCGAGACCGCTCGCGGAATTGCCGTGACCGTGGCGACATACGCACCGCAGGCGGCGCGAGCCGTCGCCTACCTGTCGCCGCCCAAGCAGAAGCGTTCGCTTCCCAGGGTCGGCGTCGGCGCCGTGCTCGGCACCGGGGCGGTCATGGGCGCTGCCGCGGTGTACTTCCTCGAGCCCCAGGGCGGGCGCGAGCACCGTCAGCAGCTGGCGAAGCTTGTCAAGTAGATAGGTCGCGCCGGGCGGGTGACCCACGGCCGTGGGTTGCCCCCCGGCTTCGCTCCACCGAGGGTGAGCGGTACATGGAGCTGATCGATGAGGTGGAGACGATGGAGGGCTCGCGCGAGCTGATCGAGGAACTCAAGCGGCGCGGTCACACGGTCGTCCTCGCCAGCTCGGCCAAAGAGAAGGAGGTCGAGCACTACCTCGACCTGCTCGACGCGCGCGACCTCGCCGACAGCTGGACGACCTCCGCCGACGTCGACGCCACCAAGCCCGAGCCCGACCTGGTGGAGGCGGCCCTCGAACGCGCCGGCGGCCAAGAGCGCGAGGGCACCATGGTCGGCGATACGCCGTGCGACGTCGAAGCTGCGCAGCGCGCGGGGATCGAGACGCTCGCCGTGCTGACCGGCGGCTTCTCCGCCGATGAGCTACGCGACGCCGGCGCGCTCGAGGTCTTCGAGTCCGTCGCCGAGCTGTGCTCGAAGCTCGATCAGACGCCGCTGCGGTAGCGAGCACCCCCTGCGCCCGGGCCTAAGCTCACCGCCGGCGCCTCAACCCAGTGCGTAGTGCTCGATGTCCTGGTCGAGGGTTCCCTGCGACACGTAGTCGTAGCTGTGAACGTGGACGATCTTCCCAGCGCGATTGACGAAGATGGTGGTCGGTAGGCCCAGGATCGCCGTGAGCGAGCTCAGCTGGGAGATGGTGCTCTGGTAGCTGGGATAGCTGACCGGGTGCTTGGCCAGGAACTTGGTCGCGTCGCCAGGTGAGTCCTCGGTGTCGACGCCGAGGAAGGCCACCTGGCGTCCGTAGTGAGCGGAAGCGGAGGCGAACAGGGGAAACTCCTTCTGGCACGGCGCGCACCACGACGCCCAGGCGTTGATGACCACCGGGTAGCCATGCAGCGCCCGGATCCGGGCGGCCAGCGCCGACTCGGAGCCGAGCAGCTGTCCCGCCTGATCGTGGATCGCGGCCAGCGGAGCCGGCGACCCGGCGAGCGCGCGGGGTACGGCGGCGGCGCTCACCGGCACGTTGACTTTCGGCGGAGCGCTCAGGGCGGCCCGTACCTTGTCGACGAGCGCGGCATCGCTCAGCGGGCCCTGGGTGGCGACGTCGTAGAACCAGAGGATGCGCCCCGAGGACGACGTGAGGACGAACCAGGGCTCATCCTGGACCTCGTAGCCGTCGGCGACCCGACCGCTCTCATCGACCGCCACCGGGTAGGAGAGCCGGCGCGGCAAACCACGCAGGAAGCGTGGGAGCGCCCTCGAGGAGGGCTCGACGCTCCCCTCATCGACGCCGATCAGGCGCGGCAGGTGTGCGGCGGACGCGGCGGACTGGTACCCGTCGAGCGTCTCCAGCTGCCCGCGGAGGTTGAGCACCTCGGAGTCCCAGGTGGCGAAGAACACCTGCAGGTGCGCCCCGCCCGCGGGCCCGAGGCGCACGGTCCCCCCGCCCGCCCGAGGCAAGGAGACCTCGCTCTGAGGGCTGACCGAAGGGATCTCCGCATAGGAGAGCCGCGAGTTGACTCGGGGGTGGCCGGGCAGCAGGCTGGCGGATTCCTGGGCCAGGAGCTGACCGAGCTGAGGGATGC
>Ga0302314_10012309_pt1 | contig 14825 bp, 10 predicted proteins | sample III_Palsa_N2_3_FD_200533 | JGI IMG/M metagenome (GOLD analysis project Ga0302314, IMG submission 200533) | Peat permafrost microbial communities from Stordalen Mire near Abisko, Sweden - III_Palsa_N2_3 | ecosystem: Environmental > Terrestrial > Soil > Palsa > Peat permafrost | place: Sweden... | reverse complement strand
AAGGATGTGATCAAGTCCGGCGGCGAGTGGATCAGCTCCATCGACCTGGAGAATGTCGCTGTCGGCTGCCCGGGCGTGAAGATCGCCGCTGTCGTTGGCGTCCCCCACCCTAAATGGGAAGAGCGGCCGCTGCTGGTGATCGAAGCCCACGACGGCCAGGCCGTCACCCGCGAGGCCGTGCTCGACTTCCTCTCTCCTCGCATAGCCAAATGGTGGATGCCCGACGATGTGGTGTTCGCCTCCATCCCCCTCACCGCGACCGGCAAGATCGACAAGAAGGTTCTTCGCGATCTCTACCGCGCCCATTTGGCCGAGCGGTCGTGAGTGCGCGGCGCATGAACGCGTGGTTCGAGACGCGCTGCGCGCTCCTCACCAAACTGATCTTTGTGCAACTTCCAAACGCGAGTTTGGTGAGGGCGGCTGCTTGGCCGCGTCTCGAACCACGCACTCGACTGATGCAACCCGATTTCAATCCGCGCCGGCGCCCCTGAAATGACCCACCCCGCCCACCACGCCAAGACCCATCCGAATAAGCCGGCCTACATCATGGCCGAGACCGGCGAGACGGTGACTTACCGCCAGCTCGACGAGCGCTCGAACCAGGGCGCGCATCTGTTCCGCAACCTGGGCCTTGTGGCTGGCGACGCCATCGCCTGCTTCATCGACAATCATCCGCGCTATTTCGAGGTGATCTGGGCGGCGCAGCGGTCCGGCATTCGATTCACCTGCGTCTCGTCCAAGCTCACCGCCGGCGAGGTCGCCTATATCGTCCAGGACTGTGGAGCCAAGGTCTTCATCACCGCGCCAAGCCTGCTCCAGGTCGCCCGCCAGGTTGCCGAGCAGGTCGCGGACATTGAGCTGTTCATGGTCGGCGAGGCCGCCGCGCCATTCCAGAGCTTCGAGGGCGCGCGGGCCTCCATGCCGGTCACCCCGATCGACGATCAAAGCGCCGGCGGGGCCATGCTCTATTCCTCCGGCACCACGGGCCGGCCCAAGGGCGTCAAGCGGCCGCCGCCCGCCGATCCCAGCTACGACGCGCCCAATGGCTTGGGCGCCCTGGGCGCCATGCTCTACGGCATGAACGCCGACACCGTCTATCTGTCCCCCGCGCCCCTCTATCACGCCGCGCCGCTGGGCTGGACCATGGGCGTCCTGTCCCTCGGCGCCACCGTGGTGATGATGGAGAAGTTCGAGCCGGAAGCGGCGCTGAAATACATCGAACAGTACAAGATCACCTGCGCCCAATGGGTGCCGACCCATTTCGTCCGTATGCTGAAGCTGCCGCCCGAAGTGCGCGCGAAATACGACCTGTCGTCCCTGACCGCGGTCTTCCACGCCGCCGCCCCGTGCCCGGTTCCCGTTAAGGAACAGATGATCGCCTGGTGGGGACAGATCATCCACGAATATTACGCCGGCACCGAGGGCAACGGCTTCTGCGCCATCACCTCGCCGGAGTGGTTGGAGCACAAGGGCTCGGTGGGCCGTGGCCTGACCGCCCAGGTGATGATCTGCAACGACGAGGGCGAGGCCCTGCCGGCGCGGGCCGAGGGCATGGTCTATTTCGCCGGCGGCGGCGCCTTTGAATATCACGGTGACCCGGCCAAGACGGCGGAGTCGCGCAACCAGCATGGCTGGACCACCCTGGGCGACGTGGGCTGGCTGGACGAGGACGGCTACCTCTACCTCACCGACCGCAAGAGCTTCATGATCATCTCCGGCGGGGTGAACATCTATCCGCAGGAACTCGAGAACCTGATGATCACCCACCCCAAGGTGGCCGATGTCGCCGTGGTTGGCGCGCCGCATGAGGAGATGGGCGAACAGGTGGTCGCCGTGGTCCAGCCGGTCGACTGGGCCGACGCCGGGCCCGCCCTGGCCGAGGAGCTGTCCGCCTGGACCCGCGAGCGCATCTCCCACATCAAGACGCCGCGACGGATCGACTTCATGCAAGAACTGCCCCGCCACGCCACCGGCAAACTCTACAAACGCCTGATCCGCGACACCTACTGGGGCAAGACGGACTCGAAGATCGTGTGAACTCGCCCCCTTCCCCCTTGAGGGGGGGAAGGGCCGGGGATGGGGGTGGTACAGCTCACCTCGTCCGAAAAAGGGTGACAATCGGTTCTGTCGATCGCCCTACGACGCGTGCTCGATCATACCGAATTGGTCGCCGCGCCGATGTTGCTCCGCTGGTCAACCGGAACGCGGCGGATGGGCCGTCACCCCCAACCCTGCCTTCCCCCTCAAAGGGCGAAGGGTTTTATCAAGCCACGTCCCGCTTCAGCCGCGCCGGCATGTGCTCCTGGCCGGCCCATTCGGCGACCTTGGTGAGCAGGCGCATGGGCTGGATCGGCTTGCCGATGTGGTCGTCCATGCCGGCCGCTGCGCAGGCCGCCAGGTGATCGGGCAGCACATTGGCGCTCAGCGCCAGGATCGGCGTCTGTTTGTTGGCCGGACTATTGGCGCGGATGGCCTTGGCGGCGGCTATGCCGTCCATGCCGGGCATCTGCAGGTCCATCAGGATCAGGTCGAACGGCTCGCGCAGGCAGGCTTCCACCGCCTCGAGGCCATTGCAGGCGTCGACGAAGGTATGGCCCATCGGCTCCAGCATGGCGCGGACCAGTTCGCGGTTAACGCTGACATCGTCGACCACCAGGATACGCGACGGCTTCATCTCGCGGGTTTGCGCCAGGGCCTGTTCGACCTCGATGACGCCTTGAGCGGGCGGCGCGGCGATGGTGAACCAGAACAGTGCGCCCTTGCCCTCTTCGGACTCCACGCCAATCTGGCCGCCCATCAGCTTGACCAGGTTCTTACAGATGGCCAGGCCCAGTCCGGTGCCGCCGTGATTGCGGCTGACCGAGCCGTCCACCTGCGAAAACCGCTGGAACAGCCGGTCGCGGCGCACGGCGGGGATGCCAGGGCCGGTGTCGGACACCTGGACCCGTAGGTGAGGCGCATCGCCGCCCTCGTGGGTGACGCTGACGCTGACCCGGCCCTCGCTGGTGAACTTGATCGCATTGCCGACCAGGTTGAGCAGCACCTGGCGCAGGCGCGAGGAGTCGGCGTCGATACAGACCGGCACGGTGTCGTCGATGATCAGGCCCAGGGTCAGGCCCTTGTTCTCCGCCTGGGTGGTGAGCAGCTCCACCGTGTCCTCGATGAAGCCCGCCGGATCGAAGGCGTGAGGGTCGAGTTCGACCTGGCCGGCCTCCAGCTTGGAGAAGTCCAGGATGTCGTTCACCACCGCAAGCAGGCTCTGGCCGCCGGTGGCGATGCGCTGGACGTAGTGGCGCGCGCCCTCGCTCAGATCGCCCATTTCGGACAAAAGGCTGGAGAAGCCGATGATGCTGGTCAGCGGCGTGCGCAGCTCGTGGCTCATATTGGCCAAGAATTCCGACTTGGCCTTGGCCGCGCCCTCCGCCGCGTCTCGGGCGGCCAACAGTTCGTCCTCGAAGGCCCGCCGCTCGGAAACGTCGCGCAGTTGGGAGACCATCTCGATCGGCAGGTTGTTCTCGTCGCGAATGATCGAGGGGCTGCCTTCGACCCAGACCCATGAGCCATCCTTGGCCATCATCCGGTATTCGCGGTCGGCGCGGGTCGAACCCATCCCCTTCACCAGGTCCGCCCGGATTCTGGCCAGGCGCGGCATATCGTCGGGGTGGGTCAGGTCATAGCGCTTGCGCCCGATCAGCTCGTCCGGCTCCCAGCCCATGCGGCGGCAGGCCGGGGAAATGTAGAGGATGGTGTCGGTGAGATCGACCTGGACGATGATGTCGGTGGAATGGTCCGCCAGCAGTCGATAGCGCGTCTCACTGGCGCGCAGGGCGTCGTCGGACAGGCGCAGATCGGTCATGTCGATCAGGGCGCCATAGATGGCGACCACGACCCCCTCGGCGTTACGCTCCGACCCCATCTTGCCGGAAACATGCCGGATCGATCCGTCCGGCCGCACCAGGCGCAGCGGCCGGGTGTGGAAGGCCTCGGTCTCCAGCATCACGCGCCGGATATTGGCTTCGGCGAGGGCGCGATCGTCCGGATGCACCGCGTCCAGCGAGGCTTCCAAGGGCGGGGCGAAGGTGTCGCTGTCGACGCCCCAGATCTTGTACATCTCCGGCGACCAGCTGTTTTTGTTCGTGGTCAGATCAAGCCGCCAATAGCCGAGGCCACCGAGCTCTTCCGCCAGTTGAGTCTGCCGAACGGCCTCCAGCGCGCTGGCGCGCGCCCTCTCGGCCGCCGCCAGCGAGCGATCCAGCGACATCTTCATCCGCCGTCGATGCGCGAGGGTCGCGCCGATCGCCAGCGCGCAGCTGGAGGTGACGGCGAGATTGAACTGTTTGACGAACAAGGTGCTGGCGAAGGCGGCGCCATCCTGTCCAAAGGCCTTATGGTTGGCGAGCAGCACGCCCATGGTGATGATCGCCATCAGCAGGGCGCCGAACGCCGCGCCGGCCATCTCCATGCGGAAGGCCAGCAGCACCACCATGGAGATGATCACCGCTTGAGGCGGAAACTGCGGGGCGCTGCAGAGGGCGTAGGTGATCGCCGCGAACGCCGCGAGGATGGCGAAGTTGCTCGGCTTCGACGCCAGCCGCTTCAAGTTGTTGGGCTGGATCGCGGCCAGAACCGGGGTGACGATCAGATAGCCCAGGGTGTGGGCGAACACCCATGTGGTCAGCTTCGGCAGCAATGGTGTGTGGCGCCCCAGGGCGGTGGCGACAGCGCACAGGATCACGCCGGAGAGGAAGGGCGCGATGACAGCCATCACGCCAAACACCGCCAACTGCTGTGGCCGCGACAGGTCCAGACGCCGGCCGATGATCTGCCGCGCCACGCCGGCGCACAGCAGCACTTCGACAGCGTCGCAAATCCCCGCGCTGGCCGTCATGGCCGGCGAGATTCCGGTTATAGCCATGGCGGTGACCTCGGCGCCAATAGCGGCGACGACGAAGGTGGCCCAGCGGCGGCGGCTGGAGCGCAGCAGGCACATCACCCCCAGGGCGTTGGCCGACCACATGGCCGGCGGCGCACCCGATACGCGCGTGGTGACCAGGCTGAGCAGAGACGCCGCAAAGACCACGGCGGCGAGCGCGACGACCTGGGTGACCGCGAGCGGCAGCCTGCGTCGGCGCACGCCGAACAGATAGGCGATCGGTCGGCTCATCGAGCGTGTCGCGGCCAGCATTGCCCCTCCGGATATCAAGCGGCGCACCGCTGTTCACCATCACTGCCGCAATGGCGATAATGCACCATTAACAATGCGGCGCTCTGACCCACAGGTTGCAACTTCTGGCGATCCGTTAAGCGCGGTTAACCATGCCTCAACCATTAACGGCGACGGTCCGATGGGGAGGGCGCGCCGCCTTGGTCAGCCGGTTTCCCAACCCGTTTGTAGTGGCGAAACCGACCTTATGGCCTTTTCCGTTCCGCCGTTGCTGCGACAGGGCTTCGCCCAGTCCAAGGACGCGCTGTTCGCCATTTGCGGGTTCAGCCTGGCGCTCAACCTGCTGACGCTGGCGATGCCGCTCTACACCATCCAACTCTATGATCGCGTGCTCATCAGCGGCAGCGGCGCGACGCTGACCTTGATCAGCCTGGCGGCCGTGGCGGCCATCGGCGCCTCGTCGCTGCTGGAAGATATCCGCGCCCGGCTGTTCGTTTCCCTCGGTTGCCGCTTCGACGCCTATCTCGCCGCGCCCCTGTTCATGCGCCTGGTCGAAACCTCGGTCCGCTCCGGCGGCGCCGTCCGCGGCCAGGCCCTGCGCGATCTCGACACCGTCCGCCAGACCTTTACCGGCGGCGGGGTGCTGGCGCTGATGGACCTGCCGTGGACGCCGATCTTCATCATCTGCTGCGCCCTGCTCAATCCGATCCTGGGCGGCCTGGCCTTCGCCGGCTCGATGGGCATGATCGGCCTGGCCATCCTCAACCAGGCGATCGTCTCCGGCCCCCTTGCCGAATCCTCGACCCACGGCGAGGCCAGCTACAGCTTCACCGACGCGGTCATGCGCAATGGCGAGGTCGTGCAGGCCATGGGCATGCTGCCCGCGCTGATGGCCGGTTGGAGCCACCTGCGCTTTGGCCTGATGCACAAGCAGGCCATCGCCAGCTCGGTCAATTCCAAGGTCGCCTCGACGGTCAAGTTCGCCCGTTACCTGCTGCAGATCGTCATCTTCGGGACCGGCGCCTGGCTGGTGGTGCAGCGGCAGATGTCGCCGGGCGCCCTGTTCGCCTCCTCCCTGCTCACCACCCGCGCCCTGCAGCCGATCGACCAGATCGTCGGGGTCTGGCGCCAGCTGGTGATCGGCCACGCCGCCCTGAAACGGGTCGAGCTGGCCTTCGCCGCGCCGGACCGCCCCAGCGCCATGGTCATCGACAATCCGGCCGGCAAGATCAGCGTGGAAAACCTGGTCTATGTGCCTCCCGGCGCCAAGGCGCCGGTGGTGGTCAATGTCAGCTTCGGCCTGGAGCCGGGCGAGTCCATCGGCATCGTCGGCGCCAGCGCGGCCGGCAAGTCGACCCTCGCGCGCTTGATCGTCGGCGCCATCAAACCCACCCATGGCGCGGTGCGGATGGACGGCGCGGACGTCTACAGCTGGGACCGAGAAGCCTTCGGCCAGTCGGTGGGCTACCTGCCGCAGGACGTCGAACTGTTCGACGGGACCATCAAGGACAACATCTGCCGTTTCCGCGACTCATCCCCGGAACCGATCATCGCCGCCGCCCGTCTGGCCGGCGCGCATGAGCTGATCCTGCGTTTGGCGGAAGGCTACGGCACGACCATCGGCGCTGTCGGCGCCTCCCTGTCCGGCGGCCAGCGCCAGCGCATCGGCCTGGCCCGCGCCGTCTTCGGCTCTCCCAGGCTGGTGGTGCTCGACGAGCCCAACGCCAGCCTCGACGGCGAGGGCGAAGAGGCGCTGATGCAGTTGATCGCCCGGCTCAAGGTCCAGGGCGTGACGGTGGTGATGGTGGTGCATAAGCCGTCTCTGCTGATGCGGCTCGACAAGGTTCTGGTGTTGAACAACGGCGGCATGGCCGGGATCGGCACGGTCCAGGACATGATGCCGATCATCGCCCCCGGATATGCGCCGCCCAGGCCGGTGGTGGTCGCCTCCCAGGCGCAACCTCAGTCCCAGCAGCCCATGGAGCGGCGGGCGTGACCGACCTCGCCCGCACCCTGTTCGCCAGCGAGGCCAAGGCGGCCGATCTGAGCGCGCTTGCCGGGGACGCGGCGGTCAAGCGGATGATCCGCACTGGCGGTCTGATCATCTTCGGCTTCTTCGTCCTGATCTTCGGCTGGGGCTCGACGGCGCACCTGGACAGCGCCGTCACCACCTTTGGCGTGGTCCAGGCCGAGGGCAGCCGCAAGGTGGTGCAGCACCCCGACGGCGGCATCATCAACGCCATCCTGGTCAAGGAGGGCGATCTGGTTCAGCAGGGCCAGGTCCTGATCCGCCTCGACCCGGTCCAGGCCAACGCCGCTCTGAACATCCAGATCGCCGACGTCGACACCCTGGAGGCCTCGGTCGCGCGGCTGCAGGCGGAGGAGGCGGGCGCCGACAAGGTGGTGTTTCCAGCGGACCTGACCGCCCGCGCGGCTGATCCGCAGGTCGCCTCCATCCTGGCCACCCAGAACGAGCTGTTCCACGCGCGCCGCTCGGCCCTGGTCGGAGACGGCGGCCAGCTGGGCGAGCAGGTGATGCAGGCGCGCAGCATGGCCGATGGCTATCGCGGGCAGATGGCCGCCATCGACAAGCAGTCTTCCATGATCGCCGACGAACTGGCCGGTTTGCAAAAGCTCTACGCCGCCGGCTTCGCCACCAAGCCCCAGGTGCTGGCGGTGGAGCGCGCGGCCTCGGCGCTGGACGGCCAGAAGAAGGAATATATGGCCGACATCGATCGCGCCGGTCACGCCATGGGCCAGTACGAAAGCCAGGCCGCGCAACTGCGCCGCGACCGCGTCTCCGACGTTTCCGGCCAGCTGGAAGACGCCCGCGCCAAGCTGGCGGACGCCGAGCAGCAGAAGGCCGCCGCCCAGGCGGTGGTCGACCGCACCTCGATCCGCGCCCCGGCGACCGGCTTTGTCTTCGGCCTCACCGCCAACACCATTGGCGCGGTGATCGGTCGGGGCGAGCACATCCTGGAGATCGTGCCCAGCGACGCCGCCCCCATGGTCGAGGCCCACCTGAAGCCCGCCGATGGCGCGCGGGTGAAGAAGGGGATGGCCGTCAACCTGAAGGTCACCGCCAGCCAGGGCCGCGCCCTGCCGGTGATGAGCGGTGTGGTGAAAAGCCGCTCGGTCGACCTTCTCAGCGATGAAAAGACAGGCCAAGCCTACTATGATGTGATGATCACGGTGAATCGCGACGACATCGTCCGCGCCGGCGCCGTGCTCGATGTCGGCACGCCGGTCGAGGTGGTGGTGCCGACGGGGTCACGAACGGCGCTGCGTTATCTGTTCCAGCCGCTCATGGAGGCGTTCGCACATGGCCTCAAAGAGCCCTGACCTCGCCGCCGGGCCTTCGGCGTCCGAAATGGACGCCCTGGTCCTCTGCGGCGGCTTTGGCACCCGTCTGCGCGAAGAGACCGAGTTCCGCCCCAAGCCGATGGTGGAGATCGGCGGCCGGCCGATCCTCTGGCATATCCTGAAACACTACGGCGCCCATGGCGTCGGGCGGTTCGTGCTGTGCCTGGGCTATAAGGGCGACTTCATCCGCGACTATTTCATCCACTACCATAACCGCTCCCACGACCTTGAGGTCGACGTCGGCGGCGGCGCGGTCGAAGTCATTCCCACCGAGCGGGAAGATCATCTGGTCGGCAAGGTGGTGCTGGCCGAGACCGGCCAGGACAGCCTTACCGGCCGGCGCATCGTCAAGGCCCTGCCGCACATCCGCGGCGACACCTTTCTGGCCACCTATGGCGACGCCGTGTCTGACGTGGACATCGACGCGGTGCTCGACACCCATCGCCGGATGGGCCGGATGGCCACCGTGACCGCGGTGCGGCCGTCCTCGCGCTTCGGCGAACTGGCTATCGACGGCGGCATGATCACCAGCTTCGCCGAAAAGCCCCAGGTTGCCGAAGGCTGGATCAACGGCGGCTATTTCGTCTTCGAAAAGCGCGCCTTCGATCTGCTCGGTCCCGGCTCGAACGAGCCCCTCGAAAGCGGCGTGCTGGAAAAGCTCGCGAGCATGGGCGAGCTGGCCGTGCACGAACATCGCGGCTTCTGGCAGTGCATGGATACGGCGCGCGAGATGCAGCTGCTGAACGACATGTGGTCCTCGGGCGCCGCGCCCTGGCGGACCTGGGCCTGAGGGTGGGAGCTTGAGCGGGACGGCCGCAGCGCTCACCAAGGCCTGGAGCGGACGCAGCGTCTTCCTGACCGGCCACACCGGCTTCAAGGGTGGCTGGATGACCGCCCTGCTGCATCGGCTGGGCGCGGGCGTCACCGGCTACGCCCTGGCGCCGGAGCCGGGGCCAAATCTGTTCGAGGCGGCGCGGATCGGCGAGCTTGCGGCCACCTCCATCATCGCCGACATCCGCGACGGCGACCGGCTTAAACAAGCCATGCAGGCCGCTCAGTCCGAGGTGGTTTTCCACCTCGCCGCACAGGCCCTGGTGCGCCGAGCGCGCGCCGAGCCGGACGAGACCTTCGAGACCAATGTCATGGGCACGCTCAGGGTGCTCGAGGCGGTCCGCGCCACGCCCTCGGTCAAGGCGGTGGTCGTGGTCACCAGCGACAAGGTCTATGACAACCGCGAATGGCCCTGGCCCTATCGCGAGACCGACTTCCTGGGCGGCAAGGAGCCCTATGGCGCCAGCAAGGCGGCGTGCGAGATGGTCGTCCAGGCCTACCGCCATTCCTATTTCAGCGACCCCAGGCTGCCGGTCGCCATCGCCACCGCGCGCGCCGGCAATGTTATCGGCGGCGGCGACTGGGCGGCTGACCGGCTGGTTCCGGACGCGATGCGGGCCTTCGCCGCCAAGACGCCGCTGGTGGTGCGCAATCCCTCGGCGGTGCGCCCCTGGCAGCATGTGCTGGAGCCGGTGGCCGGCTATATCCGCCTGGCGGGCAGGTTGCTGGGTGGACTGACGGTCCCGGACGACGGCGGCTTCAACTTCGGCCCCGCGGCCGACGACGCCCGGTCCGTGAGCGTCGTCGCCGACGCCCTGGCGGACCGCTGGGGCGACGGCGCGCGCTGGGATCGCGATCCGGCCGTCCATCCCTACGAGGCGCGCCTGCTAGAGGTGGATTCCAGCCGCGCACGGTCCGTGCTCGGATGGTCGCCGGTGTGGCGGCTGGACGAGGGCCTGGCGCGGACCGTCGACTGGTATCGCCAGGTCGCCTCCGGCGCCGACGCCCGCGCCGTCACCCTGACCCAGATCGAGGATCATCTGGATGGCTGACGTGTCTCTGGTCTGCCGCTCCTGTGGGGCGCCGCTGTCGACCCTGTTCGTCGACCTCGGCATGTCGCCGATCTCCAACGCCATGCGCGCGCCGGAGCAGGCGGGTGAAGCCGAGCGCTTCTTTCCGCTGCGCACCTTCGTCTGCGGCGCCTGCAAGCTGGTGCAGATCGAAGACGTCGCCAGCCGCGAGGAGCATTTCCACGGCGACTACACCTACTTCTCCTCCTATTCGGCGTCCTGGCTGGCCCACGCCCGCGCCTATGCCGAGATGATGGCGCGTCGCTTTGATCTTGGTCCGGACAGCCTGGTGGTCGAGGTCGCCTCCAACGACGGCTATCTGCTGCAGTATTTCAAGGCGGCCGGCATTCCGGTGCAGGGGATCGATCCGGCGGACAACTGCGCCCAGGCGGCGCGGGCGCGGGGCGTGCCGACCTTGACCCGCTTCTTCGGCGCCGAACTGGCCGGCGACCTTTGCGCCGAAGGCCGCGCGGCCGACGTCATCGCCGCCAACAATGTCCTGGCCCATGTGCCGGACATCAACGACTTCGTCTCCGGCTTCAGCGGCCTGTTGAAACCCGGCGGCGTGATCACGGTGGAGTTTCCCCACCTGCTCCGGCTGATTGAAGCCAACTATTTCGACACCATCTACCACGAGCACTATTCCTACCTGTCGCTGCTGGCGGTGGAGCGCCTGTTCGCCCGCCATGGGCTTGAGGTGTTCGACCTCGAGGAACTGACCACCCATGGCGGCAGCCTGCGCATCTTCGCCGGCCATACGGTCGCCCATCCGGGGCCGTCGGCGGCCCTGGCGGCGTTCCGAGCGCGCGAAGCCGCCGCTGGCCTCGACGATCTGGCCGCCTACGCGGCCTTCGCTGACAATGTGCGGGCGACAAAGCGGACTCTGCTCGAACTTTTGATCCGTATAAAGAACGATGGCAAAACCATCGCCGCCTATGGCGCGCCGGCCAAGGGCAATACCCTGCTGAACTACTGCGGGCTCCGCACCGACTTCATCGACTATGCGGTGGACGCCAACCCGGTGAAGCAGAATATGTTCCTGCCCGGAACCGGCGTGCCGGTGTTCGCGCCGGAGCATATCTTCGAGACCCGGCCCGACTATGTCCTGATCCTGCCCTGGAACCTGAAGGACGAGATCGTCGGCCAGATGGCGGCCATCCGCGACTGGGGCGGCCGGTTCATCCTGCCCTTGCCGCATCCGGTAATACTGGAATGATCTTCGAGCCCAACCCGCTCGCCGGCGCTGTGCTCATAACGCCGGAGCCCGCCCGCGATGACCGGGGCGAGTTCGCGCGGCTGTTCTGCGCGCAGACCTTCGCTGACCGGGGCCTCGACCCGCATCTCGACCAGATCAGCTATTCCTTCAATCGCCGCAAAGGGACCCTGCGCGGCCTGCACCTGCAGCGGCCGCCGCATGGCGAGGCCAAGCTGGTGCGCGTCACCGCCGGCGCCATCTTCGACGTCATCGTCGATGTGCGTGCAGGCTCGCCCACCTTCGGCCAGTGGTATGGCGTGGAGTTGAACGCCGCCGAGCGCCGCCAGCTCTATATCCCCACAGGCTTCGCCCACGGTTTCCAGACCCTGACCGACAGCGCCGAAGTGCTCTATCTGATCTCCACCCCCTTTGCGCCCGCGTCTCAGGACGGCCTGTGCTGGAACGATCCGGCCCTGGCCATCGCCTGGCCCGACCCCAGCGCCGCCATCCTGTCCGATCGCGACCGGACTTTGAGCCTGCTCAAGGATTTCGAGCCGGTCGCATGCTGATCTTCGCGCCCACGGCCAAGATCTCGCCGCTCGCCGACATCGAGGACTCGGTGCGCGGCAGCCGGATCGAGGTCGGGGAGGGGGCGGTGATCGACGCCTTCGTCAAGGTCAAGCCGGCGGGCGGGACAGGCGATGTGCTCATCGGCGCCGGCTCGGTGATCAATTCCGGCTGCGTCATCTATACCGGCCACGGGGTGAGTATCGGCGCCAATGTGCTGATCGCCGCCAACTGCACCCTGGCGGCCACCAATCATGAATACCGCGACCCGGATCGCCTGATCCGCGACCAGGGCTTCATGCCCAGCCGTGGGGGGATCGTCATCGAGGACGATGTCTGGATCGGCGCGGGGGTGGTGCTGCTCGACGGGGCCATCGTTCGCCAGGGGTCGGTGATCGCCGCCGGCTCGGTGGTGCGCGACGAGCGCCCCGCCTATTCCATCAGCGCTGGCGCGCCGGCGAAAACGGTGGGATGGCGGCGGTGAAAGCCGCCGTCTTCGGCGCCGCCGGCTTCATCGGCCGCCACCTTGTCGAGCATCTGTCGAACGAGGGCTGGGCCGTTCGCGCCCTCATCCGTGGCGACCAGAGCTGGCGAGGCGAGGATCTCGGCCATGTCTTCTACTGCGCCGGTCTCACCGCCGACTTCCGCCAGCGCCCCTACGACGCCATCGCCGCCCACGTGAGCTTCGCGGTCGAGGTGTTGACCCAGGCGCGGTTCGACAGCTTCCTCTACACCTCCTCGACCCGGGTCTATGCCGGCGGCGCCGAAGCCATCGAGACGGCGCGTCTGTCGGCCGACCCCTCCGATCCCAGCGACCTCTACAACCTCTCCAAGCTGACCGGCGAGGCGGCCTGTCTGACGTCGCCAAACCCGGCGGTGCGGGTCGCCAGACTGTCCAATGTGTTCGGCCACGATCCCGGCTCGGACAACTTCATCAGCGCCATCGTGCGCGACGCCGTCACCACGGGAAACGTCCTGGTTCGCAGCGCGCCTCAGTCGGCGAAGGACTATATCGGCGTCGGCGACGTTTGCCGGGCGATGGAAGTCATTGCGGCGGTTGGCGGCGCGCGGCTCTATAATGTCGCCTCGGGGCGCAACACGCCTAACGCCGATGTCGTTCAGGCCCTGGTCGCCGCGACGGGATGCGCCGCCGCCTTTGAGGCTGACGCGCCGACCGTAACGTTTCCAAGCATTAACGTGACCCGATTGCGCGCTCTTGGGATGCTTGATGGGCAGTCGATCGTTGAGGCCATTCCGAACCTGGTCGATCAAATGCGACGGTATGAAGAGCGGGTGTTTGGGGCGCATTCGCGTTAACCATGTTAAGTATATAATCATTAACCATATAAATTAAACTTCAATGCATAAATCCAAATGACGGCTTTATTGTTACAAATTGAGAAATGCCGCCGACACGGGTCATTTAATGTTAATACCTAATTCCTAGGTTGAGCTTCGAGCATAGCCGTCTTGCGTCACTGTTTCCGGAAGAAGTCTGGGAGGGTGTCGGGGGCGGCGGCGGTTCTTGGGCGTGCGCCCCGATCCGTTGCTCAGGGGAAGCTTGGGGGTCAGAATGACTGCGGTAGTTGATACGCTTGGCAATGCTGGTGGCTCCGTCACCGTTTCCACGGTGGACACGCTGATCGGGGGCGCAGGCGCCGATCTCGTCACCGTAACCTCCGCACTATCGGATTCGTCGATCGACCTTGGGGCCGGCGAAGACAAGCTCACGCTCGCCACCGGCGGCAACACGGTCAGCGTCTCCAATGTCGAGACCATCATCGGTGGCGCGGGCGCGGATGTGATCACCCTCGGCGCCGCGGCCTCCAACGCCTCAATCGACCTCGGCGCCGGCGCCGACAGCCTCACCTTCGGCGCCTTCGCCAACACCGCGACGGTCTCCAATGTCGAGACGATCGTCGGCGGCGCGGGCGCAGACACCCTGACCCTGGGTTCGGCTTTGACGACGGGCATGTCCGTCGATCTGGGCAGCGGCAATGACAAGCTGACCCTGGGCGGCTTCGCCAACGCCGGCACGGTCACCAACGTCGAGACCCTCATCGGCGGCTCCGGCGCCGACACCGTTACCTTGGGTTCGGTCGCCTCCAACGTTTCCGTCGATCTGGGCGTCGGCGCCGACAAGCTGACCCTGGCCGACGGAGCCAACACCCTCACGATCGCCAACACCGAGACCATCGTTGGCGGCACGGGCGCCGACACGGTCACCCTCTCCACCGCAATGGCTGGCGGTTCGGTCGACCTCGGCGGCGGCTCCGACAAGCTGACCTTCGGCAACCTGGCCAACTCGGCCACCGTCTCCAACGTCGAGACCCTCATCGGCGGTTCCGGCGCGGACACCGTCACCCTCGGCTCAGCCCTGACCACCTCCATGACGGTCGACCTCGGCGCCGGTTCCGACAAGCTGACCCTCGGCGGCTTCACCAACACCGGCACGGTCACCAATGTTGAGACCCTCGTCGGCGGCAGCGGCGCGGACACCGTCACCCTGGGATCGCTGGCCTCGAACGCCTCCATCGACCTGGGCGCCGGTTCCGACAGCCTGACCTTCAAGGACGGCGTCAACTCCGCCACCGTCTCCAACGTCGAGAGCGTCATCGGCGGCTCCGGCGCGGAC
>Ga0302314_10012307_pt1 | contig 14827 bp, 13 predicted proteins | sample III_Palsa_N2_3_FD_200533 | JGI IMG/M metagenome (GOLD analysis project Ga0302314, IMG submission 200533) | Peat permafrost microbial communities from Stordalen Mire near Abisko, Sweden - III_Palsa_N2_3 | ecosystem: Environmental > Terrestrial > Soil > Palsa > Peat permafrost | place: Sweden... | reverse complement strand
CGCACCACGATCTTGGTGCGGCCCCGGACCTCGACGTAGTCGATGGCCCGTTTGGCGCTGTCGGGGAGGTACTTGGTCAACGACTCACGGGTCTCGTACAGGTGATTGTCCGCGTCGAACACCGGGACATCGAGCGCTCGCGTTGTCATGAGTCCTCCTCCGGGAAGCCCGAGACCCTTGGAATACCGAGAATCTACTTCCTCGGGTTGGAGAGTACCGTTACTGGCGAAGAGTCGCCATCCGCCTCCTGGCCACCGCTGACCACAGGTGTGGATGGGACTGGCGGCTACCTCCAGCGTGTGAGAATCTTGTTCTTGGTTGCGAGCAATACCTGTCACGTGCGCGGCGGGTCGTAGCTGATCTGTCAGGGGAGAACGCGGTGATCGCGCTGACCCGGGCCGAACACGTGCGTCGCCCCACCACCCGCTACGGTCTCGACGTCGACCAAGGAGAAGACCAGTGACCACGACCGACTCCGACATCTACTACGACCCCTACGACTTCGAGATCGACACCGACCCGTACCCGATCTGGCGGCGCCTGCGCGAGGAGCGCCCGCTCTACTACAACGACCGCTACGACTTCTACGCGCTGACCCGGTTCGACGACGTCGAGCGCGGTCTCATCGAGTGGAAGACGTTCAGTTCGGCCAAGGGCACACTGCTCGAGATCATCAAGAGCGGCATGGAGATCCCCTCGGGTTCGATCATCTTCGAGGACCCTCCGGGTCACAACATGCATCGCGGCCTCCTCTCCCGGGTGTTCACTCCCCGCAAGATGAACGCCATCGAACCCAAGATCCGGGAGTTCTGTGCCCGCACGCTCGACCCCAAGATGGGCAGCGACGGGTTCGACTTCATCGCCGATCTGGGGGCCCAGATGCCGATGCGGGTAATCGGGATGCTGCTCGGGATACCCGAACAGGACCAACAGGCGCTCAAGGACGTCATCGACGACGGCCTCCGCCTGCAGGAGGGCACCATGCCCAACGCCGCCGACTACGGTGCCGGACTCCAGTCCGCCAACTTCGAGGAGTACATCGACTGGCGGTCCGATCATCCGTCCGACGACCTGATGACCGAGCTTCTCCAGGCTGAATTCGAGGACGAGACGGGCACCACCCGTCGACTCAGTCGCACCGAGGTCTGCAACCTGGTGAACCTCCTGGCCGCCGCCGGCAACGAGACGACGACCCGGCTGATCGGATGGACCGGCAAGGTACTGGCCGACCACCCGGACGAGCGTCGCAAGCTGGTGGAGGACCGGAGCCTGGTGCCCAACGCCATCGAGGAGCTCCTGCGCTTCGAGCCGCCCTCCCCCACCCAGGCCCGCTACGTGATGAACGACGTCGAACTCCACGGACAGGTCGTCCCCGAGGGCAGCGTGATCCTGTTGCTCAACGGATCCGGCAACCGTGACGACCGGAAGTTCCCCGACGGTGACCGCTTCGACGTGACCCGCAAGATCGACCATCACCTGGCGTTCGGCTACGGACTGCACTTCTGCCTGGGCGCCGCCCTGGCCAGGCTCGAGGGGCGGGTCGCCCTCGACGAGGTACTCCAGCGCTTTCCCACCTGGGAGGTCGACTGGCAGAATGCCAAGCAGGCCCGGACCTCGACGGTCCGTGGCTGGGAACAGCTCCCGGTGGTCTTCAACTGAGTCGGTCTTCGACTCGATGGCGGGCACCGGCTCACATCGGCGGAACAGGTTCGTGCATGGGTGTCGATGAGGGAATGGGGTCGCTTTCATGAGGGTCGTCGTGGTCGGAGCATCGAGTGGTCTGGGTCGTTGCATCGCCATCGGCCTGGGCCAGCGCGGGGAACGGGTGGCGTTGATGGCCCGGCGCAAGGACCGCCTCCAGGACGCGGCGGCCGAGGCCGGCCCCGGCGCCCTGGCCGTCACCTGCGACGTCACCGACGAGGAATCGTGCCGTGCGGCGGTAGCCGAGGCCGTGCGTGAGCTGGGCGGGATCGACGGGCTGGTCTACGCCACCGGGATCGGTCCGCTGGTGCGGCTGGCCGACACCGATGCCGAGACCTGGCGTCGGACGTTCGACACCAACGTCATCGGTGCATCCCTCATCACCGCAGCCGCGCTCCCCCACCTGGACGCGTCACAGGGCACGGCGGCCTACCTGTCGTCGATCAGCGCCTCGCACACGCCTCCCTGGCCCGGGCTCGGCGCCTATGCCGTGAGCAAGGCCGCTCTCGACAAGCTGGTCGAGGCATGGCGGTCCGAACACCCCCAGATCGGGTTCACCCGGATCACCGTCGGCGACTGCGCCGGTGGCGAGGGAGACTCCATGACCGGATTCAACGCCGACTGGGACATGGACCTCATGGCCGAAGTGGCGCAGACCTGGGTGGCCCGCGACTATCTGGCCGGGGCGCTGCTGGAGGTGGACGAGCTGGTCCGGGTCGTCCAGAGCGTCATGCGACTGGGCTCGTCAGCGAGCATCCCCTACGTGGCCGTCGTACCCCGGCGTTCCGGGTGAGCCGGGTCGGCGTCGTCACCGGAGCGGCGCGGGGCATCGGCGCGGCGTGTGCCGCCCGCATGGTCGGTTGTGTCGATGTCCTGGTGGTCGTCGACCTCGATGCGGCGGGCACCGCCGCAGCTGCCTCACAGTTGAGCGACTCCGGTACAAAGTGCGAGCCGATCGCTGCCGACATCGCCAACCCTGGCGACGTCGCCCGCATCGCCGAAGTCGTCGGCCGTCACGGGACACTGCACCGGATGGCCCATGCCGCGGGCATCTCCCCCACCATGGCGACATGGGACCGAATGCTCGTCGTCGACCTGGTGGGGACGGCCTTGCTGGTCGACGCCGCGCTCCCGCTGGTGGGCGAGGGGACGGCCATCGTGTGCATCGCCTCCATGGCCGCGCAGCTGATTGCTTCTCGGGCCGATCCGGTGATCGACCGGATCATCGACGACCCGCTCAGCCCGACCCTCCTCGATGACTACCGCACCACCGTGGGCTCGGGCGCCGAGGACTCCGGGATGGCCTACTCGTGGGCCAAGAGAGGGGTGCGGCGACTGGTGGAACGCCAGGCCACCGCATTCGGCCGGATGGGTGCACGGATCTGCTCGGTGTCGCCGGGCACCATCGACACACCGATGGGCATCCAGGAGTTCGACGGTCAGCCGGGCATGCGCCAGCTCGAGTCGATCGCCCCCCTGGGCCGCTCGGGCCATGCCGAGGAGATCGCCTCGGTGGTCGACTTCCTCCTGTCCGACCAGGCCAGCTTCATCACCGGCACCGACGTCCTGGTCGACGGGGGTGTCTGCGCGGCAGTCGGGCAGCTGGGCTGACCGGTCGGTCCCGAGCCTTCCTACGCCGGGGTTGCGACGTCGATGACCAGCGCAGTGGACATGCCACCTCCGGCGCACATGGCCGCCACCCCGGTACCACCACCCCGACGACGGAGCTCGTGGACCATGGAGATGACCATCCGGGCCCCGGTGGCGGCGATCGGATGGCCGAGGCTGCAGCCGCTACCGAGCACGTTCACCAGCGAGTCGTCGATGCCGAGGATGCGGGTGGTGGCCACACACATGGCGGCAAACGCCTCGTTGATCTCCCACAGGTCGACGTCGGCTATTTCGATCCCGGCCCGGGCCAGGGCCTTCGGAATGGCGGCCGTCGGGGCAAGCCCGGTGTCCGCCGGCGGAACGCCGACCGACGCCCAGGCGCGGATGGTGGCGAGTGGCTCGAGGCCCAACTCCTCGGCCAGACCCCGGTCGGTGAGCACCACGGCCGCGGCGGCGTCGTTGATGCCGCCGGCGTTGCCGGCGGTGATGCTGAACCCTTCGATCTCAGGGTGCAGGGGCTTGAGCGAGGCCAGCTTCTCCATGGTGGAGTCGCGCCGCGGATGTTCGTCTACCTCGAAGACGCGCTTGTCCCCGTCGCGGTTCACCACGTCGACCGGGAAGATCTCGTCGGTGAACTTGCCGGCGTCGATGGCCGAGATGGCCCGCTGGTGGGAACGCAGCGCCCACGCGTCCATCTCCTGGCGGGTCACATCGGCAGCGATGGCCGCGTTCCAGGCCACGGTGATCGACATGTCCCGGTTCGGGGCGTCCGGCGTGTCGAGATGGCTGGGAGCGTTCCACTCCTCCCAGTCGTCGGCGCCCAGGACCCGGCGCATGGTGCGCGGCGAGGTCGAGCTCGAGTGGGCCCCGCCGGCGACCACGACCCGGTCCATGCCGGAGCGGATGGAGGCCGCGCCACCCTGGATGGCGCTGAGGCCCGACGCACAGTGCCGGTTGTGGGCCACGCCCGGCGCCTGCACCATGCCGGCCTGGATGGCCGCGTAGCGGGCGATGTCACCACCCCCGTAGAGGATCTCGCCCAGGAGGACGTCGTCCACCAGTTCCGGATCGATGCCGGAGCGGCGGACCGCTTCGGCCACGGCCAGGGTGCCCAATTCGTAGGCGTCCACGTCGAGCAGCGATCCCTTGAAGGACGTGCCGATGGCGGTCCTCGCCGTCGAGACGATCACGGCATCAGGCATCGGTTCCCTCGTTTCCCCGCCGGCCCCAGCCGGATCGGATCGTGGTGGCACGGCTCACCGTCGTGGGCTGCCGTGGGCGAGACTATTTGGCGTCGGATCTAGTTGATGTTGAAGCGAAGGGCCCCGTCGAGGCGGATGTTCTCGCCGTTGAGGTAGGGGTTGGTGACGATCGACTCGACCAGGAGGGTGAACTCCTCGGGATGGCCCATCCGCTTGGGGAAGACGATGTTCTCCGCCGGGTCCTTCTTGAGGTGGGGCAAGGCGTTCAGCATCACCGGAGTGCCCATGGTGCCGGGGGCGATGGCGCAGACCCGGATCCCCATCGGGGCCAGGTCTCTGGCCATGGGCAGGGTCATGCCCAGGATGGCCGCCTTGGCCGTCCCGTAGGCGATCTGCCCGCTCTGGCCCTCGTATCCGGCGATGGAGGCGGTATTGACGATCACCCCGCGATTTCCGTCCTCGTCGGGCTCGTTCGCACCCATGGCCGCACAGACCCAGCGGCTCATGTTGAACGTGCCGGTCGCGTTCATCTCGAGGGTCTTGACGAACGAGTCCATCGGATGCGGCGTCCCGTCGCGGCCGACGATGCGGCCCCCGCCCACCCCGCCCCCGGCCACGTTGACCAGGGCGGCGATCGGTCCGAGCGCCACCGCCTGTTCGATGGCGGCGGCCACGTCGGCGTCGTCGATGGTCGTCCCGCCCACACCGACCACACCGTCACCGAGCTCATCGGCCAGCGCGTCGGCGCGCTCCTTGTCGAGGTCGAAGACCACGACGCCGAGACCGAGTTTCTCGAAGCGGCGCACGGTGGCCGACCCGAGCCCGCCGGCACCTCCGGTGACGATGGCTGAACGTCCCTCGAGGTTCATCTGGCCGTCCCCGATGAGCAACGTCCTTCTCGGGCACCGAGCGCGAATTGCGCCCGGCAGGCGTCGGTCGGCGGCCGTCGGATCGCCTCGGCCATTCGGGAGCGTGAAACGCGGATGTGGGTCGGAGGCGGCTTGCGGCTCATGGCCGGAACGGTATTCTTTCGGACAACCAACGTCAATATCAGCGGTCGGGCTCTGCGCAGCGTCGATCGAGGGGAGCGCTATGACCGACAGGGTGACCATCGATCCGGAATCGAACATGCTCATCGACGGAAAGCTCGTCGAGGCATCCACCGGCAAGAGCTTCGACAACGTCAATCCGGCCACCGAAGAGGTGATCGGTCAGGTCGCCGACGGTTCCTCCGAGGACATGCACCGGGCCATAACAGCTGCTCGCCGGGCGTTCGACGACACGGACTGGTCGACCAACCGGGAGTTCCGCAAGCACTGCCTGAACCAGCTCCAGGACGCCCTCGAGGCCGAGAAGGAGCAGATGCGGGAGCAGCTCATCGCCGAGGTCGGTTGCCCCCGCATGCTCACCGCCGGACCACAGCTGGAGGCGCCGCTGGCCGACTCGCTGCGGTACCCGATCCGACTCATCGACGAGTTCGAATGGGAGAACAAACTCACCGACGCCACCGACTTCCGGGGGGGCACCAACACCCGGCTCATCGTGAAGGAGCCGGTCGGGGTCGTAGGGGCCATCACCCCCTGGAACTTCCCCTTCGAGGTGGTCCTGGCCAAGCTGGGCCAGTCCCTGGCCACCGGCAACACGGTGGTCCTCAAGCCGGCGCCCGACACGCCGTGGAACGCCACCCTGATCGGCCGGCTGGTGGCCGAGCAGACCGACATCCCCGCCGGCGTCCTCAACGTCGTGACCTCCTCGGACCACCTGGTCGGCGAGGAGCTCACCCTCTCGCCCGAGGTCGACCTCATCTCCTTCACCGGCTCCACCTCGGTAGGCAAGAGGATCATGGAGAAGGGTGCGGCCACCATGAAGCGGCTCTTCCTCGAGCTGGGCGGCAAGTCGGCCACCATCGTCCTCGACGACGCCGATTTCGCCTCGGCCCTGCTCGTCGGCCTGGCGGTCTGCTCCCACGCCGGCCAGGGCTGCGCCATCCCGACCCGGATGCTCCTGCCGAGGGCGCGCTATGAAGAGGGCGTCGAACTCCTGAAGAGCTACTTCGGAATGGCACCGTGGGGTGATCCCCAGCGCGAGGATGTGATCATGGGTCCGGTCATCAGCGCCAAGCAGCGCAACCGGGTGATGGGGTACATCGCCAAGGGGGTCGAGGAAGGTGCCACGCTGGCCGTGGGCGGCAGGCGACCCGAGGAGTACCCCAAGGGGTACTACATCGAGCCGACCATGTTCACCGATGTCGACAACTCCATGACCATCGCCCAGGAGGAGATCTTCGGGCCCGTCCTGGTGGTCATCCCCTTCGAGGACGACGACGATGCGGTCCGCCTGGCCAACGACAGCAGGTACGGACTGAGCGGCGGTGTGGTGTCCGCCTCGTTCGACCGGGCCATGGCCGTGGCCCGGCGGGTGCGGGCCGGCACCATGAGCGTCAACGGTGGTCTCTGGTACGGAGCCGACGTGCCCTTCGGCGGTTTCAAGGACAGCGGTGTCGGGCGGCAGAACGGTACTGCCGGATTCGACCAGTATCTGGAGATCAAGTCGTTGGCGTGGCCGAGTGCCTGACCCTTCGACGGGGTCGACCTACCGTCGGCCCTCCTCCAGGCGCATGCCGGATCGGAACCCACAGTGCAGCTGAGCCTGACCCCGGACCAGGAGTTCTTCCGCGACAACACGTCGAAGTTCCTGACCGAGCGCGCCACGCCGACAGAGATCCGCCGGCTCCGTGACGAGCCCGACGGCTACGACGACCGCTACTGGCGACAGGGTGCCGAGCTCGGGTGGACCTCGTTGCTGGTGGCCGAGGAGCACGGGGGCGGATCGATCAGCGGTGACGGTCTGGGCGACCTCGCCCTGGTGGCCGACGAGTTCGGTCGGCATGCCGCCCCGGGCCCGCTGGTGCCCACCAATGTCGTAGCGGGTGCCCTCAGCAACCTGGGGGCCGACCGCCATGGCGACCTACTCGCCGGCCTGCTCAACGGGACCTCGATCGCCTCGTGGGGTTACCTGGAGCCCCGGCCGCACCAGGGGCTCGACGACCTCGCCCTCGAGATCCGGGAAGACGGCTCCGAACTCGTGGTGAGGGGGATCAAACGCCCGGTCGAGTCGGCCGGACGGGCGAGCCACCTTCTCATCGCCGGCCGCACCGGCCGCGGGTGGACCCAGATCCTCGTCCCGACCGACACCGAGGGTATATCGGTGTGGCCCATGCGCACCGTCGATCTGACCCGCCGGTTCGCGGAGGTCGCCTTCGAGGACGTCCGGGTCCCCATAGAGGCCGCTTTCGGTGAGGTGGGAGGAGCCGCCCACCAGATCGAGCGCCAATTCCTCCAGGCGGTGGTCATGGCCAACGCCGAGACGGTCGGCGCCATGCAGACGGCATTCGCCATGACCCTCGAGTGGGCATTCGACCGGTACTCGTTCGGCCGCCCGCTCGCCTCCTACCAGGAGCTGAAGCACCGATTCGCCGACATGAAGACCTGGCTCGAGGCCGGGCACGCCATCAGCGACATGGCCGCCCAGGCCGTGAGCGCCGGATCGCCCGAGGCGACCGAGTTGGCCAGTGCGGCCAAGGCCTTCCTGGGTCAGTACGGCACCGAGCTCCTGCAGGACTGTGTGCAGATGCACGGTGGCATCGGACTGACCTTCGAGCACGACATCCACTTCTACCTCCGGCGGGTCACCCTCGACCGGACGCTGCACGGGACCCCGTCGGAGCACCGAGCGCGGATCGCGCGGATCGTGTCGGACCACGAGGACGCGGCATGAGCGATGGCGGCAGCGACCGGGGCCATGTCGCCGTGCAGGACGGCGATATGGAGGACGTGGCCAGCTTCCGGGCCCGCGCCCACACCTGGATCCGGGAGAACCTGGCGCCGGCGGCGGCCGGTGCCTCGGCCGGGGTGCTCCGGAACAACAGCACCGACGAGGAGGAGCTCGACCAGGTCGCCCACGAGCGCAGACTGCAGCGCAAACTGTTCGACGCCGGTTTCGCCGGCATCTGCTTCCCCAAGGCCTACGGGGGCCAGGGACTGAGCCCGGCCCATCAGCAGGCGTTCAACGAGGAGTTGACCGGGCACGAGTTCCCGGTGCGTCTCCAGGCACCGACCATCTCGCCGTGCGCGGCGGTGATCCTCGACTTCGGGACCGAGGAGCAGAAGCTGGCCCACCTGCCCGCCATCTTGAAGGGTGACGAACTGTGGATGCAGTTCCTGTCGGAGCCCAGCGGAGGATCGGACGTGGCCGGGGCCCAGACTTCGGCCGTGCGGGACGGCGACGAGTGGGTGCTGAACGGCTCGAAGGTGTGGACGACCGGCGCCTGGTGGTCGGACTGGGGCCTCTGCCTGGCCCGGACGAACTGGGACGTGCCGAAGCACCGCGGACTCTCGGTCTTCATGCTCCCCATCCGACAGCCGGGCGTCGAGGTCCACCGGATCGAGATGCTGAACGGGACCAAGGAGTTCTGCCAGGAGTTCATGACCGATGTCCTCGTGCCCGACTCCGACCGCATCGGCGAGATCGACGACGGTTGGACCGTCGGCATCCGCTGGATGTTCCACGAACGGATGCTCCACAACTCCCCCTTCGTCACCATCCCGGCCGGCGACGCCCATGCCGGCATCGGCGCCTCATCGGTGCTCCGCGTCGCCCGCCAGAGCGGCCGGCTCGACGACCCGAGGGTCCGCGACCTGGTGGGCGAGGCCCGGATGCTCCACCGCACGACGGAGGCACTGCAGCAACGGTTGACCGACGGGATGCGCTCCGGCGTCATGTCCGACCAGTCGGCGGCCATCGGACGGCTGTTTTCCGGGGTGGTGTCCAACCGCACCAACTCCATCGCCTTCGAGATCGCCGGCGCCGACGGTGGGGCGTGGACGGACGACGACGGTGCCATCACCGACTGCGGGTCCGACTTCCTCATGCGCCAGGTCTCCACCATCGGGGGCGGGACGACCGAGATGGCCCGGAACGTGATCAGCGAGCGGGTCCTCGGCATGCCCCGCGAACGCACGCTCGACCGGGACGTCCCCTTCCGGGACGTTCCCCGCGGCGGCCAGCCGTGATGGTCGTCGATGCACAAGTCGCCGGCGGATCGCCCGGCACTACCGTCCGTCGCCAACCCAGCGACGGAGCCACCGACACTCTGGCGGTTCCTCGCCGCCGGGGTGGAACCGAAGGGACGGGGATCGACCGATGAGCCAGGTCATGGAAGGAGTACGGGTCCTCGAGGTGGCCGAGCACACCTTCGTGCCGGCGGCCTCCGCGCTCCTGTCGGACTGGGGTGCCGAGGTCATCAAGATCGAGCACGTCGAGCGGGGTGATGCCATGCGGGGCCTCGCCTCGACCGGCCTCAACATCGTGCCCAACGACGTCCACGTCCTCCTCGAGCACTCCAACCGGGGCAAGAAGAGCCTCGCCCTGGACCTGACCACCGAAGACGGACTGGCCGTCCTCCACAAGCTGATCGCCACGTCGGATGTATTTCTCACCAACAAGCTCCCGGGCGTGCGCACCAAGCTCCACATCGACCTGGACGAGGTCCGGGCCCACAACCCGTCCATCATCTACGTCCGCGGGACGGGCCAGGGCGAGCGCGGGCCCGACGCCGACAAGGGCTCCTATGACTCGCTGGCCTTCTGGGCCCGATCGGGCGTGGCGGCCGGTGCCCAACGGCCCGAGTACGACCTGGTCCCGCCGCCCCCGGCCCCCGGGTTCGGTGACTCGATCGGGGCGATGACCATCGCCGGCGGGATCATGGGCGCCCTCTTCCACCGGGAGCGGACCGGTGAGGCGACCACCGTGGACGTGTCGCTGCTCGGTGTCGGGATGTGGGCGATGGGCCAGGCCCTGGCCCTCTCGCTCGTCCTCGACCGGCCCTGGGCGCCGCCGGCGGCGGACTCCATGGGTACCAATCCGCTGTCTCGGACCTACCAGACATCTGACGGGCGCACGCTGTGGTTCACCTGCCTGCAGGGCGCCAAGTACTGGCCGCTGCTGTGCGAATCGGTCGGTCGGCCCGACCTGGCCACGGACGCCCGATTCACCGACCATGCCTCCCTGATGGCCAACAACCGCGAGGCCGCGGCCGAACTGGAGAAGGTGTTCGCCGGGGCCACCCTGGCCGAGTGGCGCCAGCGCCTGGCTGACTTTTCGGGCCAGTGGGCTGTCCAGCAGAACACGCTCGAGGCCGCCGAGGATCCCCAGGCGGTCGCCAACGGCTATGTGCAGGACTGCGAGACCGCATCCGGTGCCCCGTTCAAGTTGGCGGCCGCCCCGGTGCAGTTCGACGGCCAACCCCCCGTCCCCGGTCGGGCCCCGACCCTCAACGAGCACGGCGATGCCATCCTCGAAGAGCTCGGCTATGACTGGGACGCCATCGTGGACCTGAAGGTCCGCGGCGTCGTCGCCTGATCCGACCATCCACCACAGATTCCCGAGAGGACACCGACATGAGCACGTTTGACGCATTCCGATTCGACGGCAAGAGGGCGCTGGTGGTCGGAGGGGCCACCGGGATGGGCGCGGCCTCGGCCGAACTGCTGCAGTCCGCCGGGGCGGACGTGGTGGTGATGGACTTCGCCGACGTCACGTTGAAGGGGGCCACCGCCATCCACGTCAACCTGGCCGAGAAGGACTCCATCGACGCCGCCGTGAAACAACTCGACGGTCCCGTGCACGCCCTGCTCTTGTGTGCGGGTGTGGCCGACGGCACCCCCGGCATCGAAAAGATCAACTTCATCGGACACCGTCACCTGATCGACCGACTCCTGGGCGACGATCTCCTCCCCCGCGGTTCGGCCATCGGCTTCATCTCGTCGGCCGCCGGGCTCGGCTGGGAGTCCAATCTCCCCCGCATCAAGGAGTACCTGGCCACCCCGGACTTCGACAGCGCTGTGGACTGGATCGCGGCCAACGGCGGCGCCGACTACATGTCGTCCAAGCAGGCCATCTGCGCCTACGTGGCCACCCAGGCCATGCCCATGTTGAAGCGCGGCATCCGGATCAACGCCACCTGCCCCGGCCCCACCGACACCCCGCTGGCCCAGGCCAACAAGGAGATGTGGCTGGGCTTCGGCGCCGACTACCGCAGCGAGGTCGGTGTCGAGACGGCGACCCCGCTGGAGCAGGCGTACCCGCTGGTGTTCCTGTGCAGCGCGGCGGCCTCGGGGATCAACGGGATCACCATGGTCACCGACTCCGGCTACTTCGCCGCCGGCGTGACCGAAGTGTTCCCACCGGCCACCGACATCGCCAACTTCCTGCTGGGTCGCCTGTCCTGACGGCGGCCGACGGCGCACCCGAGCCCTTCCATCCTGAGCTGAAGGGTACGGCCCGTTGGCTGCCGCGCGCACCCATCGGGCCGTGGACACTACGTCCCGTCCGGCTGCTGGCCGGCTTGGCCAAGCTGGCCTCGGACAAGGACGTGACCACCGAGAAGGTGGGGGCGATCTCGGTGCGGGTCCACCGGCCTGCCGGTGGTGCCATGGACTCTCCGGCCATGCTGTGGATCCACGGGGGCGGCTACGTCATGGGCTCGGCCGCCCAGGACGACGCACTCTGTCGCCACTTCGCCACAGAGCTCGGGATCGTGGTGGCCTCGGTCGAATACCGGCTGGCGCCCGAGGCCCGGTTCCCCCTCCCCCTCGACGACTGCCACGACGCCCTGGTCTGGCTGGCCGGTCGGTCCTACGTGGACGCCACCCGCATCGCGGTGGGCGGGGCCAGTGCCGGTGGTGGGCTGGCCGCCGCCACCGCCCTGTTGGCCAGAGAACGGGGCGAGGTGTCCCTGGCATTCCAACTCCTCACCTATCCCATGCTCGACGACCGCACGGCCTGTCGCACCGGGATCGACGAGCGCCACTTCCGGCTCTGGAACAACAAGTCCAACCGATTCGGCTGGCAGTCCTATACCGGCCTCGAACCCGGCTCGCCCGGGGTCCCCGGGCTGGCCGCGCCCGCCCGGTGCGACGACCTGTCCGGGCTCCCCCCGGCGTGGGTCGGGGTGGGGACACTGGACCTCTTCCACGACGAGGACCTGGACTACGCCGAGCGCCTCCAGGCGGCCGGGGTCGACTGCGCCGTCGTCGAGGTGCCGGGCGCCTTCCACGGGTTCGACCTGGTGGCCAGAGCGGCGGTGGTCAAGCAGTTCCGGGCATCGCAGGTAGCCGCACTGGCCAAAGCCTTGCACTGAGCCGGGAACCTCGGAGGTCGGCTACGTGGGCCCCTGACCGGCGCGCACCGATTGCTCGAGGAGCCCGATCACCCAGGCCAGTCCGCGGATGGCCTCGTCCGGAGCGATCCGCCAGTCGCCGACCAGACGCTCGAAGCCCTCGACGCTCCACAGGACGTCGAACAGGGCCGCCACCAGGACCCGTTGCTCCTCGGGCCACGAGTCGGCCACGCCCGCAACAGCGGTGAGGAGGGCTTCCTTCTGACGTCGGTTGGCGTCGACCAGGGTGGCGTCCAGCATCGGTCTCGGCTCCATCGGGTAGGACGCCACATGGTCCAGGATCCGGGTGGCCACCGTGGCGATGTCGTCGAGCCCCATCCCGTCGAGGTCGATGCCGGCCTCCTGCTCGAGCCGGTGCATGACGGCATCGGTGAGGCCCCGCTCGTTCCCAAAGTGCCGGTACACGGTCCGCTCGCTCACCCCGGCGCGTTCGGCCACCGCCCGCACGGTCAGCCGCTTCCAGTCACGGACCGACCCGGTATGGAGGAGTTCGGAGCCGGCGGTGACGATGCGCTCCCGCCTGTCCGCTGCCTGCTGGCGTCGTAGCGATGCATCGTAGGGGCGGCTCGGCCGGTCCGGCGCGGTCGCCCCGGGCTCGGACAGCGTGGTCACCGCTCCCCCGCCGGAGCCACGTCATCTCCGGCCCGGTCGGTCACGGCGTGGTGACCGGGAGGCTCTCCCAGCCGCGGACGGTCGAGGTCGGGGCCAGGTGGGCCTTGTCCGTCTCCACGTCCCAGGTCGGGAACCGGTTCAGTACCTCGTCGAGGGCAACCCGGCCCTCGAGCCGGGCCAGAGCGGACCCCAGGCAGAGGTGGATGCCGAAACCGAAGGTCAATGGCGGCCCGTCCTTGCGGTGGATGTCGAAGGTGTCGCCGTCGGGGAACCGGCGGTCGTCGTGGTTGGCGGCGGCCGGGATCATCTGGACGATGCTCCCCTCGGGCACGACCTGCCCGTGGAGCTCGACATCGCGTGAGGTGACCCTGGCCATATGGGGAGCGGGGGTTTCGAAGCGCAGGAGCTCTTCGATGGCTCCCGGGATCAGCGAGCGGTCCTCGACCAACTGACGGCGCTGGTCGGGATGGTCGCCGAGCACCTTGCCGGTCCAGCCGATCAGCCGGGTGGTGGTCTCGTTGCCGGCCCCGGCCACCACGGCCAGGTAGGTGAGCAACTCGTCCCGGGTGAGCCGCCGGACCGTTCCCGTCTCGTCCTCGAACTCGGCCTGGAGGAGTTCGGTCATGATGTCGTCGGACGGGTGCTCGGCCCGCCAGTCGATGTACTCCCCGAACTGCCCGCCGTCGACGAAGTTCTCGGTCACCTCCATCGGCTGCCCGGCCTCGGTGCGCAGGTTGGCGTCGGTCTTGGCACGGACCGCCTCCTGGTCCTGCTCGGGGATCCCGAGCAGCATGCCGATGACCCGCATGGGCATCTGGGCCCCCAGGTCAGCGATGAAGTCGAATCCACCGGCACCGACCAGGGGGTCGAGGCAGCGGACGCAGAACTCCCGGATCTTCGGCTCGAGCTCGGCGACCCGCCTCGGTGAGAACACCCGGGACAGCAGCCGCCGGTGCATCGTGTGCACCGGCGGGTCCTCGAAGATCAGCACCCCCGAAGGCATCTCGACGTTGGCCCGGATGAGTTCGATGATGCCGCCGCGGCCCGAGATGAACGTCTTGGCATCGAGTAGTGACTGCTCCACGTCAACGAAGCGGGTCAGCGCATAGAAGTCGTGGGGCTCGTTGTAGTAGAGCGGTGCCTGCTCACGCATCCGGCGGTAGACCGGATAGGGATCAACGTCGATCTCCACGCTGTAGGGGTCGTAGTACAGATCACTGGCGCCCTGGACCGTCATGTCGTACCTCCCGGAAGTTTCATGTCGTACTCTGACATGAAATAACGGGCCGATCAAGCGGCCGGGAACTCAGCCGAACCGTTCGGCCAGCTCCTCGCGCAGCACCCGGCGTAACAGCTTTCCGGTCTCGTTGAACGGCAGGTCGTGGCGGAACTCGATCCGCTCGGGCGTCCTCGTCGACCGCAAGGAGCTCCGCACGAAGTCGCGCAGCTCGTCCTCGTCGAC
>Ga0302314_10012306_pt1 | contig 14827 bp, 14 predicted proteins | sample III_Palsa_N2_3_FD_200533 | JGI IMG/M metagenome (GOLD analysis project Ga0302314, IMG submission 200533) | Peat permafrost microbial communities from Stordalen Mire near Abisko, Sweden - III_Palsa_N2_3 | ecosystem: Environmental > Terrestrial > Soil > Palsa > Peat permafrost | place: Sweden... | reverse complement strand
CGCATACCCAAGGTGCAGTCCGGCATCCACCATCAGGGTCTCGCCGGTGATGTGCCTGGCCGCCGGCGAGGCCAGGAACACGGCCGCGCCGGCGATATCCTCGGCGGTCGAGGCCGCCTTCAGCGGCATCGACTTGGCGACGCCCTGGCGCATGCGGTCGATCTGCTCTGCGCTCATGCCGCGCCCGAACCAGGGGGTGTCGATGAAGCCTGGGCAGACTGCGTTGACGCGGATCTTCGGAGCCAGCGCGCGGGCCAGGGAGATGGTCATGGTCAGCATCGCCCCCTTGGACGCCGCATAGGGCACCGACGAGCCGATCCCGATCACGCCCGCCACCGAAGCGGTATTTACCACCGCTCCCGGCTGCGGCGCCGCCTCCAGCAGCGATCGGGCCGCGCGGATCATCTGGAAAGCGCCGGCCACGTTCACCGCGTACAGGCGCTGGAAGTCGTCCGCGGACACCGCGTCGAGGTCGGCGTGATCGTTCGCGAACTTGGTGATTCCGGCGTTGTTGAAGAGGGCGTCGATCCGACCCAGCGGCGCCGCGGCGGCCGCGACCTTGCGGCAATCCTCGTCGGAGGCGACATCGCCCTGGGCAAGGATCGCCTGGGCTCCCTTGGCCTCGACGAGGCGGGCGGTCTCCTCGGCCTCGGTGTGGCTGGACGCGTAGTTGATCACCACCGCGGCGGCGCCGCGCTCGGCGGTGTCCACGGCGATCGCTCGTCCGAGGCCCGTGGAGGCCCCGGTCACCACCACCACCCAGCCTCCGAAATCCTGTCCGGCCATCGCGTTTCCTCCAGATGTTCGTTGTCGAGTCTTCGATAGCTCCGCCCCCGGATTTTGTCGCGTTCACCTTGCTGGAAAATCGCGGTAAGCCCGCGGGATGGATCATCCGCCCCTGTCACAACTCGGCCACGACGTCCGTGGCTTCGCGAGCCCCGCGGTGGCAGTGCTGGAACGCGTGCCCAATCCTCAGGCCGGCATGCTCTACCTGGCGCGCTTCACCGCTCCGGAATTCACCTCCCTGTGCCCGGTGACCGGCCAGCCGGATTTCGCACACCTCGTCATCGACTACGCGCCCGCCGACTGGCTGATCGAATCCAAGTCCCTGAAGCTCTACCTGGCCTCGTTCCGCAATCACGGCGCATTCCACGAGGACTGCACCCTGGCCATAGGCCGCAGGATCGTCGAGACCGCGTTGCCGGCCTGGCTGCGTATCGGCGGCTATTGGTACCCGCGCGGCGGTATCCCCATCGACGTCTTTTGGCAGACCGGTCCCGCCCCCGAAGGCCTCTGGCTCCCTGACCAGGGCGTCCCGGCGTATCGGGGGCGGTAGGCGTATTTGAATACGACGGCAGCCGTGGCCTCTTGGGTATCGCCGAGACTGTCTCGCCGCTTCCCTCAGCCCTCCCACAGGCTTGTGATCGCCGCCACGTCCGGTCGCACCCGCTCCAGCGGCGTCTCCCCAGGCGTTCCGATGTGGACGAACCCGGCGACCTTCTCCCCCTCCGCCAGCCCCAGGAGCGCCAAGGCGTCAACATCGTAGGCATACCAGTCGGTGATCCAGTTGGCGCCGTAACCCATCGCCTGCGCGGCGATCACCAGCAACGTGCATGCCGCGCCGGCCGAAAGGTGTTGTTCCCACGGCGGGATTTCGCTCGCGACAGGCCGGGAGACGACCGTGAGGCAGAGGGGAGGGGTGCGCAGCTTGGCGAGCTTGGCGACGAGCTTCGCCTTATCGGGCCGGCCGACGGCAATGCGCTCCAGCCCGTTCGCGAACGCCGCCTTTGCCTCGCCCTTAATCACCACGAACCGCCATGGGGCGAGCTTGCCGTGATCGGGAACCCGCGCGGCGATCGTCAGGAGTGTGGAGATCTGTTCGTCGCTCGGCCCCGGCGCGACCAAAGTCAGCGCCGGGGCCGACCTGCGGCGCGCCAGAAAGGCGAGGGTCTCCGGCGAGGAGACGATCGGCACGGGTTTCCCAAATATCGGCCTAAAGACTGGAGCGTGCATAGATTCCCGTAAGCCGTCATTAAAATTCCTGGTCATGCTTCACTCTAGCGTCGACTTCGCCCTGGCCCCATATCCGATTTGTGAAGGCGCGCCCGCAGGGCTGCAGGAGGGTCGGATGGTTCAGCATCTAGAGCTCGTCGACGGGGGTGCAACCCCACCTGTCTGGGCCGCCCTGAGGAATGAGGCGCAGCATATCGCCCGGGTCGAGCCGAGCCTCGCGTCCATCGTCAACGCCGTCATCCTGCGCCACAATCGTTTGTCCGATGCGCTCTCCTATCAGCTGGCCCGCAAGCTCGGCGACCAGGAACTGCGCGCGATGAGCCTGCGCGAGATCGCCGACGAGGCCTATGCCGCCGACCCGTTGATCGTCGACGCCGCGGAGGCGGACCTGCGCGCGACCTACGAGCGCGACCCGGCTTGCAAGGGCTATGTGCAGCCGCTGCTGTTCTTCAAAGGTTTTCTCGCCCTGCAGAGTTACCGCGTCGGCCACTGGCTGTGGCGCGAGGGGCGCGAGACCCTGGCCTTCTATCTGCAGAGCCGAGTGTCGGAACTGTTTCAGGTCGATATCCATCCGGGCGCGTCGATCGGTCAGGGCGCGTTCTTCGATCACGGCACCGGCATCGTGATCGGCGAGACCGCCGTCGTCGGCGATGACGTGTCGATGCTGCACGGTGTCACCCTGGGTGGCACCGGCGCGGAGCGCGGTGATCGCCATCCCAAGATCGGTGATGGCGTCCTGCTCGGAGCCGGCGCCAAGGTGCTGGGCAATATCACCATTGGCGACCACGCCAAGATCGCTTCCGGTTCGGTTGTGCTCAAGCCAGTGCCGGCCCACTGCACGGCCGCCGGCGTGCCGGCGCGCCTGATCAACTGCCAGATCTGCACGGAGCCGGCCAAGAGCATGGATCAAATGCTGGCTGGCGCGGTGTTCGACCCCGTCCTCTGAGTTTCGCCCCGATGGCGATTGTCCGGCGATTGGCTCTAGGGTCCGGCTCGGTTTTGGTTTAGGAGCGCGGCCATGAACCAGAAAGACATCGACCGCGTCCAGGCTCACCTGAAGCGGACCTTCGGCAACCCACACATCGCCGTGAAGGGCCGTCCCAAGCAGAAGGACTCGGCCGAGGTCGAGGTGAAGGGCGAATTCATCGGCGTCATCTACGAAGACGAAGACGAAGCCGGATCCTTCATGTTCGAAATGGCGATCCTCGCGGAGGACCTGGAAGGCTAGTCCTGGCGCTCGATCCATCCGTCGGACCGCCCGCTTCAAACCGGCATCTTCAATATCTCCGCGACGCTGGTGATGCGATTGGAATTGCCGGCTTGAAACCGGCGCTTGGGTTGTGGGGCTCGCGCCCAGTCTTCTAACGGCGCCCTTGGGAGAGGCCGGGGGCTCTTGCGATCGGGGCAGCCAGCGTCGACCTTGCGCGCGAAGGAGACACGCGATGACCGCGACATCCTGGAAAGGCGGAAACGGCGACTGGAGGACCGCGTCGCTGTAGACCGGTGGTGTGCCGGACGACCACCAAACCGACGCTGTCACCGGCGCGGCGGGCGGCGTCATCAGCGCCGGAACGATCGCGACCGGAGCCGGGACGATCTCCTTCGGGGGCGGCGCCCTGAACGCGAGCCACATCGTCGGCGCGCTGGATATGCCTTCGGACCAGCACTCGAGGATCTCGCGCGTCCCGGCCGCATGGCGGGTCTGGGCCGAAAGGGTGAAACCGGATACGTGCGGCGTCTTTATTCATTTCAGTCACTCCTTTGTTGAACCAGTGGAATTTGCAGCAGAAGCCTCGATAGGTTCTTGTGGCCGCGGCCGAAGGCTGTCATCTCCTCCAGCGGCGACGACCTGGGTTTTGTGGAGACCGAACTGGAGGCGCGCGGCCTGTCGCGATCGATCGCGGCCGAGGCGCCCTATCTGTCGGCGGCCGCTCTCCTCACCCGATCGGACATGGTCTCGGTGATGGGACGCCAGATCGCCCAGGAGTTCGGCCGCGTCCATGCCATCAAAGTGACGCCGCTGCCGTTCCCGCCGCCGCCGCTCAGCAGCGTCATGGTCTGGCACAGTCGCTTCGACGACCACCCGGCTCACCAATGGCTGCGTGGGGCGGTCCGCTCCGCCGCGGGCCAACTATGAACCACGGCGAGGCGCGCCTTCGCGGTCGTTCCAACGCGGCCGTTCAGGCTGGTCGGGACCGGCTCCGGCATGCGTGCAATCATCTCGGTTGAAGTCGCGCCACGCCGCTCGAGTGGCTGATGGGGATATCGATCGGAGCGCGGCCGCTGTGACATCCCAGAATTGACGGCTAATGTCCGGCGCCGACAAAACGTTCGAGGTGGCGGTGATTGGGTTCGCTTGCACGCCGGCCGCGCCTGCGCGACTTTGTGGCTCCAGTCCAGCGCTTCGACCGCCTGTTCGCCGCCAATCGCTGTGGCGATCCCGACCACGATGACGCCGATCTCGGTCGTGGTCTCCCGTCAGCCATGCAAGGGCTTGGGTCCGTGAATATGCATGTCTTCTATCGCTCTTGGCTCTTTTCTCGAATTCGATAACGTGTCACCGAAATCCCACGGAGCGATCGGCCGCGGGAGGTGAATCATGGCCAGAGATTATGACGTCATCGTCGTCGGTTCGGGCGCCGCGGGTCTGGCCGCCGCTGTCGCGGCGGCGGATGCCGGGGCCTCGGTCCTGGTCGTGGAAAGCCAGAAACGGACGGGGGGCTCGTCGCGACTGTCGGGTGGGCACTTCTATGCCGCGGGCACGTCCGTTCAAAAGGAGGCCGGCGTCATCGGCGACACCGCCGACGCCATGTTCGAGCATTACATGACGCTGGCCCAGTGGCTGGTCGACCCCGCCGTGGTGCGGCGATACTGCGACCTCTCCGCGCCGACCCTCGAATGGGCAAAGGGCCTGGGCGTGAAATATCCCAAGGAAGGTCTTTACGCGTCCGGCGTCGGTTCGACGCCGCGCGGACACGCGCCGCAAGGCGAGGGGGAAGAGGTTGTCAACGTGCTCGACCGCCATCGCGGCGACAAGGGCGTCGATGTCGTCCTGGATTCGCCGGTCACCTCGCTCATCACCGACGACGACGGCCGGGTCACCGGGGTGCGGATCGGCGAGGACGAAGCGACTTGCGGCGCCGTCATCATGGCGACCGGGGGATTCGGCAACAACCCCGAGATGATCGCGAAATACCTGCCCCAGGCGGCGGCCACCGGAGATTGGTGCTGGTATATCGGCGCGGAAGGCGCAAAGGGCGACGGCATCACGCTCGGCGAGGCTGTGGGCGGCGTCGTCGACGGCCATGATCGCGCGCTGCTGCTCGCCACGCCGGGGTTCAGCCGTGACCTCGAGGTTGCGCTGCCGCCCTGGCTCGTCATGGTGAACACACAGGGTCGGCGCTTCTGCGACGAAACGGCCCCTTACACGGTGATAGCCGGCTTGCTGAAGAAGCAGGGCGGGAATGCCTATGCCGTCTTCGACGAAGCGGCGCGCGCCGCCGCGAAGCGCAGCCCGCAATTCCAGGCCTATTGGGTCGATGAGATCCTCGAGCGGAAGGCGGAGGAAGGATTCATCTTTCGTGAAGACACCCTGGCCGCGCTCGCGGCCAAGGCCGGCATCGACGCGGAAGGGCTGGAAGGCACGGCCCGGCGCTACAATGGCGATGTCGAGGCGGGCCACGACACCGCCTTCTTCAAGAATGGGGCCATGGCGCCGATCGCGACCGCACCGTTCTATGCCGTGGAGATCAGGCCGGCCATACTGTGCTGGACGGGAACGGGGCTGCGCATCGATGCCGACACCTGCGTGATCGACAAGGCCGACAAACCCATCCGTGGGCTCTATGCCGCGGGCGAAACCGTCGGCAACCTGCACGGCGACGTCTATATCGGCGGCGGCGGCTCATACGGCCCCTGCCTCGTGTTCGGGAAGCTGGCGGGCGAAAACGCGGCGAAGTACGCGAGGGTCCTGAACGACTAGTTCCGGATCTCCATGACACCCACTCCCTGCGGCCCAGCCTGTCGCCGCAAATTCGCGGACGAGGAAATACGACCCGTGAACGAACTCTAATTCTTCGCGACACTCTCCAGCTTGTCCAACGCTGCTAGTTGAACCTCCAGCTGATCGTGCAGTGACTTGTAGACCGCCAGGCTCTGTTGCGTTGGGGGCGTGTCCGCGTCGTCGAGGTTCAGGGCGAAGGTGGCGAGACGTTCGTTGAGCATGCCTGGATAGGCGAGGTTGGCTTCCGAGCCCTTCATGTTCACCTGCATCAGCGCCTCTTCGATGAGGCTCGCCTTGGCTTGGGCCGCGGGCGACAGGGTGGCGCGCGCGGCCCGGATAGCGTTGACCGCCTTGTGCAGGCGGTCGATGTCGCGCCACACCGCGACCGCCAGGGCCGCCTTGGCCTCGATGGCGGCTTCGCTGTCCTTGACCCGCGGATCGGCGATCAGGGTCAGGGGAGCGGTCAGGGTCTGGCCGTCGGCGGTCAGTCGCACCTGATAGCGGCTGGGCGGGACCAGCGGGCCGCGCGGGGTAGGCCCGGCGTAGTAGGCGCCCGGGATCTGCGCCGGGTCGCTCATCCGCAGGTCCCACACCAGGCGGTTCATGCCGGCCTCGGCTGGGATCTTGTCGTTGGGCACCTTCTGGTCGGGCCACTCCGGCGGCTGCTGCACCTTGTCGCTCCTGGTGCTGGAAAGATGGCGGATGACTTCGCCGCGCGCGTCGAGGATCTCGACCGTGACCTCGCCGGTCGGCGCCGCCTTGAACGCGTAGTCGATGATCGCGCCCGCCGGCGGGTTCTCGCCGACCGCGCGGCGGGTGTCGACGGCGTCGGGATAGTACAGCCGCAACGCCGTCTGCGGGGTGTAAAGCACGACCGCGGCGGCGGTCCCGGCGCCGATCTGGCGCAACGGGGTGACGTCGTCGAGGATCCAGAACGAGCGGCCGTGGGTCGCCGCCACCAGGTCGTCGCCGGCGATGGCCAGGTCGTGGACCGGTGAGGCCGGCAGGTCGAGCTGCAGCGGCTGCCAGGCGGCCCCATCGTCGAACGAGATGAAGACGCCCTTTTCCGTGGCGGCGTACAGCAGGCCGCGACGCTTGGGATCCTCCCGCACCGCGTGCACTACCGCGCCGTCCGGCAGGCCGGCGGCGATCGCGGCCCAGGTCTTGCCGCCATCGCTCGTGCGCAGGGCGTAGGGGGCGATGTCGTCCAGCTTGTGCCGATCGACCGCGACATAGGCGGTGGCCGGATCGAAATGGGAGGGCTCGATCATGCTGATCTCGCTCCATTCGGGCAGGCCGGCCGGCGTGACCTTGTTCCAGTGGGCGCCGCCATCGTCGCTGACATGGATCAGTCCGTCGTCGGAACCGGCCCACAGCTGGCCGGCCTTCACCGGTGACTCGGCCAGGGCGAAGACCGTGTCGTAGTATTCGACGCTGGTGATGTCCTTGGTCAGCGGACCGCCCGACGGCCCCTGCTTGGACTTGTCGTTGCGGGTCAGATCGGGGCTGATGATCGACCAGCTATGTCCGTGGTCGGTGGTCTTCCACACGACGTCGGCGCCCCAATACAGAGTGTCAGGATCGTGCGGCGACATCATCAGCGGCGAGGTCCAGTTGAAGCGGTGCTCCAGCTCCTCCGCGCCATGGCCGGAGAAATCGCCGGGAAAGGCGCTGATGTCCTGCGACTGCTCGGAGCGCTTGTCGAAGCGGTTGATGCCGTTTTCGGAGTCGCTGTAGATGACGTTGCGTTCGCGCGGATCGGGGATCACGAAGCCGCACTCCCCGCCGCCGGCCGGATACCAGTCGCGCGGCCCGATCACGCCCTCGTCGTCGAAGCTGGCCACCGCGAGGTTGGAGTTGTCCTGCTGCGCGCCGTAGACCCAGTAGGGAAAGCCCGGGCTGACGGCCACGTGATAGAAGGCCGCCGTCGGCTGGTTCTCCTGCGTCGACCAGGTCTTGCCGCCGTCGAGCGACACGCTGGCCCCGCCATCGTTGCCGTTGATCAGGTGGTTCGGATCGGCCGGGTCGATCCACAGGGCGTGATGGTCGCCGTGGGTGGCCGAGACCAGGGCGAACGTCTTGCCGCCGTCGGTTGACTTCAGCAGGCCGGTGTTGACCGCGTAGACAGTGTCGACCGATTTCGGATCGGCGTAGATCTTGGAGAAATACCAGGCACGCTGGCGCACACGGCCGTCGTTGTTGATCAGCCGCCAGCTCTGGCCGGCGTCATCCGAGCGGTAGAGCCCCGCGTCCTTCGCTTCGATCATCGCATAGACGCGGTGTGGATCCGCGGCCGACACCGCCACGTCGATGCGCCCGAGGATGCCGCCCGGCAGGCCGTGACCCACCAGCTGCGTCCAGGTCGCGCCGCCATCGCTGGAGCGATAGAGGCCGCTGCCCGGACCTCCGCTGGAGAAATTCCACGGCTGGCGGCGCACCTGCCACATCGCTGCGTAGACGATGGCCGGATTGGTCGGATCGAAGGTCACGTCGATCGCCCCGGTGTCGGCGTCCTTGTAGAGCACGCGGGTCCAGGTCTTGCCGCCGTCGGTGGTGCGGAAGACTCCGCGCTCGCTGTTGGGACCGAACGCGTGGCCGATCGCCGCCACCAGGACGATGTCGGGATTGGTCGGATCGATGATCAGCGCGCCGATCTGGCGGCTGTCCTTGAGGCCGACATTGGTCCAGGTCTTGCCGCCGTCGACCGACTTGTGGACGCCGTCGCCCCAGGTGATGTCGCCGCGCAGGGCGCCCTCGCCGGAACCGACATAGATGACGTCATGGTTCGAGGGCGCGACGGCGACGGCGCCGATCGACAGATTGGCCTCCTTGTCGAAGATCGGCGTCCAGCTGGCCCCCGAATTGATCGTCTTCCACACCCCGCCCGCCGCCGCGCCGAAATAGAACAGGCCCGGCTCGCCCGAGACACCGGTCACCGCATCCGAGCGGCCGCCGCGATAGGGCCCGATGCCCCGCCAGTGCAGCGCCTTGAACAGCGCCGGATCGACCGGCGTCGCCGCGCCATCGGCGGCCAGGACCGAACTCGCCGTGACGGCTATCGCCGCCAGGCTCGGCATGAAGATGCGCGCCCGCCGCATAAAGCTGTTGCTGAACATGATGCCGCCGCCCTTTCGTCGTTCTTGCTTCGACTGTAGCGGAGTTTGCGTGAAAGGATATGCAGCCGCGGTCGCGGACCTTTGCTGTCGGAGGGCTTCGAACTGACCGTCAGACCACCGTCCCGAACAAATGGCCGACGCCGGCCGTGACGCCCATGGCCAGGGCGCCCCAGAACATGACCCGCAGGACCGCCGCCAGCATCGGGGCGCCGCCGGCCTTGGCGCCGAATGCGCCCAGGACACCCAGCACGATGAGCGAGATCGCGGCGATGCTGGCCACGACGATCTTCTCCGGGGCAAGCGCCGCGACCGCGAGCGGCGGGGCCGCACCCATCGCGAATGAGATCGCCGAAGCCGTCGCCGCCTGGATCGGGTTGGCCCTGGTTTCATCCGAGAGGCCAAGTTCGTCGCGGGCATGGGCCTGCAGGGCGTCCTTGTCCATCAGCGCCTTGGCGACCTGGTCGGCGAGCTCGGCGTCCAGGCCGCGCTTGCGATAGATGCCGGCCAGCTCGGCGCGCTCCGACTTCGGATCGGTCTTCAGCTCTGCCGCCTCACGCTCGAGATCCGCCTTTTCGGAGTCGGCCTGCGAGCTTACCGAGACATATTCCCCCGCCGCCATCGACATCGCCCCGGCCATCAGGGCGGCGACGCCGGCGATCATGAGGGCCGAATGACTGGTCGGCGCCGACGCGACGCCGATGATCAGGCTGGCCGTGGACAGCAGCCCGTCGTTGGCGCCCAGGACCGCCGCCCTGAGCCAGCCCAGGCGACCGACCCTGTGCCTCTCGAGATGCCTGCGCCGGGCCATCAGCGCAGGCCGGGCGAGCGGCGAGCGAGCACGGGGATCATCCGGCCGAGCAGGCCGTCGCGCCGCCAGTACTGATGCCAGAGCGCGGCGCAGGCGTGCAGCCCCGCTACCGCCAGGATGGCGTTGGCCGCCAGCGGGTGGAGGTTTTCGATCCGTTCGCGCAGGTCCTTGGTCACGAAGCCTGGTTCGGGCAGGTTGAACAGTCCAAACAGACTGTCGCCCCGGAACCATGCATTCAGCAGGCCCAGGATCACCGTCGTCACCACCAATACATAGAGCAGGCAGTGCACCAGCGTCGCGGCGACCTGTAGCAGACCCGCATCGGCGTGCGGCAACTGGCGACCCCCGCTCGCGCGCCAGCCAAGGCGCGCGACGATGACGAGCGCCAGAAGTGCGCCGAAGAGGATGTGCAACGAGCGCACATCGGTCCTCGGCCACCCCTTGGGAAACCAGTCGATGGCGTGCGCGCCCAGCCATTGACCCAGGACCAGCAGCACCGTCAGCCAGTGGAACAGAATGGTTCGTCCATCATAGGGCCGGGCGGGTTCGCTCGCTTGCCACATCGGATCACCTTCCATCGAGACTTCGCCCCAGGATAGCGTGAGCCGCGAGCGAGCGCCAAACAACTCCACCGACACGTAATTATGGCGGCAAAACAGTTTTGTTGCGAACACTCTGACATTGATGCTGTTGCTGTTCACCCGGCGAGGAGACGATCTCCCGGGTGTCGTATTCTGGCCGAGAGTCGTGGCGGTGACAGCCGTCGTGCTCTTCATTCGCCTGGATCCGAGCGCGACCGTGAACACGCCCTTCGCGACGACGAACTGAGGCGCGCCCTGTTCCGCGGGTACGCCTTACCGCCGGCCGCCGGGTGAACTCAAAGGCATGCGCGGATCAGTCCGACGCCGACCTTGTCGCCGATGCGGCTCATCACCGCGAGAGGGAGCGTCAGGCCGGAGATCACTGCGCCGCGAGCCCAGCTCTTTCGACGCCCAAGACCGGAACCGATCGCGCGCAGCGCTGCCGCGGCCGCCGGCAAGGGACGGAAGAAGATGGTGATTTCGCCGATGCGATCGTCAGGGCCCAGCCGGAAGTGGTCGACGATCTCGATCTCCTGGCCGCCGATCCGGGCGCGTGCGACCAGAAAGCCCACGTCGCCGTCGATGACTTCGCCGGCGTAGCGAAAGTCCTCGAAGACCTCGAAAATGACGCTTGTCAGCAGCCCGATCTGCTCGCGGCCCTTGAAGGCGAGCCCCTCGGTCAATGGCGAATGGAAGATGGCGTCCGGGGCGAAGGCCTCACGCACCGCGGCAATGTCGCGCGCCTCCATCGCCAGGGCCAGCGCCGAGACCACGCCCCGGCGGGACTGTTGATCCATCGTTGCCTCCATTTATGTCAGAGTGATATATTGATCCGACTTATCGGCTGTGACAAGCACGATTCATGACCAGCTTGCCCGCGCCGATGACGACACCGGACTTCGTCGTCCTCGGAATGATCTCGCTCGGCGCCGGGACCGGCTATGCGATCAAGAAACGGGTGGCGACCTCGATCCGCTTCTTCTGGACGATCTCCGAGGCGCAGATCTATCCCAGTCTGGAGCGCCTCGAGCGCGCCGGGATGGTCGCCAGCCGGCTGGCGCCCAGCGGCGGACGACGGCGGCGGGTGTTCGAGCTGACCGCGGCGGGCCGGGGCGCTTTACATGACTGGCTGGTGCTGTCCGAGCCAATGCCGTTCGAGCTGCGGGACGTCGGACTCGTCAGGCTGTTCTTCGCCGACGCGCTTTCACCCGACGAGGCTCGCACCCTGCTTGGCGCGGTAAGACGCCGTAGCGAGGCCCGCATCGCCGCCCTGCTCGCGATCCGACCGGCGGCGGCGGAAGTGTCGGAGGGAAAAGGCGACCATCCTCTCCTGACCTTGCGGATGGGCATCGCCTTTCACCGGGCGATTATCGAGGTGTGCGAGGCGTTCGAGCGCGAGACGACGCTGAACTGACCAGCAGGCGGCAGGCTCGACATGGGAGACTGCTTAGCCTGCGCGCTCGCCGCGCGCGAGGGTGACGGCCTTCTCCACCAGGGCGCCGATTGCCCCAGGACCGAGGTGAAGAGCGCGCTGCCGGCCGACCTTCCCTCGTAACGCGGGCTACCGCGCGCGAACCTCACCGCCGGATCGCCGGCTTCGCCCTCGGAAACGCCCTCCGCGTCTTGGCGACCTTTCGATTGGATTGACCTCGAAAGGGGAGGTTGTATATACGCGTGTATACCCGTGAGGCGGCGATATGCCGACTGCAAAGAGCCGAACGTTCCGAAGCGGCAACAGCGAGGCGGTCCGACTGCCGCGCGAAGTGGCGTTCGGCGTCGATACGCCTGTGACGATCGTCAAATCCGGTGACGTCGTGACGATCTATCCAACCCGCCCGCCGATCAGCGAGATGTTCGAGCGTCTCGCCACATTACCGAAACCCGGCGCGATCGAAGTGCGCGACGAGGAGCCCCTGCCGGAGCGCCCCGGCCTCTGATGGCCCCCTATCTACTGGACACCTGCATCGCCATCCATCTGCGCGACGGCGAAGAAAACATCACTCGGAAGGTGCGCGGACTGGGCGGCGCGCTCCTCTTGTCCATCGTGAGCCGCATCGAATTGGAGGGAGGCGTCTATCGCGATCCCGTGGAAATCGGTCGGCGGCGGGCGCTTCTGGACGCCATTCTGATGGGCATACCTGTTATCGCTTTTGATGACGACTGCGCCACGGCCTATGGAAGGATCCTCGAGGTTGCCGGCTATTCGCGACGCAAGATGATCGACCGGATAATCGCGGCGCAGGCGCTGGTCCATCGCGCCACGCTGGTCACCTGCAACGGCGAAGATTTCCGCGACGTGCCCGGCCTCGCTCTCCTCGAATGGTGAGATGGACGGACAGGGGCCACGACAACCTGTCTCAGGCACAATACTCCCGTCACGGCGTCAGGATCACCACGTTCATGCTCCACGGCGCCAGCGATAGCGTCGTGGGCAGGGTGAGCGCGCCATGGTCGGTCGTCACCGGCCTGGCCCACACGCCGCGCTGGGAGCGATTGTAGATCGCCTTGTCATAGGTGGACACGCTGACATCGGAGGCGCTGTTCATGCCCTTGATCGCTAGCCTGACCGGCAGGGTCTTGGTTTCGCTGAGATTGAACAGCACCACGGCCGTTCCGGAGCCATGCGTCGCCGCATAGGCGCGCACCGAGGCGTTACCGGCGTTGGTCAGGGGCAGCACGTCCTCCCCGTTGCGCGCGACGGTGGAAAACAGCTCGAAGGCCCGCGCGGTGGGCAGCAGCGTGCCCAGTGGCGTGACGGGGGCGTTGGGGCAGCCATACTCCGGCGTCCCGTCGGAAAACACCATGTACCCGCCGAAGGTCTGCCAACCATACAGCGATGCATTGAAATTGCCGTTGGCAGCGTCCGAGCAGCCGCCGTAGCCCAGCCACCAGGTGGCGCGCGAAACGCCCGCGTTCATCATCTCGCCCAGCACCTGTCCCGCGAACAGCGCCTGGGTGATCGACGTCGTCTGCTTGCCGGGGTTGCTGTAGACCGACCCCAGTTCTCCCACATAGATCGGCGTCGCGGCATGGCCCGCCGCGGAAAGGTCCGCCTTCACCGCCGTGATCTGCGCCGCGAAGTCCTGCGATGCTTCGCCGACCAGATAGCTGTCGCTCTCCGAACCCGGCGCCTGGGCATACCAGTGGTATTCGACGAAATCATACTGCGCCTGCGACAGCACGATCGGATCCCACGCCGGCGACCAGCCCGGCTGCACGACGACCCCGACCAGGGCGGTCGGATCGGCCGCCTTCATCTGCGGGTAGTAGCCGCTCGCCACCGCATTGGCGTAGGTCGTCGCGTCATGCGGCGCGGCGTGCAGATCGTATTCCCATGAGCCGTAGACCTCATTGCCCACCGTCCAGTGGCTGACCTTGTCGCCGTGAGCCAGCGCATAGGCGACCCACGCCGCCGCTTCGGCCGGATCGCCGCCGCCGTTGCAGGCCGCATTCGACCCGTAGTCGACGGTCACCGCCACGTCGGGGGCATGCGGCTTGACGATATCTGCGAAGAAATCATCGAAGCTGGCGTTGGCGTCGACATAGCCGCCGTTGCATTCGCTATTGGTCTGCCAGTGGAACGTGTCGGACGCCGACCCGCCAGGCCAGCGCAACGCCGCAATCCCGCCCGTCTTCAGCGCGGCGGCCATGCCCCCTTGAGTCTGATCGAACCAGTTGGCCATGTTCATGCCCAGGATCTGATCGGTCACCGCGATCGACGGTGACTGGCGGTCGACAGTCACATTGGCCGTCGCGGCCATGGCGGCCTGGGCCGCGAGGATGAAAACGATCGGCAGGATACGAATCAATGATTTCATCCTGGTCCCCTTGGTCTTTCATGACGTGCGGACGGGTCGGCGAATATTTGATATGGATACCCATCCCACTCAACAGGACATACGGCCGCATCCCTGCTGTTCGGGGGATACGTATCCTGTCGATGTATTCCGGCTCCCCCGCCTGTGTGCGCTGAGATAAGGCGAGGTTCCATCCATCTGCCGGGCCTCCCCCATCGACCGCGTGCAGCCATACGTACAATTTTGGCCTGGAGGGCGGAAATCGCAATTGACAATCTGTAGTGAGGGTGATGTCATCGTAAACTTGATCCTGGGGAGGAGCAAATGCGTCGTTTCTGCAAGTTCATTTCAACCGGATTCATATCAGGACTAATCTGCTGGTGCCTTGTTTGCACGGCGGTGCATGCCGACACGGCGTCAAGGTCAGGTTCAACGGCAGCTCCTCCTGCTCCCGCCGCGCCAACTACAACAGCTTCGAACCCGCCCGCCACGAAAGTGACTGGCAGCTA
>Ga0302314_10012305_pt1 | contig 14827 bp, 12 predicted proteins | sample III_Palsa_N2_3_FD_200533 | JGI IMG/M metagenome (GOLD analysis project Ga0302314, IMG submission 200533) | Peat permafrost microbial communities from Stordalen Mire near Abisko, Sweden - III_Palsa_N2_3 | ecosystem: Environmental > Terrestrial > Soil > Palsa > Peat permafrost | place: Sweden... | reverse complement strand
AATTGCAGGCGGCGCAGAAAGTGTGGCGCACCTGAGCGCCGGACCGGGGCAATGCTGGAGTGGCCCAGCAGCAAGCCCGAGAAAAACGGCCGCGCCACGCAGGACCGCCGCCTTGCTGCCGGAATGCCGAGGGAGGATGCTGCCTCCAACCGGCGCGCCGCGCGACGGGATGGCGACGAAGCCGGGCACGCCGTCGAACGGCGATGAGGAGACGCATCCATGACCAAGCAGGAATTCAGCCGCACGACCAAGCCGCCGTTCAAGGCGCGCTACGGCAACTTCATCGGCGGCCGGTGGGTAGAGCCGGTCGGCGGGCGCTATTTCGAGAACCCCTCGCCGATCAACGGGCGCGTCCTCTGCGAGATCGCGCGGTCGGATTCGAACGACATCGAGCGCGCCCTCGACGCCGCGCACGCCGCCAAGGCGGCCTGGGGCCGAACCAGCGTCGCCGAGCGGTCGAACCTGCTGGGCCGCATCGCCCAGGTGATGGAGGACAACCTCGATCTGCTCGCCAACGCCGAGACCTGGGACAACGGCAAGCCGATCCGCGAGACCACGGCGGCGGACATCCCGCTGGCCATCGACCACTTCCGCTATTTCGCCGGCTGCATCCGCGCCCAGGAAGGCGGCATCTCGGAGATCGACGAGGACACCGTCGCCTATCACTTCCATGAGCCATTGGGCGTGGTCGGCCAGATCATCCCGTGGAACTTCCCGATCCTGATGGCCTGCTGGAAGCTGGCCCCGGCGCTGGCGGCCGGCAACTGCGTGGTGCTCAAGCCCGCCGAGCAGACGCCGGCCTCGATCCTGGTGCTGATGGAACTGATCGCCGATATCCTGCCGCCGGGCGTGATCAACATCGTCAACGGCTTCGGCCTGGAAGCCGGCAAGCCGCTGGCCTCCAACCCGCGCATCGCCAAGATCGCCTTCACCGGCGAGACCACCACCGGCCGGCTGATCATGCAGTACGCCAGCCAGAACCTTATTCCCGTGACCCTGGAGCTCGGGGGCAAGTCGCCGAACATCTTCTTCGAGGATGTGACGCGTGAGGACGACGCCTTCTTCGACAAGGCCATCGAGGGCTTCGTGATGTTCGCCCTCAACCAGGGCGAGGTGTGCACGTGCCCGAGCCGGGCGCTGATCCACGAGAGCATCTACGACCGCTTCATGGAGCGGGCCCTCAAGCGCGTCGCCGACATCGTGCAGGGCGACCCGCTCGACCCGGCGACGATGATCGGCGCACAGGCCTCGTCCGAGCAGATGGAAAAGATCCTCAGCTATTTCGACATCGGCAAGCAGGAAGGCGCGCAGGTGCTGGCCGGCGGCGTGCGCAACGACCTGCCCGGCGACTTGGCCGGCGGCTTCTATATCAAGCCGACGGTGTTCAAGGGCCATAACCGCATGCGGGTGTTCCAGGAGGAGATCTTTGGGCCGGTCGTGTCGGTGACGACGTTCAAGGACGATGAGGAGGCGCTCAGCATCGCCAACGACACGCTGTACGGCCTGGGCGCCGCCGTCTGGAGCCGTGACGCCAACCGCTGCTATCGCTTCGGCCGCGCTATCCAGGCTGGGCGGGTGTGGGTGAACTGCTACCACGCCTATCCGGCCCACGCGGCGTTCGGCGGCTACAAGCAGTCGGGGATCGGGCGCGAGAACCACCGGATGATGCTCGACCACTATCAGCAGACGAAGAACATGCTGGTCAGCTACAGCGCCAATAAGCTCGGCTTCTTCTGATCGGCAGCCCAACCCATGGCTCAGCGAGTCAGCGCCACGCCGGCGGCCCTCGCCTTCATCGAGGCGCTGACCGCCGACCACGGCCCGATCCTGTTTCACCAGTCGGGCGGCTGCTGCGACGGCTCTTCGCCGATGTGCTACCCGCAGGACGACTTCATCGTCGGCGACCGCGATGTGTGCCTGGGCGTCATCGGCGGCGCCCCCGTGTACATCAGCGCCTCGCAGTTCGAAGTCTGGCGGCACACCCAGCTGATCATCGACGTGGTGCCGGGCCGCGGCGGCATGTTCTCGCTCGACAACGGGCGGGAACAGCGCTTTCTGACCCGCTCCCGTGTCCTGTCTGACGAAGACCAACGGGCGCTGGACGCCGAGCCGGCCGCCGGAGCGCTTTAGCCGGGCTTGTCGAGCAGGTCCCGTACGCGGGCGCCGAGTTGGTCGAAGGTGAAGGGTTTGGAGATCAACTGCACGCCCGGGTCGAGGCGGCCGTGGTGCACAATGGCGTCGCGGGAATAACCCGTCGTGAACAGGACTTTCAGCCTGGGCCGCATCCTGGCCGCCGCTTCCGCCAAGTCGCGGCCACTTCGCCCAGGCAGGACGACGTCGGTAAACAGCAGGTCGATGCGCTGATCCGACGCAAGGATCGCCAGGGCGCGGTCCGCGTGGGCCGCCTGAACGACATCGTAGCCGAGCTCCGAGAGGATCATCGCGCTGTAGGCGCGGACCTCGTCGTTGTCTTCGACCAGCAAGACGATCTCCCCGTCAGCGCCACGCGGCGCCGCGCCGGTTTCCTGCGCCTGCTCGGTCTTGGCGCCCCCCAGATATCGGGGAAAGTAGAGCTTGACCGTGGCGCCCCGACCTTCCTCGCTGTAGATCGTGACGTGCCCGCCGGACTGTTTGACGAAGCCATAAACCATGCTGAGGCCGAGACCCGTGCCGCGGCCGACTTCCTTGGTCGTGTAGAAAGGCTCAAAGACGCGGCCGAGCGTCTCCTTCGTCATCCCACAGCCGGTATCGCTGACGCTCACCATCGCGTACTGGCCGGGGATCACCTCCGCGTCGACGGCCGTGTAGCCCTGGTCGAGGGCGGTGTTCGACGTCTCGATCGTGAGCTTGCCCCCCTCCGGCATCGCGTCGCGCGCGTTCAGCGCAAGGTTGAGGATCGCGTTCTCCAGCTGATTCTGGTCCGCCTCCACGGTCCACAAGCGGGGCGCGAGCACGCCCTCCAGCTCGATCTGCTCCCCGAGACTGCGATGGAGCAGGTCGGTCATGTCCCTGACGAGGTGGTTGAGATCGAGTGGTTTCGGCTCGAGCGGCTGACGCCGCGAGAACGCCAGGAGGCGCTTGGTCAGGTTCGCCGCGCGCTGGGCTCCCTGCAGCGCCATGTCGGCCGCGCGATGGATGCGCGCCTCCTCCTGCGGCCTGGCCCGCCGGATGGTGTCGAGGCCGCCGATGATAACGGTAAGCAGGTTGTTGAAGTCGTGAGCGACGCCGCCGGTGAGCTGTCCCACGGCCTCCATCTTCTGGGCCTGGCGCAGCGCCTCCTCGGCCTGCGTCCGCTGAGCGACCTCGGCGGCCACACGCTCTTCGAGGCCGGCATTGAGGGCCTGCAGCTGGGCGCGCACGGCCCGCTCCTCAGTGACGTCGATAATGACGCCTGCCATCTGCCGGAGTCCGGCGTCGCCGAATTGCACCTCGCCGCGCGCGATGACGACCCGCTCGGTTGCCAGTCCCTCGACGCGATATTCGGCCTCGTAGGGCTCGCCGGTCTCGACGGAACGGCCGATCTCCGCCAACACGCGGTCCCTGTCGTCGGCGTGAACGCCGGCCATGAACGCCGACAGCGGCAGCCCCCGGGCGGCGTCTTCCAGGCGAACGCCGAACGCCTCGGCCAGCGGTCCCTGAATGGCCAGCCGATCATGGTCGGGCTGCCATTCGAAAACCGAAACCCGCCCTGTGGACAGGGCCAGCGACAGCCGGTCCTGGGTCATCAGGTAACGTTGTTCGCTCTGGAAAACCGCGCGGTTGGCCTCGCGCCGGACCTCGGCCAGCTGTATGGTGGCGTTGACCCGGGCGAGCAGTTCGCGCGCTGCAAACGGCTTGATCAGATAGTCGTCGGCGCCGGCTTCCAGTCCCTCGACCTGGGCCTCCTCCCCGGCGCGCGCCGAAAGCATGATCACCGGCGTTCCCGCCAGCCGCGGGTCCCCACGGATTTCCCGTAGCAGGCCGAACCCGTCAAGCCCGGGCATCATGACGTCGGTGAGGATGAGGTCCGGCGGGGCCTCGCGAATCGCGGCCAGGGCCGCGTCGCCGGCGGCCACCGCCGTCACCGCGTAACCCTGCGCCTCCAGCAGCCGCTGCACATAAGCTCGCATGTCGGCATTATCGTCCGCCAGCAGCACGCGCCTGCCTCGCATGGGCGACGCCCTCGCCTCGGAAGGGACGGCGCCTAGCCCTGACCTAGAGAGTTCGCCTGCGTGTTGCGGCGCTGGGGCCACGTCTGGAAGCCACCGCAGGGCTTCGTCAACGTATTCCTGCGCCCGCGACACGCCGGCGGCCATCCCCGAGATAGTCTCTGGCGAAACATGCTCGGGCGGCAGGTGGGCGCGGCCCAGCGGCAGCGTGACGGTGAAGAGTGACCCCTCGCCCGGCGAACTCTCGACCGCGATGTCGCCGCCGTGCAGCCTGACCAGTTCGTGGACCAGCGCCAGGCCGATGCCGCTGCCCTCGAAACTGCGGCCATGGGCGCCCTCGACACGGTGGAAGCGCTCGAACAGCTTCGGCAACTCGTTCTGCGGAATGCCTATGCCGGTGTCGCGGACGCTGACCACGGCTTCGCGACCGTCCGGAGAGCCGCAAACGCTCACCGCGATCTCACCTAAGAACGTGAACTTGAAGGCGTTCGAGATGAGGTTGAGGAGGATCTTCTCCCACATCTCGCGGTCGATGTAGGCCGGCTGCGGCAGCGGCTCGCACTCAAGCCTCAGGGTCAAGCCGGCCTTCTCGATCGCCGAGCGGAAGCTCGAGGCGATCTCGGCGCTGAATGGGGCGAGCTCGGTAGATTCGAAATTGGCGCGCAGCCGCCCGGCCTCGATGCGCGAGAAGTCCAGCAGGCTGTTGACCAGCCGCAGAAGCCGCGTGCCGTTGCGGTGGGCCAACTCCACCTGCGCGAGGATCTGCTCGGGGTCCGTTTCGCCGGCGAGCACATCCTCCAATGGCCCCAGCATCAATGTCAGGGGGGTACGGAATTCGTGGCTGATATTCGAGAAGAAGTTGGTCTTGGCCCGATCCAACTCCGCCAAGGCTTCAACCCGCCGCCGCTCTTCTTCGTAGGCGTCGCCGTTGGCCACGGCGGCGGCGATCTGGCCGGCGACGAGGCCGAGGAAGCCGCGGTAGCCATCGTCGAACAGCCGGAACGGGTTCAGGCCCACCACGAGCACGCCTGAGCGGCCCGTCTCGCCGGAAGGCGGAATCGGCAGGACGGCGGCACGGCTGCTCGGCGCCTCCCAAGCCCCCGTGACGGGGAATGGACCGAGACGCTCCGCCAGCGGCGTGACCAGCAGCGGTTCATGGCTGGTCAGGACTTCGGCCATCGGCCACGGCGCCGCCGCCGTGATGGCCAGGGTTTCGGGACTTCCAGCTTGGCCGGGCGCCAGACCCGTGCCCGCCGCGAGCGTCAGGACCTCGGCGTTGACGGGCGCCATATAGATGAGCGCGAACGTCAGATCGCGAGCGTTCGTGGCCAACGCCTCGACGCTGCGTTGACAGGCGACGGACCACGACCGTGCATCCACCGTCACGGCCGCCAATTCGCGGAGCAGGGTCAGCTGGCGCTCGCCGATGACGCGCTGGGTGTCGTCGGTGTTGGCGCAGATGACGCCGCCCGGAGTCCCGTCGTCGTCGGGGATCGGGCTGTAGGAGAAGGTGTAGTAGGTTTCTTCGGGGTAGCCGTTACGCTCCATGATCAGGAGCTGTTCCTCGACGTACGTCCCCTCGACACCCCCCATGGCCGTCGCCAGCATCGGACCGATGTCGCCCCAGATCTCGCTCCAGACTTCGGAGGCCGGACGGCCGAGCGCCCACGGATGCTTGCCGCCGATGATCGACTGATAGGGATCATTGTAGAGGTAGATCAAGTCCCGCCCCCACCCGATCCATATCGGTTGCCGGGATGTCAGCATGATGCGAACGGCAGTCTTCAGGCTCTGCGGCCAGCCCGCTGGCGGACCGAGCCGTGTCCTCGACCAATCGTGGGCGCGGATGAGCGCGCCCATCGCGCCCCCGCCAGCCAGGAAGTTCAGACCTGCGGCGTCGGGCGATCGGGCGTCAGCGGCGAGGTCGGTCATTGCGGGCAAGTCCCGAATCCGAAGTCGAACAAACTTGCCAGTCGCGACAATGCCCCTGCCTCTTGGCCCGGTGTTCACGCCGAAATCAAGATCACCCGCAAGTGCATCGCCCTGCGGCTTCGGATCAACTCATTAGAGCCAAGCTAGTTCCGCGTGGCCGCCAGGTATAAGCCGGCGGTACGCTGCACGGCCCGGACGCGACGCGAGGAACCGACATGGAGCTCAAGACCACCCGCTACGAGATCTGCGACCGCATCGCGACGATCACGCTCTCGCGGCCGATGCGGCGCAACGCCTGGACCGGGAGGATGCACACCGAGTACCGGTGGCTGTTGCTGCAAGCCAACGCCGATCCCTCGGTGCGGGTGATCGTGGTGACGGGCGATCCCGCAGGGAACGCCTTTTGCGCCGGCGCCGACCTTGGCGCCCTGGAGGGCCATGCGGAAAAGAGGCGTTACGACGCGGGGATCGCCGAGGACATCGCGCGGCCGGGCTACGGCGTCGATCCCGCCTTCGACGCCAGCTTCGCCTACCACTTCGGGCTGGACAAGCCGGTCATCGCCGCGATCAACGGCCCGGCGGCCGGCGTAGGCCTCGTGCTCGCCGCTTTCGCCGACCTGAGATTCGCGGCGGCAGGCGCCAAGTTCACCACGGCGCACGGGCGCTTCAACTTTCCGGCCGAGTTCGGCCTCTCGTGGGTGCTGCCCCGCATCGTCGGTCTGACCCACGCCAACGACCTGCTGCTTTCGAGCCGCGTATTCACCGTCGAAGAAGCGTTGACGATGGGGTTCGTGAACAAGGTGCTGCCGGCGGGTGGGCTCATCGAGTATGTCACCGCCTATGCGGCGCGCCTCGCGGACAGCGTGGCGCCGGGTTCGGCGCGCGAGACGAAGCACCAGATCTATCGCGACCTCACGCGGGACGCGGCGAGCGCCGTCGAGGCTGCCGAAGCCCTGCTGGAGGAAATGATCCGACACCCGGACTACGGCGAGGGCGTAAAAGCCTGGATGCAGAAACGCGCCGCCCGATGGGCGAGCCCCTAGGTCGGGGGATCTTCGAGGACGGCGCTGAGGCGCTTGAACTCCTGGTAGATCGGCCGGTCCCCCTCGCGCAGTTCGACAGCCGTATGGAACGACGAGGCGGCCAGGGCCTCCTTGGCCCGGACGATGGCCGCGGCTTCGTCCTGAGCCTCGACGAGCGTTAGGGTGGGCACGCTGTAGCGTGAATCGGTGGTGAAAAGGCTGAAGCTGCGCATCCGGCGTTCCCTGGCTAGAGCCTGATCTCTGAATCTACAACAGGATTCAGATTTCGGACAATTCCGCCCAAAGCCATCCTGCTTCAGGCGACGCGTTCGGCGCCCACGGGGCCCAGGCACAAAATACAGCCAATACGTCCGCTGGTGAAGAGCGTCGCCATCGGGATAGAGAAAGGCGCAGAGGCCTCGGGAGGCCCAGCGGCGCCTCCGACGAGATGCAATCGGGAAGCGCTCCGGCGCGGAGAAGGAGGGTTGAGACCGTGGCGCGATTGCGACCTGTCGCGCCGACGTGGCTGCTTGGATTCGGCTTCGCCCCGCTGGGCTCGTTCGGCGCCCTGCAACTCCTCACCGTGCCGCAGCTGCTGGCCGCCAGTCACGTGCCGGAGCCGCAGATCGCGGCGATCACCTCCATCAGCCTCATTCCGGGCTTCACCACCTTCCTGCTCTCTCCGCTGCTCGACTGGCGCCTGAGACGCCGTACCTATGCGATCCTCTTCTGCCTGCTCGGCGCGCTCTGCGCGGCGGGTGCGCTGGCGTGCGTCCGCGACCTGGTCATCCTGACCGTCCTGCTGGTCATCGGCAGCACGTCGACGGCGCTTTGCGTGGCGGCGGTCGGCGGCTGGTTCGGCAATCTCATCCACAAGGACGACGAAGGCGTCCTTGGCGCCTGGCTGACCGCGTTCAATGTCGGTGTCGGCGGTCTGGTGGGGGCGGTCGCCATCGATCTGCTGCGCGGCCTCCCATCGCCCTTGGGCGTCGGCCTTGCCGGCCTGACGATCACCGCCGCCCTGCCCCTCTACCTGTTGACGCCCTGCCCGCCGGCGGACGACCGGCTCGCCCACGAGAGCTTCCGCGCGTTCGCCCGCGACGTTGCAGCTTTGCTACGCCGCCCGTCGGTCGTCTGGACGCTCGTGCTGTTCCTGGCCCCGGCGGCCGCTTTCGCGCTCACCAACATCATGGGAGGCCTGGGCCGCGACTTTCACGTCCCAGAAAGCGTGGTTGCCCTGATCGGCGGCCTCGGCGTGACCGTCGCCGGGGTGGCGGGGAGCCTGACGATCCCCTTGCTCAGCCGGCGTGTGCCGCCAAGACCTCTCTACCTGCTGGTGGGCGGCGCGGGAGCGCTGTTCTCCGCGGCGCTCGTCCTGCTGCCCCATAATCCGCCGACATTCGCGCTCGCGGTCCTGGGCGAGAACACCTTCCAGGCGGCGTCGTTCTCGGTACAATACCTGATCATCTTGCGCACCATCGGCCAGAACAATCCGCTGGCGGCGACGCAGTTCAGCGTGCTCAACGCCGCCGGCAGCCTGCCGCTGAGCTACATGCAATACATCGACGGCCAGGGGTACGCGTTCGGTGGCGTCGCGGGCAGCTACCTGGCCGACGCCCTGGTCAGCGGCGGCGCCTGCGCTGTCCTGGCGCTGATGCTCGTCCTGCTGCGCCGACGCCTTCCGGCGATCTGACCCGGCGCTCCACGAGGCCTAGAAAATCCCCATCGACAGGCCGGCGGCCATGGCGGCGCCCAACTCTTCGCAGCGGGCGAGACACTCCGGGGAAATGATTTTCGGCGCGGCGATCGCTTCGGGGGTCTGGGCGTGGGTGCAGACGACGATCGGCTCGGCCACGGCCTTGAGGCGCCAACCGGCCGCGATGCGCTCAATCTGCCGCACAGCGTTCCGGCCGTCGCTGCCTGCGCAGACCATCAGGGCGTAGGGCCGCGCCTGGATGCGGTCGAGCACCGCGTAATAGGTTCGATCGAAGAAGGACTTCATGCGGCCGGACAGGGCGGCGAGCATTTCAGGCGTGGCGAAGAGGTAGCCGTCGGCGGCCATGAGGTCGTCGGACGCAGCCTGCTCGGCATGCAGCATCCGCAGCGCCACCGCCGGTTCGGACGCCGCGCCGCGTGCACCGGCCTCGGCCAGCTGGCGCGCGCCGCCGGTGACAGAGTCGAACACGATGAGGAGGGTCTTCATGACCCGTCATATCACGCCGCGGCCCGCGGCTGGCGCCGGCGGGACGGCTAACCCTCGCCGCCCTCGGGACCCCAGAAGACCACCCACGCCGTGAAATCGGGGGTGAAATCTACGAATCGGTGGTCCGCGCCCGCTTCGACGAAGATCGCGTCGTGAGGAGAAAACGGCCTTCTCTCGCCATCCTTCAGAAAATCGCCGCTGCCGGAGACGACGAAATAGAGTTCATCCTGCTTGTGCGGTGTCTGATCGTCGACGCCAGCCGGCGCATAGAGGCCGAGCTTCATGGTGCCGCGGCGAAGCGCGTACTGGAAACGCATCGAAGCGGCGGCGTCGGGCAGCGTCGCCTCGACATCCTTCAGGGAAAACAGCCACTGCGCATCGGCCATGTGTCGTTGATAGAACGGGATCGCTCCGTGAGGTAGGGCTCAACCGATGAAGATCGCGACGTTCAACGTGAATGGAGTCAACGGCCGGCTGGCGGTGCTCCTGCGGTGGCTGGCGCAATCCGCCCCGGACATCGTTTGCCTCCAGGAGCTGAAGGCGCCGCAGGACCGCTTCCCGGCGGCCGCAATCCAGGACGCGGGATACGGCGCCATCTGGCACGGGCAGAAGAGCTGGAACGGGGTGGCCATCCTGGCGAAGGGCCTCGACCCGATCGAAACCCGCCGCGAGTTGCCCGGCGATCCCGAGGACGGTCAGAGCCGATACATCGAGGCGGCCGTCCGGGGCGTGATCGTGGGCTGCCTCTACACGCCCAACGGCAATCCGGCCCCGGGCCCCAAGTTCGACTACAAGCTACGCTGGTTCGAGCGCCTTATCGCCCACGCCGCGGACCTGCTGACGCACGACGTCCCGGTGATCCTGGCCGGCGACTACAACGTCATGCCGACCGACCTCGATGTCTACAAGCCCGAGCGGTGGGTGGACGATGCGCTGTTCCGCCCCGAGGTCCGCACCGCGTTTCACACGCTGGTGGCGCAAGGGTGGAGCGACGCCCTTCGAGCACTGCACCCCGCGGAGCGCATCTACACGTTCTGGGACTATTTCCGGAACGCCTACGCCCGCGACGCCGGCCTTCGCATCGACCACCTGCTGCTGAACCCCAACCTCGCCAAGCGACTTACAGCGGCGGGCGTCGACCGCGAGGTGCGCGGTTGGGAGAAGGCCAGCGATCACGCCCCGACCTGGGTCGAACTGGCCTGACCCACCCCAGTCAGGTTGCCGGGAAGGCTACGTCGCCGCGTGTTCGTGCTCGGCGCCGACCGCATTGAGCTCAGCGATGACTTCGTCCGGCAGCGCCAGCTCGGCGGCAGCGAGGTTCTGGCGCAGGTGGGCGACGGAGGAGGTGCCGGGGATCAGCAGGATGTTCGGCGCGCGGTGAAGCAGCCACGCGAGGGCGACCTGCAAGGGCGTGGCCTCCAGCCGCGCCGCTACGCTGCTCAGCGCGGCGGACTGCAGAGGCGAGAAGCCGCCCAGCGGGAAGAACGGCACATAGGCGATCCCCTTCGCGGCCAGCTGGTCGATCAGGGCGTCGTCGTCGCGGTGAGCGAGATTGTAGTAGTTCTGCACGCAGACCACCGGCGCGATGGCCTGGGCCTCCTCGACCTGGGCCGCGGTGGCGTTGCTGAGACCCAGGTGGCGGATCAGGCCCTGGCGCCGGAGGTCAGCCAGGGCGGCGAACCGCTCGCCGATCGAGCCTTCACTGGGCGCCATGCCGGCGCCCATTACGCGAAGGTTGACGACATCGATCGTGTCGACCCCCAGGTTGCGCAGGTTGTCGTGCACCGCCTGCGTCAGCTCGGGCGGCGTCTGCGCCGGGTTCCACGACGCGTCCGCGCCGCGCTTGCCGCCGACTTTGGTGACGATGGTGAGGCCCGCCGGATAGGGATGCAGCGCCTCGCGGATCAGCTGGTTGGTCACGTAGGGACCGTAGTAGTCGCTGGTGTCGATGTGATTGACGCCGCTGGCGATCGCTTCGCGCAGCACGGCAAGGGCTTCGGCGCGGTCCTTCGGCGGACCGAACACGCCGGGGCCGGCGAGTTGCATGGCGCCGTAGCCCATGCGGCGGACGGTGCGGTCGCCCAGGGTGAAGGCGCCGGCGGCGGTGAGATCGGTCATGTGCGGGTCTCCTGATGTCAGGGCTTGGATCTGCGTTGAGGCCGATATGGGCTCGGTGGCCCTGCGCGATAATCCCTGCTAATAAGCACAGGCTGTGCGGAATGATGAACAATGGCGGCCGACCTCAACGATCTCTCCGCCTTCCTCAGTGTAGCCCGCGCCGGCGGGTTCCGCGATGGCGCGCGGGTAAGCGGCGCGTCGGCGTCCAGCCTCAGCGAGGCGGTGCGTCGGCTCGAGGCCAGGCTGGGGGTGCGGCTGCTCAATCGCACGACGCGCAGCATCGCCCCAACGGAGGCTGGCACGCGCCTGCTCGAGCGGCTGACGCCGGCTCTGGCCGAGGTCGAGGCGGCCGTCGACGTGGTCAAAGCCTTTCGCGGCCGGCCGGCCGGAACGCTCAGGCTCAACGTGCCCGGCGCCGTCGCCCGTCTGGTGCTGCCATCGATCGTACCGCCCTTCCTCAAGGCGTACCCCGACATCCGCCTGGAGGTGGCCATCGAGGAAAGCTTCGTCGACGTGCTGGCGGCGGGTTGCGACGCGGGTGTTCGCTACGACGAACGGCTCGAACAGGACATGATCGCCGTGCCGATCGGGCCCCGCGTCCAACGGTTCGCCACCGCCGCTTCGCCGGCCTACCTCGACGCCCGCGGACGACCGGAGCATCCGCGCGACCTCTTGAACCACGCCTGTCTGCGCGGACGTTTCGCAAGCGGCGCGGCGCCGCCCTGGGAATTCGAGCGTAACAGCGAGGTGGTGAGGCTAGACCCCCCCGGACCGCTGATGGTGAGACTGGGGACCGGCGTGGAGCTCATGGTGGGCGCAGCGGTCGACGGGCTGGGCGTGATTCAGGTCTTCGAGGACTGGCTGCGCCCCGCATTGGACGCCGGCGCGCTCGAGCCGGTTCTGGAGGCCTGGTGGCAGAGCTTCTCCGGACCCTTCCTCTACTACCCTGGCCGCCGCCACCTCCCTGCCCCACTGCGGGCCTTCGTCGATTTCATCAAACGCTGACGCGCCGCAGACCGGACCGCTGGCGCCTGATTCAGGGGCCGACGTCGACGTCCGGCTCGTCGCGATGGGCCGCCGCTTGGGCCGGACCGAGTCCGAGGGCCGTCGCCAGCTTGTCGTTCCAGCCGTAGGTATCCGGCGCGAAGGTGATCTGGCCGGCCTCGTCGGCAAAAGCGGTGTGGTAGAGAAGGCGAACGGGGATGGCTTCGCCGATGTCGACCGAGCCGGTCTTGCCCGACGCCAGCGCCTTGTTGAACGCATCGAGCCGGCCGTTCTGCTGCGCAATCAGGCGGGCCAGGCCAACGGCGTTCTGAACGCGCACGCAGCCATGGCTCTTGTGACGCTCCGGCAGGGCGAAAAGCGATTTGCTGGGCGTGTCGTGGAGATAGATCTCGTAGGGGTCGTCAACGTCGAACTTCACGCTACCCAGGGAGTTATGCGGCCCGGGCCGCTGCACCACCCTGCCGTTCACCACATGCATCTGCTCGCGCCGCATGTAGCCGCGGCCCTTGGTGAAGATCTCGCGGCGGGCGATGTCCATTGGCACGCGCCACGGCGGATTGGCGACCAGCCGGTGGAACGATCCCTGGATGCTGGGGGTCTCGTGGCCGATCTTGCCGCACACCATGCGGGCGGCCCAGGGGTCGGTTCCGGACCTCAGGTAGACGACGGTGCAGCTGGCGGTGTTCACATCGATGCGCGTCGCCGCCGGCGAGCGGTTGAGCCAGCGCCGGCGCTCCAGGTTGGCCGCCAGCTGCCGCGCCCGGTAGCCGCGCGACAAACCGGCGGTGGTGGGAGGAGCCGGCGCTGAGGCTGCCTGCTCGGGCGCCGCGTTTGGTATCGGGCTTTGGACCGTCGCCTCCTGACTAGGAGCGGCGCCCTGGGCCGGCGCGCTTTGCGCTGGGGACACACTCTGCTCCGGCTGCGCCGGGGGCGACGGGCTTTGGCTTGGCGCCGCTTCCGGTGGAGGACTTTGGGCCGGAGTCGCTGGGACGGGCGCGCTCGGTTCGGCCGGAGTTTGGCATCGCGCCACCGGGTCCTTGATGAAGGCTGCGACATCGGCCGCGGCCAAGTACGCCGCCGACAGGGCCTGATACTCGGAATCGGACGGGGGCAGCGAGGTGAGCCAACGGGGGACGTCGGCCTTGGCGAGGGCCTGCTCGAGACCGGCCGCCAGGTCGATCCGGTTCGGCTCGAGTGTGAAGACCTTTTCGATCCTTCTGGGGTCGACGAAGCCGAACGCCAGGGCGCGAGCGTAGCGGAACGCGGCCAACGTCAGGGCAAGGTCCTGCTGGTCGGGATCGTCGCCGGACGTCCGTTTGACCGCGAAGGCGGCCGGGTTCAGCCCGTGCCGCCGCGCATCGGCGAAGCTGTTCGTCAAGGCCTTCGCCTGAGCCGGCGTCCATGCGGACTTCCCGCCTCTCCGTTGATAGAAGAGCCGAGCGTCCGGGTCGGAGACCCCGCCGCCGACCTGTAGCGGACCGGGCGGCGCGGCGACCGCAGGGGGCGCGCCGCCCGCGGCGGCGGCGTCCCGCGGGTTGGATGTCTGGGCGTCACAACCGGCGCCCAGGATCGCCCAGGCGGTAAGGCTCAACGATTGACGGCGGCTTAGAAGTCGGGGAGACGACAAGAATGACACCTTTGAGCAACGGAGCGGCCGCTGACGACTTCGAGCTGCGACGAGATAGCGCAACCTGCGGTTAACGCCTCTCTGGTATCCACTCCTGACGACTCAGACCAGCGTCGCGGTCCTGCCGCGGGGCTTCCAGACACAGGGTTTCCCAACGACTGGCATGTCCGAATCCTCCTCCCTCCTCCGACGCCGTTTCCTGCAGACGGCTGCCGTTTCCCTCGGCCTCGGCGCCGTCGTCCGCCCGTCGCTGGCCGGCGCCTTCCTGCCGCGAGCCTATATCCCCCCGCTGGCGGACAGCCCCGACCTCGAGATCGCCATCGCGGCGCGGAGCGGTCTGGAACGCGCCGGCGCGCGCGTGGCCTACCGCGACGTGGTCGCCGTGGCCGACTTCCGCGAGGCCTCGCGCACGCCGCGCCTTCACCTGGTCGACATGACCAGCGGACGGGTCGAGAGCCTGCTGGTGGCCCATGGGCGCGGATCGGACCCCGAGCATACCGGCTGGCTCAGCCGGTTCTCCAACGACCCCGGATCCGAGGCCACGTCCGAGGGGAGTTACGTCACAGGGGACTACTACGTCGGACAGCACGGGCGTTCGATGCGTTTGATCGGCCTCGATCCCACCAACAGCAACGCCGAGTCGCGGGCCATCGTGGTCCACGCGGCGTGGTATGTGGCGCCGGAGATGATCCAGACGCGCGGCATGCTCGGCCGCAGTGAAGGCTGCTTCGCGGTCAGCGATTCCGACCTGCCCACCATGCTCGAGTGTCTC
>Ga0302314_10012304_pt1 | contig 14827 bp, 13 predicted proteins | sample III_Palsa_N2_3_FD_200533 | JGI IMG/M metagenome (GOLD analysis project Ga0302314, IMG submission 200533) | Peat permafrost microbial communities from Stordalen Mire near Abisko, Sweden - III_Palsa_N2_3 | ecosystem: Environmental > Terrestrial > Soil > Palsa > Peat permafrost | place: Sweden... | reverse complement strand
GCGACCACGGGCTGGCCGTCGATGGTGCCGCGGATCACGCCGTAGTGGCTGCCGAAGACCGCGCTGAGCACGACCAGGGTCGGATGATCGCAGGGCAGGGTGACCGGCATCCTAGGGTCCGTGCGCTGGGCGGGGGCTGGCGGTCGCCGAGGTCGCCGCGGACGTTGCGTGCACGCCCTCGACCGCGCCGAGCAGGGTCGGATCGATGGCGGCGATGGCTCCCCGGACGGAACCGGTGGCGGCGCGCTCGACACCGCTGCGCGCGAGCGCGGCCTGCCCAGGCGCCTGCAGCTGGCGCAGGACGGCGTAGGCGCCGATCGCCTGCGCCTGGGCGATGGTGCCGAGCTCCTGATTCACGCTCCCCAGCTCATAGGTGATGATCACCAGGCACGCCAGACCCAGCGCCGCACAGCCGTGCACGCACTGCCGGCTGCCCGCGCAGTGCCACAGGCGTCGCAGACCCTGCATGGGCACGCCTGCGAGCCGCCGTGCCAGCTCCCGCCCGGAGAGCGAGCTCATGGGATCTCCCGCGCCGCATCGTAGACCAGCAGCGGTGGCGGTGCGTCCGGAGCTCCCGGCGCACCCAGGGTGCCAGCGCGCAGGCGCTGCTGCGCCTGCTCCTGCAGCAGCACCGCCGAGCGCGCATTCACCAGGCGTTCCTCATCACCATCACCATCACCATCACCATCATCGGCGAGGGACAGACCACGCAGCACCGCATCGAGGTTGTGCGCAAGCGCCCGCAGCGCTGCGGCAGCCTGCGACGTTGCAGCGCTCGGCGGCCCGCCTTTGCCCTGCGACCGGGACAGCGCCTGGAGCAGGTCCGTCAGTTGCAGCAGGTGCGCGGTCACGCAGGAGGCCACGTCGTCCAGGTCTGGCGCGTGGGGCGGTTCCCACAGCGGCAGGACCTCGCCATGCTCGGCCAGGAAGCTGCGCGCGGCGATGGCCATCAGCGTCCCGCCGTGCGGCCCGTCGGCGCTGACCCCGGCCACACCCAGGGGCGGCAGTTCCTGCAGGCTGATGCCCGGGCCAGGCAGCGGCTGCGGCAGCGGTGTGACCAGTCCGGCGATCGCCACCCGCGGACAGGCCTCGCTGCAGGCGCTGCCGAGCACGATCAGCAGCAGCAATAGGCAGGACGTGAGGCGGCTAGGATCAGTTGGCAGGCGCATGGCGCTCCTCGCTGCGGGTCGTCGGATCAGGACGTGACCGTGGCGCCACGGCGAGCTGGGCTGGCACCGCTACGGGCGGTTGGGCCAGCTGCGCCAGATCGCGCACCAGCTGGGCGCGCAGCTGGGCCAGGCGCGCGTCATGCCTGGCGCGCAGCTGCGCCCAGTCACGGCCCTGCGCCTGGCTCAGGGCCAATTGGTAATCGATCGGCTTCCCGCTGGCCGCGGCGCGGGTCATGGCCTGGGTCTCGAGCAGGTTCGCAAGCGTCCGCTCATCGGCCGCATCGAGTGCGGCTGCATGCCGGTCGGCCGCCTCGGCCAACGCCAGGCTTTGGCGCGCGCGGTCCGCATCCCGGCGCTCGGCGCGGGAGGTCGCGCCGAGATCCGGTGGCGGCGCCGGCTGCACCGCCGGGCTGACCGCTGAGGGTGCGTGCGGGGTGCGCAGTGCGGGCCGTGGCGCAGGCGCTGGACGCGGGAGCGGTGGCGCTTGCAGCTGCTGGATGAGCGCGGCGGTCGAGCCCGCGAGCGCGCACAGCGCCTGATCCAGCGCATGCATGCGCAGCAGCTGCCGATCGGCCTCCTCCACGGCCAGCGCCGTCCCGGTCGCGCGCCGCCACGCCCGCGGCTCGACCACCTCCAGCTCCTGGCCACCAGTCAGCACGATGGCGCCTCCGGCGGCGCGCGCCTGCGGCACCGTGGCGACGACCAGCACCGGCGCGTCGGGCCCTGGCGTACCGGTGGCCAGGAAGACGGCGCGCTGGGCACTGGTCAGGGGCAGCGCGGCCTCGTCGGTGCGCTCGCCGCAGCCCGAGGCCAGGGCGGCGCTGAGCATGAGCACGACCGGCAGCACGGTGCAGCGCATCAGCTCACCCCTTTCGCGCGGGCCTCACCCGCGCTGAAGCCGTTGGGCCAGCGCTCGGCGCAGGCGCGCAGCGCCAGGTCGAGCGCGACATCGGCATGATGCCCCGCCGCGCGCAGCTCGTTGCGGGCGCGATCGCGCTGTTTGACGTCTTCCGGCGCGGTGGTGAAGATCCAGTAGGCGTAGGGCGTGGGGACGAAGCGCGCCACCTCGCTGATGCCCTGGTTGGGGATGTCGATCAGCGCTTCCGAGAACAGGCCCTTGGCCGAGACCACCGAATACATCAGGCCCTGCTGCTCGGCGCTCCACGACAGCAGCCGGTCGAGTTCCGCGATCACATCCGGCGGCTGGCGCAGCAGCACGCGGTGCTGCGCGCCGCTGAGCACGACCCGTCCCTGCTCACTCGCGGTGAAATCCCGCACCAGCTGCGAGATGCAGATGATCGCGGTGTTGTGCTTGCGCAGCGTGCGCAGTCCCGTGATCACCAGCTCCGCGACCATCGGCACCGCCAACAGCGCCCAGAACTCGTCGAGGATGATGTACTTCACATAGGAGCGCGGCCCGCCGTCGGGGCGGCTCTCGCCCTGGCAGTAGAGGATCAGCATCTGCAACAACGTCCCGACCACCGCCGCGACCAGGTGCTCGCCGGCGCTGGAGAGCTCCTGCAGCTCGAAGGTCACTAGCTTGCGGTCGGTGAGGTCGAACTGCGTCTCGCCATCGAAGAAGCCGGCCAGCGCGCCGGTGCCGTGGTAGGCGCTCAGGCGGCTCTGGATCGGCCCGGCGCGCTCCTGGTCGGGATGCGCAGCGAGCTCGCGGATGAAGTCGCTGAAGTAGACCTCGAACTGCAGCCGCACACTGCCCGGCACGGTGTCGAAGTACGCCACCGGATCGAGTTCCGCCAACCGTGCGGCGAGCAGGTCATCGAGCACCTCGCGACTCGCACGGGGGTGGCTCGCGGCCAGCTCGCCTTCGAGACGCTCCCGGCACCGCGTGCGATACGCCTCCGGCAGGCGCACCACCACCCCCGCATCGTGCAGGTCCTGCACATCGTCGCGCCGCGCCGCCTCCAGGACCAGGCAGTCGCGCAGCGGCGTGAAGGCGAAGCCGTCGATGGCCAGGGTGCGCTCCTGGGTGGCATTGAGGTAGAGTACGCAGGCCTGGCGGCGCGGTCCCTGCTGCGGGGCGTCGGGATCCAAGGCGAGATGGTCCTCGAGCAGGAAACCCCGGCTGGTCAGCCAGGCGGCCGTCTCCTGGTTGATCGACCGGCTGTCGGAGAAGACCTCGTCGAGCTCGCGGACGCGCCCACCCGCGCTTCCTGCCAAGGCCTCCGACGCGGCGGAGGCCGCAGAGGCGGTGCGCGCCTGGCCGTCGCCTGCCTGGCAGCGGCCATGCAGGTAGGCGCGCGTGTAGATCTCGAACTCCGGGGTGCGGCCGGTGTCGCGCGTCTTCAGCTGCTCGATGGCGGCTCGCTGCAGCTCATCGAGCGGCTCGATGACCAGGCGCTTGCGCAGCCGGTCGATCCAGGTGCCGCGCGGATAGGCCGTGATGAGGTCGGCATAGTGCAGCCAGGTCGTGGCCAGCTGCTTGCGGGTGAAGGCCCGCGTGATGCAGGCATCGACGATGCCCAGCTGTTCGCTGGTCAGACGGTCGGAGGCGACCTGGCTGGCGAGGTGGGCGATGAACTTGCGCAGGAAGGCCGCCGAGGAGCCGAGCGTGCCGGCGAAGGCGTTGATGCAGGTCTTGGCGGTCAGTCCGAGATTGTGGTAGGCGCCGGCCTGGCCGAGGATGCTGGTCGCGGTGGCGTAGCTGCGCCCCTTGTCGATGGCGAAGACCTGCGACTGGGGCCTGCGCCCGAGGGAGAAGATCAGGTAGTTGGTGAAGAACGACTTGCCGGAGCCCGATTCGCCGCAGATCACCATGTGCGCCGCGGTCGGACTGTCGAAGGGATCGAGGAAGAACGGCTCGCCCAGGCGATTGTGCAGCAGCATGCCCGCGCGCTTGGTGCCGCGCGAGAGCATGAACAGCGGCATGAAATCCGCGAGCCCGCGGTCCGGCAGGATGAACAGCCGCCGCGCCTCGGGGATGGTCGGGCTGAAGCCGAAGGGCAGGGCCTGGAACAGCGCCGAGGGCGCATAGTGGTTCTCGATGCGGCAGTCCACGCCGATGTCGGCGGCCTTGTCGCGGATCTTCTCGGCCCGCTCCTGGGCCTCGCGCTCGCTGCGCGCCCGCACCACCAGCGTCAGCTGGGTGTCGAACATGCGCCGCCGGTCGGTTTCGAGGTAGAAGCTGGCCAGGTCGCAATCGGTCAGCAGCTGGTCGACCTTGGCCGGGATCGCGAAGCCGCCTTTGACGAAGGTGGTGCGCTTCTCGATGAAGGTGCGCATGTCGGCCAGCGGCTTGCAGTGCCCGGAGATGGTCACGAAGCCGTCGCCGATGAAGTCCAGGAGGGTGAAGAAGCCCAGCGCCTGGTTGGGCAGGGTCAGCGTTCCCGGGGAGGTCGCGCGCGGCACCCCGGACATGCTCAACGTCTTGAAGACCCAGCGGTCGGACAGCACCGAGCCCGAGGCGCACTCCACCGCGACATCCCCGATCGGCAGCTGGGTGGCGATCTGCTGGCTGGGATCCCAGTGCGCGCGCTGGGTCAGCGCCGCGTCCGGCCACAGCATCATGCGCATCAGCCCGATCAGCTCATCCGGCTCCAGGCGCCGGCTCGGCAGGTGGTTGGTGCGCAGCGTGCCCTCCAGGCGCCGGGCGCATTCCTGCAGACGCTTGGCCAGGCGTGATCGCATCCCGAGGTAGCGCTCCTCGGCCCGTCCGCGCTGCACCGTGCGGCCCCGACGCTGGTGCGGCAGGCGGTCCCAGAGCGTGGCCAGGAAGTCGCTGACGCTCGCCCTGGCGCCGCCGACCTGGGCGTCCGGCCGCAGGATGATCAGCAGCAGGATGCGGTAGCGCTTGGTCTTGAAGCCGCCCTCCCCGAACTGGAAGGCGAAGAGCGGACTGGCCACCGAGCGGCGGAACTGGTCCGCGACCATGCGCTCATGGGTGCTGAGCACCGGATGCGGATCCCCGCCCTGGGCCTGGAATGCCGCCAGCTCCGCATCGACGTTCATCGCCGGCACGATCAGGGTCTGCACCAGGGCGTGCTCCGGCAGGCGCGACAGCGCGGTGGCCACCGCATCGCTGTAGGTGGTCAGCTCGTCGTCGCTCAGCACGCTCGCCGCCAAGGGCGTGATCTCCAGCGCCACCCCGAGCGAGAGATCCGCCAGGGTAAAGAGCTGGTCGGTGGGATCGTAGGAGGCGCACATCAGGTAATTGGATACCGACTGGCGCGTGGTGACGCGGTTGACCAGGTCGACCCGGGACACGCGGGCGGGATGTCGGGACAGGGCCATCGCTGCCTCAGGGATCGGTCGGTGGAGTGGGAGAGGAGGCGCCGTCGGCGCCTGGGCTGGAAACGGCGCCGCCGCTGATCGCCTGGCCTGGCACGGGCGGGGTCGGCGCCGCGGTCGTGGCGGTGGCGTGCTGCTGCAGCTGTGAGGCGCGCAGCCGTTCCTGTGCTGCGGCCATGGCCTTCTGCACCTCCTGCAGGTTCACCGAGCCATTGGCCTGCAGGTAGGGTGAGGCGCCGCTGGCGGAGCTGGTGACCGCCGCGCCGCTGGCCGGGTAGATGACGGTGGTGCGGGTGGTCGGCTGGTCGGCGGTCGGTCGCCACGGCAGGGGCCCAGTGAGTCCCGCACCTGCGACGCCGATCCCGGCATCCCCAGCCCCTGATGGGCCATCGCCGCCGGCCTCGCCGGCCGTGGCGCGATAGGCACTGCGGTCGATCACCAGCTGCCCCTGGTCATCCAGATGCAGGCTGTTCAGGCTGGAGAGCCGCAGCGCGTCGTCCTGCATCGCATCGGTGACCCCCCATGAGAAGGGCGTGATCACGCGCGCAATCCAGACCCCATTGCGCCACGCCAGGCCATCACGGCTGACGCGCGGAAAGCAGTAGAAGAGGATCACGTGCGGCGGGGTGACCAGCGGGATCACCGGCCGGGGTGGCTGGAATGGCACCACTCCCACGGCATCCATGGCTGGCGTCGCCCCGCTGGCGCTGCCGCCGGCGGCAACCTCCTGGGTCACGGTATCGATCGAGCCCGGTGCCACGCTGTTGGACACGTCCTCCGGTCGCGGATCGCAGCCGGTGAGCACCCACAGCAGGCCGATGGTCGCTAATCCGATTGTGGCTGATCCGACGCGCATCCCTGCCAGTCTGCCAGGTGGCATCGAGAACGGAAACATGGCATGGTGCAGCTGTCGCGCTTCCCATCCGCGACGCTCTTCGCCTGAGTGAGCTGAGTCCCATGAATACTCGGCGCGCGTCGGCCCATGCTCGGACGTTGAGACATCACGGTGCTCCGGCGCCATCGCGTGGCTGCGGGCGCGGTGCTTGCTGACCAAGGCCGGGCGTTGGCGAGAAATGGTGAGCAATGGCGAGCAACAGCGTGCGATGGCACGGCAAAGCCGTGAAGGAATGAACCGCTCATCGACAGGTCTAGGGAGCGAATCCTCCGTCCGCAGACGTCAGCTCACTCCATTCGCCTTCCGGTACGGTGATCTCGACCGATTCGAGCAGCACGACGCTGACACTCTGGCCATTGACCGCGGACACCGAGGGATGCACCTGATTGAGCACCGCCTGCACGTAATCCGACATGATGCCAAAGCCCCCGGAAACCGCACCGTATCCAGCCTGCTGCAGCTGGCTTCCCTCGCTCGCCGCGACCGTCGCCTGCCCGGCAGCGCCGACAATGGTCGTGCTCGTGCCCGCCTTCAGCGTGTCGGCCGCGCCCTTGAAGCCGCCCGCGATCACCGCCATGGGCAAAACCTTGTCGGCATTCCAGTGATAGACGCCCAAAGCGCCGAACTGGCCGGTCAGGTTGTCGGCGACGTAGCCGTGGATCTCGCAATCCAGCTCCCGCCCGCTCGGGAAGACGTAGCTGAGCTCCTTGAGATCGATGGCGACGCGCTGCGGTCCCGCCAGGGCATTGGCCACCCCCGAGACCCGGCAGCCCCGCATCACGATGCGGCTGTCCGCCGGCCCGTTCCAGACCAGGTCCAGCTGCAGCATGACCGGGACATTCGCGCGCCCGCCGATCTCGGCATCCACCCCGGTCTGCAGGTGCGCATCGCCATAGGTGTTGGCCGGCAGCACGATGTGGCGTGCGCGCGCGGTGATGGTCGTGCCGCCGACCAGCGGACCGCTCGGCGCGGTCGGCAGCATGGTCGGTGCCGCCCACAGCGCCCGCGCCTGCGGCCCGGAGTGCGCCAGGGCCGTAGGCCCGCCGCTGGCGCGGCCGTGCAGCAGGCCCAGGCCCTCGGCGGTCAGCGCCGTGGCCCAGCCATCGATGCGCGCTGGCGTGTAGGGCGGCGTGACCATGCCCTGGGCACGCGAGCGCATCTGGTCCAGCACGTTCTGCGCCTGCACCGGATCACTCCCGGTCTGCTCGGCGCGCAGCCGCGGCAGGACCCGCGCCAGCACCACCGCACGCACCAGGTCCTGCTCGACCTGCGGCTCGGCCTGGGCGCAGACCGCGGCGACGCGCTCGGCGATCTGCTCGCCGGTGATCGGTGGCAGCCGCTCCAGGAGCTGGCCGAGTGCCACGGGAATGATCGCCACCGCCTCCTGGACCAGGGCCGTGCCGCCCCCCGCCTCCTCGCTCATCGCCGCAGCGTAGCGCGGGATGACGTCGTCCATGATCACGTGGCTGAGCTGACTCTCGCTGAGAAACTGGGTTGCGTACGCCACCAGGTCGCGGCGCACCAGCTCCTCGACCGCGGCGCAGGGCATCACCCGGTCATCATGCTCGGCTACGGAAAGCGGAATCAGCAGGCGCAGGTTCTCGGCGAAGGTCCCATCCTGGCCGCTGACCACGACTGCCTGCAGGCGCTCGCGCAGCGCCGTCGCCTCGGCTTCGAGCCGGGTGATGGCGGCGGCGAGTTCCCCGAAACGCACTCCCGGATAGTCCCAGGTCCCCGGTCTGAGCACCGCCAGTGCCAGGTTCATCGCCGCCAGGGGCTGGGTCGCGCACAGTCCCGCCAGCTGCGCGCTGACCGCTGGAGTCAGGGGCGGCTGGGCCTCGAGCGCAGCAAGCGCGTCCGGCGCGGCGGCGGTGGCCTTTGCCGCATCCTGCAAGAGCGGTCCATAGATCGCCCCGATCGCGACCCCGCGCATGATCTCCGCCGGCGCATCGTGCTCCTCCTGGCGCTGCACTGAGACCGGCAGCGCGATCCCGCCCAGCGAGGCCGCGCAGTGGACGCGTTCCATCACCTCCGGCAGGGCCGCCTGCATGAAGGTCAAGCCGCCCATCGGCGTGCCGAGCGCGCGCGCCAGATGCGCACTGACGATGCGCGGCACCTGCTCCAAGGCGCCGATGAGCGCCGCGGCGGCGATGGTCGGATGATCGTGTAGGCCATCCGCCGCGACGATCCCCGGCAGGCAGCAGATCAGCGCCGCTGCCACCTGCCCCGCTGCCAGGCGCACCGGCCCGAAGTAGAGCTGCTGCTCCGGGTCGAAATGCGTCAGGCCGGCGGGCACGCCCCCGGCCGCGGACGAGGACGCGCCAGGCGGGGACGTTTCCCCGCTGTCCGGACCGCCCGCGCCCGGCGCCGGAGCCGGGGCCGCCATGGCCCCGGGAACGGATCCACTCGCAGGCAGAGCCGTGCCCAGCGCCTGATGGAGGATGGCCGCCGCCTGCTCGGGGCGAGCGGTCATGCGCATGGTGTCGAGGTAGTTGTGCAGCGCCCGCGCCGCGATCACCGCCTGCTCAGCCGGCGTCTTGCCGAACTGCCGGGCCTCGACCACCGCCGACTGCACGACCTGGATGGCGAAGGGCTGGGTGGTGGTGTCCAGGGCGCGGAAGTCCGCATCCGCGGCGTTGTCGCCCGGAATGTCCGCGCCGCCGGGGCCGGGCAGTGCGGCATCATCGCCGTGCGCCACCGCGCCGACCGCGCGACCGACCTCCTCGCACAACGACAGCATCTGCCCGGCGGTGGTCGCCAGGGGGTAGCGCGCGCGGTTCATCCAGACCAGGTGCGCCAGTCCGGCATGGTCATCGACCGCGAGCTGGCGCTGGTCGCGCGCCGAAACCAGTCCGGGCAGCAGCGCCGTGAGCTCGGGGGTGAGGTTCTCGCGGCGGATGCGCACCACCTGGGCGATGCGCGCCACGAGCGCGGCGTCGACCACTTCCCGGTGCGCATGCGCGCGCAGGAAGATGCGGATATCGCCCAGCGCCTGCTCCGGGTAGAAGCGGCCCTGCACCTGGCCCAGGGCATAGACCTGGTCATGCAGGCTGCTGACCAGCGGCTGCACCCACGCAGGCAGGCTCGAGATGTCCGCGGCCGAGAGCGCCGGCTCGGCGATGTCCCCGACCTCCAGCCGCCCGGCCTGCTGCGCGGCCTCGGCGAGAAGGTTGCGGATGCGATCCTCGCTGACCCCGGCCTGGCGCAGCAGCAGCCCCGCCCGGGCCTTGGCCTCGGCCGGTGACTCCTTCAGGGTGGCCAGCGAGCTGCGGAACTCGTCGATGATGCGCGTGGTGCGCGGATCCTCGGCCCGGGTCGCCTCGGCATAGGCCTCCATCTGCGCGACCTTGGCCGATCCGGCCGAGGTGAAGGTGTCGGTGGCGCTCTTGAGGGTGGAACGCACCAGCGCCTCGGTGTCGTCCTGGCGCTTGATCAGCCCATCCATGGTCGCGCTCAGCCGTCCCAGGGCGGCATCGATCTCGGTGACCTCCTTGGAGGTCTTGCTGGTGAAGCTGCGGATCTCCTCCTGCGAGGACATGCCCAGCTCGATGTGCGGCGTGTAGTCCAAAACCCGCGGCTGGGTCGCGGCCTGGCGGTTCATCACCACCAGCGCCACCACGCCGAGGGTCGCCGCCAGCACCAGCACCGCGACGATGATCACCGTCTTGTCGCCCTCCAGGCCGGCCTGGTCGGCGAGGGCCTGGACGGATGCGGCCGCTGCGGCCGGGGCTGACGGGGCCGCTGGAATGGCCGCTCCGGCCGGTTCGGATGGGATACCCGCCTGCCGTTCGGGGTCCTGGTCGCGGCCGCCCGGATGATGGGGCGGCAGCGTGGGATCATGTGGGGTGGGGGCATCGGCCATGGCGGATCCTCGAGGTGGCCGCGGCGGGGTCGGGAGGGCCGCCGCGGAGGGTCACTGCGCGACGTAGTACAGCAGGATGGTCTGGCGCGGCTGCATCTGGAACGCGGGATCGTTCGGATCGGCCAGGACCTGGCCGCTGGCGTAGACCGCGAGCGCGCCGGGAAACCACAGGCGCTGGGCATTGAAGCGCACGGGATGCGCACCGTGGTAGGTCAGCGCACAACGGTAGCCGCGCAGGCGCGCACCCTGATAGACCGTGTCGAGATCCAGGCTGAGGGTCGGGTCGCTGAACAGGTGCCGGCCGCGCTTGACCGTGCCATCCTCGACGCGGGTCACCGCGGCGGAGTTCAGGGCCATCCCCGCGCCGCCGAGCATCGCCGCCATCATCGCGGTGATCGCGCCATCGGCATCGGCGGGTGCGGCCGCGTCACCAGCACCCGTCGCCACCGGGGCGCGCACCTGCAGCACCGCATCGGCAGGCACCCCGTCCCCGGCAGCGTGGACGCTCAGCAGGAACAGGTCGCCCTTGTCATCGAAGACCTGGACCGAGGCGCTAAAGCGCGGATCGCGCAACTGCAACACCAGGGTGTTGCGGATGATCTTGATGTAGAGCTGCGTGTCGGCGTCCCAGAAGGCGGGGACATCGGTGATCGCGCCATTGGGGAAGACCACGGTGCGGGTCGCGACCGCGCTCGGGGTCGACAGCGGCAGGGCGCAGTCGATGCTCGCTCCCGGCGTCCAGTCGACCGTGACCGCCGGGCACGCCGACCATCCCGACAGCAGCCAGGCCGCCACGATCGCGCGGCGCACGCGCCAAGGCCCACTCATCGCAGCACCTCCGGGGACGCCGATCCGCCTGGCGCGGGATGCAGTTCGACATCCAGGACCTCCAGGCACCACGGCGCCTCCGGGCTGGGACAGCGGCCGCGCATCAGCAGCCGCCCGGACCACGGATCCGGATCGCCACCGACTCCACCAAAGTACTGCGTCAGCTGGCCATGGAAGGAGACCTCGGTCAGTGCTGGTCCGGCGGCGCTCGGTGTCACGTGCACGGCGTCGAGGACCAGGTCCTGGCTTTGCAGCAAGCTCTGCATCAGGCCGCTCGAGGCGCCGGCGACCCCGGCGCACGCGCTGCGCACCGCCGGCTCGAGCATGGCCAGGGCGACACCGCGCCGCTGCGCGCACGTCGCGGCGTTCCAGGTCTCCCAGTGCTGCAGGAAGGCGCTGGCGAAGGCGCGCTGGTAGCCGGCATCGGCCTGGGCCGGGGGCACGTGACTGATGCCATCGGCCTCGGGTACCAGCAGCACCGGGGTGCGCACCACGACCATCAGGATGGTGGTGCCGAGGGCCATGGCGGTGGCGCCGAGGAAGGCCAGGGCGACCAGCGCCGGCAGCCGACCGAGGGAGGCGTGGCGACGCAGCAGCATATCAGTCCTTCCGGACAGCGGTCTGGGCCAGGGCGTGCGCGGGTGCGTGCGACGGCGTGCGGTAGGTGGCCCACAGGTCGGGGAAGCCCCGCGCCAGCCAATCGGCGCGTTCATAGGCATGGTAGCTGCTGATCACCAGCCCGGTCGGGTTGTCGACCGAGGGCACATCCTGGCACCATTCGACATACGCGGCCTTCGGCACGACGCTGCTGAGCGTGCGGCTGCCCTCCTCCCGACCGGTGAGTTCGACACTGTCGAAGAACACCGCGGTCATCACGATCCCGGCCTTGCGGCCACCCATGGCCACACCCAGCCCCAGGCACAGGCGGCTCTGCCACAGCGACGCGGCGCGCGTCGCTGTGGTCTGGTACTGCGCCTGCACGCTCTGCTGCAGGGAGGGATGCAGAAAAGGCAGCACCTGGTCGTAGATGTGCGCGGCCGTCGCCGGCGTGTAGCTTTCCAGGCGTCCGACCAGCATCATCGCAAGCAGTGCGATCTCGGCATCGGAGGCTTCGTGCTGGCGGCTGATCGTCCCGAGGCGCTCGGCGGTCGGGGCCACGCAGGCGGTCCGCCCCGCCACCGCATGGATGAGGATGGCAACCTCCCCCATGCCGACGACCATCAGCAGCAGGATCATGCCCATGATCCAACCGCGGAAATCGCGCTGCGCGGCCAGCGGCAGGGCCGCTCCCGAAGGGATGACGCGCGTGCCCAGAAGCGGCTGGTCGGTGATGAAGCGCTGCAGGCTGCGGGTGAGGTCGACAGGCGCGCTCATGGCTGACTCGCCTGATCGTGTCTGGAGGCCGGGACGGCGTCCTGCTCCACCACCCTCCGCCTGTCAGAACCCGACGCCTCTGATGCCTCTGGTGCCTCTGGTGCTCCAGGTGCATGGGAGAGGCTCACCTGCAGCAGGGCTGCGGTGTTGCTGCCCGGCTGCGGGACTGGCGCCGGACGCGGCGGCTGGCGGCCCCAGATCACCGGGACCTCGCCATAGGCCACGACCCCCGGCACCAGGTAGACATCCGCGCGCGGCCAGCGGCTGATCATCACGCCCAGCCCGCCATCGAAGGCCAAGAGCGCCAGACCCAGCGTCAGGAGGTAGCCGATCTCGCTGTGGGTGGCGTACATGTCGGCGTAGAAGTCGTAGCTGCTCATGCCGCCTCCGCGGTGCGGGGACGCGTGGGCAGTTCCACCTCCCAGCGGGAGCTGACCGGGACCATCCGCGCGGCGGGCTGGTGCCAGGCATCCAGCGGCCGATGCCACTGGGGCGCGGCGATCGCGACCGCCTGCCAACGCCGCCGCCGCCGTGGCACCATGAGCACCGGCCACTCGACACCTGGCGCCATGCGCATCAGCCAGGGCAGGCTCACCGACAGATCATCGCCCGCGCGCTTGGCGCCGGAGAGGTACACCGACGGCCGAGCGACATGGCTCAGGGAGAGCCAGCGCACCGCGCGCGAGCTGCGAAACAGGGCCTGGCTCTCGGGCAGCAGCCCGAGACTGAGCTTCAGGTCCCACAGCCACGAGGCGGGCTTGCCCTTCTTGTAGCGCATCAGGTACTGCAGCAGGATCACGCCATTGAGCGCCATGACCGCGACATTGACCAGCCCCGTCCCGAGCAGCGGCGCGCAGACCAGGTAGCTGAGGATCGTGCCGAGGATGATCACGCCGAGCTCCTGGTTGGTGAAGTACCAGGGCAAAACCGGCAGGCTGAACTCGTTCTCATCGTTGATCGTCCAGGGGATGATGAAGGGCTTGGCCATGTGGAGCTCCAGGGCGCGGGCGGCGCAGCGGGTCAGACGATGGATCAGTCGGCTTACAGGAACGACCAGATGCCGCGCAGGATCGCGGCCAGGACGAACAGCACGAGGCCGGTCCACAGCGACTCCTTGTTGCCGCGCGCCCAGCCGAAGAGCGCCAGCACCGCGCCCAGGGCCATGACCACGAACATCCCCGGACCCATGATGAGGTTGACGATCTGATTCGTGGTGTCGCCGACGCTCTGGATCATCGACTGCGCGGCCACGCCCTGGCTGACGCTGAAGGACGAGCCGAAATCCTCAGCCATCAGCCGCGGCGCTGAACCGACCAGGCCGAGCACGGCCAGTAGCAGCCACCTGGCGCCCACCCAACGTTGGCAACCGAACGCTGGCTTGGTGGCATGGACGGTGGCAGGACGGGAATGGCTCGGTGATCTCCGCATGGCAGCTCCGCATCAAGGGGTATCCCTCGATCATTGCAGAAGAGCTGATGAATCAATCATGGTACCTGAAATTATCGTTCAGGTGGCCAGAGGTCATCGGTTATACGGGCGACAGTCCGTCCTGGACCTACGTGCGGTGCCAGATAGTGAGTGCCAGTGCTCTTCGGATTGTGAAGGTTCAAAATCACCACGATACCGAAAAGGCGACAGCGTGTTGCAAGCAGAGAGATTTCACGATTCCATTTTTGACCGGTAAGCAGTTAAAATTCCTTGATACATCCAGAGATTGACCATCAACAAGACAATGACGAACATCGCATCACAAAGAGCGTCCTGAATGGCTGTAGACTCCGTAATCGGTATAGTTGGGAAATGCGAACCATGCATGTATTGATTATGTATCCTCTCGACACTCATAGGTGGGAAAAATAATAAAGACGTGATGATGAATGAGAAAGTGATCCCGAATATAAAAAACTCTGATCTCGGTGTCTGAGCATGATCGAGCCGTGCATTGATTTGCTTCTTATAGACGCATCCGAATCCAAAGAGTGGCAGGGAGGCAATGATGAAAAATGCCAATACGATATGCAGAATTCTTTCAGCTTGATCGAAGGTTGGATGAATGAGGTGCAGTTCTGGAATCAATACCACGTACAAAATGATGCATATCAGAAATAATGAATGGAGGATGACGGCGAGCATTTAAACCACTGACTCTCGATTCGTTATCGTCGCAGGATAGAATTCCGTCCTTTCCAATAAGGATATGAGCTCTTTTCTGCCATTTTTCAGGGCATAGGACAGCTCCGGTCGCGTTATGCCAATGCAGCGAATGATGCCGTAGACTTTTTCGTCAATAACTGTTTTGCATTCGACCTTCATTATTGCGCCCTGAATGACGTCGTCAGGTTCGACTAACGGACCGAAATCAACAGTGTGGTTGTCATCGAATGCCCCTCGACAGCTCATTCGTCCCATTTCCGTCAGAATCCTTCTGGCCCAGCGCTCATCATTGCAGGTGGT
>Ga0302314_10012302_pt1 | contig 14828 bp, 14 predicted proteins | sample III_Palsa_N2_3_FD_200533 | JGI IMG/M metagenome (GOLD analysis project Ga0302314, IMG submission 200533) | Peat permafrost microbial communities from Stordalen Mire near Abisko, Sweden - III_Palsa_N2_3 | ecosystem: Environmental > Terrestrial > Soil > Palsa > Peat permafrost | place: Sweden... | reverse complement strand
CGGGCTCTGGGTCCCAAACCGTGGCGCGCGGCCTATGTGCAGCCGTCGCGCCGGCCCTCGGACGGACGCCACGGCGACAATCCCAACCGCCTGCGCTACTTCCATCAGTATCAAGTGATCCTGAAGCCGAACCCCGAGGACATGCAGGCGCTCTACCTCGCCTCCCTGGAAGCGATCGGCATCGACACCAAGCTGCACGACATTCGCTTCGTCGAGGACGATTGGGAGAACCCCACGGTGGGAGCCTGGGGTCTTGGCTGGGAGGTGTGGTGCGACGGCATGGAGATCAGCCAGTACACCTACTTCCAGCAGGTGGGAGGCCTGGACGTTTCTCCCGTCTCGGGAGAGCTCACCTACGGGTTGGAGCGGCTGGCTCTTTATGTGCAGGGCGTCGACAACGTCTTTGACCTCGCCTTCAACGATCCACAGAGTCCTGACTTCAGAACCTACGGCGACGTCTTTCTCGAAAGCGAGCGCCAGTTCTCGGCCTTTGAGCAGGAAGCCTCCGACACGGAGATGCTTATCCGCCAATTCCACGACATGGAATCAATGGTTCCGACGCTGCTGGCGAGCGTCGGACGGCGCGGACAGCCTCTGGTATTGCCGGCGTTCGACCATGTGTTGAAGGCGTCCCACCTGTTTAATCTGCTCGACGCTCGCGGGGCCATCGCGGTCGCTGAACGACAGAGCTATATCGGCCGCATTCGGGACTTGTGCCGGGAATGCGCGCTGGCTTGGGTGAAGCTGGAAGAGGCAGGCGCCTGAGGCTATGCCCCAACTTCTGCTAGAGTTGTTCAGCGAAGAAATTCCCGCGCGCATGCAAGCGGGGGCGGCGCGCGACCTTGAGCGCATGGCGACTGAACGCCTGGCGCGCGCGGACCTTTCGTTCGAACGCCTCGCCGCCTTTGCCGGGCCGCGCCGCCTTACACTGGTGGTCAACGGCCTGCCCGCGCGTCAGGCGGATCGCACGGAGGAGCGCAAGGGTCCGCGGATTGGAGCGCCGGAAGCGGCCGTCGCCGGCTTCCTGCGTTCGGCCGGCGTGGCGCGCGAACAGCTCGCGGACCGGGACGGCGTCTGGTTCGCCAGCATTACCCGGCTGGGCCGCCCCACAAGCGAAGTGATCGCGGAGATGGTCCCGGCCATCGTCGCGGTCTTTCCATGGCCCAAGTCCATGACCTGGGGCGCTGGAACTCTGCGTTGGGTGCGACCCCTGCACCGCATTCTGTGCGTCTTCGACGGGCGAGTCGCTCCCTTCGCCGTGGACGGCATCGAAAGCGGCGCCGAAACCGAGGGTCACCGCTTCATGACTCCGGGAAAGTCATTCCGCGCCACGAACTTCGACGATTATCGGGCATTGCTCGAGAGCCATTTCGTGGTGCTGGAGGCGGATACCCGCAAGCGGATCATCATCACCCGCGCGCGCCAACTGTGCGCGGAGCGCGGCCTGGTGTTGGTGGAGGACGCGGGACTCCTGGACGAAGTAACCGGCATGGCCGAATGGCCGACACCGCTTCTGGGCGATATGAATCCGGCTTTCCTCACCTTGCCCCCGGAGGTGATCCGCACCTCCATGCGCACCCATCAACGCTATTTCGCGGTGGCCGACGGGGCCGGGAACCTGGCGCCCCACTTCATCACGGTGGCCAACATTGAGGCGCCCGACGGCGGCGCTCTGATCACGGCGGGAAACGCGCGGGTCCTCTCGGCGCGTCTGGCGGATGCTCAATTCTTCTGGGGCGAGGATCTCAAGCGGACGCTGGAGAGCCGGCTGGAGACGCTCAAGGGTGTTACGTTCCACGCAAAGCTCGGCACAATGTTTGAGCGGGCGACACGCATTGAGGCGCTATCCAGGGCCATAGCCCCCGCCGTCGGCGCTGATTCGGACTGGGCCGCAGCCGCGGCGCGCTTGGCCAAGGCGGACCTGACGACAGCCATGGTCGGCGAGTTCCCCGAGCTCCAAGGCGTGATGGGCGGCTACTACGCCAAGGCGGAGGGCCTGAACCCGGCCATCGTCAACGCCGTCCGCGACCACTATCAGCCACAGGGACCTTCCGAGCCCGCACCGACCGAGCCGGTGACCATCGCCGTGGCTTTGGCCGACAAGATGGACACCATTCTCGCCTTTTTCTCGATCGGGGAGACGCCAACGGGCTCACGTGATCCGTTCGCCCTCCGGCGGGCGGCGCTTGGAGTCATCCGAATCGTGCTGGAAAATGGCCTGCGCCTGCCGCTTGGCAAAATATTCGCGGCGGCGGCCTTTGACGGCGGGGGCGTGGCAGAATTCTTCGCCGAGCGCCTGAAGGTCTCGCTGCGCGAACGTGGCGCGAGGCACGATCTGGTGGACGCCGTGTTCGCTCTCGGCGACGACGATCTCGCCCGCGTCGTCGCGCGCGTGGACGCACTGAGCGTCTTCCTGGCCAGCGACGACGGTTCGAACCTGCTGGCGGCCTACAAGCGCGCCGGAAACATTCTGAACGCCGAAGCCCGCAAGGGCGATCTGCCAACGGCCGCGGCGCATCGTCCGGCTGAACCGGCGCAGGAGGCGGGATTATTCAATGCGCTCGAAGCGTGTGAGCCAAGGGTCCGATCCGCTCTGGCGAAGGAAGACTTCTCCGCCGCCCTCTCCGCCCTGGCCGACCTGCGCGCGCCCGTCGACGCTTTCTTCGACGGGGTCTTCGTCAATTCGCCCGTGCCGAGGGAGCGTGAAAATCGCCTCGCCCTGCTGGGGAAAGTGCGTGAGGTCATGGGCCGGATGGCGGACTTCTCGCTCGTTTCGGGCTAGTGTGCTGGATTTAAAGTTCGGCTGTTCATAGGCTCGGCTGTGGAGCGAACTTCAAATCCGCAAAGCACACTAGAAACATTAACTTGCCGGTGTCCTTGTCGATTCCGAAGTTCGTCCGAGCCCGCCACAAGCGCCCGCGAACTTCGGAATCGGGACACCAGGAGACGCTGATGAGCACTCTCTCGAAGACGAGGCGCGTCTACGCATTTGGCGGCGGGGCGGCCGACGGCGGCGCGTCGATGAAGGCGCTGCTGGGCGGGAAGGGCGCTAATCTTGCCGAAATGTCGGCGCTGGGTCTTCCCGTGCCGCCGGGGTTCACCATCACCACGGAGGTCTGCAACGACTTTTACGCCGGCGGCGGCGTCATGCCGTCGGGCGTTGACGTGGAGACGCGCGCGGCTCTGGCTCGGGTGGAGGGTCTGGTTGGGCGGCGGTTCGGTGATCCGGACAATCCACTGCTGGTGTCGGTCCGTTCCGGCGCCAGGGCGTCCATGCCTGGGATGATGGATACGGTCCTCAACCTCGGCCTCAACGACCAGACCGTTGAGGGGCTGGCGCGACTGGCGTCCGATCGGCGCTTCGCCTTCGACAGCTACCGGCGCTTCATTCAGATGTATTCGAACGTGGTTCTGGGCCTCGACCACCACATGTTCGAGGAGATCCTGGACGACCACAAGGACGCGCTGGGCGTCACCGTGGACACCGCCCTTGAGGCAGATGACTGGCGGGCGGTCGTCAGCGCCTACAAGGCCGCGGTGCGTGAGGAATTGGGCGCCGAATTCCCCGAGGACCCATACGATCAGCTCTGGGGCGCCATAGGCGCGGTCTTTCAAAGCTGGATGAACGACCGGGCCAAATTCTATCGGCGAATGCATGCCATTCCGGAGGCGTGGGGCACGGCGGTCAGCGTGCAGTCCATGGTGTTCGGCAACATGGGCGAGACCAGCGCCACTGGCGTTGCCTTTACCCGCGACCCGGGCACCGGCGAAGCGCGGCTCTACGGCGAATTCCTGATCAACGCTCAAGGCGAGGATGTCGTGGCCGGCATTCGCACGCCCCAGCCTCTCACCGAGGCCGCGCGGCGTGAGATGAACGAGACGGCGCCTTCCATGGAAGAGGCGATGCCTGAGTCTTTCGCCGAGTTTCGTGAGGTGGTCGGAAGGCTCGAGAGCCACTATCGCGACATGCAGGACATCGAGTTCACGGTTGAGCGCGGCAAGCTCTACATTCTGCAGACGCGAAACGGCAAACGAACCGCCCGCGCAGCGCTGCGCATCGCCGTCGACCTCGCCAGCGAGGGCGTGATCTCCAAGGAGGAGGCCATCTCGCGGGTAGAGCCGGCCTCCCTCGACCAGCTCCTGCACCCCACAATTGATCCCACCGGCGAGCGCGACGTCATCGCCCAGGGACTTCCGGCCTCTCCGGGTGCGGCCGTGGGCAAGATCGTGTTCACCGCGGAAGCGGCTGTGCGCGACGCCGCCGCTGGCGAAGCCGTCATCCTGGTCAGGGAGGAGACCTCGCCCGAGGACATCCGCGGCATGGACGCCGCCCGCGGAATTATCACCGCGAGAGGCGGGATGACCAGTCACGCAGCCGTGGTCGCCAGGGGTATGGGCAGGCCGTGCGTGTGCGGTGTCGGCGAGCTGGCGATCGACGCCGCCGCTGGGGTTCTGCGCGCCCGTGGCCGTGTGTTCTCCGCTGGTGACGTCATCACCGTCGACGGCGGGCAGGGTGAGATTCTCGCGGGCGCGGCGCGAATGATCGAACCAAAACTTTCGGGCGATTTCGCCACCCTGATGTCGTGGGCGGACGAGCGGCGGCGTCTCAAGGTCCGCGCAAACGCCGAGACCGCCCAGGACGCCCGGGCCGCGCGCGATTTCGGCGCCGAGGGGATCGGTCTCGCCCGCACCGAGCACATGTTCTTCGACGCCGATCGAATCGACGCCGTGCGCGAGATGATCCTGGCCGACGATGAGTCGGGGCGCCGCGCGGCGCTCGCCAAGATCCTGCCCATGCAGCGGGGGGATTTCATCGAACTCCTCACCATCATGGAAGGCTATCCGGTAACGTTCCGCCTGCTTGACCCGCCGCTTCATGAGTTTCTTCCGCATACGGAGGAAGAACTTGCGGCGGTCGCCAAAGCTACTGGGTTGGACGCCGCCAAACTAATGCGACGGGCGCGTGAGCTGCGCGAGACCAATCCCATGCTAGGCCATCGCGGTTGTCGCCTCGGCATCTCCTATCCGGAGATCTATGAGATGCAGGTTCGCGCGATTATCGAGGCGGCCTGCGAGGTCGCCGTTCGCGCTTCGGTCCCGCCAATTCCCGAGATCATGCATCCGCTGGTAGCCAAGGGTGAAGAGATGAACTACCTGCGCGCGCTCACCGACCGGGTCGCGCGCGAGGTAATGGCCGAGCGGGGGGTGACCGTCGACTACCGGGTCGGGACCATGATCGAATTGCCTAGGGCGGCCCTCACCGCTGGGGATCTGGCCAAAAGCGCTGAATTCTTTTCATTCGGCACCAACGACCTCACCCAGACGACGTTCGGCATCAGCCGCGACGATTCCGGGCGCTTCCTGGAAGCCTACGTGAACCAGGGCATCTTCGAGCAGGATCCGTTCGTGACGCTCGACATAGAAGGCGTCGGCGCGCTCATCCGCATGGCGGCCGAGAAGGGACGGGCGGCCCGCCCGGACATCAAGCTTGGAATTTGCGGGGAGCATGGCGGCGACCCAGCCTCGATCGCCTTCTGCGAGGCTGAGATGCTCGATTATGTAAGTTGTTCGGCCTACCGAGTGCCTATCGCCCGCCTCGCTGCCGCGCAGGCCGCCCTCGCGAAACGGGCTGACTAGGCCAAGTGCCGGACTCTCCGCTCGAAGAACTGGAATTCCGCGAGCATCTCAGCCACGCCACGGAAGCCGGTGGCAACGCGCTCATCGCCCAAGTCACCCTGACCATCGCCGTCCTGGCCGTCGCCGCCGCGGTCGTGGCCAGCCTGGAGACGACCGAGGGCGATAGGACCATCATCGCTAAGAACACGGCTGTGCTCGATCAGAACCAAGCGAGCGACGCCTGGGCCTTCTATCAGGCCAAGAGTTTGAAGAAGAATCTTTACGCCCTGGCCGCCGACGAAGGCGGCCCCAAGGCCCAGGCTTACGCGAAGATCGCGGCCAAGAACGAGTCGGAAGAGGCCGGCATTCAGAAACAGGCCAGGGCGTTTGAGGCAATGCGTGACCAGGCGAGCGCCAAGGCCGACCGGATTGAGACGCGCCACGGGTGGCTGACGATCGCCTCCACGTTCATGCACATGTCGATCGCCATCGCGACCTTGGCCATCATTCTGGCGCGCCGGTGGCCATGGCTGGTTTCGCTCGGGCTGGCCGCAGCCGGCGCGATGCTGGCGGCTTTCGCCTACCTCTAGAGACGCGCGTCGGTGAAGGCGACGCCCGGAACCCCAAAAGGAGTTCCGGGGTCAGCTCCGCCTAGCGGCAGATCTTGTGGTGGTGATGCCAGACGCAGTGATGATGGTGATGATGGAACATGGGCTGGGCGCTCGCGGCGCTGGCCGCCAACACCGAAATCGCCAGAGCGGCGGCGAGAATGCGGGTCATGAGAAGTCTCCCTAAGATCGAGCGTAAAATTGCGCCTAGTCTCAGGAGAGCATCCGGAGCCTGAGCGTCTGCTGAATGTAGCCTCCAGCTAACGGTCACCTATCTAACTTTCGCGCAACAATGGCAAGGCGAGGCCGCCGGCTGGACGCGCCGACAACAGTTCCCTCCGGAAGCGGAACAATTCGGCTGGACGACCTCCGGTGCCCGGATCGATGCGGCCGAGCCCCTCGACCATGCCCGTCCGTTCCACCGCGCGGCGAAAATTCTGCTTGTGCAGAGTGATGCCCGCGATCGTCTCAACGGTGCGTTGGAGGGACGAGAGCGTGAACGCCTCGCCCATGAATTCAAAGGCGACCGGGCGATACTTCAGTTTACCCCTGAGCCGGCCGAGCGCCGTGGCCAGGATCCGCCGGTGATCGGAGGTCATCGGCGCGCCCAGGGCCGGGTCGAAAGCTTCCGGCTCGCTGGGCGCGACGCCCCGGGTACGGCTGCGATCCCGCGCCGATTCGGCCGCCAAGCCGCTCTCGTAGAGCAACTCGTAGCGATCGAGCACGCGCTCCTCGTTCCAGCGAGCTCCGTCCCTGGCGAAGAGCAAGCCCGCCAGGCTACGGCGCGCGCTCGAGCGTCCCGCCCACGAATCCATCGCTGGCCAGATGACCTCGTCGATGATCTCTGGGCGGCCGCCACGCCAGTCCTCCCAGGGAAAGAAGCGAGACCAGGACGACCAGGCGGTGTCGGGCGCCAGGGTGTCGACGGTAGCCGGCGCCAGAGCCAGATAGCCGACGGAGATTACCCGCGCGGCGCCGGCGCCGACGTCCGCAAGGGGGGCGTCGCGTCCCTGATCTCCAAAGGTGTAGAGCTGTTCCACATAGCCCAAGTCAAATCGGGTCTGGCGAGCCACGAATTCGCGCAGCGCCAACTCAAACGTGCGGTGTCCCACCGGGTCGAAGGGGCCAAACGGCAGGCCATCTCGCGGCGAGGCGAGGTCCGTTCGCGGGTCATGCGGCCTCACCGTGAGCACAAAGCCATCACCATCTCGGACGGCCAAGATCACCGCCGAAAGGCCGATGACGACCTGCGTGGCCACATTCTTGGAGTGGCCGGACTTCATTCGCTGTCGAAGGCCGACGGCGCAGGCGCGAATCCCGCCGCTTCCGAAAGGACGTGAAAGCGCTGAACATAGCGCTGCGTGGCTTCTTCCGGGGCCAACGGCGTCATATGGGCGCGAAATTGCGGGGGCGCGGCGCCAAACAAGGCGAGGGCCTCGGCATGGCCAAAGCCAGCAAGCTCGGTCGCCTCCAGAAAGGCGCTGGCCCGATCCGCCGCCTTGATCAGCGCCTTGATCGGCGCCGGCGTCTCAGCTGGGAGCCCGAATCGAATATGGATGGCGCCCTCGAGCCGTTCCTCGAAGGTGCGGTAGTCAAGCCCGAGCGCCGTCTTGAACGGCGAGATCATGTCGCCGATCACATATTCGGCGGCGTCGTGCAGCAAGGCGGCCAGTCGCCAGCGGGGCGCCAGGCCCGGCCGCATGTGCGCCGCGATGTCTTCAACGACCACAGAGTGCTGGGCGACGGAAAACGCGTGTTCCCCCAGCGTCTGTCCGTTCCAGCGCGCCACGCGCGCGAGCCCATGGGCGATGTCTTCGATTTCGATGTCCACCGGCGATGGGTCGAGCAGGTCGAGCCTTCGTCCGGACAGCATCCGCTGCCACGCTCTGGGAGCGACATCGATCCCGCGCGCGGGTCTGGTTGTCTTCGCCAAGTCGCCTCCGGGGATCCGCCAGCGCGACTATAGCACCGGAGCACCGACGAACGAGCGTCTAGGCTGCGACCGGCAGGGCGAGGGCCCTGCGTGCATCCTCCACCGCGGCGAGGATCTGGGGGGCTTCACCGGCGTAGAGGATCGAGCGGGAAGCGGAAACGAACAGCCCCTCACCGTCGGCACGGCGGCCGGCCCTGATCACCGCTTCCGCCGAGCCGCCTTGCTCACCAAAGCCGGGAGCGAGGATGGCCAGGCTCGGGGCGACTTTGCGAACGGCCGCTAACTCCCGAGGCGCGTTCGCGCCCACCACCAGCATCACGTTGCCCATTTGGCTCCAGACTTCCTCCGCTCTCCGGGCCACCGCTACGAACAAAGGCTCGCCGCCAGCATCCGCGGTCTGGAAGCGGTCGGCGTCAGGATTGCTGGTTCGGCAAAGCACCACGGCGCCGCGGTCCGGGCGGCCCAGGAACGGGCGGATCGTGTCATCTCCCATGTAGGGATTTACGGTGACGGCGTCGGCGTCATAGCGGTCGAACGCCTCGCGGGCGTACATCTCGGCCGTCGAGCCTATGTCGCCGCGCTTCGCGTCCAGGAGCACGAACGCATGCGGCGCCCGCTCACGAATGTAGGCGATGGTCCGGGCAAGGTCGTCCTCCGCCCCGACCGCGCCGTGATGGGCGAACTGCGGCTTGAACGCCGCCACGCGCGAGCCGACCAAGTCGACGATGTGGCGATTGAAAGCCAGGACCGGGCGATCGAGACCGGCGAACTCCACCGGCATTCGCTCGATGATGGGGTCCAGGCCCACGCACAACGGCGTTCCGGACACCTTCCAGGCGCGAGCGAGCTTCGAGCTGAAATCCAAAGAGCCTCCTGACTCAAATTGTAGGCTCGGGAACATCGCCCTTCAAGACGCATTGCCTAGGTGACGCCGCCGTTGCTTGACAAATGCCCTATGCGGGCAGGCAGTTAGGCAGGCGGTCTGACGAGGGAGACCCACATGGACTGGGCCAGGATCATGGTCCCGCTGTCGGGCGGAGAGGGCGACGCGCGAGTGGCCGCGGCCGCTCTAGCCATTGCCGCGCCGTTTGGGGCGGAACTCGCTTGTGTCCACGCTCCCGCCGACGTGGCTGACCTCATCCCATGGATGGGCGATGGGTTCATGGGCGGCGTGCAGGCCACGGCCGTGGAAAGCATCAGGCTCGCGGCGAAGGAGGGTGAGGCGGCCGCGCGGTCAGTGTTCGAGACCTGCGCCTACGCACGCAAGACCTTCACATCGCTCAAGTCGCCCGTCTGGTCGGGGCTGGCCATGGAGGGCCGCCTTTCCGACGTCCTTGTGTTCGATGACGCCGCGGCGCGAGGCAAGGGTTCGCTTGCGGAGGCTTTCCAACAGATCGTCGCTAACGAGCAAAGGCCTACGCTGGTCGCGAGACCCGGACTCAAGGTTGGCGGCGCTATCGCCGTGGCCTGGGACGGCGGCAAGGAAGCCAGCCGCGCCATGCGCACGTCACTGCCACTTTTGCAAAAAGCCGCGCGGGTGGTCGTCCTGTGCGCGCCGACGTCATCGTCCCGCAAGTGCGACCCGCCCAGGCTCCAAGCCTTCCTCTCCGCGCGGGGGGTTGCGAGCGAAGTCGAGGTGCTCCCGGCGAACGGTGAGGCGGCGCCCGCGTTGATCGCGGCGGCGAAGGCCGCCGCCGCGGACATATTGGTGGCCGGCGCCTTCGGCCATCCGCGCCTTCGGGAGTTCATATTCGGCGGTGCGACGCGCACCTTCCTCAACGCCGACAGCCCGTCCTTATTTCTTTCCCACTGATCCGACGGAACGTTTGCAGGAGCGGCCCGTGGCTCTCTCTCGAATCGTAATGCGCCTGGCGCGCAATCCGGGCACCGAGTTCGCCGGCGGCGATGACCGAAGAGGCTATTCTCTGGTGGCGCCACTGACGCCTGACGCTCATCTGGATCCGGCAGCCTATGCCCAGGCCAGGGACGCATCCGTGGTCAGGCGGTTTGCGCCGGACGAAGATCCCGTCGATGGCCGTCTGGCCCGGCGCGGCTCGCGTTGGTTCTTCGACTATGGAGACGCGGACGATCTCGACGACGAGCCGGTGTACCGGCTGGGCGAGCATCGCTTCGCGGTCGGCGAATATGTGACCGTCACCGACGAGGACGGTCGGCCTCTTACCTACAGGGTTATGGAGGTTGCGCCCGCCTGATCGTCCCGCGGTCAGCCGCCGACGTTAAGCCGCAAGAGCTCGTGGATGTCGTCTGTGAGGCGGTCGTGATCATCGGACTTGGACAGGATCGAGGCCACCACCAACGGTCCGCCTTGGGGCCCGCGCGCGTCATAGGCGGCCACCTTGTAGCCGTGCGGTCCAGGCGTGTCCGACGCGAGGATGAAGTTGCGGTTCAGTCCGCCATGCCCTTCGTCCACCCGGATTTCCGCCCCCTTGTCGTGGGCCTCTATGTCGACGCCGCCGCCGCCCGCGCCATCCTGGGCGATCACGGTGTTGCCTCCCGAGACTGAGACGGAGCGGCCGATCTTCACCTGGCCTCCATTCTGATCGGTGTCCTTTCCGGACGCATGGATGTGTATGCCCGGCAGATCGATATCCACGCGGCCCTCGCCTTTGCCATTGCCGGTGGCGTCGGTTGCGGCCGAGGGCGTCTCGGCGCGGAGTCTGGCTTCAACGGGAGCCAGCGCATCGTTTTCGTTGGTCCCTTCAAGAGAGATCAGCTGAAGCGTCACGACCTCGCCATTGGGCCCGGCGTAATCGCAAGTCTTGCCGTCGGCCGCCGCGTCCTTGCGCGTCAGATCGCCCTGGGTCTGCGGACAATCGAGGGCGCTCACCGCTTTGTACTGATGTCGATGGTGTCGGAACATTGGCGGTGTGCAGGCCGCCAGGGCAAGCGCCGAGCCGGCCGTCGTGATGATGAAGAGAGTGCGCGAGCGCATGTTCAGAGGTCTCCGTCCCGAAGGCCGTACTGTGTCTCGGAGCGAGGCCACCGGTCCAGTGAATAACCGGTAAGGCTCAGCCCTGTCCCGGCCTCGCGCCGGATCCTTCACGGCGGGCGAGGAACGCCAGACGCTCAAACAGGTGGACGTCCTGTTCGTTTTTCAGCAGCGCGCCGGCCAGCGGCGGCAGCAGCTTGGTCGGATCGCGCTCACGAAGCGCGTCGTCGTCAATGTCTTCGACCATCAGCAGCTTGAGCCAGTCGAGCAGCTCGGAGGTGGAGGGCTTCTTCTTCAGCCCGGGCACTTTGCGCATATCGTAGAAGACGCGCAACGCCTCCGAAACCAGCTTCTGCTTAATGCCCGGATAGTGGACCTCGATGATCTCGCGCATCGTCTGGTCTTCGGGGAACCGGATGTAGTGGAAGAAGCACCGGCGCAGGAAGGCGTCGGGCAGCTCCTTCTCATTGTTCGATGTGATGACCACCACTGGACGGACCTTGGCGCGGATCGTCTCGTCGGTCTCGTAGACATAAAACTCCATCCGATCGAGCTCCTGCAGGAGATCGTTGGGGAACTCGATGTCGGCCTTGTCGATCTCGTCGATCAGCAGCACCGGACGCTCCGGGGAATCGAAGGCGTCCCACAGTTTGCCGCGCTTGATGTAGTTGGAGACGTCCTTGACGCGCTCATCACCAAGTTGGCTATCGCGTAGCCGGGTCACCGCTTCGTATTCGTACAGTCCCTGCTGCGCCTTGGTGGTCGACTTGATGTGCCATGTGATCAGCGGCGCATCGAGGGCCTTGGCGATCTCGTAGGCGAGAACCGTCTTGCCGGTGCCCGGCTCGCCTTTAATAAGCAGGGGTCGTTCGAGCGCGATGGCGGCGTTCACGGCGATTTTGAGATCGTCCGTGGCGACATAGTCGCTGGTGCCTTCGAATCGCTTGCTCATTCACTTCGCTCCACGGGTTGGCGTCCGCCGCATCTCGAACAGTTGTTCAAATCGAGGTCACCCTAGAGCCAGCGTCAGGACTTTCAAGCGCCAGTTGCGGCAGCCTTCGATCCACGGGGGTTTGGTGTTGCTAGTCCGAGCCCGGACGGACAGGAACCGGATCGCTGGCAGGGAAGGTCTCTTCCAGGTCGGCGTCGATCCGCGCTTCGCGCGATGACAGGACTTCCACGCGAGGCTCGGGACGGACCTTGGCGTCCGTTGGGCGCCCACGCTTTTCTCTAACCCAGTGGCGTCTGTCGACCATTGTCAATTGCAACCCGCTATGGCGTCCCAAGGTCCCCGCCAGGGCAGAGACAAGCAGGTCTCCCGCGGATATGGAAGGCGCCGTGACGTCGCCTTCCCCATCTCAATTGGTTCTCGCCAGCGCCAGCCCGCGTCGTCTGGACCTGCTCGCTCAGGCCGGCATAGCTCCACACGAGGTCGATCCCGCGGACATCGACGAGCGCGCATTGCGCGGCGAGACGCCGAGGCGGGCGGCGGTGCGCCTGGCGACCGTCAAGGCGGAAGTAGCCGCTGCCCGACACCCTGACGCCTTTGTGATCGGCGCGGACACCATCGTCTCCGCGGGCGCGCGCATGCTCGGCAAGCCGGAGCGCAAAGAGGAAGCCCGGGCGATGCTCTCACTGCTGTCCGGCCGAGGTCATCGGGTGTTCACTGGTGTCGCCGTTATCGCTCCGGACGGTCGCCGCGCGACCCGCCTGGCTGAAGCCCGGGTGCGTATGAAGGTGTTCAGCGAGGAAGATTTCGAGCGGCTACTAAGCTCAGACGAGTGGCGCGGTGCAGCGGGCGCCTATCGCATTCAGGGCCTCGCCGGCGCGCACGTCATCAGCCTGACCGGTTCCTACACAGCCGTGGTCGGTCTGCCGCTTTACGAGACCACGACGTTGCTCGCCGGCTTGGGCTTCGTCTTTCCGTGAGCGGGCGGCATTTCTATCTCGATGTCGGCGTCGGCGAGAGCCGGGGCGTGGTCACGCTGGACGGACGGCCTGAACACCTGATGATCGCCCGCGACGGCGATTTACAAGTCCAGACCCTGGGCGCACGCGTGGCGGCGCGGATTCGCTCGGTGGAACGTTCGCTGGGGCTGGCTTTCCTCGATCTGGGCGAGGGACCGGACGCGGCCCTCAATATGGCCCCCGAGATGGGCAGGATCGCCGAAGGCGGCTGGGTCGAAATCGAGGTGCGCTCGGAGGGACGGAGCGGGAAGGGCGCTTCGGCCCGTTGGTTGGGAGCGGCGGAGGGGCCAAGCCGCCTGCTGGCGCCGGGCCCGAACCTTGAAGCGCGGCTAACTATCCTCGCCAAAGGGGCCCGCATCGAGCGCGGACCCGCCGCGCGCGCCCTGGCGGACCAGGCCCAGGAAGAAGTCTTCGAGACCGTATTCCTCTTGCCCGGCGGCGGTTCAATCGCCGTGGAGACCACGCGCGCGCTCACCGCCGTAGATGTCGACCTGGGTGGTCGCCCGGGCGAAAGCGCGAAACGCGCGGCCAAGGCGGCCAATCTGGCGGCGCTCAGCCACGCGGCGCGGGTCCTGCGCCTCAAGGGCCTGGGCGGACTGGTGGTTGTCGATCTGGCCGGCCGCGGGCACGACGGGGCGGCCCTGCTTGCCGCCGCGCGCATTGCCTTTGCGGCGGATAATCCTGGTGTAGCGCTGGGCGCCGTCTCGAGATTTGGGACTCTGGAGTTGACCATTCCCCGGCGTGCGCGCCCCACGCTGGACGTCCTCGTCGGGGATGGGCGCGGCCCGAGCGCGATCACTTCGGCCATGGCGCTCTTACGGGCACTTGAGCGGGAAGCCGCCGGCGACGGCGGGGGCAGATTTGAGGCGGTAGCCTCGCCAGAGATCGCGGGCGCGGCCAGCCCCTATCTCGCAAGACTAACTGGCCGCTTCGGCGCCCGCCTGGGACTGCGGACCGAACCGAACCGGGCGGGGTTCGAGGTGGTGCGCCAATGACCTTGGGGAAATGTCCCGTATGCGCGAAACCCGGCGTGGATGCTTTCCGTCCGTTCTGTTCTGGGAGGTGCGCGGACGTCGATCTTCACCGCTGGCTCACCGGCTCTTACTCCATTGAAGGAGAGCCGGACGAGGACGTCGAACAGACCGATCAATATCCCCGCGAGGATGAGTAGGCGAGTTTCTGGACAAGGCGGAGGGGCTTGCCTATAGACGGCGCTCCTCGCGCCACGGGCCTGGGTAGCTCAGTTGGTAGAGCAGCGGACTGAAAATCCGCGTGTCGGTGGTTCGAATCCGCCCCCAGGCACCATTCTCCCCCTCGGCGGTCGCCCCGGCCCGAGGCGGCGGCGCGCGAGGCCCGTTCCCCGCCGCGCCGCTCGCCGTCCACAGCGGCGTCGCGCGCTTGTGGAAATGTTTCATAGGTTTGTGTGCGCTGCAGCAAGACTCTGGCGAAAAATGGCTCAAGTCTCGTTATTTCAAGGGGAGAAAACAGTTGCGGCGCAATATGAACCGCGTTCTCCAAAACGATGTCCGGAATCGCCGTGAAGCAGTCCCTCTTGACGTCGAAAAAAGGGATTGCCAAAGGTTTCCGACCGCAAGACTAACACGGCGGTAATCCGGGTGAGGCGCTGGCGCCAGGTCCCGTCCATCCATTATTGAGCCCGATCAATCAGGAACCGGCGACAGATGCTCGAAATGAAACGCACTTCTCCCATCATCGCCCTGATAGGCGCGGTCGCGCTCCTGTCGAGCGCTCC
>Ga0302314_10012301_pt1 | contig 14829 bp, 6 predicted proteins | sample III_Palsa_N2_3_FD_200533 | JGI IMG/M metagenome (GOLD analysis project Ga0302314, IMG submission 200533) | Peat permafrost microbial communities from Stordalen Mire near Abisko, Sweden - III_Palsa_N2_3 | ecosystem: Environmental > Terrestrial > Soil > Palsa > Peat permafrost | place: Sweden... | reverse complement strand
AAGAGGGTGCTGCCGGTGGCGAGTTCGAAGCGTCCGATGCGGTCGGCGCGGGCGTCGGTGAAGGCGCCTTTGACGTGGCCGAAGAGCTCGGACTCGAAGGTGCCTTCGGAGAGCGCGCCGGTGTTGACGGCGACGAGGTTGCGCTGGGCGCGGTGGGAGAGTCGGTGGAGGGTCTGGGCGACGACTTCTTTTCCGGTTCCGTGCTCGCCGGTGATGAGGACGTTGGCGTCGGAGGGGCCGATGCGGCTCATGAGCTCGACGACGGGGTGCATGGAGGGTGCGGTTGCGATGAAGTCGGGTGCGCCTTCGGCGCGGAGGATGCGGTTTTCGGCTTCGAGCCACTGGGTGCGCTTGAGGGCGCGATGGAGCTCGACCTGGGTGCGAAGGACGGAGAGCAGGCGGGGGTTGTCCCAGGGCTTCTGGATGAAGTCGTTGGCGCCACGGCGCATGGCTTCGACGGCGAGGTCGACGTTGGCGTAGGCGGTCATGACGACGATGGGGATCTGGCTGTCGCGCTCGCGGATGGCGGCGAGGAGGTCGAGGCCTTCGCGGCCGGAGGTGGTGTCGCGGGTGTAGTTGAGGTCGAGCAGGACTCCGTCGAACTCGGCTTCGTCGAAGCACTCGAGGACGATGGCCGGGGAACGGGCGGTCTGGAGCTTGTAGCCTTCGGGGAGCAGGAGGAATTCGAGGGCTTCGAGGATGTGGGGCTGATCGTCTCCGATGAGCAGGCGGCATGGCCTGCCGGAGCCGGAGCCGGTTTGGGGTGGGACGGATTGCAGAGTTGGTTGCATAGGGCGCTAGGGCGTTGCGAGCGCGGCGGGCTGAACGCCCTTCCGTGCTGCTTCTACCGAAATGTTATTCGCTTCCAGGGTTCGGCCGACGGCGCGATCAAGTTCAATGCGGGCTTTCTGGTAGGCGGTGCGGGCGGCGACGAGGGCGGATTCGGCGGTGGCGAGGTCGTGGCGGGCGGCGAGGGTTTGGAGTGCGGAGCCGGCGCCGAGGGTCTGTTCCTGGCTGGTGATGTCGAAGGTTTTGGAGGCGAGGTCGCGGGCCTTGCCGGCGGAGACGACGCGGGCCTGACTCTGCTCGAGCGAGTACTGGGCGTTGCGGACTTCGATGCGGATCTGTTTGCGCAACTGCTGGGTGCGCAGTTCGCCCTGGCGCGACTCGAGCTGGGCTCGGTACTGGTCGGATTTGGCGACGCGGTTGCGAATGGGGATGTTGAGCGAGAGGCCGACGTAGTAGTCGGGGGCGTTGTTTTTGAAGGTCTGGCCGAGTTCGCCGGGGAAGGTAGTTGGTGCCGTGGATTGGATTCCTGAGGCGGGGTTGTCGATGCCGCCGAGGCCGGTTCCGCCGTAGAAGGCGGTGAGCGCCAGCGAGGGCAGGAGTGCGTTGCGGGCGGCGGCGAGCGAGATGTTTGTGCTTTGCAGCTCGATGTCCGACTCGGAGAGTTCGATGCGCTGCTTGAGGGCTTCGGCGATAAGGTCTTCGGCGGGGGCGGCGGTGGTGACGGCGGCGTCGGCGGAGACGGTGCTGAGATCGGTGGGCTGGACGGGCATGCTCTCGAGGATGGGGTCGTCGAGATTTTTGGTGATGGCGTTCTTGAGCAGCAGCTCCTGGAAGCGCAGGGTGGATTTGGCGATGGTGACGTCCTGCTCGCGGTTGGCGACTTCGCCTTCGGCCTTCAGGACATCGAGCGCCGGGATAGCCTGGAGCTCAAGCTGCTTGCGGTCGCTGGTGAGGGTCTGGTTGGCGAAGTCGAGCGAGGCGGTTTTGACACGCTCATCTTCGTAGGCGTTGACGAGGTCCCAGTACATGTTGGCGATCTGGGTGACGGTGGTGAGGACCTGGAGTTCGAAGGCCTGATCGGAGATCTTCTGGTTGTTGCGGGCGATGCGGAGATAGCGGAGGTTGGGGCCGAAGCCGAAGCCGGCGAGGAGTTGCTGCTGAAAGAGGATGCGGTAGTAGCTGTCGAGTTCGGGATTGAGGACGTTGTTGAGACTGTTGGTGGTGACGCGGTCGTTGTTGAGGGTGGCGGAGAGCGCGGTTCCGGAGGGGAAGGCCTGAGAGTAGTTGATGTCGCCGATGATGGAGTTGGTGTGCAGGGTGGGAAGGCCGTAGAGGGTCTGGTTGGCGACCGGCTGGGTGAGATGTTCGGTGCTGGCGTTGGCGGAGAAGCTGGGGTCGTAGGAGGAGACGGCAGTTCCGGTGCCGAGAGTGGACTGGACCTGGCCGGAGGCTCCGGTGCCTGCGCCGCCTGCGCCGCCGGTGGTTCCGCCGGCTCCGGCGCCACCGGTTCCGGAGCCGAAGCCGCCGACGCCTGCGCCGGGGGTGTTCTGGACGACGCCGGTGTTGACGCCGCGGAAGACTCCTCCGGCCTGAGTGCGGAGGACGTCAGCGGCTGCGATGGGGATGTTGTAGCGGGCGATGGCGAGGTCGAGATTGTTTTCGAGGGCGAGGGCGATGGCATCCTGTAACGAGAGCTGGAGGACGCCGTCGTGGATGAGCGAGTCGATGCGCGGGGAGTTGGCGAGATTCGGTTCCGGAACGAGGGTGGCGCGATAGGCGTTGAAGGGATTCCAGGAGTGGGGGATGTCGAGGCGCAGAGCGGGCTGCGGCGCAGACTGGGGGGCGCTGGTGACCTGATTGGCAACCTGGTTGGTTGCCGCGGCCTGAGCGCACAGCTCGGCGGATGGGAGCAGGAGAAGGGCGATGGCGGCGAAGGCGAGTCGTGAGGTAGGCGTCGTCATTTATGCGTGGGTCCCAGAGAGCGCGTTGAGGTTTGGATTGGAGGTATCGCGGGTGAGCCAGCCGTCGCGGAGTTCGATGGTGCGCGAGCCGAAGGCGGCGTTGGCTTCGGAGTGGGTGACCTGCACGATGGTGGTGCCTTGCTCGTTGAGGGTGCGGAAGAGCTGCATGATCTCGGTGGCCTGCTCGGAGTGGAGATTGCCGGTGGGTTCGTCGGCGAGGAGCAGTGCGGGTTTGTGGATGACGGCGCGGGCGATGCCGACGAGCTGTTGCTGGCCTCCGGAGAGCTGGGAGGGATAGAGGTCTTTTTTGCCGACGATGTTGAAGCGATCTAGTGTATCCGCCACCAGAGCTTGGCGCTCCGGGCGGGGGATGTCTTTGTAGGAGAGTGGGAGGTCGATGTTTTCGGCGACGGTGAGGTCGTCGATGAGATGGTAGCTCTGGAAGACCATGCCGGTGCGGCGGCGGGCGAGATCGGCGCGCTGCTTGCGGTTGAGGGTCTGGATGGCGACGTCTTCAAAGATGAAGTCGCCGCGCCACTGGTCGTCGAGCATGGCGAGGACGTTGAGCAGCGAGGATTTTCCGGCGCCGGAGGGGCCCATGATGGTGAGGAACTCGCCCTGGGCGATGTGGAGGTTGACACGGCGGAGCACCCAGTTTTCGGTGTGTCCGGTTTTGTAGCTGCGTTCGAGATTGCGGATATCGATCATATTGTTATTCCGTCCTGAGAGCTTGCATGGGTTCGAGGGCTGAGGCGCGGCGGGCGGGAAGCCATGCGGCGAAGGCGCCGACGCCAAGAATGAGGATAGTGGCCGCGGCGAGGGTGGCTGCGTCGTTCTGCTTTACGCCGAAGAGGAAGCTGTGCAGGAGGCGAGCGGTGAGCAGGCTGAGGCCGAGGCCGACGGCGGTTCCGGCGAGGAGCAGACCGGCGGCTCCGCGGAGGACGAGGGTGAGGATGTCTTCGCGCTGCGCGCCGAGGGCGAGGCGCAGGCCGAGTTCACGGGTGCGAAGGGTGACGAGATAGGTGAGTAGGCTGTAGAGGCCGGCGAGGGCGACGACGAGGGCGAGACCGCCGAGGGTTTCGAGCAGATGGGCGGCGAGGAGCTGCGAACCCATGGCATCGTCGACGATCTGATCCATGGTGCGGATGTCGGTCGAGACGAGGTCTGGGTTGACCTGCTGCATGACGTGGTTGAGCTCAGGGATAAGGCTGCGCGCGTCGCGGGAGGAGCGGAGCATGAGCTCGACGTGGGCGCTCAGCGTGGGCTGATAGAAGCCGTCGGTGGGGAGCATTTGGGCGGCGTTGATGTCGATCTCGGGCATGGAGGGATCGGCGATGCCGACCTGGTGGAGGTCGTCGACGACGCCGACGACCTTGAACTTGCGGGTTACTTTGCCGTCCTTTGTGCTCATGCCGAGGGAGAAGTCGTTGACGTTGTTTTTGGTTGACTCGTAGAGTTTGGCGAAGGCGCTGTTGACGACGGCGACGAGCTGGGAATCGGGCGTGTCCTGGGCGTTGAAGTAGCGTCCGCGGGCCATGCCGAAGCCGAGAACCTTCTGCAACTCCGGACCGGTGGCCTGCATGTTCGCAGTCAGCATGGCAGCTTTGCCCAGCGAAGAATCATTCTTGTCGAGCGAAAGGTTCATCTGCATGGTGAAGCCGTTGTCGAGCGGGGCGACGGTGGTGATGGCCCCGGATTCAACGCCGGGGATGGTCTTGATGCGATCGAGCAGAGGTTTGAAGACGAGGGTGTTCTTGTCGACAGACTTGTATTTGTAGTCTGGCAGTTTGGGATTGAGGACGATGACGTGGTCGGTGCGGAAGCCGAGGGGGACGTGACGGAGGGCGAAGACGGTGCGCAGTAGAAGCCCGCAGGAGACGAGCAGGACGAGGGTCAGCGAGAGCTCGGAGACGACGAGGATGCGCTGGAGGCGATGCTGATGGCGGCCGGTGCCGGCTTGCGCGCCGTCCTGACGGAGCGACTGCTCGACGTTGACGGTGGAGGCGAGGCGCGCGGGAACGACGCCGAAGAGGACGGCGCTGAGGACGCTGAGCGCGAGCAGGACGATGAGGACGCGGGCGTCGGGGTGAAGGACGAGGTTGGGGTCGAGCTGGGTGGTGAGGCTGTGATGGAAGAAGCGCAGGGCGGCTTCGGAGAGCGCGAGGCCGACGGCGCTGCCGGCGAGCGAGAGCAACAGGCTTTCGACCAGGGTCTGGCGGATGAGGCGCCAGCGGCTGGCGCCGAGGGCGGAGCGGACGGCCATCTCGCGACGGCGGGCGGCGGTGCGGGCGAGCATGAGGCAGGCGACGTTGGCGCAGGCGATGAGCCAGAGGGCGGCGACGGCTCCGAGGAGTGCGAGCAGGGCGGTGCGTTGATCTTTTTGAAAGAGGCTGCGGCGATAGTCGACGGTGGCGATGTGAGCGGGCGAAAAGAAGGTGACGAATTGGCCGGTGTAGAGCGGGAACAGTTCTTTCTGGATGGCGTTGAGCTCCGCGTCGATAGCGGAGGGTGAGACGCCGTTGCGGGTACGGGCGATCGCGCGGTAGCCGGGCGTCTCCAGGGTGCGGGCGGTGGCGACAGAATCGAGCAGAACTGGCTGCCAGATCTGAGCAGGCGATTCGCCGGCGGGAAAGAGGAAGCCGGAAGGCATGACTCCGATGACGACGGTTGGGGTGTCGTCGATGCGGACGGTCTGGCCGAGGATGTGGGGATCGGCGTGGAACTGGTTGCGCCAGACGAGATCGCTGAGGATTGCGACGTGGTTTCTGCCTGGCTGCTGTTCTTCGGCGGTGAAGGTTCGTCCGAGCGCAGGGGCGGCGCCAAGGGTGCTGAAGAGGTTGGGAGCGGCGTCGACTGCGTTGATCTTTTGTTCGGCACTTTGCGCGAGCAGATAGGCGGAGTGGCTGTCGAAGTAGGCAATCTGGTCGAGGGTGCGGGTGCGTTGCCGCCAGACGAGGAGATCAGCAAGCCGCGGAGTGGTCGGAGCGTCCCGGGAGGTGGTTGCGTTGAGCAGGACGAGCTGACTGGGGTGAGTGTAGGGAAGCGGACGAAAGAGGGTGGACTCGAGCACGGTGAACATCGCGGCGTTGGCGCCGATGCCGAGTGCAAGCACGAGGATGACGCTGGCCGCGAAGCCGGGGGCGTGGCGCATCTGGCGGAGTGCGTAACGGAGATCCTGTAGCAGCGTGGTCATGGCTTCTCCTATTCGGTGCGAAGGGCTTCGGTTGGGTTGACGGAGGCGGCGCGGCGGGCGGGCAGGAGCGCGGCGACGATGGCGACGGAGGCGATGAGGAAGACGGCGCAGGCGATGGTGAGGGGATCGGCGGGGGAGACTCCGAAGAGTTGGCTGCGGAGGAGTCCGCTGAGCGCGTAGGCTACGGGCAGGGCGACGACGATGCCGATTCCGGCGAGTTTGAGGACGTCGGCCATGACGATGCGGGAGATGGCGAGGCGGCTGGAGCCGAGGGCGATGCGGATGCCGATCTCGCGGGTGCGCTGGGCGGTGGAGTAGGCGAGGACGCCGTAGAGGCCGATGCCGGCGAGCAGGGTGGCGAGGACGCCGAAGGAGATGGCGAGGAGCGAGACCATGCGTTCGTCGGAGAGGACGTCGTCAATCTGCGCGTCCATGGTGCGGAGGCTGCTGAGGGTGAGCGCGGGATCGAGCTGCTGCATGGTGCGGCGGATGGTGGTGAGGGTTTCGGCGGGGTCGGAGGAGGTGCGGAGATAGAGGTAGAGCTCGGCGGGGTTGGCGTCCTGCTTGAGCGGGCGGTACTGGGTGGGGACGATCGCGTCGCGGACGCCTTCGTGTTTGCTGTCGCGAACGACTCCGACGATCTGGGTGTCGAGCTTGACGTTGCCTCCGCCGTTGGCCATCTGGCGGCCGATGCAGGCCTGGGCGCTGCCGCAGAAGTGTTTGGCGAAGGTTTCGTTGACGATGGCGACGTTGGGATGGTCGGTGGTGTCGGTATCGGTGAAGAGGCGACCGGCGATCAGAGGCATTTGCAGGGTGGAGAAGAAGGCGGGATTGATGGCGGAGTTCTCTACGTCGTAGTCGGTGTCAGCCGGCTCGGTGTAGCCGGCGACGGTGACGTTTCCAGTCTGGCCATGGCCGGCAAGTTCGGGATCGTCGGTGGCGCCGACGGACTGGACGCCGGGGAGTGCGGTGAGCGCGTCGATGACACGTTGATGCAGGGCGGGGATGGCGGCAGGGGCGTAGCCGGCGAGCTTGGGATTGATGCCGAAGGTGGTGAGTTGGGCGGTGGTGAAGCCGACATCGACGTGGCGCAGGTTCTGCATGGTGCGGACGAAGAGGCCGGCGCCGACGAGGAGCAGGACGCTGAGGCCGATCTGGAGGCAGACGACGGCGCGGCGGAAGCTGAGCAAGGAGCCTGCGCCGGTGGCGCTCTTCTGACCCATGGCGGCGGTGAGGTCGGGACGGCGGAGCTGCATAAGTGGTGCGAGCGAGAAGAGGATGCTGGCGGTGAGCGCGATGGCGAAGTTGAAGATGAGGACGCGGGGATCGATGGCGGTGTTGAAGGCGACGTATGCGGAGTCGCCGGCGAGCTGGTGGACGAGGGTTCGGATGGCGATGGGGGCGAGGAGCATGCCGGCAGCTCCGCCACCGATGCCGATGAGCAGGCCTTCGAGGAGGAGCTGTTGGGCGATGCGGGTTGCGCCGGCTCCGAGGGCGTAACGGAGGGAGAATTCGCGGGCGCGACCGGCGGAGCGGACGAGCAGAAGGCTGGCGACGTTGACGCAGGCGATGAGCAGGACGAGGAGGGCCATGGCCATTACGGCGAGCAGGGGTTTCTGGAAGTCGGCGCGCTGGTAGGAGAGGCCTTTGGCTCCGGGGAGTACGAGGAGTTGGCTGTTGGTGAGGAATCCGTCGGTGAAGCGCTTCGACTTGGTGCCGAGGGCCTTGAGTTCGTCGGCGCGAAGGGCGTGCCAGAGGGGCGCGACGGCGACCTGAGCGAGGGCGATGGACTCGCCGGGTTTGAGGCGGCCGATGATGTTGAGGCCGCGGTCGCGGTGGTTGTCGAGGCGCTTGCCGCCGCCGGGGATCACTTCTTCGAACATGGTGATGGGGACGAAGAGGCTGGGAGTCTGGCCCCAGACGGCGCTGCTGAAGCCGGGTGCGGCGACGCCAACGATCTGAAAGGGATGGGCGTTGATGGCGAGGGTGGAGCCGACGACGGAGGGATCGGCACCGAGGTGGTTTTTCCAGTAGTCGAAGCTGAGAACGACAACGGGGTTGGCGTCTTTTTGCAGGTCGTCGTTCTGGGTGAAGAGGCGGCCGAGGGCTGGGTTGACGCCGAGAACGGTGAAGTAGTTTCCGCTGACGAGCTCGGCCTCGCCGTTTTCAGAGGAGTTGTTGCGGGAGATTCCGACGCCGGCGGGAAGGGTGGCGATGAGACCGTCGAAGGCCTGGTTCTTGTCGCGTAGATCCTTGTACATCGGATAGGAGAAGTAGGCTTCCATGTCGCCGCCGTGATTGTGGGTGGAACCCTCCCAGGCTTTGCCGGTGCCCTCGAGGATGACAAGCTCGTGCGGGTTGCGAACGGGAAGCGAACGCAGGAGGGCCTGGTCGAGGAGCGAGAAGATGGCGGTGTTGGCGCCGATGCCGAGAGCGAGGGTGAGGATCGCGGTTAGCGCGAAGCCAGGCGAGCGGCGGAGTTGGCGCAACGCAAATTTCAGATCGTTTGCTATGTTGTTCATGGTCAATCTCCTTATTCCGCCCGCAAAGCTTCCGTTGGTTCCAGATACGCCGCTCGCCGAGCGGGAATCAGGCTCGCCGCGATCGTTGCCGCGAGCATGGCAGCGCCGGAAAGAGCGATAGCGAGTCCGCGGTTGCCGAGAATCGAGACCGAATCCGCTCGCCCCAAGCCATCCACCACCGTGTAGAGAAGCGATGAGATTACTCCGCGCAGCGCGAAGCTCCCTGCAATCCCCAATACCAGCCCAATCGCTGTCAACATCAGACCGTTCCTCAGCACCAGTCCGAGAATCTGCTCTCGCTGCGCACCGAGCGCCATGCGCACACCCAACTCTCGCGTTCGCGAGGACACCTGGTAGCTCAAGAGCCCGAACAAGCCGATCAGCGTTAAGCCCAGCGCGAAGACGGCAAAACCGGCGGCCAGCCACGAGAAGAACCTAGGCGCTGCGACGCTCCTGTCGACCAAGCTTTGCATCGGCGCAAACTTCGCGGCTGGAACCTCGGGATCGACTGCGGCGATGGCGGCTTCGGCAGCCCGGGCGATGTCGGGATCGGGCGTACCGGCGCGTTCCTGAGTGCGGATAACGAAGGTCGTCGGAAACCACCCGTTGATCATCTTCATCGTCTCGTCGGGCAACTGCGCGATGGGCAGGAAGGCCGTCGGGCGAATGCTGTCGGCGAGCGATTGGTTGTGCGCATTTGCGATGACTCCGATCACCCGGCGCGGCGTCTTACCTTCGGCCAAGATGAACTCTCCAACCGGGTCGCGGCCAGCAAACCATCGCTTCGCCGCCGCGTCATTGATAAGGGCCACGGGAGCCGATCCTGGCGAATTCGCGGCGGACACGTCATCGCCCTTCAAAATCGTCATTCCGACGACGTTGAAATATCCTGGCGTGACGAAGCGTATCTCCGAGTTATTGATCAACTCCTGGCGATTCGCGGGACCCGCGCTGTCGTTCAATCCCCCATCGAGTGGAAGTCCGTTCACCATAGCTACCTGCGCTACGCCCGGTATCTGCCGCAGCCGAGCTTCAACGCCTGAGATGAATTGCTGAGTGTGTTCGGTCGAAGCATAAGCGTCGCCTTTCAGGTTGACCTGCAGCGCGTAGACATGCTGCGGATGAATCCCCGACGGAATTGCCCGCATGTTGACGAATGCGCTCAGCAACAGCACTCCAGCCGACAGCATCGCGGTCGCGAGTCCAACCTGCGCCACGATGAGCGACTTGCCCAGCCGCTGTTGCGAGACCGTCTCGCCGGCGGTTCGCGCGCTGCCGATCTGCGCTCCGGAGGCCCGGTGGAAGACGGTCAGCGCGGGAATCAGGCCGAAGACCAGCGTCGTCGCGCATCCGGCGACTACGGCAAAGATCATCGCCGTCCAATCGAGCGCGGGCACCCGGACGGCCGTAACGTCGATCGGCGAAGCAGCTACCAGCACCGGCACTGCAAGCGCGGCGAGCCCGATTCCAAGAAGGGAACCGATCACGGCGAGCAGCAGGCTTTCGGTCAGCAGCAGCCGCAGCGTCTGCGCAGGGCTTGCGCCCAGAGCTGTTCGCAGAGCGATCTCCGCGCGCCGCCCAATCGAACGCGCGGTCATCAATCCAGCCAGATTCAGGCAAGCGAGCAGCAGCACCGCGATCACCGCTGCGCCAAGAGCAATGAGGCTGGAACGGGCAGAGCTGACCACAATCTCATGCAGGGGCCACGCAAACTCCTCCATAGCCGGCTCGCCCGGCAGAACCCATCGCGAGTAGTAAGGGTACTTCCGAAACAGCGCAACATTCAGGGTTTTCATCTCCGCCCCGGCCTGCGCCAGCGTCACGCCTGGCTTCAGCCGCGCGATCATCGCGTAATTCGTTCCATAGTAACCAGGGTCGTCCACCGAGATACGAAGCGGAGTCCAAACATCCGGACTATCCACGGTCGCAAACTGCCCTGGCATCACGCCGATCACGGTATAAGGGTCCTCATTGATATGGACCACCTTGTCCACGACATGCGGATCGGCGTTGAAGGAGTTCCGCCAAAATACCTCGCTCAACAGAACCGTGGGCGCGGCATGCGGAAGATCTTCCTCGCGCGTAAACATACGCCCCAGAATCGGCGCGATGCCCAGCGTCGGCAGGTACGTCGAAGAGACCTTGAGTGCGCGAATATTCTGCGCCTCACCGCTGCCGGTGGAGAAATTCACGCTCTGCAAACGTCCGTCTGCAATCCCGATGCTGGCGAAGCTCTTAGCCTGCGTCATGATCAGATCGCTGCTCTCCCCGGTCTGGGCATTTCTGGGGTTTTCTCCGGGCTGGACAAAACCGAGCCCCACCAACTCCTCCGCATGCGGATACGGCAGCGGCGCCAGCAGCGCGCCGCGCACGATCGAGTACACCGCCGTGGTCGCGCCGATGGCGAGCGAAAGCGTAAGGATCGCCGTCAGCGTGAAGCCGGGCGAGCGGCGAAGCTGGCGCAGCGTGTAGCGCAGGTCGGATGGAAGATTTGCCATGGGGGTGATCTCCTATTCGGTTCGAAGGGCTTGCATGGGGTCGATGGTGGCGGCGCGGCGGGCGGGTAGAAGGCTTGCGGCGATGCCGAAGAGTCCGAGGGTTATCGTGAGCGCAAGGAGGAGCGAAGCGTCGTGCGCGGCGTGGAATTCGACGACCGAGGCGAGGACCTTGCGGAGGGCGAGGGTGAGGAGCCAGCCGAAGGCTATTCCGCCGGCCATGAGCAGGGCGACGCGTTGAACGACCTGACGAAGCACCTGGCCGCGAGTGGATCCGAGGGCCATGCGGATGCCGATGTCGCGGGTGCGGAGTTCGACCTCGTGGCTGGTGAGGCCGTAGAGGCCGACGAGCGCGAGCAGGAGGGCGAAGCCGGCGAAGATACCGAAGAGCCAGTTTTCCATGCGCTCGAAGACGAGGGTTTCGCTGACGATTTGGGTCATGGTTTCAGGGGTCTTGAAGGGGACGGTGGGGTCGATCTGGTGGATGGCGTCGCGCAGGGGAGCGATGAGCATCTGAGGGTCGCTGTCGGATCGAATGACGAGGGCCATGTTGGTGAGGAGGGTGAGACGATCCTTGGGTTCGATCTCATCGACCAGGAAATCCATCTCCGCGAGGGGAGGGACGCTGAGATTCTGGCGAACATCGGTGACGACTCCGACGATGGCGGTCTTCTCTTCGGTCTTGTCGCTGTCGTCCATGTGTGCGCCGACAGGGTCGCCTCCGGAGGAGAAGAACTTGCGCTTGAACGCTTCGTTGACGACGACGGTCCCGGCGGGGTGTGGGGTGTCGATGGAAGGAGAGAGCATGCGGCCGCTGTCGAGGTTGATGCCCATGGCGTCGAAGTATCCGATGGAGACGGCGCGGTTCTCGGCGAGCATCTCCGCGCTGGGCGGATAGGGGGGCTGGCCGGTGATATGGACGTCGGAGTTGACGCCGTAGGACTGGATGGGCAGGTCGCTGATGATGCCCGCACCCTGGACGCCGGGGAGGTGCGAGACGCGCTCGAGCAGGGGTTGGTAGAAGGCCAGGAGGGGATCGCGGCCTTCGTAGTTTCCGGGCGAGAGACCGATTGAGGTGGCGAGGATGGTGTCGGGGTTGAAGCCGAGATTTGTCTTCAGGAGAGCTTGCAGGTTGCGCAGGAGCAGTCCGGAGACGACCAGGAGGACGAGCGAGAGCGCGACCTGGGTGATGACGAAGGCGGCGCGCAAGCGATGCTGCCCGATGCCAGTGCCGGCTGAGCCGCCAGCACGGAGCGCGCGGTTGGGATCGGTGCCGGAGAGGCGGATGGCGGGAGCGAGCGATGCGAGGAGACTAGTCAGGAGGGCGGCGGCGAGGGCTGCGGCGAGGACGGGCAGGTTGAGGTGGACATCGGTGCCGCGCTGGATGGCGTCGACCAGGAAGGTGCGCATGGCTGCGAGCAGGAGTGCGGCGAGGAGGATTCCGCCGGCGAGACCTGCGATGGAGAGAACGAGGCTTTCGGTGAGGACCTGGCGGATGAGGCGCACGCGGGCTGCGCCGACGGCAGCGCGGAGGGCGATCTCGCGTTCGCGTTTGACTCCGCGTGCGAGCAGAAGGCCGGCGACGTTGACGCAGGCGATGGCAAGCAGGGAGAGGACGGCGAGGAGCAGGGTTTTGAGCGGGCCGTCGGTTTTGCCGGTGACCTGGGTCGCGAGCGGAACGATCTTGACGGTGCGACCGGAGTCTGTATTCGGGTAGGCTCGGCCGAGATTGGCGAGCACGCCGGCAAAATCAGCTTGAGCCTGGTCGCGGGTGACTCCGGGCTTGAGCAGGCCGACGGTGCGCATCCAGTGCGAGCCGCGGAACTTCTTCCAGCTGGGATTGGCGTGGAGCGGCGTGTAGATGGCGTTGCGCTGCGAGAGCGGGAAACGGAAACCGGAGGGCATGACTCCGATGATGGTGTAGGGGACGCCGTCGAGGCGGACGACCTGGCCGATGACGTTCTTCTGTCCTGCGAAGTGGGTCTGCCAGAGCTCGTAGCTGAGGACTGCGATGTCGTCCTTGCCGTCCTGGTCTTCGCCGGGCAGGAAGGTGCGGCCAAGGATGGGGCGGACTCCGAAGACGTCGAAGAAGTTATCGGTTCCTTTTACGGCTGGAAGGGAGACCGGTCCGGATGGGCTTTCGAGGTTGATTTTGGTGAAGTCGGAGTAGCCGGCTAAGGCTTCGAAGGTCTTGAGTTGCGGGCGGGCGTCGACGTAGCTGAGCCAGGACCAGGGCTGGCTGTATCCTTCGCGGGCGGTGGTGTCGGGGAAGACCAGGCGGTCGTGGTTGGCGAATGGGAGCGGACGCAGCAGGGCGGCGTCGATGACGCTGAAGACGGCGGTCGCGGAGCCGATGCCGAGCGCGAGCGTGACGACGATGGTCAGCGCGAAGCCGGGCGAGCGGCGAAACTGGCGGAAGGCGAAGCGAAGGTCCTGGAGGAGGCTGGTCATGTATATCGTTCCCTTTCAGCGGAGCCAATGCTGGCTCGATCGGATGCCGAGGTTATTCACTGCGGAGTACGGTCATGGGGTCGACGCCGGCGGCCATGCGGGCGGGGATGAGGGTTGCCAGCAAGGCGATGGCGAGGACCGCGAGCACGGCCAGCGAATAGGCCGCGGGGTCGAATGCAGGTAGTTTGCCAACCACGCTCGAGAGCACGCGGGTGAGACTGAGTGAGAGGGCGACACCGCCTGCGACGCCTATGGCGGCGACGGTGAGCGCCTGACGGAAGACCATGCCGAGGAGTTGAGGACGGTCCGCGCCGAGGGCGATGCGGAGGCCGAACTCGAAGCGCCTCTGCGAGACCGAGTAGGCGGTGACGCCGTATATTCCGACGGCTGCGAGCAGGATGCTGATGGCGGCGAAGCAGCCGAAGAGCAGGCTGCGGAACTGGTCGGTGCGTTGGGTTTCGCCGATATCCTGGCGCATGGTGGTGGCTTGAACGGCGACCTCAGGGTGGGTCTGGTTCAGGTGTTTGCGCAGGGTTTCGAGCATGGAGTCAGCATTGCCGTGGGTGCGGACGATGAGCTGCATGTCGGTGGCGCCGCCGGGATGCTGGGCGACGGGAACATAGATCGTTGGGACTGGCGGCGCGCCGGGTGAGTTGGTACGGATGTCTCCGACGACGCCGACGATGGTCCACCACGACGTTTTCTCATCGAGGCCGCACATGATCTGCTGGCCGATGGGGTCCTGGCCGGGGAAGACCTGGCGGGCCAGCTCCTGGTTGACGACGAGGACCATGGGAGCGGCGAGGGTGTCTTCGCGGGTGAGGTCGCGTCCGCGGACGAGCGGGATGCGCATGGAGGAGAAGAGGGTCGGCGTGACCGGGCGGATGTCGGCTTCGGGAAGGTTCTCGACGCCGGGCGCGAAGGTTTGGCGGCCCTTGATGGCGTAGCCGACATCGGAGCCTCCGAAGCCCATGGGAGCTCCGAGGATGGCGGCGGTGGACTCGACACCGGGTACGGCTGCGAGGGAGTTGAGGGTGTCGTCGAGCTGGGCCAGATGCCGTTTTGCTTCGTTGGCAGCGAAGGCTTGAGCCTGTTCGGGAGTGGCGGAGGCGATCTGTTGTGGGGTGGGAGCGGGGGTTGGGTCGACCGCATGGCTGTCGAGTGTGATGAGGTTCTCGGCGGAGAAGCCGAGATCCTGACGGGACTGCTGGATGAGTTGGCGGGTCAATAGGATAGCGGCGATCGCGAGGGTGAGGGTGACGGCGACCTCGGCGACGATGAAGCTGTTGCGCAGGCGGGTTGCGCTGCGGCCTTCGGTGCCGCGGGAGGCGTCCTGCCGGAGTGCTGAGGCGGGATCGATATGCCAGGAGCGCCAGACGGGAAGGATGGCGGTGAGGCCCATGAGCGCGATGCTGATG
>Ga0302314_10012300_pt1 | contig 14829 bp, 12 predicted proteins | sample III_Palsa_N2_3_FD_200533 | JGI IMG/M metagenome (GOLD analysis project Ga0302314, IMG submission 200533) | Peat permafrost microbial communities from Stordalen Mire near Abisko, Sweden - III_Palsa_N2_3 | ecosystem: Environmental > Terrestrial > Soil > Palsa > Peat permafrost | place: Sweden... | reverse complement strand
GTAGTTGGTCCGCAGCCGGACGATGCCCTCCTGCGGGCCTTCGACGTCACGCTGGTTTCCCTCCTCGTAGACCGAGAGGAAGGAGTTGTACATCGTGTAGTTGTTGTCGTGGGCCGCCCCGTCCGCGGGCGTGTCCGTCGCCTGGAAGGCACCCTGGTCCAGGTGGGTGGTGATGCCGACGCTGGTGGAGTAGGCCATCGCGTCCCGGACGCTGCGCTTGCGGTCGTCGAGGCTCAGCGTCGCCCGCAGCGCGAGCAGCGCCGCGGTCGTCGGCCCGTTCCCCTCGAACGGGGACGCCGCGATCGACCCGTCGGCCCCCACCGCCACCGGGTACTTCCCCTTGACGTTGTCGAAGAAGGCCTTGCCGAGGGTGTTGGTCACCGCCGGGCCGGTGAACCCGACCTGGATGAAGACCGGCTGGTCGGGCACGGCCGCGTCGAGTTCCTTCAGCGTCGGCAGCCGCACCTCCTTGAACTGGTTGGGGCTGAAGCCGCCGATCGTCGTGATGAAGTTGTCCGCGCTGACCGGCGGGTTCGGGCTCTTGGGCAGGGTCCGGGCGCGGGCGGCGTAGAGCGCCTGCACGTCGGCGACGGACCCGGCGTTCTCGAGCGGGGTGTGGTGCCCGGGCCGGTTGCCCATGAGCACGAAGTGGTTGTGGCAGTCGATCAGCCCGGGCACGGCCATCCGGCCTTGCAGGTCGATGACCTGCGGCCGATCGGTGAACTGCTGCTGGGCGGCACCGACGCTGTTGCCGACGTAGACCACGAAGCCGCCGCGGATCGCGATCACGCTGGCGATCGTGCCCGACCCGTCCATGGTGTAGATCCGGCCGTTGGCGAGGATCAGGTCCTTGGCCGGCGAGGTCCGGTTGCCGGCCGAGGTCGTGGCGGCCTGGGCCGTGCCGGTCATCGCCACCGTCCCCGCCGCCGCGATGCTGGCCGCCGCGCCGGTGACCGCCCCGGTCTTCAGCAGCGCCCGCCGTGACACTCCGGCGCTTTCCCGCTTGCCGTGCTTGTCGCTGTCCATCTGCCCGCACACCTCCGTTGGTGCCTAGGCGCGTGAGTGGGGTTCATGCGCGGGTCTGAGCCTAGATATACCTATAGGTCGGGTCAATGACGCATAAAATAGGCAGTTCAGATACGGCGCCTGACCCCAACGGAAGCGGTCACGCCGCTGTGGCTGCCGCAAACGATTGCCCCCGGGGCTCGCCGGCTGACCAGGCCCGGGGCGCCGCGGTGCCCGGACCGGCCCGGGCGTTACCTAATGTTCACTAATTCGCCGCGCCCCGGTGCCATTCATCGCCTTTATAAAAGTCATCAACCGCAATGACCCGCGACCCGGCAAATCAAAGCCGACGGGGCGCATTGATCTGGGTATACGTCGTCCCGCTTCCTTCCCGGAATACGGCCCGCGGCCCCGCCCGCCGTCGCCGCAGGGTACGGTGCGACCGTGGAGATCATGACCAGTGGCGGTCCCGCGCACGTGGTGGTGGAGAGGCCGGCGGGGGAGCCGGCCTTCCTGATCGCGCTCACTCACGGCGCGGGCGGCACCCCGGACACGCCGGATCTGCTCGCCGTCCGCGACGCCGCGCGGGCGCGGGGCGCGGCGACGGCGCTTGTGACCCAGCCCTACCGGGTCAAGGGAGCCCGCGCCCCCGGGTCGGCGGTGCGGCAGGACGCGGCCTGGACGGAGATCATCGCCGCGATCAGGGCCGAGACCGAGTCGGCCGGAGTGCCGCTCATCCAGGGCGGGAGATCCAACGGTGCCCGGGTCGTCTGCCGGACGGCGGTAGCGGTCGGCGCGGCCGGGGTCATCGCGCTCGCGTTCCCGCTTCACCCGCCGGGCGATCCGGCCAAATCACGGAACGCCGAGCTGCGCGGGGCCGGGACCCCGGTGCTGGTCGTCAACGGGGAACGCGACCCCTTCGGTATCCCCGAGCCCGACGCGATGACCAGCGTCGTCGTTCTCCCGGGGGAGACGCATGCCCTCTCACGGCACCCGGCGGCGATCGGCGAAGCCGTCGCCGGCTGGCTGGACGCGACCGGTGTCGCGCGCCGCCCCTAGTAGCTGATGCCGCCTGACCTAGGCGGCTGGTGCGTGATAATCGGTAGGCCGATGCGGCGCGATCGTCGCGCCGTTCGGCAGTAGCTCGCCGGTGTCATCGAACGTCACGACCCCGTTACAGAGCAACGACCAGCCCTGCTCCGGGTGGCTGGCAATCGTGTGCGCAGCCTCTCGGTCGGGTGCCGATGAGTCCGGGCACCTCGGTATATGCGGGCACATGTCAGTGCCTCCTGGCTTTCCTCAGCAGTCCACGGCTAGATCCACTTGGCCTCGCGGTTACGCTCAGCGACGAGCCGTACCTACACCCCTACCAAATGGCCTAGACCACTTATCACAACTTTGCCCCGCTGCGCCGGTAAGTGCAAGCGACTTGCCGACACGTTAAGCAGAGATTTCCCAAATGTTGATACGGCTATGCCGGTCCTGTGGTTCAGACCTCTGCGCGTACCCCGGGTATGAGAGTACTACCAAGAAAAAGTCCTAAGTTCACACAGAACGTACCTGGGCGGCTTTCTCAGGAGATCATCTCGGGCGCTTCTGCGGCGCGCGCTAAGACCCGGGCCGGCGTTTCCCGAGGATGACGGCCATGTTGCCGCCGCCGTGCCCCTCGCCCGGTCAGACGATGGGGACGCGCGGGGCCTCGGGAATCCGGTTGAGGCGGTGGTTCTCGCGCAGGGTCAGCAGCCGCTCGGCCTCGGCGGTGAGCGCGTGCACGGCGGGCTTGGCCTTGGCCTGCCGGTGGTAGATCCGGTCCTCGTAACCCCGCGGCCCGATCTCGGCCCGCTGGGCGGCGTAGGCGGCTTGCATGGCCTCGGTCAGCGCCGCGTCGAGCTCCTTGGCCAGCCGGTGCCGCTCGACCACGCCGGCATGGCGGGCCTCGGCCTCGCGGAGCGCCACGTCGGCCGCGCGGGCCGCGTCGAGCAGCTTGCCGCGCTCTCCGGCGGCGGTCACGTCCGCCGCATGCAAGTCGAGCGACTCCTGGCTGGGCTTGTACATGCTGTGTCTGTCCTCCGCGTTGGTCCGCACGTAGGTTACGCCACCCCCGGGCGGCCGGGGTCAGCGGGGCCGCCGGAAGTAACCGGGAGACGGCCGGAGGGCGGTAGGACGGTGGCGGAAGGCGGACACGCTGGCCAAGCTGACCGCGCCCGCCGCCGACGCGGATTCGGTCACGGTCAGGAACATCACCGGCGCCGCGGGAGGCCGACGAGATCCCGGGGCGGACCCTGATGCGGGGCGGCGCGTGGCTTATCGCAGACGCCCCACGCCCGCGAGGCCGCCCCAGAACCGGTTCGGGTCCCGCGGGAGGCTGTCGGGCGAGTCGGGCCGCCAGTACGGGATCGAGACCAGGCCCGGGTCGACGAGGTCGAAGCCGGTGAAGAACCGCAGGATGTCGGCGCGGCTGCGCATGCGCAGGTCGGCCGAGACGGCGCGCTGGTAGACCTTCTCGGCGGCCTGGGCCACGGCCGGCGCGCCTTCCTCGGTGCCATGGCACACGACCAGGTAGCTTCCGGGAGCCAGGGCGTCGCGCAGGGTCTCGACGATGCCCCAGGGCTCGCTCTCGTCCTTGACGAAGTGCAGGACGGCGAGCAGCATGAGCCCGACCGGCTGGCTGAAGTCGATCAGCCCGGTGTCGGCGGCGCGGTCGAGGACCGCCGCGGGCTCGCGCAGGTCGGCCTCGATGATGACGGCGCCGGGGTTCCCGGCGAGGATGGCCTTGCTGTGCGCGATCGCGACCGGATCGATGTCGGCGTACACGACGTGGGCGCCGGGAGCGGCGTCCTGGGCGACCTCGTGCACGTTGCCCTGGGTCGGGATGCCCGAGCCGACGTCGAGGAACTGGCGGATCCCGGTCCCGGCGAGGTACCGCACCGCCCGGCCGAGGAACGCGCGGTTGGCCTGGCCCACGGCCCGCGAGTTCGGCTCGACCGCCACGATCGCCCGGCCCACGTCCTGGTCGGCCAGGAAGTTGTGGGTGCCGCCGAGCAGGTAGTCGTACACTCGGGCGACGTTCGCGCGCCGGGTATCGACCTCGGCCGGCACCCAGTCACGGTCGCTCACGCTCATGCCCGCCCACCTAGAAGTGGCGCTATTTCGGCTCCAGTTCGGCGCATAATGCTATACATTACGTGATTTCTACGTACTAAACGTGTTATTTGTAACCGGTGGAGCCGCAGATGATTGGTGATGCGCGGCCGGGCCTCCCGCAGCGACGCGAGCCAGATCTGGCCGATCTGACCGCGTTCACGGTGGACTCGGCCGGGCTCGTGACGAGCTGGCCGGACAGTGCCGCCCGGGTGTCCGGGCAGCCTGCCGAGGTGGTCATCGCGCACGACGTCCGCGATGTCCTGCTGACCGGTCCCGGGCAGCGGGACGTCGCCCGCCGCGCCCTGGCCGAGGTCGCCGAGGGCCGGGCGTGGACCGAGACGGTGGCGGGCGGCCGGCTGGGCGACGGGCGCTTCGCGATGCGCTGGGAACCGGACGGGTACCTCAACGGAGCGGGCGGCGCGGTGGTGATGCTGCGCCGGGCCTGGCCGCAGCAGCGCCAGAGCTGGCCCGCGGACGCGGCGATCGTGTTCGGCGACACCCTGGACCTGGGCCAGACGGCCCGGGAGGTGACCGAGATCGCCGTTCCCGCGTTCGCCGACGCGGCCAGCGTCTACGTCGCCGAGCACCTGCTCACCGCCGATGACGCCCCGTCCTCGCGGGCGGGCCAGGGAATCGCGGCCCGGTGCCTCGCCGGCCGGCTGGCCGGGGGAGTGCCGGTCGACGGCGACAGCCTGATGCCGGCGGCCGAGGTGATGATCTTCGACCCGGGGGCGCCCGGGTTCCAGGCCATGACCACGGGGCAGCCGGTCCTGTTCGACCGGCTGGGCCAGCCGGGCGACGAGCGGGCCAGCCGTCGCCCGGACGGCGGCCAGGCGGCCGTGCGCTACACGTCCTACCTGGCCATGCCGCTGGTCGCGCGGGGCACGGTGGTGGGGTGCCTCATGTTCGGCCGGACCACGGCCAGCCCGCCGTTCCGGACGGACGAGCTTCCGCACGCGGAGGAGCTCGCCGCCCGGGCCGCCGTCCGTATCGACAACGCGCGGCTCTACCACCGGGAGCGGCGGACCGCGCGGGCACTGCAGCAAGGACTGCTTCCCCGCCGCCCGGACGCGCCGCCCGGGCTCGAGATCGCCGCCCAGTACCTCCCGGTCGGCTCCAACGTCGTCGGCGGCGACTGGCACGACGTCATCGCCCTGCCCGGCGGGCGCGCGGCCATCGTGGTCGGGGACGCCATGGGCCACGGCCCGGAGGCGGCCGCGGCCATGGCCCAGCTCCGCTCGGCCGCGCACGTGCTGGCCGACCTGGAGCTGCCGCCGGGACAGCTGCTGCACCGGCTGGACCGGATGGTCGCCGACATCGCCGCGGCACCGTTCGCCACGTGCATCTGCGCGGTGACCGGGCCCGCCGCCAGCCCGGAGGCCGGCGGCTGGTCCTGTTCCGCGAGCCGGGCCGGCCACCCGCCGCCCGTGCTGATCCTGCCCGGCGGCGAGGCCAGGCTGCTCGACCTGCCGGCCGGGCTGCCCCTCGGGCTCGACGAGGAGTCCTTCGAGGACACCCTGATCGGGCTCCCGGCCGGGGCCACCCTCGCGCTCTACACCGACGGCCTGGTCGAGAGCCGCTCCCGGCCGATCGACGACGGGCTCGCCGACCTGAGCGTCGCCCTCTCGGAGGCCCTCGCCGCCCCGGACGTGCCCCTGGACGCGGCCTGCGACGCGGTCATCCGGCGCCTGGCCAAGCACGGTGAGGACGACATCACCCTGGTGCTCGCCCGCGTCCGCCGCTCCGGGCAGCGGTCCTGAGCCCGGAGCCCGGGGGCACCTCGAGCCGCAGGCTGTCCACCCGCCCGGACCACTCGTAGAACGAGCGCTGGGTAAGCGCGTACTGGCCGAGGGCCGCCACGAGCACCGCGGTCTCGCCGGTCAGCCCGACGAGGGTCACGTCGGGCCGGTCGAGGAAGGCGTCCTGCGCCCCTGTCCACCGCATGGCGGCATGGTACGCCCGGCCCCGCGCCGATGATTTCGCCGCGGCCGGCTCGTCTGAGCTTGCGAAGAGCCGCGCGTTCCGAACGGAGCTGACCGTGACCGATGATGCCTACCTCCAGCCCGCCGTGGCCGCGGACATGACGATGGCGGCCCGCTACTCGGAAGCGGAGTTCATGGCCGAGCTCCAGCGGTGCGGTTTCGACTTCACCCGGCTGTCGGACGAGGTCGCCGCCCGGGACGTGTCAAGACGGCGGCGGCGGCTCCGACCAACCGGTGACAGGGTCCCGGAGGGACCCGCGAACCACGAGGAGACACCAGATGCAGTTCCTGATCAGCCTGCACATCAACCCGGCCGTGCTCGACGCGCTGACCGACGAGGAGAAGGCGGCGCTCGGCGGCGGCCACGGCGCGTTCATCGAGGCGCTGAAGGAGTCGGGCGAGCTGATCACCACGCAGGCGCTGGTCGATCCGTCCCAGGCCGTCGTGGTGTCGGTGCGCAGCGGACAGCCGGTCGTGACCGACGGGCCCTTCCTGGAGGCCAAGGAGTACCTGGGCGGCTTCTACCTGGTCGACTGCGAGAGCAAGGAGCGGGCGATCGAGCTGGCGGGGCGGATCCCCGACGCCGCGATCGAGGGCCTGGGGGTCGAGGTACGGCAGGTGATGTTCGCCGACGGGCCGCTTGAGGCATGACCGCGCCGGCCATCGAGGACCTGCTGCGCGGGCTCGCGCCGCAGGTCCTCGGCGCGCTGGTCCGCCGGCACGGCCAGTTCGACGGGTGCGAGGACGCCGTGCAGGAGGCCGTCCTCGCCGCCGCCGTGCAGTGGCCGGCCGAGGGAGTGCCGGGCAACCCACGGGGCTGGCTGGTGACGGTCGCGTCCCGGCGGCTCACCGACCAGGTGCGCAGCGACCGCGCGCGCCGCCAGCGGGAGTCGGCGATGGCCGCCGAGGCGGTGCCCGATGACGTGCCGGACACCGACGACACCCTCGTCCTGCTGTTCCTGTGCTGTCATCCGGCGCTGACCGCGGCCTCCCAGACCGCGCTGACCCTGCGGGCCGTCGGCGGCCTGACCACGGCCGAGATCGCCCGCGCGTTCCTGGTGCCGGAGGCCACGATGGCCGCCAGGATCAGCCGGGCCAAGCAGCGCGTCAAAGCCGCGGGCAGTTCGTTCCGCCTGCCGCCGGACGGCCCGGAGCGCGAGGAACGGCTGCGGGTCGTCCTGCACGTGCTCTACCTGATCTTCAACGAGGGCTACACCGCGTCCTCGGGCCGCGAGCTGCACCGCGCCGACCTCGCGCGGGAGGCGATCCGGCTGGCCCGGATGGCGCGCGCGCAGCTGCCCGGGGACGGCGAGGTCACCGGGCTCCTCGCGCTGATGCTGCTGACCCACGCCCGCGGGCAGGCCCGGACGACGGCGGACGGCGACCTGGTGCCGCTGGCCGAGCAGGACCGGGCACGATGGGACCGGGCGATGATCGACGAGGGCACCGGCCTGGTCAAGGAGTCGCTGGCCGGCCCGGCGCTCGGTCCCTACCAGCTGCAGGCCGCCATCGCCGCCACCCACGCCAGCGCGGCCACGGCCGGGGAGACTAACTGGCCGCGGGTGCACGCCCTGTACCTGATCCTGGAACGGATCGCCCCCAACCCGATGGTCACCCTCAACCGGGCGGTCGCCCTGGCGGAGACCGAGGGCCCCCTCGCCGGGCTGGCCCTGCTGGCCCCGCTGGACGGCGACGAGCGGATGGCCGGGCACCACCGGCTGCTGTCGGTCCGGGCGCACCTGCTGGAGCGGGCCGGCGACCCGGCCGGAGCGTACGAGCACTACCGGCGGGCCGCGAAGGCCACCGCCAGCCTGGCCGAGCAGCGCTACCTCCAGGCCCGGGCTAGCCGCCTGATGACCCGCGGCCGCGCGTCCGCCCGCTCGCTCACCGCATCAGTCTGCCCAACTTGGCCCGGACGGCCTGTCACACCGCACGATCATGGCGGCGGCGTAGTAGAAAGGACCACTATGGGACAGAAGACGGTCCGCTTCAGCGACCTGAGCGAGCAGCTCATCATCGACGACAGTGCCCTCGTGCGTATCGTCGTTCACGAGCACCCGGAACTGGACAGCCAGGCCGTCGAGATCGAGGCCCACCTCGATGAGGTGCGGGCGATCACCGACGCGGCCCTGGAGGTCGCCGTCGTCGACCTGTACGTGAACGGCGAGCCGGAGCCCCGGCGGGTGACGCTGGACGCCGTCGTCTTCGACAAGCTGGCCGCCACCCGCTCGATGGCCGAGCTGCTCACCGCCGCCCGGCCCGCCAAACGCGCGCCGAAGCCTCGGGCGGCGGCGACCGCGGCCGACAGCGAGCGGATCGACTACAGCACGCTCGAGCACGCCGGCAAGCCGCACAAAGGCAAGACCACCGACGCCGAGAAACGGCTCGTCCGCGAGCACCTCGCCGAGATCAACGAGCGCCTCGCCGCGGAAGGCCTGCGGACGATCGACCCGGCCGACCCCGGCCACGTCGCCCGCTATGACCTCGAGGACCCGGCGGCGGGTGATCCGGACAGCTCGCTCGTGCTTGACCCAGCCGGAGCTGGTGCCGGCGCTCATGATCACGAAGGCCTGGTTCCTGGCGGAGGAAAAGCACGCCATACGCGTGCGAATCCTTCGTGATCACGTCACGAGCCCGGGATAGTGCCCGGAATATGACGATATGTTCCGCCGGGCGGTTCGGTGATTGATCCGCGCGGCTGAACGCGACCGGGCCGAGAAGCCTGGCGGTCATCGGGGCCAGGCGGCGAACGCGGCCCGCAGTTCGGCTACGTCCGCCGGCCCGAGGCCGAAGGGGGCGAAGACCGAGTCGCCCCAGCGGTCGAGGCGCCGTCCGGCGTCGGCGAAGTCCCGGTCGTCCAGGCCGGGGTCGAGCCTGCGGGCGAAGGCGATGACCTGGTCCAGGGTGTAGAGCGTGAGCGCCGCGGCGGTGTCGATGTAGTCGCGGGGCTCGGCCCGGCCGACGAGCGCGCAGACCTTACCGCCGACCACGTCCTCCAGGTTCAGCACCGGCCCGACGTCCATGGTCACCGGCTGGGCGGCGCGGTCGAAGTAGGCCATCTGCAGCATCGTCCGCTGGCCGTCGGGCGCGGTGACGATCCACTCGGCCAGCCCCTCGGCCACCCCGTCGAAGAGGTCGGCCAGTTCGGCGGTCGTGCCCTCGCGCTCGGCCGCGAACCCGGCGTCGTGCAGCGCGGCCTCGACCGAGCTGGCCGCCGCCTCGACGCCGGTCTCCTCGTTGGTGAACAGGTCGACGTCCTGGGTGAGCCGGTCGATGAGGCCGTGGGCGATCAGCGCGTTGCCGCCGCCGAGAGCGAACCCGAACCGGGCGGCGGCGCGCAGCGCGACCATGGTGACCCGGTGGTGCAGCTCGTTGAGCGGCATCAGGTGCTCACCCGCGCGAGCAGGGCCGGATGCTGCTCCTCCCACGCCCGCCGGACGCCCTTCGGCAGGTACAGGTCCGGCCAGAGGCGCACCAGCGTGTCGCCGTCGAGGTGCGCGGTGATGTCCTCCGGGCGGCTCGCCTCGCGCAGGACCGTCTGGTACAACCACAGGCGCATGTCCGGATCGTCGAGGTCGAACCAGTGGTCAGGCAGGCTCCAGAACAGCCGCAGCGGCAGCTCGACCCGGCCGGTGACCGGGCCGCGCAAGTCGGCGAGGTCGTCGATGACCAGCGCGCGCCGGCCGGGCCTGGCCGGGTACGGGGCCAGGTGCGCGCCCGCCTGCCGGACGTCGGTGACGTCCGGCAGGTACTTGTAGAGCGTGGACCGGCTGACGCCCATCGTCCGGGCGACGGACGAGATCGTGTGCCCGGGCCGCAGCAGCAGCGCCCGGACCTCCCCGAGCTGTTCCGGGGTCAGCGCCGGCGGCCGGCCGAGCCGCTTGCCCCGGGCGCGGGCGGCCGCCAGCCCGTCGCTGGTGCCCGCCGCGATCGTGAGCCGCCCGAAGTCCGCGAGGCCGGCGAACACCCGGAAGATCGCGTCCCCGCCTGGAGCGGTGGTGTCGAGTCCCTCGCGCAGCGACCGGAACCCGGCGCCGCGCAGCCGGATCTCCGCCACCGCGGCGACCAGTTCCCGCTGTGACCGGCCGAGCTGGTCCAGGCTCGCCACGACCAGCGTGTCGGCCGGCCGCAGGGACTCCAGGCAGGCCCGCAGCCGCGGCTGGCCGGCCGGCCGGCCGGATGCCTCGTCCGTGTAGACCTGCTCGCACCCCGCTTCGTGCAGTGCGAGAACCCGGGACCGCGCGTCGTCCGCGCCGCCGGCCGCCCGCGCGTACCCGACGAGCACGCCCGCATCGGGGTCCGTACCTACCGCCGGACCGGCCACCGTCTCCGCACCCGTACCGCTCATGTGTTCCACTGTACAGGAAAGGGAGTTCAGTCTTTTACGGACACGATGCTCAAGCGGGCAGCGCCAGGCGTCCCGCGAGCACGCCGGTCCTAGCCGCGGTCAGGTAAGGCTGGCCTCCCACCGGGCGTGCAGGTCGGCGTACTCGCCGTCCCCGGCGCGGAGCAGGTCGGCGGGCGAGCCGTCCTCGACGACCTCGCCGGCCCGGAGCACGAGCACCCGGTCGGCGATCGCGACCGTGGACAGCCGGTGGGCGATGATCACCGCGGTGCGCCCGGCCAGGACCGTGCGCAGCGCCGACTGCACGAGCCGCTCGGACGGGATGTCGAGCAGCGCCGTCGCCTCGTCGAGCACCAGCACCGACGGCGCCGCGATGAACGCCCGGCAGAAGGACAGGAGCTGGCGCTGGCCCGCCGACAGCCGGCCGCCGCGCTTGCCGACCTTGGTCGCGTACCCGGAAGGCAGCGCGGCGATGAACGCGTGCGCCCCGATCGCCCGGGCCGCCTCCTCCACCTCGAGGTCGGTGGCCGACGGCCGCCCGAGCCTGATGTTCTCCGCGACCGTGCCCTCGAACAGGAAGCTCTCCTGGGTGATCAGCACGACCTCCGACCGCAGCACCGCGTCGGGCAGTGAGCGCAGGTCGACGCCGTCCAGCAGCACGCCGCCGTCGTCCGGGTCGTAGAACCGGGCTACGAGGCGGGCGACGGTGGTCTTGCCCGCGCCGGTCTCGCCGACTAGGGCGACCGTCTGCCCGGCCGGGATGTCGAGGTCGAGCCCGGGCAGCACGACCGTCTTCCGGTAGCCGAACCGGACGCCGACGAACTGGACCCGCCGCCCGCGGGGCGCCCCGGCCGCCGCTGGCAGTGCGGGCAGCGCCACCGGCGACGCCGGCTCGGCCACCGACGGCTCCTCCTCGAGGACGCCGGAGATCTTCTCCAGGGCCGAGGCGGCGCCCTGGAACGAGTTGTAGAACTGCGACATGTCCTGCAGCGGGTCGAAGAACCGCTGCAGGTAGAGCAGGAACGAGGCGAGCACGCCGACCTGCATGTCGCCGTCGAGCACGCGCAGGCCGCCGTAGCAGAGCACGACGCCGGTGATCACGTTCCCGATCATCGCGATGCCCGGCGCGTAGATCGCGTTGATCCGCGAGGACCGCTTGGTGGCCCGGGCGTAGTCCAGCGACAGCTCGTCGAAGATCTCCTCGTTGCGTTTCTCGCGGCGGAACGCCTGGACGGCCCGCAGCCCGCCGAAGGTCTCGACGAAGTGCACGATGACCAGCGAGTTCGCGTCCCTGATCCAGCGGTAGGTGATCGCTGACTGGCGCCGGAACCAGACGCTCAGCCAGGCCAGCGGCAGGAAGCCGGACAGCACGATGAGGGCCAGGGGCCAGTCGAGCAGCAGCATGCCGGTGCCGACCAGGACGCAGGACAAGACGGCGGTGATGAGCCCGTCGAGGCCTTCGTCGAACAGGTCGGAGATCGCGTCGACGTCCGAGGTCTGCCGGGAGATCACCCGCCCCGAGGTGTACGACTCGTGGAACGACACCGGGAGCGTGAGCATGTGGGCGAACAGCCGCCGGCGCAGCTCGAGCACCACCGCCTGGCCGAACCGTCCGGTCATGGTCACGAACGCCCGGGTCGCCCCGGCCTGCAGCACGACGGTCAGGGCGAAGAACACGGCGATCTTCAGCAGCGGCCCCGCGTCCCCCGACTTCACCAGGGGCGGGATGCCGTTGTCGATCGCCAGCCCGATCAGCCACGGCCCGGCCAGGGCGGCGAGCGAGGCGACCGTGATCGCGACGGCCGTCCAGGCGACGATCCGCCGGTGCGGCCGCAGCAGGCCGGACAGCAGCCGCCTGCTGCGCTTGCGCAGCAGGGCCTCGAGCGGGGCCGACACCTCGTCGAGCTTCTCGGTGGCGATGCCGCGCCAGGACTGCGGGCCGCCGGGCTCGAGCTCGTCGGCGGAGTCGGTACCGCCGGCGCTGTCGGCCCGGTCAGCCGTGTCGGCCGTCATCGGGCCACCTCCTCCATCGACATCAGGTTCGCGTAGACCGGCTCGCTCGCCATCAGCTCCCGGTGGCTGCCGGTCGCGGCGATCACCCCGCCGTCGAGCAGCGCGACCCGGTCCGCGAGCGCGACCGTGGACGGGCGGTGGGCGACGACCAGCGCGGTGACGCCGGCGAGGATCTCGGACAGGGCCCGGGTCACCCGTTCCTCGGTGTGCACGTCGAGCGCGGACAGCGGGTCGTCGAGGATCAGCACCTGGGGCCGGGCCAGGATCGCCCGGGCGAGCGCGATCCGCTGCCGCTGCCCGCCGGACAGGGCCATGCCCTGCTCGCCGATCCGGGTCTCCAGTCCCCAGGGCAGCTCGTAGGCGAACCGGGCCTGGGCCGCGGTGAGCGCGGCCTCGATCTCCTCGTCGGTCGCCGCCGCCGCGCCGAACATGACGTTCTCGCGCACGCTCGCGGAGAACAGCGTGGCCTCCTCGAACGCGCACCCGACCGCCGACCGCAGCTCGGCCAGGGGGATGTCGCGCACGTCGGTGCCGCCGATCAGCACCCGCCCGCCGGTCACGTCGGCGAGGCGCGGCACCAGCTGGAGCAGCGTCGTCTTGCCCGACCCGGTGGCCCCGGCGAGCACGAGCGTCTCGCCCCGGGCGATCCGCAGGCTGACGTCCCGCAGCACCGGTTCCGTGGCCTTGGGATAAGCAAACCGAACACCCTCGAAGCGAACGGTCCCGGGTTCCACGTCCACCGCCGACCGCGGCGCGGGCAGGGCTGAGACGACGGAGACACGGGACCGTTCGTCCGGCTCTGAATGGCCTTTGACCTGGGCCTTGTCGGCGATCGCGGGCGGGGTGTCGAAGATTTCCAGTACCCGCTGGGCGGCGGTGGCGGCCTCCTCGCCCGAGGCCAGGACGTACCCGAGGGCCTCGACCGGCCAGATCAGCATCAGGGACAGGGTGATGAAGGCGACGAGGCCGCCGATGGTGAGCGCGTGGTGGCTGACGGCGAAGGCGCCGAGGACGACCGCGAGGGCGATCACCGCGTTGGGCACGAAGTCGAGCACCGACCAGAAGACGCCGAGGACGTCGGCCATCTCGATCCGGGTACGGGCCAGCGTGGCCGACTGGGCCAGGTGGGCCGCCGACGCCTCGGGGGCGCGGCCGAGCGACTTGATCACCCGGACGCCGGTCGCCGCCTCCTCGACCAGCGTGGTGAGGTCGCCGTCCTGGTCCTGCGCCCGCCGGGCGAGGACCTTGAAGCGGCGCTCGAAGCGGGTGCAGAAGATCAGCACCGGGCCGACCATGGCCCCGGTGATCAGGCCGAGCCACCAGTTGAGCGCGATGAGCAGGCCGGTCACCGCGGCGAAGGTCATGATCGAGATGATGAGGAAGACCAGGCCGAAGCCGGCGAACCGCCGGATCGACGACAGGTCGGTGGTCGCGCGGGACAGCAGCTGGCCGGACTGCCACTCGTCGTGGAACGCCGGGTCGAGCCGCTCCAGGTGGACGTAGAGGTCGTTCCTGATCGCCCGCTCCATGTCGGCGACCGCGTTGCCCTGCACCCAGCGCCGGACCAGGCTGAGGGCGGCCGAGGCCGCGCCGAGGCCGACCGCTAGCAGGCCGAGGGGGAGCAGCAGGCCGCGCTCGTGGTGCGCGATGGCGCCGTCGATGACGGCCTTGGCGAGCAGCGGGATGACGATCTCCGCGGTCTCGACGCCGATGGCGGCGGCGAGCATGCCGGTGAGCTGGCGGCGGTAGGGGCGCAGGTAAGGGCGCAGCCGCCAGAGGGATGCGACTGGGCTTGAGGACACTGGGCCGAGCCTAATTGGCGGATTCGTGGCTGTCACCTGGTTTCTCCCGTGGGAAATTGGTCGATATCGCGTGGCGTGTTGATCCCGGTACGCACCGTGCTCGGCTGCTAGCCTGAACCACTCTGTTATCCAATGACTTCGGAGGGTAGTAATGACCCGATACCTGTCCGGGCTGTGCGTCGCCGGCCTGGGCCTGTGCGGGGGCGGTTGGCTGATCGTGGCGGCGGTGGCCTTCGGCGGGGAACCGGCTGGTCAGGCCGGGCGGGTGAACCTGCTGACCGGGACCGGCCTGGTCATCGTGTCCCTGGTCTCGCTCGCCTGCTGGACGGCGGCCTGGCGGCGGCGCATGCGGGCCGACGGGGTGCTGAGCGACCGGTTCCTGCTGGTGTCGCGGCGCGAGGCCCGGCGCAACCGGCGGCAGCTCAGCCGGGACGTCGGGCGCACCGCCCGGCTGGCCAAGCGGTCGGCCCGGGACGCCCGGCGCTCGGCCCGGCGCTCGGCCCGGCTGGCCGACGCCAGCGGCGGCGTGCTCAGCTCG
>Ga0302314_10012299_pt1 | contig 14831 bp, 13 predicted proteins | sample III_Palsa_N2_3_FD_200533 | JGI IMG/M metagenome (GOLD analysis project Ga0302314, IMG submission 200533) | Peat permafrost microbial communities from Stordalen Mire near Abisko, Sweden - III_Palsa_N2_3 | ecosystem: Environmental > Terrestrial > Soil > Palsa > Peat permafrost | place: Sweden... | reverse complement strand
CGAGGTCTTCCGGGTGGCCGACGATCTCCTAACCGGCTGGCGGCCCCCGGAGCGCGTCGCCTACCGGGGAACGAGCGGCGTGCGGCACGGCTTTCGTCCACCGGACGCCCATCCGCCGCTGCTTCCGGGAGGCGCGAGCAGCTGAGTGGCGGCGCTAGTCCTCGCGCGGCGGGCGCTGGAAGACGATCCGCTTGAGCTCGCTGAGCGCGTTGCCGCCGAGACGCAGGGTCGTTTGAAAGCCCTCCTGCCCAAGCTCGTTGCCATCCAGGGCGCGGCGCAGCTCGTCGAGCGCGGGGCGCTCTTCGTCGAGCACCTGGTCGCGGCGGGTCTCGAGCAGGATCAGGTGTCGCGGGCGCCGGGCGCCGTGGGCGAGACGCACGTAGCGCTCGCGCTCGGCGGCGTCGAAGCCGTCAATCGCGACGATTACGGTCTGGTTGGTCTGCAGGCGCTTGAGGACGGCGGCGCCGAGCAGCTCGTGCGCTCGATCCTCGAGCTCGTCCGCTCCGACCCGTCCGGTGAGGAGCGTGCGGACCTTCCCCAGCGACAGCACGGCGCCGCGCTCCTCGACTACGCGCTCGGCGAACCGCGAGGGCTCGGACGCGGCGGCGCCGACGATCAGCAGCAGGCTGCCGGGCGAGTAGCGAAGCCGATCGGAGGGGGCAAGGACGCGTGAGCGGACCGAGATATTGACGGGCCGGGGCGGCGCGCCGTCGCGGCGCGGGCGCTCCGAGGACCAGCCGGTGCGCTCGTCGGCGCCGATCTTGACGCTGCGGGAGGAATCGGGAGTGGACACTCTCCCATCATGCCCTACCGGAGGTGCGGGCGCTTCCCAGCGGGCAGCGGCGGCCTCGGGGCGGGCGCGAGCCGGGAGGCGGGGGCGAGGTCGGCCTCGGCGGGGGGGGCGTGTGATGAATAACGCATGAGGATGAGAGGTTTTTCAGCACGCGCCCCCGTTTTCCCTCGGATTGGCCCAGCCGCGCCGGCCCGACGCGCCCGCGATCCGCCGCGCGGCCGCAGCGCCCGCGCAAACCGCCACGCCCCGGCCCGCCCTCTACTGTTGCACCTCTAATGACCGCGACCGCCCCGGTGCTCTCTGAGCCGCCCGCGCTCCAGACGGCGCGTTGGCTGCTGCGGCCGATCTCGTTCCTGGGGTCGTGCCGTCGGAGGTTTGGGGACACCTTTGGCGTCCAGTTCCTCGGCTTCAAGACCCCGCTCTTCATGGTCTCTGACCCGGATGCGGTTAGGGCCCTGTACTCCGAGCGCGAGCATGGACTACCGCCGGGGCGGACGTTCGCGCTGCGGCCGATCATGGGACCACGTTCGGTCCTGCTGCTCGAGGGCCCGGAGCATCTGCAGCGGCGAAAGGTGATGCTGCCGCCGTTCCACGGCGAGCGGATGCGAGCGTACGAGGCGTCAGTCGCGGAGATCGCGCGGCGCGAGATCGACAGCTGGCCGCTCGGGCAGCCCTTCTCGCTTCACCCGCGGATGCAGGCGGTGACGCTCGAGGTGATCCTCGGCGCGGTTTTCGGGGTGACCGACCCGCGCCGGCGCGGGCTCCTGCGCCGGCTCCTGCCGCGGCTGTTGGACGACACATCCTCCGCCGCGCTTCAGTTCCGCATCCTCCTCGCGCGCCGGGTCAATCGCGCCGGCCCCCTGCTGGCGCTGCGCGAGCTGACTCGCGAGATCGATGACGCGATGCTGGCCGAGATTGCCGCGCGCCGGCGCGACCCGGGGGTGGCGGACCGTGAGGACATCCTGTCGCTGCTCACGCTGGCGCGCTTCGAGGACGGTGGCGCGATGGACGACCACGAGGTGCGAGACCAGCTCGTGACGCTGCTGCTCGCGGGCCACGAAACCACGGCGACCGGGCTGGCGTGGACGCTGGATCTGCTCCTCCGCAACCCGGCCGTGCTCGAACGCCTGGTCGCGGAGATCGACGCCGATGCCGGCGATGTCTACCTCCGCGCCGTGATCCAGGAGTCGCTGCGGCTGCGGCCGGTCGTGCCCTTGGCCGGCCGGCGCCTGGCTTCCGAGCTCCGCGTCGATGGGTTCACGTTTCCTCCCGGGACCGATGTCACGCCGGCGATCTGGCTGCTGCACACCCGGCCCGACCTCTACCCCGAACCGCTGGCGTTTCGGCCCGAGCGCTTTATCGAGCAGCCGCCGACCACGTACGGCTGGGTGCCGTTCGGAGGTGGAGTCCGGCGCTGCCTGGGGGCCGCGTTTGCCGACATGGAGATGCGCGTGGTGCTGAGCGCGATGTTGCGCAGCCGCGTTCTCCGCGCGGCCAGCCCCGACGCCGAGCGCCCGATCCGGCGCAACGTGACGCTGTCCCCGCGGCACGGCACGCGGGTGATCGCGTCTCTGCGAGGCCATGCCTTGCCGCAGACGAGCTTGGCCTCGCACCCCCAGCACGCCGTCATGCGAGGCTGACGGATCGGTTGGAGGACCGAATCCCGCGAGTGAAGCCCTGTGGCGCAGTCATGAGTCCGTGACCCCGGCAGCGGGTAGGTTCCCGGACGTGTCTCGCCTGCCGTGGCCGATCCGCAGCATCATCGCCGGCGCCGCCGGCACGGCGACGATGACCCTCGCGTACGCCGCCGAGCATCGGCTGCGCCCGAAGGTGAAGGGGCCGCTCGACTACGACGACAGCCTCGTACCGGGCGAGATCGTTGCCAACATCTTGCACCTACCGCACGTCACCGGTCGCGAGGAGAATGAGCTCGGGCTCGGACTTCGCTGGAGCTACGGCTCCGCGTTCGGGATCTGGCATGGCCTGCTGAAGCGCAGAGCGCCCGAGCCGTGGGCGAGCTTGGCCTTCGGTGGCACCCTGATCACCGCGACGCTGACCCTGTTCCCCCTACTCGGCCGCACGCCGCCGCCGTGGCGATGGCCGCCGAGCGTGCTCGCGACGTGCCTGTTCACCCACGCGGCGTACACCGGCGCGGTCGCGGTGGTCGACGACAAGCTTGGCGGCGCGACGAGGTGAGCCGCCCTCCGCGACCGTGACCACGCGAGCGTTCGACGTGATCGTCCTCGGCGCTGGCGCGGTGGGCGTCGAGCTGGCTCAGGCCTACAGCGAGCTCGGCTCGACGGTGACCCTGCTCGAGGTCATGGATCGCCTGCTGGCACAGGAGGAGCCGTTCGCCGGCGAGCAGCTCCTGGCAGCGCTGCGCGAGCGCGGAATCGACGTCCGCCTCGGCGCCCAGGTGAGCGCCGTGCGCAGGGACGATGCGAGCGTCACCGTCCAATTCAGCGACGGGGATGCCGTTGTCGCCGATGAGATCCTCGTCGCCACCGGGCGGCGCCCGCGGACCGATGACCTGGGTCTCGAGACCGTCGGGCTCGAACCGGGGGCGTCGATCGAGGTCGACGAAACGATACGCGTCGCGAACCTGCCATGGCTCTTCGCGCTCGGCGACGTCAACGGACGGGCACTGCTCACCCACGCCGGCAAGTACCAGGCTCATGTGGCCGCCGAGGCGATCGACGGCCGGCGAGCACGCGCGACGATGGACACCGGCGGCGTGGTGCCGAGGGTCGTCTTCACTGAGCCGCAGGTTGCGGCCGTCGGGCTCACCCTGCGGGCCGCCAGGGAACGGGGTCTGAATGCCTTGGCCTATGACGTCCCGAGCTCGATCACCGCCGGGGCGAGCTTTCACGGACGCGACACGCCCGGCACCTCGCGGCTGGTGGTCGACGAGGATCGAGGGTTGGTCGTCGGCGCCACGTTCACCGGGACCGACGTGGCCGAGTGGCTGCACGCGGCGACGATCGCCATCGCCGGGGAGGTTCCGGTCGAGCGCCTCTGGGACGCGATACCCGCCTTCCCGACGCGCAGCGAGATCTGGCTGAGGCTGCTCGAGCGGCGCCGGGCGGGCGCCGCGAGGTGAGTCAGGCCAGGCTGGCGGGAGGGAGGTCGGGGACGCCCGGGAGGGAGCCGAGAAGGCCGGCCAGCGGGGGGCGCTCGGTCACGGTCACCTGGCGCAGTTCGATCGCGGTCTCGCCGGGCCGGGGCGGCAGCGCCAGCGGGCCGGGCGCGGGTGGGGGAGGCAAGCCCGCGTCGTGCAGGCGAGACCCGGCGGCGACCATCACCGCGTAGGACATCGCGCTCAGGTCGCGCAGCGGCTGGTGGCGGTTCTGCCTGGTGCCGAGGTCGACCTGGGCGAGGGCGTCGATCCCGGCGAGGCGGGCGGCGTCGATCAGGTTGGCGATCTCGACGCCGTAGCCGGCCGGGAAGGAGAGGCAGCGGAGCAGGTCGGCGCGCGCGGCCAGCTCACCGGCGAGCGGCTGGTCGAAGCCGGCGAGGTGGGGAGCGTAGATATTGAGTAGCGGTCGCGCGACCAGCTCGGTGACGCGGCCGCCCTGCCCCGGGAGCACCGTATTGCCCACCCGCAGCGGGCGCAGGAACGCGCCCTTGACGAAGCGGATCGCCGGGTCGGTCAGGAGCGGTCCGAGCAGGCCGACGACAAAGCTCTGGTCGAAATCGCTGGTGTCAGCGTCGAGGAAGACGACAAAATCTCCCTGGGCGACGCTGAGTGCCCGCCACATCGCGTCTCCCTTTCCGCGCGCGGGTCCGTACTCGCTCAGCAGGTCGTCCTCCTGGAGCACGGACGCCCCGTGCGCTGCGGCCACCTCTGCGGTCCCGTCCTCGGACGCCGCGTCGATCACCAGGATCTCGTCGATCAGGCCCACCTCGCGGAGCGCGGTCACGCTGGCGACGATCTCGCCGACCGTGCTCGCCACCTCCCGCGCCGGCAGGATCACGCTGATCGTTCCTGTCTTGCGCGCCAGCAGCTGCTCGGCGCTGAACTCCGCCGTGCGGAAGCTCCGGCGCGCGCGCCAGTCGCCAAGCGCGAGGTCGCGGGCCAGGCCGCGCGACGCGCGGCCCTCGGTGCGCGCCGAAGTCGTCACCTGGACCAGGCTGCTGCGCAGAATCTGGATTCCGCGGTCCTCGAGCGCGCGCTCGAGCGCCTCGTCCTCGAGCGCCTCGCCGACCGGCAGTCCTCCCACCTCCAGGTAGGTCCGGGCGGTCACGGCCAGCGAGGCGCCACTGAACTGATGGTGCCCGGAACCGTCGTCCACCAAGTTCGGCCGCTGTCGCGACGTGCGTGCGCGGACGCTCGAGAGGCGCTGCGCCGCGTGTACGCCACGCGCCTCGAGGACGGCGGGGGAAAGGGTCGCCGCCTCATGCGGATCGAGTTCGATCCGGCCTCCGATCGCCCGCGCCCCCTCGCGGGCGAGCAGGAGCTGAATCGCGAGCCAGTCCGGGGAGACCCGCGAATCCGCGTCGGTGCTCGCGATCAGCCCCTCGGGCCGGCCCGCGGCGAGCAGCCGCTCGCACGCGTAGTCCATCCCCAGCCGGCGCGCGTGGCCGGCGCCGGGCGTGCCCGATTCGAGCAGGATCAGCGGCATCGACGGGTGCTCGGAGGCGGCGCGCAGCGCTCTCTGCCCCGTGGCGTCGCAGCAGTGATCGAGGACGAGCACGACCTCGAAGGCGCCGGGTTCGACGTAGTGCTGATCGGCCAGCGCGTGGAGGCAGGCGCCGATCCGCTCCTCCTCGTCGCGGGCCGGGACCACGACCACCGCGTCCAGACCGGGGTCTGGCGGCATTGCGCTCATACCGTCAGCCGCTCTCCGTGCGCGATCAGCTCGCGCCCGTGCTCGTAGTCCTCGTCGCGCTCGTGCGCGAGCACTCCCACGACCACGCCCGCTCGCGCGTACCAGACGGTGAACGCCCCCTCGCCGTGCTCGACCAGCCGCTCCTCGTCGAAGCCGTCACCCCAGGCGGCGTACTTGAGCGTGCGCGACCCGATCGTCGACCAGAATCCCGGCACGTCGTCCCACGCGGCGTCCTCCCCCGCCAGCGCGTGGCCGGCGATCTTGCCCTGCCCGAGCGCGTCGCCCCAGTGCTCGACCCGCAGCCGTCTCCCGGCGCAGCGGTTGAACGCCCAGGCGACGTCGCCCGCGGCGCTGAGGAAGGGGTTCTCGCTGCGCATCGACACGTCTACGGGCACCGCCCCGTCATGCAGCTCGAGCCCGATCCCCTCGGCCAGCTCGCCCGCCGGCGCCACCCCGGTGGCGAGCAGCACGACGTCGGCGTCGAGCTCGGATCCTCCGGCCACCCGTACCCGCCGCGCCTCCTCGATCGCCTCGACCTCGGCGTCGAGGATCAGGGCCACGCCGGCGTCGCGCAGCCACGAGGCGAGGCGGTTCCCGGCGGCCAAACCGAGCCGATCCGCCTGGGGCACCGCCTCCTGGCTGACCAGCGTCACCTCGAGTCCTCGCATCGCGAGCGAGGCTGCGGCCTCGCACCCAATAAACCCCGAACCGATCACCACCGCCCGCGAGGCGTCCCGCGCGCGCTCGGCCAACCGCTCGCTGTCGCTCAGCAGCCGCATCTCGAGCACGTCCTCGTCGTCGGCGCCGGGCACGGGAAGGCGCTGCGGTCGCGAGCCGGTCGTGAGCACGCAGGCGTCGGCGGGCAGCGGCTGCCCATCGGCGAGCCGGACTTCGCCGCCCACGGGATCGATCGCTTCGACGCGCACTCCGAGGCGCACTCCGACCGCTCGCTCGGCGAACCAGCTTGCCTCCTCGAGCGTGAGCTCGGTGCGCTCGAGCTCGCCGCGCAGGAACTCCTTGGTCAGCGGGGGACGTTGATATGGAAGATGCGGCTCCGCGGCGATCAGGGTCACCGCGCCCTCGCCCCCCGCTTCGCGGTACCCCCGCGCGGTGGCCAGTCCGGCCGGACCGCCGCCGACGATCACGACCCGCTGCGGGCTCATCAGTGACCCTCGAACAGGTCGAGGCGGTAACGGGGGCGGCGGTCGTCGAGCACGTGCCAATCCGCCAGCTCGGCGACCAGCCGGTCGTGGACCTCGTCCCCGCGCAGCGGGTAGGTGCTGGTGGCGGGACGCCAGTGGACGGCGAGCACGGTGGCGCCGTCCTCGAGCGCCGTTCTCAGCCGCTCGACCGCCAGGGCGAAGGCGTCGTCGTCGAGGTAGTAGAGGACTTCCGAGCACACGACCAGGTCCCACCGGCCCTCGGGCATCTCCTCGGGAAAGGTCATCCGAGCCAGGGTCACCCCCGGGTGGCCGCGCAGCCGCCGGCGGGCGCGGGCCAGCGCCCTCTCCGTCACGTCGAGGCCGACGAGCTCGCCGCACACGTCCGCCAGCTGCTGCGTGAACACGCCGATCGAGCAGCCGATTTCCAGCCCGCGCTGGAAGCATTGGCCCCCGAGCACCGCCAGCGTGTGGGCGTACTTGTCGCGCTCGTAGGCGCTCTCGGCGAATCCCCAGGGATCCTCGGAGCCGGCGTAGAGCTCGTCGAAGAACTCGCGCCCGATCCGCGACCGTGACACGACCTGGCTCACCTGCCCTCGCCTTCGCGGATCACGGCGGCTCCGTGGCGCGCGAGCATCGGCTCGAGTCGATGCTGGAGCAGGAACAAATCGAGGTCCCGGCGCCCCCGGGAGAGCGCGCCACCGGTGGCCAGCGGCCGCGAGCCGCAGGCGGCCGCCGCCTCGGCCGCGAGCTCACGGGCGGCGGCGGCGATCGCCCACCGCGCCTCGATCGCGGTGCCGGCGAGCCCGGGCCCGGCCTCGGCCGCGGCGTCGTCGTGCTCGGCGGTGTCGGCGTGCTCGGCCTGCTCCGCGGCGTGGCGGATCCAGCGCTCGATCGTCCCGACTGCGACCCGCATCCGGCCGGCGGCCAGCGCCGCGAGGTCATTGGGCTCGCCGCGTTCGCGCAGCAGGGACAGCGCCGCCCCCAGCACGCTGTCGGCGATGCCCGCCCAGGTCGCGCTGGTCCGGATCGCATCGCGCGAGAACCAAGGCTCGCGCGACGCCTCGCCCGGCCCGCCGAGCACGGCCAGCACCGGCGCGCCGTCGAACCCGACGCGGTGGCTCTCGGAAGCCCGCAGGCCCTCGCCCCGGTACCACGAGTGGTCGATGCTCACGCCGCTGCCGAGCTCGACGTAGGCCAGCCGGCGCTCACCGGCCTCGTCGCGCGCGACCACGAGGGCGCGCTGCACCCCGCCCGCGCCCGAGCAGAAGGTCTTGACGCCGTGCAGCGTGGTCGCGCCCTGCTCGTCGCGCAGGCGCGCGGGCTCGCCCTCTCCGGGCCCCGGGTCGGCGCCCCACACCCCGAGCAACAGCTCTCCGGCGGCGACCTCGGCGCGCTCCTCGCCCGAGAGCGTGCCGGGACAGGCGACGGTCAGGCGCTCCACGGCGTTGAAGTGACCGTCGAGGATCCGACCGACGGAGCCGTCGGCGCGGGAGACCTCGCGGACCAGGCTCAGCTCATCGCCGAACGGGATCCGCCGGCCATCCGGCGCGGGCAACGTCGCGCCGAGCACGCCGGCGCCGGCGAGCGCGCGGAACGCCTCGTAGGGGAAAGCCGGATGGGAGTCGAGCTCGTCGGCACCGGCCGCGATTCGCGCGAGGGCGCCGTCCAGTGCGCCCGGCGGGGTCGGGTCGAGTGGCTCGGGGCTCACGTCGAGGGCGGCGGTCGGCGTGCTCATCCCCTGTTCTCCGACAGGGGAACGGTGCGCAAGCCGCGAGCCCTGAGGGTATCGAGCAGGCGCGGGATCAGCGCGACCGTCTGCGGGCACCCGGTCCTTCGCGCTCCCGGTCCGACGCCGTCGTGGAGCAGGACCACTGAGCCGGGGCCGATGCCGCCGGCGACGCGGGCGTGCATCCGGGCGGCCGGCTCGCCCCGCCAGTCCTCGGTGTCGACGCTCCAGCACACCACCTCGAGCTGGTGCTCGCCGGCGACGCGGCGGGTGGCATCGGTGACCACGCCCCACGGCGGGCGCCAGCGGTGCACGCTCGCCCCGAGCGCTCGTAGCGCGCGCAGTCCCTGAGCGGTGTCCTCGCGCAGCGCGGACTCCTCGAGGTCGGTGTGGCGCACGTGGCGCACGCAATGGAGCTCGACTTCGTGCCCCTCGCTGTGCATGCGGTCGATCAATCCCGCGTGGGCGCTCGCCTGGCCTGCCATGACGAAGAACGTCGCCCGCGCTCCCTCGTATCGCAGGCAGTCGAGGACGCGCGGCGTCCAGACCGGATCAGGGCCGTCGTCGAAGGTCAGGCTGCACGTGCTGCGCGTGTTCACGGCGCAGTGCTACCCGGACGAGGCCAAGTGCTAGCGCCAGCTCATTTATTCGCCACCGACGCGCGCCTGTCCGTGGCGAGCTCGGACTCGTTGAACTCTCCTCGCCGGAACTGCCGCGTGACCACGAAGTCGACGAGGCTTCGCGGCAGCACGCGCAGGAACGCGTAGGCGATCTCGCCCTGGAGGGTGGTCGCGAGGTCGCGCTTCGGGGTGTCGAGCGCGGCCCGCGTCAGCGTGCGCACCGCGTCCTCGAGGCTCTCGGCGGGCACCGCGCCCTCGAGGGTGAGCCCCTTGGCCGCCGCCGCCTCGTGGATCGGCGTGCGGATGTAGCCGGGATAGACGGTGGTCACCGAGATCGCATCGCCGTGCTCGATCCGCAGCGCGTCCGAGTAGGCGACCAGGCCGCGCTTGCTCATGCAGTACGCGGTCGCGTACGGCAGCGTGAGATGGGCCAGGCCCGAGGCGACGTTGATCACGCGACCGCGTGAGGCACGGAGCGCTGGGAGCGCGGCCGCGGTCACCCGCCAGGGGCCGAGCAGGTTGACATCGATCACCCGCAGCGCGTCCTCGTCCGGCGGCTCGCCCGCGCTCTGGGGATCGCCGATCCCGGCGCAGTTGATCAGGACGTCGAGCCCGCCGAGGCGTTCGATGGCCTCCTCGACCGCACGATCGACCGACGCCTGGTCGCGCACATCGCACACCAGCACGTCCTCGCCGCCCGCATTGACATCGAGGCCGACGACCTGGGCGCCGCGCTTGCGCAGCGAGGGGATGGTGGCGGCGCCGATGCCGCTGGCGGCGCCCGTGATCACGATCCGGTAGCTCATGCCGCCACCTCGGCGCCGTCGGTGGCGGGTACCGCGACCGCGACGCCCGCCGGCGCCAGCCGGTACTCGCTTGGGTTGAAGTCGCTCAGCGCGTGGCGGAAGCGGAAGGTGAAATCGGGCCACAGGGTTGTGTTCAGGCCCTTCCTGTCGAGATACCAGCTGGCGCAGCCGCCGGCGGTCCACACGGTCCCCTTCATCCGGCGCTGGACTCCGGCGTTCCAGGCGATCTGCGCCTCGGGCTGGGCTTCGACGCTCGCTATCCGCTCGCGCTGCATGTATGCGAGCGCGCGCTCGATGTAAGCGACCTGTGCCTCGGCCATCACCACCACCGAAGTATGTCCCAGTCCGGTGTTCGGCCCCAGCAGCAGGAACAGGTTGGGAAAGCCGGCGACCGTCGTCCCGCGGTGAGCTTGGAGGCTGCCGTCCCAGTGCTCGGCGAGCGAACGACCGTCGCGACCGCGCACGCGCTCGGCGATCGCCACGTCAGTGACGTGGAAACCAGTCCCCAAGATGATCGTGTCAACGGGCCGCTCGCTGCCGGTGAGGTCGATGATCGAGTTCGGCGTGATCTCGCGGATCCCCTCGGTTACCACCTCGACGTTCGGGAGCCCGAGCGCGGGCAGGTAGTCGTTCGAGACCAGAATGCGTTTACAGCCCGGGGCGTAGGACGGCGTCAGCTTCGCCCGTAGGTCCGGATCGGGGACCTGCCGGCGCAGGTGGCGGCGGGCCACCCGACCGATCATGGGCGAGAGCGCCACTCGCAGCAACGGAATCGCGAACAGCTCTCGGGCCCAGTAGATCGCTTCGCGCATCAGACGCTGGGCCGCCGGCAGGCGCCGGTAGAGGATGCGTTCGGAGCGCGTCAGCTTGCGTTCGGGGCGCGGCATGATCCAGGGTGGCGTGCGCTGGAACAGGTGCAGCTTGCCGACCTTCGGCTGGATCTGAGGGACGAACTGGATTGCGCTCGCGCCGGTGCCGATCACGGCCACCCGCTCGCCGGTGAGGTCGTGGTCGTGGTCCCACGTCGCCGAGTGGAAGACCGCCCCCTGGAAGTCCTGCAGGCCCGGGATGTCGGGGATGGCAGGCTCGCTCAGGGGGCCCGCCGCGGTGATGAGGACGCGGGCGCTCAGCCGGCCGCTCGAGGTCTCGAGGAGCCAGCGCCCGGCCCCCTCATCCCACGTCGCCTGCTCGAGCTCGCACCCGAAGCGCACGTGCCGCAGTACGTCCTGGCGCTGCGCGACGTCCTGGAGATAGTCCTGGATCTCGGGCTGCGGCGAGAAGGTCGAGCTCCACGCCGGATTGGGTGCGAACGAGAACGAGTACAGATGGCTCGGCACGTCGCAGGCGCAGCCGGGATAGGAGTTATCGCGCCAGGTTCCGCCCACCTCGCCGGCCCGCTCGAGCACGATGAAGTCCTCGCGGCCGGAGCGCTTGAGCGCCACGGCCATCGCCAGGCCCGAGAAGCCGCTGCCCACCACGACGATGTCGGGCGCCGCGGCGGCGGTGGGAGTATCGATCTGCTCGCGGGGGGCGGTGGCGGACATCGGGCTCTCCTTGTGCTTCCGGGGCGGCATAACTTACAGCTACGTAAGTTACAGTAGTGTAATCTCCGGTGTCAATGGTGCCCGCGACGACGCGACCACATCCCCGGATGACCGGCTCCGAGCGGCGCGAGCAACTGCTCGACGTGACCAAGGCGATCGTGGGCGAGTCCGGCTTCCACGCCGTGTCGATCGAAGCGGTGGCCCGGCGGGCGGGGATCACCAGGCCGGTCGTCTACGGCCACTTCAACGACCTCGGCGGCCTGCTCGAAGCGATGCTCGATCGCGAGACGGCGCGCGCCCACGGTCAGCTCGCGCGGATCCTGCCGCCGCCGAGCTGGCAAGGAGGGCCACACGAGATGCTCCTCGGCGCCCTGCACGGCTATCTCGAGGCGGTCAGGGCCGACCCCGTCACCTGGCGGCTCGTTCTGATGCCCCAGGAGGGCGCCCCCGAGCTCCTGCACGAACAGATCCGCCGAGGCAGAGACGAGGTGCTCGCGATCCTCGCCGAGCTCGTGCGACCGGGCCTCGCCCCCGGCCGCGCCTCGCCCGACCCCGCGCTGACGGCGCGGATGCTCTCCACCCTGGCCGACGAAGCGGCGCGCCTGATGCTCACCGACCCCGCGCACTACCCGATCGAGCGGCTGATGGACCAGGCCGCGTGGTTGATCAAGCAGCTGGTGGCTTAGTGAAACGGGCCACTTAGGTCGCGGCGTGGGGCGCGTGGGGCGCGTGGGGCCGTGGGGCGCGCGCGGTCGTGGGGCGCGCGCGGTCGTGGGGCGCGCGCGGTCGTGGGGCGCCCGCGGTCGTGGGGCGCGCGCGGTCGTGGGGCGTTGGCGGGCTGGGGCGCCCGCGGACCGGGGCGCGTGATGAAAAACCGTTGACAGTGCGGGATAACTCATCACGAGCCCGAGTTGGCCCGGCCCGCGCCCCGTCCCGCCCCGCCCCGCCCCAGCCGCCGCGCTACACCGTGAACACGATCTTCCCCACCACGTCGCCGGCGAGCATCGCCTCGAACCCCTTGGCGGCCTCGGCGAGCGGGAGCGTGGTGTGGATCGCCGGCCGGATCTCGCGCTCGACGCAGAAGCGGATCAGCCGGTCGAGCTCGTCGCGGGTGCCCATCGTCGATCCGACCACCGAGAGCTGAAGGAAGAACACGCGGGTGAGCTCCGCCGGCGGGGCGTCGCCCGAGGTCGCGCCCGACACGACCAGCGTCCCGCCCGGCTTCAGTGAGCGCAGCGAGTGGGCCCAGGTGGCCTGGCCGACGGTCTCCAGCACGACGTCGACGCGCTCGGGCAGGCGCGCGCCGGACTCGAAGGCCTGCTCGGCGCCGAGCGCCAGCGCCTGCTCGCGCTTCTCCTCCGAGCGCCCGGTGACCCACACGCGCGCGCCGGCGGCGCTCGCCAGCACGGTCAGCGCCGTCGCGACGCCTCCGCTGGCCCCCTGGACGAGAACGGTCATCCCCGGGACCACGTGCGCGCGGGTGAACAGCATCCGGTAGGCGGTCAGCCACGCCGTCGGCAGGCAGGCGGCCTCCTCGAATGAGAGCTCCGGGGGCTTGGGCACGAGATTGCGGCGCGGCACCGCGACCTTCTCCGCGAGCGCGCCCTGGTGCTTCTCCGACAGCAGCGAGCGCCGGGGGTCGAGGGTCTCGTCACCCCGCCAGGAGTCGTCGCTGATCACCGCGTGGACGACGACCTCGTTGCCTTCCTCGTCGATGCCCGCGGCGTCGCAGCCGAGGATCATCGGCAGTCGCTCGGCGCTCAGCCCCACGCCTCGCAGCGACCACAGGTCGTGGTGGTTGAGCGACGCGGCCTTGACGGTGACGAGCTGCCAGCCCGGAGGCTTGTCGGGCTCGGGACGCTCGTCGACGCACAGTCCGCGCAGCGGGTCCTCACGGTCGATCTCGGCGGCGTAGACGGCGAGCACGGGCGCAATCATGCCCGAACGGTCAAGGTTCCACGCGCGCCCTCCGCCGGCGGACCGCACCCCTGGGGCTCCTGGCATCGCCGGCGGGCCGCACCCTGGGGCCCCTGGCAATGCCGGCGGACTCCCGCTGCGCAACGCCGGCGGACTCCCGCCCTCTAATCTGACTCGCCGATGTCTGCCGAACCCGACCGGGCCGAATCCGACGGCGCTGCTGCCACCCCGAGCCAGGACCCGAGCAGGCCCGAGCGGCGGCCCGCGATCGTTGCGGTCGATGACGAGCCGGCGGTTCTGGCCGCGATCGCTCGCGACCTGCGCCGCGGCTTCGGTGAGCGCTACCGCATCCTCAGGTCGACCTCGGGGGCCGAGGCGCTCGAGGTCCTGCGCGAGTCGCGCGCGCGTGGCGACCAGGTGGCGATGCTGATCGCCGACCAGCGGATGCCGGGCATGGCGGGCACCAAGTACCTCGTCGAGGCGCGCAAGATCGTCCCCGATGCCAAGCGGGTGCTGTTGACGGCGTACGCCGACACCGAAGCGGCGATCGCCGCCATCAACGAGGTCGCGCTCGACTACTACCTGCTGAAGCCCTGGGATCCGCCCGAGGAGCAGCTGTTCCCGGTGGTCGAGGATCTGCTGACGACCTGGGAGTCGGGCGCGGCGCTCGAGGCGGGCGGGGTTCGCCTGATCGGCCACCGGTTCTCCAAGGAGTCCCACGAGCTGCGCGACTTCCTGGCCCGCAACCGGGTCCCGGCGCGGTGGCTCGACGTCGAGCGCGACGGCGAGGCCCGAGAGCTGCTGACGGTGGCGGGAGTCGCCGCCGAGCGCCTCCCGGTGGCACTGCTCGAGGACGGCGCGGTGCTCGAGCGCCCGACGGTCCTCGAGCTGGCCGAGCGCCTCGGGGTCTCGGTCCAGGCGTCGCAGGATCACTACGACCTGGTGGTCGTGGGCGGCGGCCCCGCGGGCTTGGCCGCCGCCGTCTACGGCGCTTCCGAGGGGCTCCGGACGGTCATGGTCGAGCGCGAGGCGCCGGGTGGCCAGGCGGGTCAGTCGAGCCGGATCGAGAACTACCTGGGCTTTCCGGCGGGGCTGAGCGGCTCCGATCTGGCGCGGCGGGGCACAGATCAGGCGCGGCGGCTGGGCGCCGAGCTGCTGTCCGTCCAGGAGGCGGTCAGCCTGCGCGCCGAGGGCGCGGGACGCCTGGTTCACCTGAGCGGCGGCGAGGTGTTGAGCGCGAGCTGCGTGATCGTCGCCTCCGGCGTGTCCTACCGCCAGCTCGACACGCCGGGCTTCCCGGAGTTCACCGGCGCCGGCATCTACTACGGAGCCGCGATGACCGAGGCCCGCGCCTGCGCCGATCAGCATGTCGTGGTGATCGGCGGGGCCAACTCCGCGGGCCAGGCGGCCGTGTACTTCAGCGGCTACGCCGG
>Ga0302314_10012298_pt1 | contig 14832 bp, 7 predicted proteins | sample III_Palsa_N2_3_FD_200533 | JGI IMG/M metagenome (GOLD analysis project Ga0302314, IMG submission 200533) | Peat permafrost microbial communities from Stordalen Mire near Abisko, Sweden - III_Palsa_N2_3 | ecosystem: Environmental > Terrestrial > Soil > Palsa > Peat permafrost | place: Sweden... | reverse complement strand
GATCCTGCTGAAGCGCGAAGACCTGCAGTCGGTGTTCTCGTTCAAGCTGCGCGGCGCCTATAACAAGGTGGCGCATCTGTCGGAGTCGGTCGCCCGACGCGGGGTGATCTGCGCATCCGCCGGCAACCACGCACAGGGCGTGGCGCTCGCCGCGCAGCGCCGCGGCATCCCGGCCACCATCGTCATGCCGCTGACCACACCGCAGATCAAGGTGCAGGCGGTCATGGACCTCGGCGGGGAGGCGGTCCTGCACGGGGATGACTACGACGCGGCCTTCGACAGGGCGCAGGAACTGGTGCGCGAGCGCAATCTCGTCTACGTCCACGCCTTCGATGATCCGGATGTGATCGCGGGGCAGGGCACCATCGGCGTGGAGCTGCTGCGCCAGTGCGGCGGCGACATCGATGCGGTGTTCGTGCCGGTCGGCGGCGGCGGCCTGATCGCGGGCATCGCGGTGTACATCAAGTACCTGTATCCGCGGGTGCGGATCGTCGGCGTGGAGCCTGCCGATTCCAACGCCATGTACGAGTCGCTGCAGGCCGGGCGGCGCGTGACGCTGGAGCGGGTCGGGTTGTTCGCGGACGGCGTGGCCGTCAAGCGCGTCGGCGAGGAGACCTTTGCGCTCGCCCGGCAGTTCGTCGATGAGATCGTGCTGGTGAACACCGACGAGATGTGCGCCGCCATCCAGGACATTTTCGAGGAGACGCGGACCATCGTCGAACCTGCGGGCGCACTGGCGGTCGCCGGCATCCGCAAGTGCGTCACCCGGGACGGGTGGCGCGACAAGCGGCTGGTCGCGATCAACAGCGGCGCCAACGTGAACTTCGACCGGCTGCGGCATATCGCGGAGCGCGCAAGCCTGGGTGCCGAGCGCGAAGCGCTGCTGGCGGTGGAAATCCCCGAACAGCCGGGCAGCTTCATGCATTTCTGCGAAGCGCTCGGGTCACGCAGCGTCACCGAGTTCAACTACCGCTATGACAGCCAGGTCAAGGCGCAGATCTTCGCCGGGTTCAGCTTGGCTTCGGGCCGGGTCGAAAAGGACGCGGTCATACGCCAGCTGCGCGAGGCCGGCTACGCGGTGCACGACATGAGCGACAGCGAACTGGCCAAACTGCACGTCCGTTTCATGGTCGGCGGCCACGCGCGCGAGCTCACCGACGAGGTCATCTACCGCTTCGAGTTCCCGGAGCGTCCCGGCGCATTGCTGAAGTTCCTGAAGGCGGTCGGCACGCGCTGGAACATCACCCTGTTCCATTACCGCAATCATGGCTCCGACTACGGACGGGTGCTGGCCGGGATCCAGGTGCCGAAGGCGCAGCGCGCGGAGTTCACCGAACACCTGAACGCACTGCACTATCCGTACAACGAAGAAACGGCCAATGCGGCCTACCGGATGTTCCTCGGCGGCTGAGCGGTTTGCGCTGCCCTGATTGGGTAGAATGAGTTGAATGACTCGTGTTGTAGCAGAGGGACTTCGGATCGCTGGCCGCTATACGCTGGTCGAAAAACTCGGCAGCGGCGGCCAGGGCGAGGTCTGGCGCGCAGCGGATCAGGGAGACCCCGAATCCGTCGCACTGAAGATTCTCTCCAGGACCTTCCTGCCGGGGAGCGATCCCTGGCAGGCGCTGCAGCGTGAGTACGAGGTGGTGCGGGAGCTGGACCACCCGCTGATCCTCAAGACGTATCCGCCGATCTGCGATGGCGAACTGGCCGTGCTGCCCATGAAGCTGGCCACCGGCGGGGATCTGCGCCCGCTGCGTGGCGCTCCCTACGTGGAGATTGTCCCGGTGCTGATCGATCTGGCGCGTGCGCTGGAATATGCGCACGAGCACGGTGTCGTCCACCGCGATCTGAAACCCGCAAACGTGCTGTTCGATGCCATGGGGCGGGTGCAACTGGCGGACTTCGGCGTCGCCGGTCGCGCGCAGGCGGCTGGCCAGATTGATCAGGCGCGGACGGGGTGGTCGCCCTCGTCGGCCAGTCCCGAACTGCTCAGGGGTCTGCCGCCGACGCCGGCAGATGACCTCTACGGCCTCGGTGCGCTCGCCTTTGAACTGCTGACGGGCACGCCGCCGTACTTTCCGGATTTCGATGTCCGCCGCGTGCTGCACGAACCGGTGCCCGCGATCGTGCCGGTGCACCTGGCGCCGCCGCGACTGCTGGGCCTGGTGCGCGCGCTGCTGGCAAAGAACCCCGGACACCGTCCGCTGTCGATGCGGGAAGTGATCATCAGCCTCTCTGCCGCACTCGATGAACCCATGACACGGGAAGAGTGGATTCTGCGCGCCAACGCGCGCTAGCGCGCCGTAACGCCAGTCGTCACATCGGAATGCTAAGCTCCAGCGGGTGGCGGAAACTGCAGGGAAAATTATCTGGTTGGCGGGCGCCAGCGGCATGGTTGGATCGCGGGTCCTCGAAGGCCTGCTCGAGGTGCCGGAGTTCACCCGGATCCTGGCCATCACGCGCCGGCCTCTCGGCCGCGAATCGCCACGGCTCGCAAACCGGATCGCGCTGTTCGGACAACTCGAGTCCCAACTTCGGGGCCAGACCTGCGATATGGCGCTGTGCTGTCTTGGTGCCTCCTACCGGGACGCCGGCTCCGAGGCAGCGTATCGCGAGGCGGTGCAGACCTGTGTACTGGCCTACGCCAGAGCCGCACAGGCCGCCGGGGCGCGGCGCTTCGTCGTGCTGTCATGCTGCACCGCCGACTCCCAGGCGCGCAGCACCGCGGCGCGTGTCCAGGGTGAGACCCTGGACGCCCTGACCGCGATGAATTTTGAATCGCTTGACATATTGGTTCCCGGACCGCTGCTGGGCATGCGCCGCGGCGCGGGGTTCGGTCAATTGCTGTCAATGGCGGTCGCGGTGGCGGTGCGTCCGCTGCAGCTGGGTGCGGCGCAGCCCCGACGTGCGATCGGCGCGGCGCAGGTGGCGGCGGCCCTGATCGGCGCCGCGAGATCCGGCCGGCGCGGAAATTATAGATACGAATTTTCAGGCATCAGGTCACTTTCCAGAATGCGTGGCAGAACGTGATGCAGTTAACATCGACGGCGTCAGCTCCATGACAGATTCTCCGGATTCCCTTACGACTTTCGTGCGGATGTGCCATCTAGGATGTTTCGCGCAGCTGTTAATAGCGGGATGGTGAAGCGGATTGCCGCCACCGTCTGCCTGAGTACCCTGATACCCGTGCTGGTGGTCATCGCCGCAGTGTCCGGCAGCGCCGCTGTCGGCGACGCGTGGCGCTGGCTCGCGATCGGCGTCGGGGTCTCCCTGCTGAGCACCGGCGTCGCCGTCGCCTACCTGGTGCGTCGCTACCAGCCCGCCCTGCTGGCGCTGCGCGGCGGCTTCCAGGACCTGGCGGCGACCGGGTTCGCCGAGGTGCCCGCCGCGGGGCACGACGACCTGGTCACCCTGATCCGGGCCTTCAATCACTGCGCGCAGCGGGTGCGTACCCAGCACGCCAACCTGCAGACCCTGAGCGAGGTCGACCGCTTGCTGCTCCAGCCGGGCGGCCTGGAACCGGTGCTCGACGCCATCCTGACCCGGGTGCAGCGGGTGACCGGTTGCAGCAGCGCCGGCATCGTCCTGCGGGACCATGACGCGCCGTGGCGGGGTCGGGTTTATTTGGCCGCCAAGAGCTGCCGGGACCTGCCGGTCAGCCGCGTGGCCCTCGACGATGACATGATGGTCACGCTCGCCGCCGAGCCGGAAGCGCTGACCGTGACACGCTGCGAGAACACTCGCCATAGTTTCCTCGTGCCGCTGAAGGAGCTGGGCTCCGAGTTCTTCTGGGTATGGCCGGTCAAGATCGCGGCGCATCTCGAAGCCATCCTGGCCGTGGGGTACCAGGAACCGCCGGCCGCCGACCCGCAGATCGGTCGCTGCGGCAGCGAGTTCGCCGCCCGGCTGGCGATCGCCCTGACCAAGAGCGCACGTGACGAGCAACTGTACCGTCAGGCGCACTTCGACCCGCTGACCGGGCTGCCCAACCGGGTGCTGTTCTGCAGCCGGCTGTCCGCGCAGCTGCAAAGCGCGGCTTCGGGTATGGAGAACGGCGCCGTTCTCTATATCGACCTGGACCACTTCAAGAAGATCAATGACACCGTCGGTCACGCCGCGGGCGATCAGGTGCTGAGCATCGCCGCGCAGCGGCTGCGCAGCTGTGTCAAGGACATCGATACCGTCGCGCGCCTGGGCGGTGACGAATTTGCGGTGATCCTGCGCGATGTGGTGAATGCGGAGGCGGCCGAGGCCGTCGCGCAGCGGATCGTGCAGTCGCTGCAGCAGCCGGTCAATCTCGCCGGCACGGACCACACGGTGTGCGCGAGCATCGGCATTGCGCTGTTCCCGCAGGACGGCGCGGCCATCGATACGCTGCTGCGCAACGCCGACACGGCCATGTACCGCGCCAAGGACCTCGGCCGTGGCCGCGCCATGTTCTACGACATCAATATGGGCGGTCAGCGGCCGGTGCCCACGCACACGGGGCTGCAGCTGGCCCTGCGTCGCCGCGAGTTCTCGCTGTTCTATCAGCCGCAGTATTCCATTACGGATGGTTCGCTCACGGGCCTGGAGGCACTGCTGCGCTGGCAGACCCAGCGCGAAGGCGTGCGTCATCCGGACGAATTCGTGCCGGCGGCCGAGGAGAGCGGTCTCATCATCGACATCGGCGGGTGGGTGCTGGAAACGGCCTGCGCGCAGCTTGCGGCGTGGCGCGAGCAGGGCCTGGCACCGCCGCCGCTGGCCCTGAACGTCTCGCTGCAGCAGCTGCGGCATCCGGAGTTCGTGCGCAACATCCGCCGTACGCTGGATCACTTCAGTCTGCCCGGGGACAGCCTCGAGCTGGATATTGATGAGAAGGTGCTGGCGGATCCGGCCAACGCCGCCATGATCGAACGTCTGGCGCAGACCGGCGTGTGCCTGGCGCTCGACGGATTCGGTACCGGGTATTCATCACTGGGCTATCTGCGACAGCATCCGATCAGCGTGGTGAAGATCGATCGCAGTTTCCTCGCCAACGTGCCGCAGGATCCGACCGCAGCGACGTTGATCGAGACGGTGATCGTGATGGCGCACTCGCTGCACAAGCGCGTGGTGGCCGAAGGCATCGAGACCATCGAGCAGCTCGACTTCCTGCGTGAGCGTCGCTGCGACTGCGCGCAGGGTTACTACCTGGCGCGGCCGCTGCCTGCGGCGTCGGTGACCGAACTGCTGAGCTCGCGCATCTACGATAATTCCTCCGAGGACGCCCGCGAGGCCGGTTGACGTAATGTACGCCGCACGTGGCGCGCAGCGTCTTCCAGTCGGGTTATGTCTCGTGCCGCGGGACGACAGCTTCCACCGCGCAGTGCCACATTTCGCGGATGAGAGACACTGCGCAAATTCCCACTTGACCGAACGTCTCTTCGTGCAGACACTGCTTACGTGAAAAAGGCAAACCCGTCGAAAGGCGGGGACGCAAAGCCACCGGTCTAACGGACTCGTTCCTACGACGGCGGGGTCACCACTTCTCCGGCACGGTGTGCCGGAACGCGGCTATCCTCCGTCAGAACGTTTCTGCGAAATCCGGCACGACAGACCGCCGCTTCCGGGGAACGCATCATGACACCGCCCATGCCACATACCGACAAACCCATTCCAGATCCGCCCGTGGCGATGCCGGCCGCGGAACCAGAATCGTTTGTCATCAATCTGTGCTCTTCCACCACGCCGATGGCGCTGACGCAGCCGCAGCTGGCGGAACTGAAGCGCTACAAGTTTTTCGTCAGCCGGCGACTCGAGGACGGCCGCGAGCGTTTCCGTCTGCACATGGGCTACTTCGATTCGCTGCTGCAGGCCGAAGAACTGCTGCCCGTGGTGCGCGACATTTATCCGGGTGCGTGGGCCGGTGAGGCGCCGGGCAAGCGCCTGCGCTCCCGCGCTGCGGCCACCTCCGACACGCAACGCGCGTTACCGACCCTAGTTGCCGCTGCGCCGGAAGCCGCCGCTGCGCCGGAGGCGATGCTCGACGCCACGATCCTGGCGAACGCACCGACCTTGACGGCAACGGTCGAACCGACCGTGGTGGCGCCGTCGCCGTCGCCGTCGCCGGTGCTGGAACTCGAACTCGTAGCCGAGCCTCCGGCGCCTACTCCCGCGCCGATGGCGATGCCTGAGCCGCCGCCAGCGCCACCACCACCGCCACCGCCAGTTGCAGTGGCAAACACTGCTGCGCGCGCGGGGACCAAGCGCGACGCCAATTTGCCGTTCGATCAGCGCTCCAATGTCCGCGAAGTTCTGAAGTCACTGGACGAATCCGGTCGCGTCCGTGGGCCGGCCGCGCAGCCGGTCTTGCCGCCGGGCCCTGCCGCCCGTGAAGCCGGCGTGCTGCCCGAAGCGCAGGTGATGCGTTTGCTGGAGGAGAAGCGCGGCGATCCGCTGAACACCACCAGCACGCCGGCGGCGTTTGCCATTCAGCTGCAGTGGTCCGTGCAGCCCATCGACCTGGCGCAGGTACCGCCGCTCGCCATTTTCGGCGCGTATACGCTGTACACGGTTGAGGGCAGCCGCGAGGGGCGCAAGTGGTTTGGCCTGCGATTAGGATTCTTCAGCGACGCCAATTTGGCGAAAACCGTCGCGCAGTACGTGCGCTCGGAGTTCTCCTCCGTTGCCGTGGTCCCGGTCAGTCTGCGCGAGCGCGACGGCGCCAACGCCGCGAAGGGCGGGCCGAAGGCTGCTACGTCTGAGCCGACGACGGCGCACGCGACGATGGAGCGAGTGCAGGATCAGTCGGCGGAATTCAAGTTGCTGGACGATACGGCGGAGCGGCCGAAGTTGTCTGCGCAGCTGGTCGCGGCCGCGGCGGCAGCTGCGAAGCCCAAGTCGCCCGGCGCCGCGGGCAAAGGCGCGCTCCCGATCCCTGGCCGTCCCAGGACCGTCAAGGGTCGTGGCAACCGCGTGCATGCCAGCGAGAAGCGCAGTCCGAAGACCCTGGAGGAGACTCTCGAAATCCTCGGCGCGGATCTGCTGCAGATCGAGGGCGCGAAGCAGAAACCGGTCAGCGGGGGTGCCGTGCGGCACCTCGACGTGAAGGTGCAGAAGAACTCGGCATTCTCCCGACTGCTGGACCGGCTTGCCGAACGCAAAGGCTAAGGAAGCTGCCGGCTACTTGCCGAACAGCTTGTCGAGTTCGGATTTGGCCTTGTCGAGCGCCGCATTGTCGCCGCCGCTCCAGGCGCCGGGCCGCGGCTTGAAGTGATCACAGAAGTTCGCGCGGGTCTTGTCGCGAACTTCCTCGACCGTCGGCTCGCGACATTGCTGGTAGGCCCCGGGATCAAACTGCGCGCACAGCCGGCATACGTGCAGCTCGGCACGACACTTCGGGCATTCTTCCAGCCTGCGCAGCGGCAGTGACAGCGCGCCAAGCGCAGCGCCGCACTTCCAGCACTGAAGATCATGCGCCATACGTGCGCTCCTTCAGGAATCCGGCCAGTACGCGGCCCGTGTGCGATACCGGCTTGCGTCGTGCCACCTGGGCGGGCGTGCCTGCGGCGACGATCCGGCCACCGCCGGCGCCGGCTTCCGGTCCCATATCGATCAACCAGTCGGCTTCGGCCATGACGTCCAGATTGTGTTCGACGACCACGACGGTGTTACCGGCCTGGATCAGCCGATGCAGCACGTGAATCAGTTTCTCGACGTCCGCCATGTGCAGTCCCACGGTGGGTTCATCCAGCACGTACAGGGTGTGGCGGGGGATCTGACGCGGACCACCCGCCGCGTCGCCGCGCACTTTCGCAAGCTCGGTGACCAGCTTGATGCGCTGGGCCTCCCCGCCGGAGAGCGTCGGGCTGTGCTGGCCGAGCGTGAGGTAGCCCAGGCCCACATCCTGCAGCAGCTTCAGGGCGTGATGCACGCGCGGATGCGCGGCGAAGAATTCCACGGCGTCGTCGATGCTCATGGTGAGGACATCGCCGATACTGCGGCCGCGCCACAGCACGCTCAAGGTTTCGGAGTTGAAGCGTTTGCCGTTACACACATCGCAGCCGACCTTCACATCGGGCAGGAAGCTCATCTCGATGGTGCGCAGGCCCTGGCCCTCGCAGCCCGCGCAACGGCCGCTGCCGGAATTGAAGGAGAAACGGCTCGCGGTGTAACCGCGGATCCGTGCCTCCGTGGTGCCCGCGAAAATTCCCCGGATTTCGTCCCAGAAGCCCACGTAGGTGGCCGGGCAGGAGCGCGGCGTCTTGCCGATGGGCGTCTGGTCGACCTCGAGCACCCGCTGCACCAGGTTTGCGCCCTGGATGGCCTTGCAGCCGACCAGGGCATTGGGTGCCTGAATCGATTTCGCAGCCGCTGCGGCCTTTGCGGCAGCCCCCTTCGCCTTCGCCACCGATTTCTTCTTCGCGGCCCGTTTGAGGGCGGCGACCGCCTCACGGGCAGCCGCGGTTTTCGCCGCGCGCGCCCGGCCACCAAGCTGCTCCTCGCCCACGATGCGCTTGAGGTTGGTGAACAGCACATCCCGCGCGACCGTCGATTTGCCGGACCCCGACACACCGGTGACCACCACCAGCCGGCCCAGCGGCACGTCGATGTCGATGCCCTTGACGTTGTGCAGTGTGACGCCCTTAAGGACGATACGCGGTGACTCGCCGGTGACGGGGCGCTGTGGTTTGGCGGGATGCAGCAGCGGCGTGCGCAGGAAGCGGCCGGTCACGGAGTCCTTGTTGGCGATAAGGTCCTGCACCGTGCCACGACCGACGACCTCGCCACCGCGCACCCCGGCGCCGGGTCCCAGATCCAATACGTAATCGGCACGGCGGATGGTGTCCTCGTCATGCTCGACGACGACCAGCGTATTGCGGTGGGCGGCAAGCTCGGCGAGGGAGTCCAGCAGCACCGCGTTATCGCGCGGGTGCAGGCCGATCGTGGGTTCATCCAGCACGTAGCACACGCCCTGCAGGTTCGAACCCAGCTGCGCGGCCAGCCGAATGCGCTGCGCCTCGCCGCCGGAGAGCGTGGGGGCGGCGCGATCCAGCTGCAGATACCCCAAGCCCACGCGCACCAGGAAGTTCAGACGCGCGCGGATTTCGGCCAGCAGGTCGCGGGCGATCTCCTGTTCGCGCGTCGAGAGTTTCAGGCCGGTGAAGAATTCGATCGTGGCTTCGATGGATCCCGCGGCCAGCGCGGCAATCGACTGCTTGCGGAATCGTACATTGAGAGAAACCGGATTCAGCCGTTGGCCCGCGCATTCGCTGCACGGAATGGCCTCCCGCTCGAACCACTCGTTCCACCAGATCTCCTCGCCCGTCTGCGCGTCATCGAATTCCGGGATCTCGAGCCCCGTGCCAAAGCAGCTGGTGCACCAGCCATGCTTCGAATTGAACGAGAACATGCGCGGATCCGGTTCGGCGAAACTGCGACCGCAGCTGGGGCACGCGCGCCGCGTCGAGAACATCGCCGCCTGTGTCTCACCCGCCGGCATGATGCTCACCAGACCCTTGCCGTAATCCAGTGCCTTGGCCAGCGCCTGGTTCAGCTCGAACTCGGTTTTGGCGCTGATGCCCATGGTGGTCACCGGCAGTTCGATGGTGTGTTCCTTGAAGCGGTTCAGTCGCGGCCAGCGCGCCGTCGGCACGTTGGCGCCGTCGACCCGCAGCTCGCGGTAACCCTTCTTGGCCGCCCACTTCGCCAGATCCGTGTAGAAGCCCTTGCGCGCCACCACCAGCGGCGCAAGCAGAGTTACCGTGCGGCCGCGGTACTCGCGCTGCAGTCGCGCACCGATGGCGGCGGAGCTCTGCGGCTCTATGGCCACGTCGCAGTCCGGACAGTACTGGGTGCCGAGCTTCACGTACAGCAGGCGCAGGAAGTGATAGATCTCCGTGAGTGTCGCCACCGTGCTCTTGCGACCGCCGCGGCTGGTGCGCTGTTCGATCGCGACGGTGGGCGGGATGCCGAAGATCGCATCGACATCCGGGCGCGAGGCCGGCTGCACGAACTGCCGGGCGTAAGCGTTCAGGGATTCGAGGTAGCGGCGCTGTCCCTCGTTGAAGAGGATGTCGAACGCGAGGGTGGACTTACCCGATCCGGAGACGCCCGTGATCACCGTGAACTTGTCGCGCGGGATCCGTACGTCCACATTCTTGAGGTTGTGCTCGCGCGCGTTGTGAATGACGATTTCGTCGGTCGCTTCGCGGGGCACGGGCGCCCAGGCCCCCGGGGGCTCGGCGACGGCGGCCGGCAGGTCAAAGGCGCTGGCCAGCGCCCGCTCGTACGCCACGATGGCGCGCCCGGTATGCGATTCCGGATGCGCGCGCAGCGCCGTCGGCGTGCCGGCGAACACGATGTTGCCGCCGCCATCGCCGCCTTCGGGTCCCAGATCGATGATCCAGTCACTGGCGCGCATCACGTCGAGGTTGTGCTCGATCACCAGCAGCGAATGACCCGCGGCCCGCAGCTTCGCGAAGGCGCGCAGGAGCTTCGCGACATCATCGAAGTGCAGTCCCGTCGTCGGCTCATCGAACAAGAACAGTTTGCCGTTGGCACTGGCGGTAACCGCATGCGCGGCGGCATCTGCCAGGTGTCCGGCGAGCTTCAGGCGCTGCGCCTCACCGCCGGACAGCGTCGGCACCGGTTGCCCGAGCTTCACGTACTCCAGACCGACATCCGCCAGGGGCTTCAGGCGCGTCGCCAGTTCGCGCGAATCACCGAAGAAGGCGAGGGCCTCCGTGACAGTCATGTTCAGCACATCGGCGATGCTGGCGCGACGCCCATCGCTGCCCTCGCGCTTCACTTCCAGCACTTCGTCGCGGTAGCGGGTGCCGTTGCAGTCCGGGCAGCGCAGGTAGACATCGGACAGGAACTGCATCTCCACGTGCTCGAAGCCGTTGCCGCTGCAGGTCGGGCAGCGGCCGTTGCCGGAATTGAAGCTGAACGTGCCCGCCGTGTACTTGCGCTCCACCGCCGTGGGCTCCAGCGAGTACAGCTCACGGATCACGTCGAAGGCGCCAACGTAGCTGGCGGGGTTGGAGCGTGTGGTGCGGCCGATCGGCGTCTGATCGACCATGACCACGTCATCGACGAGCTCCGCGCCGCGCAGCGACTCGAATTCCCCGGGCGCCTCGCTCGGGCGGCCCTTGTACTTGAGCAGCGCCGGGTACAGCACATCCTCGACGACGGTGGACTTGCCGGAGCCCGAGACACCCGTGATGCACGCCAGCCGCTTCAGCGGAATGCGGATATCGATGCCCTTCAAGTTGTGGTGGCGGATGCCGCGGATCTCGAGCCAGCGGTTGGTGCGCGCCTCGGCGACGACTTCGCCGGGAATCGCAGGCAGGGTGCGACGGGGCGCGTCGCTCGACACCGGCAACGTGCGCCGGCCGCTCAGATAATCCGCCGTCAGCGAGGAGCGGCTGCGGCGCAGCTCTGCCGGGGTACCGCTGAAGACGATCTGCCCGCCGCGCTCGCCCGCGCCGGGTCCCATGTCGATGATGCGGTCGGCCTCGAGCATGATCTGCGGATCGTGCTCGACCACCAGCAGCGAATTGCCGGCATCGCGCAGTCGTTTCATGACGGCGATCACGCGCTGCATGTCGCGCGGATGCAAACCGATGGAGGGCTCGTCGAGCACGAACAGCGTGTTCACCAGCGAGGTGCCCAGCGCGGTCGTCAGATTGATGCGCTGAACCTCCCCGCCGGAGAGCGTGCGTGACTGCCGGTCGAGCGTCAGGTATGCGAGTCCCACATCCGACAGGAAGCCGGTGCGGCTGCGCAGCTCCGTCAGCAGCAGATCGGTCGCCTGATCCAGCGGGGCCGGCAGTACGAGGCCGCGAAAGAAGGCGAGCACGCGTTCGACCGGCAGCAGCATCAGATCGTGCAGGCACAGTCCCGGCAACGCCTCCAGCGTCTCCTGACTCCACTGCACACCCTGCGGACGGAACCGTGGCCGGCCGCCCAGCGTCGCCTCGGCAAGTGGGTGACTGCCGACCCGCCACAGCAGGCCATAGGTGCGCAGCCGCGCGCCGTTGCAGGCATCACAGGGTGTGTAGGCGCGGTAGCGCGACAGCAGCACCCGCACGTGCATTTTGTACGCGCGCGATTCGAGCCACTCAAAGTAGCGTTTGATGCCGTACCAGTTGCCCTTCTCCCACGGGCCCTCGCCCTCGATCACCCACTGGCGCTCCGCGTGGGTCAGTTCGCGCCACGGCCGGTCCAGGTTGACGCCGCGCTTCTTCGCGTGCTTTTCGAGGTCCTCCTGACACTCTTTGTAGGACTCGGTCTGCCAGGGCCGCACCGCGCCGTCGCGCAAGGATTTGTTCTCATCCGGAATCACGAGGCCATAGTCGATGCCGATGCGACGGCCGAAGCCGCGGCAGGTCTCGCAGGCGCCGATCGGGGAGTTGAACGAAAAGTTGCTGGGAGTGGGGGCGCTGTAGCTGCGATCACAGTCCGGGCAATGCAGCCCCGAGGAGTAACGCCACACCGCACGGCTTTGCGGTGGGTCGCTTGCATCGACGACGTGCACGATGACGCGGCCCTGCCCCACGCGCAGCGCCGCTTCCAGGGATTCCAGCACGCGACCGCGTTCGGCGTTGCCGAGACGGAGGCGATCCTGGATGACCTGCAGTACGGCGACCGGCGTGTCATCCGTCTTGGCGCCCTGGTCCTTCTTGGTGCTCTTCTTCTGGCGCTTCACCGGCGCTTTCTTCTGCGCCCGGGCGGGGGCTTTCGGCGGCTGTGCCGCGGCGGTCGCCGCGGCCGCATCCGGCGCGGGTTCGAAGATTCGCGTGTAGCCTTGGCGCGCGAGCAGTTCGCGCACTTCGCTCTCGCTGAAGCTGCGCAGCACCGGCACCGGGAAACACAGCAGCAGGCGCGGATCGTCCGCCGCGGCCGCGCGCTGCTGCATGTCGGTCAGAATGCTTTCCGGCGTATCGCTGCGCACGGGCTTGCCGCAGCAATCGCAGAACAAAGTACCGGCGCGCGCGAACAGCAGCTTCAGGTGATCGTTGAGCTCGGTCATCGTGCCCACGGTGGAGCGCGAGGTGCGCACCGGATTCGTCTGGTCGATGGCTATGGCCGGCGGGATGCCGCTGATTGAATCCAGCTGTGGCTTGTCCATGCGGTCCAGGAACTGGCGCGCGTAGGGAGAGAAGGTCTCGACGTAACGGCGCTGACCCTCGGCGTACAGCGTGTCGAACACCAGGGAGGACTTTCCGGAACCCGAAACGCCCGTCACGACGACGAGTTCGTTCAGGGGAATGTCCAGATCCAGACCCTTGAGATTGTTCTGGCGCGCGCCGCGGATACGAATGAAGTGGCCCATTGTGCCTATATTAATGAAGGGCCGGCGTGCGCGCAGGCATTGCGAGCGTACAGTATGCTGATCATGGGACCGCTGTATGGGGGCTTACCTTATGGCTTTACAGGCCTATCCCGATGTCCTGTCGCTGATCGGCAATACACCGCTGGTCGCCACCTCCGGGCTCGACACCGGACCGTGCAAGTTGTACTTGAAACTCGAGAGCCAGAACCCCAGTGGTTCCATCAAGGACCGTGTCGGGCTCTACATGATCGAAGCCGCGGAGCGCGAGGGGCGGATCAAGCCGGGCGCGACGCTGATCGAGGCCACCGCGGGCAATACGGGTCTGGGGCTGGCACTGGTCGCGGCCCGCAAGGGCTACCGCCTGCTGCTGGTCATCCCGGATAAGATGAGCCAGGAGAAGATCTTCCACTTGAAGGCCATGGGCGCCGAGGTGGTGATGACCCGGTCGGATGTGGTCAAGGGTCATCCGGACTACTACCAGGACAAGGCCGCGAAGATCGCGCAGGAGACCCCCGGCGCGTTCTATATCAACCAGTTCACCAACCAGGCCAATCCCAGGGCGCACGAGGAGACCACGGCCCCGGAGATCTGGGAGCAGATGCAGCACCAGGTGGACGCCATCGTCTGTGGCGTCGGCACGGGCGGCACGCTCACCGGAATGTCGCGGTTTTTCGCCAAGGCGGATCCGCACGTGGAGATCGTCCTGGCCGACCCCCAAGGATCGATGCTGGCGGAGTACGTGAAGACCGGCGTGACCAGCTCCCCGCCGCGCACCTGGCTGGTGGAGGGCATCGGCGAGGATTTCATACCGGACGTCTGCGATCTGTCACGGATCAGGTTGGCTTATACCATACCCGATGCCGAGGCGTTCGCCGCCTGCCGGTCGTTGCTGCACCATGAGGGCATCCTCGCGGGAACCTCCAGCGGCACGCTGCTGGCGGCGGCACTGCGCTACTGCCGCGAACAGACGACCCCGAAGCGGGTGGTCAGCCTGGTCTGCGACAGCGGCAACAAGTACCTGTCCAAGGTCTACAACGACTACTGGATGCTGGACCAGGGGTTCCAGCAGCGCGAAAAGTTCGGGGACCTGCGCGACCTGATCGCCCGGCGCGCCTGGGAGAAGGCGGCCGTCACGGTCAATGCCAACGAAACCGCGCTGGCGGCCCACGGCCGCATGAAGCTGTACGATATGTCCCAGCTGCCGGTCATGCGCGACGGTCAGATCGTCGGCATCATCGACGAGGAGGATATTCTTCTCAAGGTGTTCGACCATCCGGCAGTGTTCAAACAGCCGGTGGCCGATATCATGGAAAGTCACCTGGTGACCGTCGCGCCGGATGCGCCGCTGCCGCAGCTGATCGAGATCTTCAAGCGCGGCATGGTGGCCATCGTGGTGGATCGCGGCGAATTCCTGGGACTCATCACCCGTATCGATCTGGTGAACTGGTTGCGGCGACGCTTGTAGGCGCGCCGCCCGAATTTTTCGGAGTATTGAGAAGTGAGTGATTCTGACAACGGGCACACGCTCG
>Ga0302314_10012296_pt1 | contig 14835 bp, 11 predicted proteins | sample III_Palsa_N2_3_FD_200533 | JGI IMG/M metagenome (GOLD analysis project Ga0302314, IMG submission 200533) | Peat permafrost microbial communities from Stordalen Mire near Abisko, Sweden - III_Palsa_N2_3 | ecosystem: Environmental > Terrestrial > Soil > Palsa > Peat permafrost | place: Sweden... | reverse complement strand
AGGACCGCAGCAGGCCCCGCATGCCCGGCAGCGTGGCCGGGGCCGCGCCGAGGGCCCGGGCCTGGACGAGGACGTTGCCGAGGGCGGTCGCCTCGGCCGGGCCGGCCACCACCGGCAGCCCGGTCGCGTCCGCGGTGAGCTGGCAGAGCAGGTCGTTGCGGGAGCCGCCGCCGACGATGTGGACCACGTCGGCGTGCTGCCCGGACAGCGACTGGGCGTCAAGCAGAGCGCGCCGGTAGGCGAGGGCGAGGCTGTCAAGGATGCACCGGACGAGCTGGGCGGGGGCGGACGGCGCGGGCAGGTCGCGCGCGGCCAGCCAGGAGCAGATCCGGACGGGCATGTCCCCCGGCGGCAGGAACACCGGGTCGTCGGCGTCGACGACGAACTGCAGCGGTTTCTCGCGTGCCGCCGCCACGAGCAGCGAGCCCAGGTCGGGCGGTCCCGCGGTCGGCCGCGCGACCGCCTCGCCCGGCCCGGCGGCCGACTCGGCGGAGACTCCCCAGCTGCGCAGGCACTCCTGCAGCAGCCACAGGCCGGTCACGTTGCGCAGGTAGCGGACGGTCCCGTCGAGGCCGGCCTCGTTGGTGAAGTTGGCCAGCCGGCTCTCCTCGGTCAGCACCGGCCGTGCCAGCTCCATCCCGACCAGCGACCAGGTGCCGGAGGAGATGTAGGCGAAGTGCGGTCCCGATGCGGGCACCGCGACTACCGCCGACGCGGTGTCGTGCGAACCGACGGCGACCAGTGGCACCGGCCCGCCGTCGCCGCCGACGAAAGCGCCCGGGCCACGGCCCGCGCCCCCTGAGCCAGCGCCACCTGAGCCAGCGCCACCTGAGTCGCCGCCACCAGAGCCGGCGCCGGCCGAGATGGGCCCGATCGGGTCACCCGGTTGCCGCAACGCCGGGAAGATCCCGGCCGGTATCCCCGCCTGCTCGATGAGCCCGGCCGCCCAGGTCCGCGTGGTCACGTCGAGCAGCCCGGTGGTGGAGGCGTTGGTCACCTCGGCCCCGGCCGATCCGGTCAGCCAGTACGCGAGCAGGTCGGGGATGAGCAGCAGGGTTTCCGCCGCCGACAGGGCCGGCGTCCCGGCCGCGGCGGCGAGCTGGTAGATCGTGTTGATCGGGAGGTGCTGAATCCCGGTGACGGCGTACAACGTCTCGGCCGGCACCGGCACCGTGACGCCGTCGGTCCGCGAGTCACGGTAGTGGACCGGGTTGCCGATCAGGGCCCCGGTCGCGTCGAGCAGGCCGTAGTCCACCCCCCAGGTGTCGATGCCGGCGCTGGCCAGGGGGAACGTCGCGGCGGCGGCGGACAGCCCGGAGCACACCGACCGGTACAGCCCGAGGATGTCCCAGTGCAGCGACCCGCCCGCCAGCACCGGCTCGTTGGCGAACCGGCTCACCTCGTGCAGCTCCACCCCGGAACCGGACACCCGGCCCGCGATCACCCGGCCGCCGGACGCCCCGAGGTCGACCGCCGCCATCACCGCCGAGCTCACCCGCGCGGCCGAGCTCAAACCAGTCCCCGTCGCGCCGCCCAGGCCACGGCCTGAATGGATGTCCCCAGCCCGAGCTGATCGCAGATGCCCCTGACCCGGCGGCGGACGGTCCGTTCGGACTTGCCCATCCGCCGGGCCACCGCGTCGAGCGGAAGCCCGCCCGCGAGCAGCCTCAGCAGCTCCACGTCCTGATGGCTCAACTCGGTCGCCAATTCCGCCGGCGCCGCACTGGGGTCAGCCATGGGTCGCACCTCCGCGTCATCGCAGGAACGCCGCCGCCACCCCGGCGTCGACCGGGATGAGCAGGCCCGTCGTGAGCGGGAGGTTCCCGCCGCAGAGGGCGAACACGGCCGCGGCGATGTGCTCCGGCAGCACCTCCTTCTTCAGCAGGGTGCGCTGCGCGTAGAAGGCGCCGAGCTCGGACTCGGGCACCCCGTAGACGGCCGCCCGCGACGCGCCCCAGCCGCCCGCGAAGATCCCGGAGCCGCGGACCACGCCGTCCGGGTTGACGCCGTTGACCCGTACCCCGATGCCGCCGAGCTCGGCCGCGAGCAGCCGGACCTGGTGGGCCTGGTCGGCCTTGGCGGCGCCGTAGGCGACGTTGGACGGGCCGGCGAAGACCGCGTTCTTGCTGACGATGTACACGATGTCGCCGCCCATGCCCTGCGCCGTCATCGTCTTCGCGGCCTCCCGCGAGACCAGGAACGACCCGCGCGCCATCACGTCGTGCAGCAGGTCCCAGTCCGCCGTCGTGGTCTCGGTCAGCGGCTTCGAGATCGACAGCCCGGCGTTGTTGACCACCAGGTCGACCCCGCCGAACGCCAGCGCCGCGTCCGCGAACGCCGCCAGCACGTCCGCCTCGCTGGTCACGTCGGCCGTCGCCGGCACCGCGACGTCGGCCGATCCGAGCTCGGCCGCGACCTGGGCGGCCGCCTCGGCGTCCCGGTCGGCCACCACCACGCAGGCGCCCTCGGCCGCCAGCCGCTGCGCGGTGGCCCGGCCGATGCCCGAGCCGCCGCCGGTCACCAGCGCGATCCGGCCCGCCAGCGGCTTGGGCGCGGGCCGCCGCCGCAGCTTGGCCTCCTCGAGCTCCCAGTACTCGATCCGGAACTTCTCGCTCTCCGGGATCGGCGCGTAGGCCGAGATCGCCTCGGCCCCGCGCATCACGTTGATCGCGTTGACGTAGAACTCCCCCGCGACCCGCGCGGTCTGCTTGTCGGCGCCGTAGCTGAACATGCCGACGCCGGGCACCAGCACGATCGCGGGGTCGGCGCCGCGCATCGGCGGCGAGCCCGGGGTCGCGTACCGCTCGTAGTAGGCCAGGTACTCCTCCCGGTAGGCCGCGTGCAGCTCGCGCAGCCGCGCGATCACGTCCTCGATCGGCGCCGACGGCGGCAGGTCGAGCACCATCGGGCGGACCTTGGTCCGCAGGAAGTGGTCCGGGCAGGAGGTGCCGAGCGCGGCCAGCGCGGGCAGCCGCTGACTGCCGACGAACTCAAGCACCGCGGCCGAGTCGGTGAAGTGGCCCAGCTGCGGCTTGTCGGTGGAGGCAAGGCCCCGGATCACCGGTGCGAGGGCTGCGGCCCGCGCCCGGCGCTCGGTCTCCGGCAGCGGCTCCACCACCATGTGCCCGAACGGTCGCGGGGCACCGCGGTCATCGATGAATTTCTGCGCGGCCGCGATGATCTCAAGCGAGCGGGCCTCGCACTCGTCGCTGGTCTGCCCCCAGGCGGTGATCCCGTGCCCGCCGAGGATCACCCCGATCGCCTCGGGGCGCTCGCGCTTGATCGCGGCGATGTCGAGGCCGAGCTGGAACCCGGGCCGCCGCCACGGCGCCCAGGCGACCCGGTCGCCGAAGCACTCGCGGGTCAGCTTCTCCCCGTCGGCCGCGGTGGCGAACGCGATGCCGGCGTCCGGGTGCAGGTGGTCGACGTGCGCCGCCTCGACCAGGCCGTGCATCGCGGTGTCGATCGACGGGGCGGCGCCGCCCTTGCCGAACGCGCAGAAGTCGAACGCCGCGACCATCTCGTCCTCGCGCTCGACCCCCGGGTAGACGCCGGCCAGCGCCCGCAGCGGGTCGAGCCGGAGCACCGCCAGGCCCGCCTCGGTCAGCGTGCCGAGGTCGCCGCCGGAGCCCTTCACCCACATCAGCTCGGTCGGCCGCCCGGTGACCGGATCGGTCCCGGTGCCCTTGGCCGACGCGTTGCCGCCCGCGTAGTTGGTGTTCTTCGGATCCGACCCGAGGCGGTTCGACCGTGCCAGCAGCGCCGCGACGGCCTGTTGGGCGGGCTCGCCGTAGGTAAGGTCAGCCACCGGAATCAAGCCCCCCAGCCTGCGGGAGTCCCCCCGGTCCGTTCGGACGAGATCTTTTCGCCGTAGCCGGACCCGAGGTAGGCCGCGTACGGATCCGGCGCGAGGCCCGTCTCCTCGCGGAGCTCGGCCAGCAGCGGGCGGACGTCGGTGTTGTAGGCGTCCATGAGCGCGGCGTTGGCGCCGAGGACGTCGCCCGCGAGCTGCGCCGCCTTCAGCGCCTCGAGGTCGATGAGCAGCGCCTTGGCCGTCGCCTCCTGCACGTTCATGACCGAGCGGATCTGGGCCGGGATCTTGGGCTCGATGTTGTGGCACTGGTCGAGCATGAACGCGACGCCGCCGGCCGGGCCGAGCGCGTCGGCCTTGACCACCTCGTGCAGGATCCGGAAGAGCTGGAACGGGTCGGCCGCGCCGACCATCAGGTCGTCGTCGGCGTAGAAGCGGGAGTTGAAGTCGAAGCCGCCGAGCTTCCTCGCCTTGAGCAGCAGGGCCACGATGAACTCGATGTTCACCCCGGGCGCGTGGTGGCCGGTGTCGACGACGACCTGGGCCTTGTCGCCCAGCACCTGGCAGTGCAGCAGGCTGGTGCCCCAGTCGGGCACGTCGGTGGTGTAGAACGACGGCTCGAACAGCTTGTACTCGAGCAGCATCCGCTGATTCTCGCCCAGCCGCCCGTAGACCGCCTGGAGGGCCTCCGCGAGCCGGTCCTGGCGGGCCGAGATGTCGTCCTGGCCCGGGTAGTTGGTGCCGTCGGCGAACCAGAGCTTGAGGTCCCTCGACCCGGTCGCGTCCATGACGTCGACGCACTCCATCAGGTGGGCGAGCGCCTTCTTGCGCACCTTGGGATCGGGGTTGCAGACCGAGCCGAGCCGGTAGTCGTCGTCCTGGAAAACGTTGGCGTTGACGGTGCCGATGCGGATGCCGTCGCGCTTGGCGTGCGCGGCCAGCGCCTCGTAATCATCGACCTTGTCCCACGGGATGTGCACCGCCATGCTCGGGGCGACGCCGGTGTACTTGTGCACCTGGGCGGCGTCGTCGGCCTTCTCATACGGGGTGCGCGGGACCCCGGTCTGGGCGAACACCTTGAACCGGGTTCCGCTGTTCCCGAACGCCCAGGACGGCAGCTCGATCTGCTGCTGCCGCAGGGCGTCCTTGACTGCCTTCTGGTCAACCATAAAGATCCTCGTTTCTTGCCTGGGCTGCCACTTCGGCAAGTTCGATGCCCAGCAGTTCGGCCGTGGCGCGCAGTTCGGGGAGCAGGTTGCCGGTGCCGAGCGCCCAGTGATGCGAGATCCCGGTCGCGCTCCACGCGTCTGTCCAGTCGCCGGGGTCCCGGCCAAAATCAACTCGGGAGGTGGTGTTACCGATCTTGAGCACCGGGCCGGGCACGACAGTGCCGGTCGAGGCGACGAACTTGTACGTGCCATCGCGGCGCTGCGCGATGCCGAACGTGGTGACCGGCCCGTGCTTCACGTCGAACTCCACCGAGACGCCCCAGCCGCGCTTCCCGTGGTAAACACCGAGACCCCTGAGCATGGGCTTGCGGTCGCTGATGGCCAGGTGCGCGGGGCCGTCGTGGCCCATCTCCACCACGCCGTCCCGGAAGTTCAGCGCCTGGAACTCGGTGAAGGACCCGCCGCCGCCGAGCCGGTCGGTGATGAGCATCGCCAGCGAAGTGCGCAGCTCGTATTCGCCGACCGCCGGGATGCCGCGCGCGGTGAGCAACGATGCCCCGAGGATCATGCCCGCGCCGAGCCGCTCGTGCTGCTCGCCCTCCAGGCCCCGGTGATAGTAGGCCAGGCTGTCGAGGGCGAAGTCCTGGATCAGCGAGTCCAGCCCGACGGAGACCCGGGCGGCCCATTTCAGGTCCGCTTCCTGCACGGAGTCGTCGACGGTGAAGATGCTCCGCGCCGTCGCGACCCGCTCTTCTTCCTGCTCGTCGGTCACGGCCGCGACCCGTACCCGGAGATCGTCGAACTCGAGGACCTCGACGTGACCGCCGAAGTTGGCGGTCACCAGGGTGAGGTCGGTCGACACGTCAAGCATCCCGGGATACAGGTGCCCCATCAGCCCGTGCCGGCCGTGCCTGAGGGCGCCGCGTACCCCGGCGGCCTTGATCCAGCGGGTGATCTTCTGCCAGGCGCGCTCGTCGTCCAGGTAGCCGGACACGGAGCGGAACGGCACCCCGCATCGGGTGAACGCGTTGGCCATTTCCGGCAGCGGGCACGCACCGCAGTACGCCAGCCACTGCCCGGTGTCGAACGTGTCGTGATCCATCGCCTCGGTTGGCTGCAGGTTGATCAGCAGCACCGGGGCGCCTGCCCGCTGCGCGACCGGCACGAGCATCGAGGCGGTCATATAGGTGGTGAGAAAGCAGACGATCAGGTCGCAGCCCGCGGTGCGGAGCAGCTCAGCGGCCTTTGCGCCGCCGGTCGCGTCGGAGATGAAGCCGGCGTCGACCAGGTCGCAGTCTTGTCCGCGGATCCGCTCGGACACGCGTTGCGCGGACCGCTCAAGCTGCGGCAGCAGATCGGGGAACTGCGGCCAGTAGGCGCCGAGGCCGCCGGCGACGAGGCCGACCTTGGTGCGTCTCATTTTCCCTCCCCTTCCAGGCGGGCGAGCTGGTCATCGAGGTTGAAGATCTCTTCCAGCAGGAGGAACCCCTCGTCCGGCGGGCGGCCATCCAGACCGGTGAAGTAGCGGCTCATATCCGCCTGCCAGCGCGCGTTCACTTCGGTCGCCGCCATCGCCTGCTGCGCGGCCGCGAGGTCATCGGCCTCGACGTACCCGATGAGCAAGCCATCGGGGCGCGCGAAGATCGAGTAGTTGCGCCAGCCGGCTTCGCGCAGTGCGCGCAGCATGTCCGGCCAGACCGCCGAGTGTCGCTCCCGGTACTCCGTCAGGAGGTCTGGCCGGACCTGCAAGGTGAAGCAGTAACGCGTCATGGACCTGTCAGAAGTTGAACTGCGCGATGTTGGCCTTGTCGAAGACGAACGGCGGGCCGAGCACGACCGACGGGCCGACCCCGGTGGTGGGTGCGAGCACCGTGAATTTGCCGAGCGTGCCCGCGGTGAAGGTGGATCCTGGTGTCAGGGAGGCGGTACCCGAGGCAAGCGCGGCCGCCGCGTAGCCGGCCAGGTAGCCGAGGTTGGACGGGTTCCACAGCTCGAACTCCTTGACCGTGCCGTCCTCGACGTACGGCTTCATCTGCGACGGCAGCCCGAGGCCGGTCAGCGTGAGCTTCTTGAGCAGGCTCTTGTGCGTGTCGAGGTACTGCGCCGCCGCCTGGATGCCGACCGTCGTCGGGGAGATGATGCCCTTGAGGTTCGGGTAGGCGGAGAGCAGGCCCTGCAGCACGGTCAGGGACGTGGCCGGGTCGTCGTTTCCGTAGACGGTGCTGACCAGCTTGATGTTCGGGTACTTCTTGAGCTCCTGCTTCATGTAGACGATCCAGGAGTTCTGGTTGGTCGCGCTCGCTGCCGCGGAGAGGATGGCGATCTGGCCGCTGTCGCCGATCTCCTTGGCCAGGATGTCCACCTCCGACGTTCCGATGGTCTCCGTGTTGGCCTGGTTGATGAACAGGTGGTTCGGGCTGCTGCCGCAGGTGACGTCGGAGTCGAACGAGAGGATGCTGATGCCGGCCGAAGCCGCCTGCTGAAGCGACGGGCACAGCGCGCTCGGGTCGTTGCCCGCGATCACGATCGCGTTGGCATGCGCCTGGATGGCCGCTTGGATCGACGGGATCTGGGCGGCCGCCGTGTCCGCGGTTCCGCTGCTCACGACGACCTTGCCGCCGAGCTCGGCCAGCGCCTTCGAGCCGCCCGCGTCGGCGAGAACCTCGTACGGGTTCTGGGTGTCCTTCGGGATGAAGTAGACCACCAGGCCCTTCTTGATCCCCGACGCGGTGGCCGCGGCGCTCGCCGACGCCGGGGTGCTGGCGGACGTTGAGCCGGTCGCGGCGGCGCTCGAGCCGCTCGAGCTCGAGCTGCACGCCGCGAGGGCCGACACGGCTGCTAGCGCTGCGAAGGCCAGGACCGCGGGTCTGCGAACAACGGCGAATGGAGATCTGTTGTAACGTTTCACTCGACTACCTTCTTTTCCCTTGGTATCTGACCGGACTACTCTGTGCGTGCTGTTACGGAAGGGACGTGGGGACTGTTAAGGACGGGACCGGGACCGCACCAGCGCCCTTGCCGCCGACCAGCGCCCCAGCCTGCCGATGCTGGGGACGATGACGCTGATCAGCAGCAGGGCGCCGATCACGATTTCCTGGACATTGGGGTCGATGTTCATCTGCGTCATCGCCATCTGCAGGGTGGCCACGATGGCTGCCGACAGCACCACTCCGGGCACGGTGCCCTTGCCGCCGAAGATCGACACTCCGCCGAAGAGCGCGATCGCCACGACGTTGAGCTCAAGCCCGTAGCCGGCGTCATAGCTGACGGAGGAGTTCTGCGCCGTGAGCAGGATCCCTGCGAAGGCACAGATGAGGCCTGAGGCGACGAACAGCCAGAACTTGATCCGGGCGACCCGGATCCCCGCGAACCGGGCCGCCTCAGGCTGCAGTCCGATCGCGTACAAGGACCGGCCAAGCGGCGTGGCATGCAGCAGCACACCGAAGCCAATGGCCAGAATGATGAAAATTACCGTCGTGTACGACAGATGCGTCCCGGGAACGGGGACGACCCCGATCTTGGTGAACCATTCGGGGAACGACCGGTCGCCGGCACCGGGGATGGTTTGCGACCCGAGCAGGATCTCGGCGATCCCGCGGTAGAGCGTCAGGGTGCCGATGGTCACCGCGATCGAGGGCAGCCCCGCCTTGGCGATGAGGACGCCGTTGAGCGCTCCGCCGAGGACGCCGACGGCCAGCGCGGCGATCAGCGCCGGCCAGATCCCCCAGCCGTGATGCCACAGGTCGCCGAGGAGCGCGCCGGCCATGCCGAGCGTCGAGGCGACCGAGAGGTCGATCTCGGCGGTCACCACGATCAGCATCATCGGCAGCGCCATGATCGAGATGAAGCCGGCGTTGATGCCCCCGTAGAAGAGGGTGGTCTGGCTGTCGAAGGTCGATGACTCGGAGCTGCCGAAGATCAGCGACCCGATCAGGACGACGACGAGCCCGACCTCCCAGCGGGCCGCCCGATGCCAGAGCGGCTGCCGCTCCGTGGTTTCGGCCGGCGCCTCCGGCCGCGTGCCCTGCATCCCCGCGCCGGCTGCGGGCGGTGCGATCTCAGAGCTCACGGTGGGCCCCCTCGGCAGAGCGCAGGCTGCGCGCCACCCGCAGCGCCAGCAGCCGGTCGATTGAGATTGCCGCGAGCAGCAGCCCGCCCGCGATGGCCTCGTCCCAGAAGGAGGAGCTCCTGACCGCCACCAGGCCCTGCTGGATGGTATTGAGCAGCAGCGCCCCGAGCGCCGCGCCCACCACCGTGCCGCTGCCGCCGAAGATGGCGACCCCGCCGACCACGGCGGCGGCCACCACGTTGAGCTCGTAGCCGAGCCCGGCGCTGTTGTCCACCTGCGCGAACAGCGCGAGGAAGAGTGCGCCGCCCAGGCCCGCGAGGGCGCCGCTGGTGACGAACGCCACGAACACCCGCCGGGCGCTCGGTATCCCGGCCAGCGCGGCGGCCTCAGGGTTGGACCCGATCGCGTAGAGCTCGCGGGCGGGGCGGAAGGTCCGCATCGCGTACCCCACGATGGCGACCACCACGGCGACGATAATCGCCAGCCACGGGATGCCGAACACCGTCTCGTAGCCGACCTCGATGAACGCGTGCGGGACCTGGCCCGGGACCACGATGTTGCCGTTCACCAGCTTCGAGTCCAGGCCCCTGATGATGTACAGCATCGCCAGCGTGACGACCAGGCTCGGCACCCGGGCGAGCGTGGTGATGGCCCCGTTGACCGCTCCGACCGTTGCCCCGATGGCGATCGCGATCACGAACCCGGACCACACCGGTATGTGCTGTGACCGGAACAGGTCGCCGACGACGAACGCGGACAGGCCGAGCGTCGATCCGACCGACAGGTCGATGTTGCGGGTGACGATGACCATCGTCTCCCCGACGCCCAGCAGCGCGATCAGGGACGCTCCGACCAGCAGCTGCTGGATACTGCCGCTGCTGGCGAAGTTGTGGTTCTTGAGCGTGGTGAGGAGGAACACCAACAGCACGAGCGCCAGGGTCCCGGCTTCCCTCGCCCGCAAGAATCGCGCGATTCTCGGTATCCCCGGCGCTTGCACCGGCGTCATCGGCGTCATGGGCGCGGCGGGGGCGGTCATGCCGCGGCCTTCGCGACTTGCCCGGTGGCCGCCCGTATGATCTTGTCCTCGGTCGCGTCCGCGCGGGCGAACTCGCCCGTCAGCCGGCCCTCATGCAGTACCAGGATGCGGTCAGAAACCCCCAGCACCTCCGGCAGCTCGGACGAGATCATCAGCACCGCCATCCCCTCGGCGGCCAGCTCGTCGATGATCCGGTGCACCTCGGCCTTGGTAGCGACGTCGATACCCCTGGTGGGCTCGTCGATGATCAGCAGCGACGGCTTCCGGGCGAGCCACTTCCCGAGCACGACCTTCTGCTGGTTGCCACCGGACAGGGTGGACACCATGTCCCGCATTCGGCCGTACTTGAGTTGCAGCCGCTCTGCCCAGGTCACGGCCAGTCGACGCTCGGCGCTGCGGAAGATAAACCCGGCTTTGCTCAGCCGGTGCAGCGATGCGAGCGCGACATTGTGGTCAATCGCCAGGTCCATGACCAGGCCTTGCTGCCGCCGGTCCTCGGGGACGAACGCGATGCCCGCCGCCATGGCGGCGGCCGGCTCACCATTCGGCAGCGCCTTGCCCAGCAGGCGCACCGAGCCCGAGGTGCGGCGGTCAATTCCGAAGATCGCCCGGGCGACCTCGGTGCGCCCGGCACCCACAAGACCGGCAAGGGCGACGACCTCGCCCCGACGGACGTTGAAGCTGACGTCGTAGAACACGTTCTCCCGCACGAGCTGGTCGACCGCGAGCACCACCTCGCCCGGCACCGTGCCGGTCTTCTGGTACATCTCGCCAAGATCGCGGCCGATCATCGCGCGGATGACCGTGTCCACGTCGAGTTCTCCGGTGGGCGCGTTCAGTACGAACTTGCCGTCGCGCATGATCGTCACCTGCTGGCAGATGGCGAACACCTCGTCGAGCCGGTGCGAGATGAACATGATCGCCGCCCCGCGGCCGCGCAGCGCCGCGATGACCCGGAACAGCCTCTCCACCTCGACGCTGGACAGCGCCGCGGTTGGCTCGTCCATGATCAGCACCCGGGCGTCCAGGGAGAGCGCCTTGGCGATCTCGACGATCTGCTGGTCGGCGACCGACAGGCCACGGGCCGGCCTGGCCGGATCGAGCACCACGCCGAGCTGCGCGAAGATCTCGTTCGCGGCGCGGTTCATGGCGCCGCGATCGATCCTGCGCCCGGCCCGGACCGGCTGCCGGCCCATGTAGATGTTCTCGGCTACGGTCAGGTCGGGGAACAGCATGGGCTCCTGGTAGATGACCGCGATGCCGGCCGCCCTCGCCGCCGCGGGGCCGTGCAGCGTGATCTCTGCTCCGCTCACGAGCAGCTGGCCGCTGTCTGGCTGATACACCCCGGCCAGGATCTTCACCAGCGTCGACTTTCCCGCGCCGTTCTCGCCGAGCAGGGCGTGCACCTCCCCCGCGCGCAGCTCAACCGAGCCGTCAAGCAGCGCCTTCACGGGGCCGAACGACTTCGCGGCGTGCCGTAGCTCAAGGACCGCCACCGCCGACGCGACATCGGCGGCCACCTTCGCCGCCGCGCCGTCACCACCCTCCAGGCCCCCGGCCGAGTCGCCAGCGCCCACCGATCGCACCTCCCCGTGCCAGGACGTTAATGGAACGTTTCAATTCCTGGCCTGTAGTCTTCGCTCGGGCCTTGCGGGTGTCAATGGGGGCGCCTTTGCCCGCAACTCAATCGTTATCCGATTAGTCCGCTATGTTCTGACCGGCCCCGCTCCCGCCCGAGGCTGAGCAGGCCTACGATCGGGTCGATGACCACCAAGTCGGCTGATCCCGGCCAGGCACTGAGCCAGCTCGGCGTTCGCCCGCGCCGGGTCGTCGCGCTCAGCGACGTCCCCCTCGGGAACGCGAACTGGCTGGTCGAGACCGCCGACCCGGAACCCTGCGTGCTGCGCCGCTATTATCCGCAGGCCACGCGGGAGGAGCTCGCCTATGAGCACGCGGTCCTCGGCTACCTGGCCGGCGTCGGCTGGGTCGTCCCGGCCGCGCTCGGCGAGCCCGTCCGCTGGCAGGGCCGGTGGTACTGCCTCACCCGGTACGTGCCAGGCGAGGCGGCGGTCCGGGCCGAGGACTCGGCGCAGCGCCGACGGCGGGGCCGCGACCTGGCCCGCCTGCACCTGGCGCTGCGCGGTGCGGCCGAGCGGATCGGGCAGCGTCCCGAGTGGCGCGCGCAACATACGGCCGTTACCGTGCGCTCCGGCCGTCCGTGGGAGGAACGCGTTGGCGGGCTCGCCTCCGTCAGCCCGCGGCTGGCCGCGTGGGCGCGGGCGGCCGCGACCCAAGCCCGTGAGTCGCTCGCCGCCCTGGGCGCCGACGAGCTGCCGGTCATGGTGGTGCACGGGGACTTCGCCAGCTGGAACGTGCACTATGACGGTGAACGGCTGGCCGGCGTGATCGATTTCGCGCTCACGCACGTGGACACGCGCCCCTTCGAGCTGGCGATCGCGCGCACCTACCGGGCGCCGGAGATGATCGATGCCTACCGCGCCGAGCTCGCCGCCCTCGGGTGGCCGCTGAGCGAGCTCGAAGAGGCGGCCCTGACGCCGGTCTATCACGCCTTTCGGGTGGGCATGGCCGCCGCGGAAATGGAGGACGGCCTGGTTACCGGCGTCTACGACCTGGCCATGATCGAACGGCAGCTGTCGAGAACCGCAACCGCAGCGCCCTTATGGCGCACTTGGGCCACTATTGCAGGGTGCGGAACGTACTGAGAACGGCATTCCTCGTCTACGTGCGCGTGCTCCTGTGCCTGCAGGGCCTGGGCCTGCTGTTCTTGGCGTGGGCGTTCATCTCTGACCGGGGGAACGGCCTCTCTGGCCGAGGGTCCGGCGCGACGCTCTGGCCGCTCGGCGGTTTCGGGCTGATCGTCGCCGTCGGCGGCCTGGCCGTCATCCTCACCGCGGTCCTGCTGCGGCGAGGCCGACGCCGGGCGGCGATGGCCGCGATCGCGATTGAGTCGCTGTGGGCGGTGGCGGCCGCCGCGATCGTGCTTGACACGCTGCGGGAGGCGGTCGATGCGTTCGAGTACGGAGGGCACCCGGACGTGGCGCTCCCGTGGTGGTTGTTCGCGGCGGCCGCGCTGTCCCTGGTCGCGATCGTCGGGCTGCTGCTCCGGCCCGTCCGCGCCTACACCGGGCTCGTTCGCGCTGATCGCCTGAACGGGAAGCCCGCCGGCGGCGTCGGGTAAGCCCGCGATCAGGATGTGCAGGTTCCTGGGGCCGTGCACGCCCTCGACCCGGATGAGCTCGATGTCACTGGTAGCCGACGGGCCGGAGATGAGGGTGTGCGGGCGGGCCGGGTCGAGCCGGGCGATGGCGTCCGGCAGGTCGGCCGCCACCTGATCGGCCCGGACCACGACCAGGTGGAAGTCCGGCACCAGGGTGAGCGCCCGGCGGCCCTGCCCGGGGCCGTGGTCGAGGATGATCGTTCCGGTCTCGGCGATGGCGGCCGCGCAGCCGGTGATCACGCCGGCCACCGCGTCCAGCTCGCGGGCGGACAGCGGCGGGTCGTCGCGGACGATCCGGTCCCCGGTCCGCGAGCCGCCCGAGTCCGGGGCGGCCGTTTCGGCCAGGTCGTCGGCCGACGCGCCAGACGACAGGCCCGCCAGCCACCGCGGCGGCAATCCATCCGGGACCAGAAACCGGGGGACGTCGGCCAGCACCCGGGCGATGGCCGCGGGCAGGTCCGCCTCTCCGACGCGCTCGACGACGGCGCGGTAGTCGGCCGCGCGCTCGGCGAACAGCGCGACGATGTCGGTGCCGGCGTCGTCGTGGTGGGCGCGCCGGTAGTCCCGCGGGAGCGCGGCGTAGGCGGCGTCGACCTGGGCCGGGCTCCCCGCCCGGCCGGGGGTGTCGGGGCTGATCGCGGCGCGGATGCGGTCGAGGATCTCCTCGCGGGCGGTGCTCACGCGGCGCCTCCCCTGGTCCGGGACCACCAGGCGCGGAAGGACTCTGGCGGCGGGGCGGGCGCGTCGCGGGTGTCGGTCCAGGCGGACAGGGGCGGTGGGAGGCGGCGGATGCGGCCGGACCGGCCGATGAAATGGCGGCCGGCCGACGCGGCCCGCTGGGCCGCGGCCAGGCGTCGGGGCGAGCTCAGCACGTAGGCAGAAAGCCGGAACACGGCCCGTTCGACCGGGTGCCGGTGCGCCTCGACCGAGCGGGCCCGCAGCTCGACCAGGACCTCGGGGATGTTGATGGCGACCGGGCAGACCTCGTAGCAGGCGCCGCAGAGCGACGAGGCGTACGGCAGCGACGCGTCGATCTCGCTGGTCAGCCCGCGCATCTGCGGGGACAGGATCGCGCCGATCGGGCCGGGGTACGGGGAACCGTAGGCGTGGCCGCCGGCCCGCTCGTACACCGGGCACACGTTCAGGCAGGCCGAGCAGCGGATGCAGCGCAGCGCCTGCCGCCCGGTCGGGTCGGCCAGGGTCGCGGTGCGACCGTTGTCGAGCAGCACCAGGTGGAAGTTCCTCGGCCCGTCGCCGTCGGCGACGCCGGTCCAGATCGTGGTGTACGGGTTCATCCGCTCGGCGGTCGAGCTGCGCGGCAGCAGCGCCAGGAAGACCTCCAGGTCCTGCCAGGACGGCAGGATCTTCTCCACCCCGACGACCGAGATCAGCGTGTCCGGCAGGGTCAGGCACATCCGGCCGTTGCCCTCCGATTCGACCACGACGAGCGACCCGGTGCCCGCGATCGCGAAGTTCGCGCCGGAGACGCCCACCTTGGCGGTGAGGAACTCG
>Ga0302314_10012294_pt1 | contig 14836 bp, 16 predicted proteins | sample III_Palsa_N2_3_FD_200533 | JGI IMG/M metagenome (GOLD analysis project Ga0302314, IMG submission 200533) | Peat permafrost microbial communities from Stordalen Mire near Abisko, Sweden - III_Palsa_N2_3 | ecosystem: Environmental > Terrestrial > Soil > Palsa > Peat permafrost | place: Sweden... | reverse complement strand
CCTTTCCCCTCGGAGCCCGGCCCGCCGGAGGCCTAAGCAGTTGACTTTGACTTTGACTTTGACTTTGACTTTGCTTTCAACCATGCCCATCCACGCCCAAGTATCAGTACCCGATGTATGACTCCCCCGCAGCTACGGCCTTCACCCCTGGCACATTCGAGATCGAGCCGTACCGGCTAAGCGCATAGCGCGTACCAGCGATGATGTTCGCAACCGGATCAGTAATACTGTTGTACCCCGGCAACTTGTACTCATTGAACGTCGAAGGAATAGTCTGCATCAGGCCCTGCGACGGATGTCCGGCCTGAGCGTTGCTGTCGGTGAGGTTAATTGCGTCCGGGTTCCCACTGGATTCGTGCTCGATGATAGTGAGTACGCCAGCGGCATTCAGCTCGCTCGCCGGGACACCGTTGGCCTCCAGGATCTGAAAGGCCTGGTTGATCCACGCGTTCACCTGTGCTTGATTCGCGTAGTGCGCAGGTGGGAGGTGTCCGCCCGAACCGCCACCGCCGGAAGCGCCCTCGGACCCACTGCCGCCCGAACCTACGCCGCTGACTCCAACGCTCGCCTTCACGTTCACCGGCTGGGCCTTGATCGCGACCCCCTTCATCGTCCCCGCTACGCGCTCCTCTGCCTCCCGGTAGTTCGTAGCGCACTGGCCCAGCTTGGCCACGTCCCGGCTCAAGGCGCCGGCCAGCTGATCTGCGGCGGATTTAGCCTGCTTCAGCAGCTCGATCGCCGCGAGCAGCGCCGGCGCAGCCAAAGGCCTGGTGATCGTCGTGTCCGCGAGTACTTCTGCGATTCGCGCGTCTGCCTGGGCTAATGCCTGGTCCACTTTGGCCACGGTTGTGGCGCCCTGTTGCCATTGCTGCTGCAAGGCGTCGACCGACCCGAGCTCGACCGTGTAGTTGATTCCCGTCATGCCCTGTCCCTACCGTGCGCGCTGTCGTCAGAAAATCATGTCGGAGGCGGCTTTTGCCGCATCTGCGGCGTGCTGGACCTGGTGCATGAGGCCACTGATCTCCGTGGACCGCCGGTCTGCGGTCGTGTGGAACGCGTCGGCGGCGGCGCCGCTCCAGACCATCGTGTCCACGGCACGGGCGAGGTCGCTGTTCACCTTGACCAGTTGGTCCACCAGGGATTCCAGCGCTCCGACAAGATCGCCGAGCGGTGCGTCGCTCACCGTGCTCCAGACGTCATCGCCGACCTGCTCGACGTCTCCCAAGAAGCTCTTGGCACTCGTCCGCCCTTCCCGCGCAACAAGTCAACCCCGGTGAATGCTCAGGATCCTACCATTTTGCGAACCAGCGGAAGTTGTACTGGATGCAACTGGCCCCGCTACGCCAACCGTCACACTGTTCACCATAGCGGTGGGCGCAGCGGCGCAACAATGACGGATGTCGGCGCCGCTATCAGGGGCGTGCGACTCACCTTGCCCGGTGGCACGCCGAGTGGTCGAGCGCCTGATTCGCAGGTCGCAGGTCAGACCTTGCCGTCGGGGAAGGCGTCAAGCAGGTGCATGCGGGTGGCCGCCGTGGTGACGCTGCCGCAGGACAGCGGCGCGCCGCTGACGGTGATTTTCCCGTGCACGTTCACGATATGCAGGTTGGTTCCCTGGTACAGGGTGGGGTAGCTCTGGTTCGTCAGGTCGCTGCGGGTCAGGTCCTGGGCCACGATCAGCGAGCGGACCTCGACGCCGGCCGCGGTCGGGTCGGTCAGCTTCTGCTGCTGGACCGGGGCGAGCAGGTCGAAGGCCGCGTTGGTCGGGACGAAGACGGTCACGTCCTCCATCGACTCGAACATGTCCTGTGCCTTGGCCGTCCTGACCAGGGCCGCGAACCTGGACACCTCGGGCAGTCGGTCCAGCGCTTCCAGCGCCTTGAGTTTGCCCAGCGCGGTCAGTGTCTGGGCGCCGCCGGGGACCTCAGTGCCGCAGGAGGCGCCGAAGGGCGTGTCCACTCGCCTGGCCACCGCCATAACGCCGGGGAAGTCCCCGGTCCCGGCCCCGGCCCCGGTGTCCGCCCCCACGCAGCCGGCCACGGGCAGCGTCAGCGCGACCATCGCCGCTCCCGCCCCGGCACTGCGGCGCCAATCACGCCGCACGCCACGTCGCAGTAAGCTCATAGCAATACCCGCCTTTGCTCGATCGGTCACCCGCCAGGGATCAAGGTAGCAACTGTCTTTGCTTTTCACGGGAATATGGTGCTGGACAATCAGGCAGTGTCACTGACGTGTCGCAAGGGAGGCCGCGGAGGGGGCCGTCCGTCGAGAGTGAGCTCTCGTCAACCCCGGGTAATGGTCCCTATGGGCTATCATTCCGTACAACCTCAGTCAACTCAGCACCGTCGCCCGACCAGCACCAGGAGTGTGTGTCTTGGCCCCGAACACCTCCGGTATATCCCGGCCGCAGCGATCCAAGGGTCTGCTGCGGCGTTTCACGATCGATACCGAGCCGCTGCGGCACCGGCCCTACCGGCGGTTATGGTCGTCAACGATCATTACGGGCGTCGGTAGCCAGTTGACCGCGATCGCCGTCCCCTACCAGATCTACGGCTTGACCCACTCGTCCACCTGGGTCGGCCTGGCCAGCTTCGCCGGGCTGGCGCCGCTGATCGTCTTCGGTCTCTGGGGCGGCGCGGTGGCGGACACCATGGACCGGCGCAAGCTGCTGCTGGTCACCAACACCGGCGTTGCCCTGACCTCGCTCGGGCTCTGGCTCCAGGCGGCCGCCAAGGTCGACTCGGTGGCCCTGCTGATCGTGCTGCTGATGGTCCAGCAGGCGATGTACGGCCTGAACTCCCCGGCGCGCGGCGCGGCCATCCCGCGGCTGGTGCCTGCAGCCGAGCTGCCCGCCGCCAACGCTCTCAACGCCACCGTCATGTACGTCGGCGCGGTGGCCGGTCCGCTCGCCGCCGGCAGTCTGATCCCGCTGATCGGGCTGCCCACGCTCTACCTGATCGACGTGCTCGGCCTCGGCGCCGCGTTGTGGGCGGTGTTCCTGCTCCCGGCCATGCCGCCGGTCGAGGGGGCGGCCCGACGGGCGGATTGGGGTCACGTGCTTGAGGGCTTCCGGTTCGTCATGGCGCACAAGCTGCTGTTCATGTCGTTTGCGGTGGACATCGTGGCGATGGTCTTCGGCATGCCGCGCGCCCTGTTCCCCCAGCTCGCGGCGACCACTTTCGTGGGCAACAAGCTCTCGCTCGGGCTGCTGTACGCGGCGATCCCGATCGGGTCCATCCTCGGCGGCCTGCTCTCGGGCACCTTCAGCCGGGCTCGGCGGCACGGGCTGATGACGCTCATCGCGGTCCTGGCCTGGGGCGGCGCGATCGTCGGCTTCGGTCTGACCCGATCGTTGACGCTCGCTGTCGTGTTCCTCGCCATCGGCGGCGCCGCGGACCTGGTGTCGATGGTGTTCCGCGGGTCGATCCTGCAGGGGGCCGTGCCCGACGAACTGCGCGGCCGGATGCAGGGCGTGTTCACGGTCGTGGTGGCCGGCGGGCCTCGGCTCGCCGACCTGGTGCACGGGGTTCTGGGCGCGGGTATCGGCGTGCGCGTCACCATCGCGGGCGGCGGTGTCGCGGTCATCGTCGGGACTCTTCTGCTTGCGGCGTTAGTCCCGGCCTACTGGCGCTACCTGGCCCCGGCGCCAGACACGGACCCGGACTCTGACCCGGACTCTGACTCGGGCGAGGCCTCGGAGCAGGCCCTGGAAGAGCTGCCCGACACAGTGGACGACTTGGGCGACCTCGTTCCTCAGAGCGGACTCGCTGTCAAAGCATGAGCGGTGTGATCGTGCGTACGTGCACCTGGAGCCACAACTCCGGGTACCGGGTCAGCAGTCGGGACCCTCTGCGGCCGCCAGCAGTCGTCGGCCGAGGAGTCGCGCGGCCTGCTGAAGCTCCGGGCATTTCACGATCCGGTACGGTGCCGGGAGCACCGTTAACTGCTCCGCGTACCAAACCGGGTTACTGGTGCTGCCGACCAGGCGACTGGTTGCGGCATCGACAGGCTTGAGGGTCCCGAGGATGCGGGGTAGGCACCGCGCCACGGTCTCGGCCTGCGCGTCGATGACGATCTCGACGTCGTATTCCCAGCCGACGCCCAGATGCTCCTCCAGCACGGCAACCGCGTCGAGGTCTACGGGCGCAGTGAAGCTCTCCGCCAGCATCTCTACGCTGAGGACCCGGTCGACCCGGTAGGCCCGCCGGGCGTCCGACGCATGCGAGTGGCACAGCAGGTACCAGCGTCCGTGGCGGACGACGATCGCCCACGGGTCGACCTCGCCGACCCACTGCGACCCGGCCTCAGAGCGGTAGCCGAGCAGCACCCGCCGGTGCTGCGAGCAGGCCTGCACGAGCGCTGCCGTGGTGTCCGGATCGGGTCGGGCGGCGGCGCGGTCGGGGGCGGCGGCCGTGGTGCGGCGCACCGCCTCGGCCTGAGCGGCCACCGGCTCCGGCAGCGCCCGCATGATCTTGCCGAGCGCGCTGCCGACCGGGCCGGTGGGGTCGCCCGCGTCGTGGTGTCCGTCGAGCACGGCCATCACCAGGCCGAGCGCCTCGGTGCCGGTGAACAGCAGCGGCGGGATCCGCAGGCCGCGGCCGACGCGGTAGCCGCCGTAGGGTCCGCGGACGGACTCGATCGGGATGCCCGCCTCGCGCAGGATGCCGACGTACCGCCGCGCCGCCCGGTCGGAGACGCCGAGCTTGTCTGCGAGCCGGTCGGCGGTGATTCCCGGGGCGCCCTGGATCAGTTCCAGCGTGAGCAGTGCGCGCGCCGTCGGGCTGGGATCGGCTTGCACAGTGTGTCCCTTCATTGCGGAAGCAGAACGTCCGGAATGCAGGTTAACCTGCTTCGCATGACCGAGGACACCGTTCTGGACACCAGGATCACCGAACCGTCGATGACCGCCGGCGAGATCGAGATGCTGCTCTTCGCACTGGACCGCTCCCGGGCCCAGTTCGCCTGGAAGTGCGGCGGGCTGGACGCGGCCAGCTTGCGCAGGCGGCAGCCGCCGTCGGCGATGATGAGTCTGGGCGGCCTGCTCAAGCACCTCGCGCTGGTCGAGGACCGGCGCACCGCCGTGGATCTACTCGGGCAGCCGATCGGGCCGCCGTGGGACGCGGCCGTCGCCGACGGACTCGACTTCGACGAGGATCCCGATTGGGAGTGGCGGACGGCGGACGATCATTCCCCGCAGGAGCTCTACGCGCTCTGGCAGCGCGCGGTGGAACGCTCGCGAGCAGCGTGGGCGCAGGTGCTCGCCGATGGGGGCCTTGACCAGCCGTCGAAGTTCGTCACTCGCTCCGGCAAGTCGCCCAATCTCCGGCGGGTGCTGGTCGACGTGCAGGACGAATACGCTCGCCACGTCGGCCACGCGGACCTGTTGCGCGAGGCCATCGACGGTCTGGTCGGAGAGGATCCGCCACAGTGACGACTCGCAGCACGGCGGTTGAAAAGGGCCCGATTGACGAGGCCAGCCTCCGGATCGTGCCCGCCAACGAGGCGTCGTGGGAGGACATCCAGGCCATCTTCGGCCCGACCGAAGCGGGCGACTGCCTGTGCCAGCGCTTCAAGATCCCTGGGTGGATCTGGCGCGACTCGACGCGCGAGCAGCGCGTTGAGATGCTGCGGGAGCAGACGGCCTGCGACCAGCCGGAGGCCACTGCCACCAGCGGGCTCGTGGCCTATGTCGACGACGAGCCGGCGGGCTGGGTCGCGGTCGAGCCGCGGACGGCCTTCCCGAAACTGCGCACCTCCCGCGTCCCATGGAGTGGTCGGGACGAGGATAAGGACGACGATGAGATCTGGTCGGCGACCTGCTTTGTGGTACGCAAGGGCTACCGGGGTCGAGGCCTGACCTACTACCTCGCCCGGGCGACGATCGATTTCGCCCGCGAGCGCGGCGCCAGGGCGCTGGAGGCCTATCCGATGATCACCCAGCCGGGCAAGGTGGTCACCTGGGGTGAACTGCACGTCGGGGCACTCCAGGCCTTCGAGGAAGCCGGGTTCGCGCAGATCAGCCATCCCACCCTGCGCCGGGTGGTCATGCGGATCGACTTCGAAGCTCCGTGATGGCGCCGTGACAGCGCCGTGATCAGGAGCAGCAGCTCCCGCCGCAGCATCCTCCGCCGCCGCCACCGCCGGTGTTGCTGCCGCGCGCGGGCGCGGCGTAACTGCCTACGGCTACGGTGGAGAACAGCTTGACCGTGTCGTCGTGCCCGTCCGGGCACACGGTCGGCGAGGAGGCCTCGGCCATCGGACGGGTCTGCTCAAAGGTGGCGCCGCAGGAGCGGCAGCGGTACTCATAACGCGGCATAGTCTCAGCGTAGCTCACCGAGCGCTCCGGGCGGCCGTTGCGCCGCGCTCTTCACCAACCCGCCACATCGTCAGAGCGCCATACCGCCATACCGCCATACCTCCCTATCATCAGACGCCGGGCGGCAGGGTCGCGTTGGCGACGGTGTCCTGGGACCTCCGGACCCGGTACCTCGGCTCCTGGTCCGCGCCGTGGAAGCCGGTCACATACCGGGCCCCGATGAGCTGGTAGCGGGTGTCTCCTGTCCCGAGCCTGGCGTGTTGCACGTCAACGGTCTCCCAAACGCCCGTGCCCGGGGCGGCCAGCTCGGCGATGAGGAAGTCGGCGAACGGCTCGGCGTGCGCGCTGAGCTCGTGGTTGAGGATCTCCACGATTGTGCCCGCGAACCGGGTGCTGTTCCCGGTTATGACATCCACCTCGATGACGTAGGTCGCCCCGGGGTTGGCGGCCACCCAGGCCGCTGCCGCAACCGCGGTGACCATCGTGAGGTCCTCCCGGTTGCCGCCGTTGGCGGGGGTGCCGTACAGGGCAGTCGTGCCGGTGGGCATCCGCCCGGAGACGCCTCTGACGTTGACGGTGGTCTGCGGCACGTTGGCCAGCTTGCCCGTCATGCTGACCGTGAGCCGCGGGATCGGGTGCAGCCCCCAGGCCGCGTCGGCCAGGACCGAGGGTATGTCGATGGCCAGGAATTCGGCCTGAGCCTGCTGGTAGGCGGCATCGGTGACGAAGAGCCCGGTGAAGTTGAGCGGCATGAGTGTCCCCCTTGCGGCGCGGGCACCCTGCGCGCCCGTCACAGTTCCAGAGCGAATTGTGAAGTGCCTTGATACAGGGCGCGCACAGGCTCACGGAGCGTGCGGGCGCGTAGTACATAGCGTAATGCACCGTTTTTCCGGCGGACGCGATGCACTGCCACCGTCACGCCGCCGACGCGGCTCAGAAGCGGAGCTGGGAGAGCGAGTAGATCAGCAACCCGGCCAGCGCCCCGACCACGGTGCCGTTGATCCGGATGAACTGGAGGTCTCGGCCGACCTGGATCTCCACCTTGCGGGAGGTCTCCTCGGCGTCCCAGGCCTCCACCGTGTCGGTGATCAGGGCCGTGATCTCATCCCGGTATGTGGTGACCGCGTAGACGGCGGCCCCCTCGACCCAGCCGTCCACCTTGGCCCGCAGCCGCTCGTCCGTGGTCAGCCGGGTGCCGAAAGCGGCGAGGGCGTCGCGGGCGCGGACCCGCAGCTCGCCGTCCGCGTCGTCTGCCGCGTTGACGAACATCGAGCGCAGGGCCCGCCAGGCAGAGCCGACCACGTTCTGCACCTCGGGGTGATGCAGCAGGTCCTGCTTGACCTTTTCGGCCTGGCTCATCATGTCCGGATCGTGCCGTAGGTCGTCGGCGAAGTCGGCCAGGAAGTCGTCGATCGCGGCCCGGGCGGCGTGCTCCGGCTCGTCCCGCACCGCGACGGCCAGGCGGATCAGCTCCCGGTAGACCCGGTCGGCCACCCGCTCGTCGACGAACCGGGGCGTCCAGCCGGGCGCCTTGCCGGTGACCGCGCGGCGGACGGTTTCGGGATGCTCCTCCAGCCACTGCACGGCCCGGCGGCAGAGCAGGTCGACCACAGGGCGGTGGCCGCCCTGCGCGGTAAAGCGGCTCAGCAGCTCGCCGGCCGGCGGGCCGAGCGGCCAGGCCTCCAGGCGTTGGTTCACGGCGCGGCTGAGCACCTCCTGGACGTCCTCGTCCCGCATCACCGCGAGCGCCGCCCGGAACAGTCCCGAGGCCTCCTTCACCACCCGCTCGGCGTGGTCCGGATCGGCCAGCCAGCCGCCGAGCCGCACCGACAGGCCCACCGCACGCAGCCGGGTCCGGATCACCTCCGCGGACAGGAAGTTCTCCCCCACGAACTCGCCCAGGCTGCGGCCGAGGGCGGCCTTGCGGTGCGGGATGATCGCGGTGTGCGGGATCGGCAGGCCGAGCGGATGGCGGAAGAGCGCGGTGACCGCGAACCAGTCGGCCAGGGCGCCGACCATCGCGGCCTCCGCGCCGGCCGCGACGTACCCGGCCCAGCCGGACCCGTGCGACACCTGCCAGCGGGCGAGGATGTACACCAGGGTCGCCACGGCCAGGAACCCCGTGGCCATCGCCTTCATCCGGCGCATTCCGCGCCGCTTCGCCTCTTCACTGACCGACAGTCGCTGCATTCCCAGCATTCTTCCGTACCACGGGCGCTCAAGCGGTCATGCGGCTCGGGGAGGCACGTCGGTCGCTTCGCGGGCGATCTCGTTCAGGAGCCTGACGTCGACGATCACTGCCTCGGCCTGGTACCCCATCTCGTCCTCGGTGCCCGTCTCGGTATCAGCCTCGCTTTCAGCGCCGTCCTCCTTGGGTTCGCCGATCAGGCGGTCGTCCGGGCCCAGGCCCGCCACGTGCAGTCGTGCGCCGGCGGCGTCGATCAGGTCGATCGCGGCACCGGGCAGCGGCCGACCCGGGAGGCGCTGGGCGGCCAGAGCCGGGGCGGCGGTGATCGCCTCGTCGCTGATGGTCACGCCGTGGTAGCGCTCGTAGACCCCGCGCAGAACGGTCAGGATCGCCACGGTTTCCTCCGCGTCGGCCGCCGGTATCGCGATGTTCAGGAACTTGGCCGCGAGCAGCGGTCGGCTCTCTTCCAGGGCTCGATACGCGGTCGGGGTGATCGTCGCGATCAGTGGTCGATCACCCTGACACAAGGTGTAGAGGGACGCCGCGGCGAATCCGACCCCTTGGGAGTCGGCGCCGAGCAGCAGGTCGAGGTCCTCCACCACCAGGACCACGTTGCCGCCCTGGTTCGCGGCTCCCGAGCGGATCCGCGCCGTCCAAAGCGCGGCGTGCTCCACCTGCCACACTTCTGCCCGCGAAAGTCGGGGCGGGACAGTGTTCAGACCGATCGCGTGCACGAGTCCGTGGATCAACGCACTCTTACCCACACCGCTCTCGCCGATCAGCAGCACATTGTTACGCTTGCGGCGGCAGAGCGCCTCCAGCAGCAGGCCGGCCTGCTCCTCGCGGCCGGTGACCGGATCCAGCAGGCCCTGTCGGGCGCGCTCGGTCAGGCTCTGCCCCGGCGGCCGGTCCCATTCCAGGTTCCGGTACACCCGGGCCACGGCCCGCCGGGCGACCGAACCCGCGACGGGCTCCGGCTCCGGCTCGGTGGACCCGCGCCCGCCGGTGAGCAGGCCGCGCAACCGGCCGAGCGGCGTGACCTGGGTGATCTGGTCCCGGACCGGTGCGGCCGTCTCCTCGGCGAGCGGCTCCCCCGGCTCGGTCAGCCCGATCAGCCGGGCCCGCAGATCCTTCAGGTCGACCTTGAGTTTGACCAGTACCTTCGTGGCGACGCCGTTGCCTTCGCTGATCAGTCCGAGCAACAGGTGCTGTGTGTCGATGCCGTCGTCGCCGAGCTGCTGCGCCTCGCGCAGGGAGAGTTCGAGGATGGTCTTCACGCGCGGAGTGAAGGGGATATGGCCGGACGGCTCCTCCTTACCTCGTCCGATGAGCTCCTCCACCTGCCGGTATACAACGTCGTGAGTGACGCCGAGGGACGCCAGCACCTGCGCCGCGAGCCCTACCCCGTCGTGTGTCAGCCCCAGAAGAAGGTGTTCAGTCCCGATATAGGCGTGGTTGAGGCGCCGCGCGTCCTCCTGGGCCATCACGACGACCCGCCGTGCATGCTTGGTGAATCTTTCGAACACGCCCCTGCCACCTTCCCGGTGAGCCAAGACCTCTGCCGCACCGCAATGTCAAGCGCGACCGATTCCCTAGCATAGTACGGCGGTAGCGGTAAGTAATCATATCCGCGCTTTGCGCTGTATCTCGCGGCACTTACTTACCTTTCACAGCCGTACAAGGGGCCGAAACCAAGGTGGGGTGGTTCTCGCATCGAGAACCACCCCACCACAGCAGCGCCGCTGCCGCGCTACTGCCTCGCTACTCCAGCGCGGTGACCGTGCCGGCCCCGACCGTGCGCCCGCCCTCGCGGATCGCGAAGCCGAGGCCGATCTCCAGCGGCACCGGCCGGCCGAGCACGATCTGCGCCTGGACCGTGTCGCCCGGCCGGGCCGTGCCCGTCGCGCCGAGGTCCAGGTCGCCGGAGACGTCCCCGGTCCGCAGGTAGAACTGGGGCCGATACCCGGAGCTGATCGGGGTGTGCCGCCCGCCCTCGCGGGTGGCGAGCAGGTGCACCGTGGCCGTGAAGCCGCGGCGCGGTGCCAGGCTGCCCGGCGCGGCCACGATCTGGCCGCGGCCGACCTGGTTGCGGCCCACGCCGCGCAGCAGCATCGCGACGTTGTCCCCGGCCTGCGCCGACTCCATCGGCTTGCCGAAGGTCTCCAGGCCGGTGACGACGCTGGCCAGCGTGCCGTCGCTGCCGAACACCTCGACCTTGTCGCCGATCCGCACGGTGCCGCGCTCGATCGCCCCGGTGACCACGGTTCCGCGACCGGAAATCGAGAACACGTTCTCCACCGGCAGCAGGAACGGCGCGTCGGTGTAGCGCACCGGCATCGGCACGTACGCGTCGATCGCGTCGAGCAGGCCGCCGAGCGCGGCGGTCCACTCCGGGTCGCCCTCCAGCGCCCGCAGGCCGGACACCCGGACCACGGGTATGTCAGAGCCGGGATATCCGTGCGCCGAGAGCAGCTCGCGGACCTCCAGCTCGACCAGCTCCAGCAGGTCCGGGTCGGCGCCGTCGGCCTTGTTCAGCGCGACGACGAGGTACTCGACGCCGACCTGGCGGGCCAGCAGCACGTGCTCGGTGGTCTGCGGCATGACGCCGTCCTGCGCGGACACGACGAGGATCGCGCCGTCCAGCTGCGCCGCGCCGGTTATCATGTTCTTGATGTAGTCGGCGTGGCCGGGCATGTCGACGTGCGCGTAGTGCCTGGTCTCGGTCTCGTACTCGACGTGCGAGATGTTGATGGTGATCCCGCGGGCCGCCTCCTCCGGCGCCCGGTCGATCCGGTCGAAGGGCACGTACGTGCCGGTGCCCCGGTCGGCGAGCAGCTTGGTGATGGCGGCGGTGAGGGTGGTCTTGCCGTGGTCGACGTGGCCCATGGTGCCGATGTTCACGTGCGGCTTGGTCCGCTCGTATGGCGTCTTCGCCATGATGGTTGTGTTCCTGCCTTGGTCCGGCGCCGGATCCGTGTCGCGGCGCGGGTGGGAGTCTCGAAGCCCGCGGGCTGTACCGACCGTCCCCGTGGGGGCTCCGCAGGAGTGTCGTCTGGCGGGAACGGTCAGCTTCGGGCGCCGTCGAAGGACGCCGCTGCGGCTGCTGCGATTGCTGCCGCGTGCGAAGTATCCGGGACCAGGGCAGCCTTCAGCGCACCCGCGACTGCGGGTGTGAGCGCGAAGGAGTGCCGGAACATGCGATCAATACTGCGTCATCCGGTCTGGCGGGGCAACCGCTTTTCCGCCTGGCTCAGCGGCGGCACGGCAGCGAGGAAGGAACGCACCTTCTCGTAGGCGCGGGTCTCCACTCCCATCGATCCGGCCAGCAGAAGCAAAAATATGACCGTGTAGGCGAAGCTCAGTCCCTGCCAGAAGTCCGGAGCCTTGGGTACGGATGCCGAAAGTATGGCGCGCAGGAATAGCCAGACGAAGACGAGCAGAGCCGAGCAGAGGTTGTACCGGTTCAGCCGCCGGATCTCGGTAAGTCCGGAGAGCCAGCGCAGGCCCGGCTCGCCTCGCAGCCCGATCAGGGAGACGGCCGCGCCCAACCAGAGCCCGCGCGCGGCGACCCGGCTGCTGGCGACCGCGAAGGCGATGACCACTACCCAGAGGGCCAGCAAAACCCGGCCGTCCGAAGCCGGGGTGCGGTACAGCGCCGTGGCCGAGAAGAACTGCAATCCGAAGGCGAGCCGCCAGATTGCCGACAGTCGCCACACCCTCACTGTGCGCCGGTAGGCGGCTAGCAGGTCGGCCTGGCCCGGCCGGTGCTTCTTGCTCAGGGTGACGAGCCAGCTCGGGAGGGGCGCAGCCGCCAGGCCGGCGTTGGGACGGGCGTCTGCGACCTGCCCCGCAGACCCGGCCGCCCTCTCGGTTCCCACTCCCCACGGATCACATATCGCGCAGACCCCGTTCTCGTCCGGCACCGCCGCGCCGCACTTGCTGCAGACCATTTCTTCCCCCTGCCGCTTCCACCAAAGTGCTCGCCCGGTAGAGCATGATTGGACCATGAGTCTACTGACCGCACATCAACGAATCTATGAAACCAGCGGTGGACGAATCGGACACCGGATGCTCGGCGTTCCGTGCATTCTGCTGCGCACCACCGGCCGCAAGTCGGGCGAGCCGCGCTGCAACGCCCTGGTCTACGCCAAGGACGGCGACAGTTTCGTGCTGGTGGCCTCCAACGGTGGCTCGGAGCGGGCTCCGGGCTGGCTGTTCAACGTCAAGGCCGACGCGGCCTGTGTCGTGCAGCTGAAAACCGTCAAGTCCCCGGCGATCGCGCGGGTCGTGGAATCCGGGACAGAGGACTACGCCAGGCTCTGGGAACTGGTCAACGCCAACAACCGGGACCGGTACAAGGGCTACCAGACCAAGACCAGCCGCCCGATCCCCCTGGTCGTCGTCACCCCCGACAACACCTGATGGAACCGGGCTTGACGCCGGACGACCTCGTCGCCGTCGCCGCCGGCGGCTGGGGTTATGCCGAGGCCGCTTGGCTCGACGGCTGGCACCTGCGAGCCTCCGCCAGCTTCACCCGCCGGGCCAATTCAGCCTGGCCCCTCTCAGCGCCGTATGAACAGAACGAACAGTCCGAGCGGGCCCTGCGCCAGACCCTGCGCGCGGTGTACGACTGGTACACCGAGCGCGACCTGCCCTCGCTGGTCCAATGCGTCGTCGGGTCGGACCTCGACCTCGCCATCACGGCTTACGGCTACGACCGCGTCGAGGTCGTGGCGCTGCGGCAAGTCGCCCGGCTCAGCGCCGTCATTGACGCATTGAATCAAGGTCCAGCGACTGTACCGGCGGCGACCTCCGCTCCGAGCGACACCGATATCGCCCTCTCTGACCGCCCCAGTGCGGCCTGGATGAAGATCTACCGGTCCGGGAGCCTGCCCGCCGTTGCCGAACAAGTGCTCGGCACGGGCCAGCCGAACATCCGCTTCGCGACTGCCCTCGCCGCCGACGGCTCCGCGCTGGCCATCGGCCGGGTAGCCCTCGCCGTACCCCCGAGCGCCCCGGGCACCCCAGGCATCCCAGGCACCCCGGGCACGGACGGTCCGGTCCGCTGGGCCGGGCTCTCGGCCGTGGAGACGGCGCCGGCCGCCCGACGCAGAGGTTTGGCAAAGTCGGCGATCAGGGAACTGTGTTCCTGGGCGGCCACGCAGGGCGCGACGGACGTCTTCTTGGAGGTCACGCCGTCCAATCTCCCGGCAATCGAGCTCTACAGATCACTGGGCTTTGAGACGCACCACGCATATCACTACCGTGTGATCGAGTCCAGAACCGTTTGACCACAGTCGGCGAACAAGCCGGCGACAGTTCGCATACGGCGCCGAGAAAACCACTCGATGTGGTGAAAAACGAAGGATTCGGCGGGGCGGAGCGCTGGGAAGGCATTGAATGGGCCGCGCGCCGACAGCGGTCCACTTCCCCGCGCGCCGAGGAGATACTGCGTGAGCATTTTGATTCGCAGCAGATTGCACCGGTCACTTCGCTCTTTCGCCGGACTGCTGGTTCTGCTGTGCGCGACCTTCACGGTGATGGTCATCCCGGCCTCCACCGCCAACGCCGGCGGCGCAGGTGGGGGCGGCTGCGGCTGTGAAGGCGACACCGGATTCTCGCTCTCCGTGTCCGCAGCGGTCTCGGCGCCGACCTCGACCGACCCGACATCATCCCAGCCTTCATATACGGCGGCCGTAACGCTGACGTACGTCCTGTCGAATGCGGGTGAGTGGCCGATCAGCGAGATCACCCTGTACGACCCGCTGCTGCTGGGCTCGCCAGTGCAGTGCTCCGGTTGGCCGCTCTACAGGGTCCTGCCACCGCAGACTTCAGTCACCTGCACCGCCGAGATCACCCTGCCGCCCAAGACATACACGAGCCGACCGCGAGCAGTCGGCCGGGTGGACTATCCGTTGTCGAGCTGGCAGGTCTCGGCACAGGCCATGACGCAATTCACCGTCGCGGCGCCCCCGCCGCCTCCGCCCCCGCCACCGCCCCCGGTCAAGACCTCGCCGCCGAAGCCGGCTCCGGTCGTCGTCGTCCGCACCACCCCGCCACCGCCTCCACCACCCAAGCCCACCCCGACGCCGACTCCGCCCCCACCGCCGCCACCGCCAAGCCCTAAACCCAAGCCCACGTACCACGCGATCTACATTCCGCCCCAGCCCGCGGCAGCGGTCAAACAGCTGCCGACGCACCAGGCGGTGATGCTGCTCATGCTCCCTGCCGCGGCCGCTGCCGCCGTGGCCGGAGCCGCACTCGCCTCGCGCCGCCGATAACGCTCAGCCCGGTTCGACCAAGTTCACAACACACGGCTCGCCACCCATGGC